>RCUS01001423.1_pt1 | contig 12499 bp, 6 predicted proteins | sample 2166221 | NCBI WGS metagenome assembly RCUS01 (sample SAMN09932758, study PRJNA488358) | compost metagenome | isolation source: compost soil in cyclohexanecarboxylic | place: Germany: Experimental Botanical Garden | reverse complement strand
TCCACGTCACCAACTGGCTGACCGTGCGGCCCAACCTGCAGTACATCAAGAGCCCAGGGGGCGTGGATGAGGTGGACAACGCGTTAGTAGCAGGATTGAAAGTGACATCGAGCTTTTGATCATGCATGGGACACAATCAGGGCCGACTCTGAGGGATCTTGCAGTGTCGGCTTACTAGCAATCTCCGGCCTGGATGCGGGCCGGAGATAGAATAATCAAGCAGTGGCTCTATGGGCGTCAGAATGCTTTGCTGTAAAACAGCGAGTAGGACTCGATCCCGTCGTTCGGCTCTTTGATCCCGGCGTTGGAGTAGTGGATCGCACGGAACCCTACACGTTGCTCGTCGGGCAGTTTGATGCCAAAGCCAATTCTGTCTTCAAAGTTGAAGGACGTCCCGAGCTCTTGATCGCCTACATCGGTTTTGGAGAAGGCGGCAACGCCGATACCTGCCTCAATGAACGGTGTATAAGTGAAACCGCTGAACTCGTAGACGAAAACCGGGCTGAACGATAGAGAGTGAGCGCCACTGGCTTCGCCCCCTTCCCAATACATGTACGCGGCATCCCAGTAGCCGGTAAGGTGCCCCGTAGTGCTTTTGAACCACTCCTTGTCCCAGTCGAATGAAAGGCCGGCGCGATAAGCCATATCGCCTTGCCCGGTTGCGCCAATGGCAGCGGAAAACTGGGCCGCTTGGGCCATTGATGCCGTACCGAGGGCGAGTACTGCCGCGATGACTGAAGCGGTCAGGCATTTTTCCATTCAGTTGCCTCCTGTTTAAAATTCTGATGGTGCAGCGCTCGAGGTGTCGTAAACCCGCAGGCCAGCTCCACGGTGGGTCTTGATAGTGACTGAGCTACTCAAATGGCTAAGCACCTGGCGCAGATAATGTAGCTGTACCTCAATTCGTTTCGTTCCGGTATCGAAGTCAAAGCCCCAGATCTCTTTGAACATTTCCATACGGCTGACGACACGCTCCGAATGCCGCACAAGCAATACCAGCAGTCGGAACGGCGTTTTCTTGATGACCATCATCTTGTCTGCGCAAATGACCTCGTGGCGAAGCACGCGCAAGCGGATATCTCCCCAAACGATGTCTGGCAGCGCAGGGCCGGAAACTTCAGCACTACGCATACCAGGTTCAAGCGGTACCTGCTGCAATCCAGTTTCAGAATAAGTATTCATAGAGCGTCACCCCCATCGCTTGTCAACGCTGGTATTTCAGGTGCTATCAGAGATAGTTTGCCTGCTTATCAGTAACAAGCGACCCGCACCGATCACAATGCCCAGAACCCAGAGCAGCCCTGGGTTTAAAACACCAGAGCATTACATCTCAACTCCCTTAACGATAATGGGTCAGACGACGGTGTGCCGCTATTCCCATTGCTTCTGGTAGGTACAGTACTCGTGTTTATGAGTGGTGAGTGTTCGTGCAGTGGGACGCAGTGTCCCGAAAAATCCTGTCGTCGGTCCGCTTGGCTGTATCTCTTGCGGTCGTTCAGCCTTGTGTACTTGAACGGCAAATCCTGAGGCCGCTTCGCGTCCCGGATCCAAAAGGCTCCACTCACTCAAGGCAGTGGCTCCCATGAAGCTACACATGACCACCTGCTTGTGACTGTTTTCAGCAAACAGGGCGAGCCCCGTCCCGGGCGGTTGTCTGTCAGGCCATAGTTGACTGCCTTGTTTGTACGACTTGATATCGAGTCATATCCAAGAGCCTCCCCGCGGACCATCGCCAGGCACCAAAAGCTGGCAACTCCTCTCTTACAGGCCATGGTGCGTTGCAACCAATGTGGGAGCGGGCTTGTCCCGCGATGCTCCGCGCGGGCGGCGCTCGATATCACGGGCGCTGAAAATGCCGTGGCGAGCACTTCCAAGGCCAACACCGAACTCACATGATCAACTGACCGTCCGCATTGGGCTATCGTTCACCGAACGAATATGCAAAAGGCTTGAGGAAGTCGGCTCAATAACCAGCCTCTTGGCGTCCGTTGTCACGGGACAGGCCCAATTTTTATTTATTCCAACCCCAAATACTGCCCTAGAGCCCAGTCCAAATGTTCTTCGGCAACCCCGACAGCCTCTGAGACACCCTCGCGGATACTGCCAACCGACTGCACAGATGTTTCGCACAGTGCTACTGGAAAATACCCGCAAGGAGCAATACCCTGCCATGAGCGCCCAACGTAACGAGCTTGATCATGTCAGGGAAAACACTGTTTCAAAACCCGCGTTGGATGCGTGACCTCGTCCGCTTCTTGCCGCTGAAAAGCCAATTCGTCCTGTCGGGAAATATCCGAGACCTCCAGGCCTGCGAAGTCGCCCCTGGCATGGTCACAGCCCAGAGTTTCAACCAAACCCTGTGCGACGCCCTGCTCGATACCGGCTATGGCCACGTGCTGGCCTGGGACCCGGTGGCCGGCTTTCGCGTGCTTGGCAAGCCCGGCAGCGACCCGGCACCGGGCCAGGTCCTGCTCCAGGAACTTGGCCTGAACCCGGTAAACGGCGCCGCGCCTGCAGGTATCGACCTGCTGGCCGCCACCATGCAGCGGCTGCAGGCCCGCAGCGATACGCCGGTTGCCCTGATCATCGATTTCGCCTCGCGCCTGGTGGTACGTAACGACTCCCTGAGTGCGGCCGAGCACCAACTGTTCACCCAGGCCCTGGTGCATGCCCACCAGGCTCGCAGCCGGCCACAGCCACAAACGCGCAAGCCTTTCTTCAATACGCTGCTGTGGCTGGTGGACAAAGAAGGTGACCTACCGGACTGGCTGCTGGTCGACAATCCACGGATTCGCCATATTCCGGTATCCAAACCCGACCAGCTAGCCCGCCGCGCCCTGGCCCCGGCCCTGCTCAGGGGGCTCGCCGGTGGCCAGGAGGCGAGTCAGGATGCCATCGCCCAGGCCGTGGACGCTTTCGTACAGAACACCGAAGGCCTGCTGCTGCTCGACCTCAGCGCCATCGCGCAACTGGCGCGGGTCGAAGGCGTGGCCATGGCACAGATTGCCGATGCCGTACGCCGCTACAAAGTGGGTGTCACCGAAGACCCCTGGCTGCGCATCGACCGCCAGCGTATCCGCCAGGGCGACGAGTTGGTGCACCAGCGCGTCAAGGGCCAGGACCACGCGGTTACCCATATGCTCGACATCGTCAAGCGGGCGATGACCGGCGTCGGCGCCAGCCGCAAGGGCAACCGCCCGCGTGGCGTGGCCTTCCTGGCGGGCCCCACCGGGGTGGGCAAGACCGAGTTGGCCAAGACCATTACCAGCCTGCTGTTCGGTGACGAAAGCGCGTACATCCGTTTCGACATGTCGGAGTTCAGCGCCGAACATGCCGACCAGCGCCTGATCGGCGCGCCGCCCGGCTATGTCGGCTATGACGTGGGCGGCGAACTGACCAACGCGATTCGCGAGAAACCCTTCAGCGTGGTGTTGTTCGACGAAATCGAAAAAGCCCACCCACGCATCCTCGACAAGTTCCTGCAGATTCTCGACGACGGCGTGCTGACCTCCGGTCGCGGTGACCGAGTGTACTTCTCCGAGGCGCTGATCGTGTTCACCTCCAACCTGGGCATCTACCGCCAGGATGACAATGGCGAGCGCGTTGCCAACGTGCTGCCTGGCGAGCCCTATGAGCAGGTCCGGGAGAAGGTCCACAGCGAAATCGATCGGCATTTCAAGCTGGTGCTGAACCGCCCGGAAATCCTCAACCGCATCGGCGAGAATGTCATCGTCTTCGACTTCATTCGTGAAGATGTCGGCCAGCAGATCTTCGAACAGATGGTCGACGGCACCTTCAAGGACCTGCAACTGCAGGGGCTGCACGTGGCCATCGCCCCCGCGGCGCGCCAAGCGCTGCACACCCTGTGCCTGCGCGACCTGTCCAACGGCGGCCGTGGCATCCGCAACCAGCTCGAGGCGCATCTGCTCAACCCGCTGGCGCGGGCCTTGTTCGACCAGGACGCACAAACGGGCGAACACTTCGCCATCAGCGACCTGGGTGCTGACCGGCTGACCCTGGAACGCCGCTGACCATGGAGCTGAGCCTGTCCCGCGTGCACTTCCCGGTCACTACCCTCGGCCCGGGCCGGCGCCTGGGCATCTGGTTCCAGGGTTGCAGTATCCGCTGCCCTGGCTGCATTTCCGCTGACACCTGGGGGCCAGGGCAGCGCCGCGTGAGCATCGCGCAACTGCTGGCGCAACTGGCGCCCTGGCTGGCCGAGGCCGACGGCATAACGGTCTCCGGCGGTGAGCCGTTCGACCAGTTCCCTGCCCTGCTCGCCTTGCTCCAGGGCCTGCGCCATTCGAGCCCATTGGACATCCTGGTGTACAGCGGCTACTCGCTGGAGTACCTGCAACCCCGGCTGCGCCAGGCCGAAGGCCTGATCGACGCGTTGATCAGCGATCCGTTCGAGGAGCACAGCGAACAAACCCTGGCGCTGCGCGGCAGCGACAACCAGCGCCTGAACCTGCTGACTGCGCTCGGCCATGAACGCTTGGCCTGCTACGAGCGCCCCTTGCAACCCGCCGACAAGGCCCTCGACCTGATGTTCGACGAGAACGGCAGCGTGTGGATGGCGGGGATCCCCCAGCGTGACGACCTGCTGCGCCTGCACGACCTGCTGAGTGCGCAAGGCCATAAGGTCCGCACCAGTGCGCACCGCCACTGAATGGAAGTCGCCTCATGATTCGATTCTGCCCAAACTGCAACACCGCACGCCCGGTCCAGGAAATGTTCTGCGAAGGCACTGTCGACCAGGCCCCGTGCAACTGGGACCTCGCCGGCGAGCCTATCCATGCCGACGGCTGGCGGCCGCAGATCATCCATACCCAGGAAAACCTGCCGCAGGAGCACCCGACCCCGGCGCATGGCATCGTCTGCGAAAACGGCCATGCCATGGACCCAGGCGACCTGATGTGCCTGCAGTGCGACGCCCCACCCGCCCAGGTGGTACCGGCAAACGTGCCAGATGCACCGAGCGTCGATGCGCCAGCGCCCGGCGAAACCCTGATCGAAGGCTGGTCGTTGATCCGCCAGGTCAGCAACACCGACGGCGTGCGCGAGCGTTACCTGGCTGTGCACCAGGAAACCGCACGCCAGGCTGTACTCACCCTTTACCGCCCTGGCGCGCAACCCGACCCGGCCGTGTACGATGTGATCCGTCGTCTGCCCCGCGAGCACGTACCCGAGATCATGGCCACCGGCCGCTGGGATGGCCGCGCTTTCGAAGTGATCGAGGAACTGACCGGCGGCAGCCTGGCCGACCTCGGCGGCGTGATCCATGAAGCGCAGAGCGTACGCCATGTGTTGCGCGAACTGGGCCAGGCGCTGCACGCCTTCAACGAAGCCGGGCTGCGCCACCGTGACCTGCGCCCGACGAGCCTGCTGGTGCGAGCCCACGAGCCGCTCGACCTAGTGATCAGCGGCTTTGGCTCGGCCCGCCTGTCGGAGTTCGACCTGGACATTGTCTCGCCCCTGGAGACCAGCCGCTACATGGCACCCGAAGCCATCGCCGGTGGCGTGGCGGCCGCCTCGGACTGGTGGAGCCTGGGCATGATCCTGCTCGAACAGCTGACAGCGGGTGCCTGTTTCGAGGGTATTCATCCCAATGCCTTCCTTATCCATGTGCTGGCCAACGGTGTACCGATCCCTGACGACCTGGAGCCACAGTTGAACCTGCTGTTGCGCGGCCTGCTGGCACGCGACCGCCACCAGCGCTGGCAATGGCCCGAAGTCGAGGCCTGGCTCGACGGGCGCCCGGTGCAGGCACCGGCCTCGGCCTTCGCCGAACATGACAACGGCGAAGGCGCCACTTTGCAACTGGGCGAGACGCGCTACCACAAGCCGGCTGTCTTCGCCCTGGCCGCCGCGCACGCTGAGCATTGGCCGCAGGCACTCGACCACCTGCTGCGCGGCGTCATCGTCACCTGGGCCGAGCAGCTCGGCCTGCCAGCCCCGTTACTCGCCGGCCTGCGCCAGGTGGCGCAGCATGAAGGGCTGGAGGACGACTTCCGCCTGATGCTCGCGCTGAAACTGCTCAACCCGGAAATCCCGCTGATTCACCGTGGCGATATCGTGACCCCGGGCTGGCTGCTGGAGCATCCGCTGGAAGGCTACCGGCTGATCAGCGGCTCGGTGCCCGACCTGCTGGAGCAACTGCAGACCGACAACTGGCTGTCGCGCCTGAAGCTGCGGGCCGAGCTGGTGCGCCAGCGCGCCCTGCACCAGCAGATCGAACTGGTCGAGGAGACCTTGCGGGTATACCTGCTTTCGACCTCGCGGGCCAAGCTGAGCAGCGAATGGCAAGCGCGCCAGCGCCTGCTGCCGGATACCGAGCACCCCGGCCTGCTGGCATTGGCGGAACGGCGGGTAATCGCCGAGGAAGACCTGATCGTGCTGCTCAGCGCGTCTATCAGCCAGTTCCGGTCAGTCGATGCGATCATCGAGGAAGCCGCCGAGTTGGCCGGCAGCGTCGAGGTCGGCTGGTTCGACCGCGAAGCAGCCACCGCATTGTTGCAACACCCGCGTCAGGACCTGTACCACAGCGTCGACGATCGCATACGCGGTTTCGCTCGCAGCGGCGTCGACGCAGTGGACGCCTGGGCCGAACAGTTCCGCCTGGAACGGCGCATGCCGCTGGCCCAGGCTCTGGTCCTGCTGGCCATCCCGGCCAGCCAGTGGCTGGAACCGCAAAAGCAGCAATATGTGTCGCAGATCCTCGAGTTCTTCGAGAAGAAAGTGGTGACCGCCGTGATGCGCGGCCCACTGGTGCGCATGAGCATCGGCAAGACCACCGCCCGGGTCGACCTCAACGAACTGCACAGCGAGCGCCACCCGGCCGCCGGCTTGCTCGATCACCTGCTGCAACGCAACGAGCGGGCCGTGAACCTGGACCCGGAATGCTTGCAGGCCACGCCGCAAATCGCCTCGCGCCTGCACGCGCTGTACCGGCAGAGCGCGCTGTACAAGCGCGACACCGGTATCGACGGGTTGTACCTGGGCTTCCCATTCCTGCTCAGCCGCGACCCACGCGGCACCACTCGCACCCGCATCATTCCCTTGCTGTTGTGGCCGGTGAAGCTATTGCTTGAGTTAGGTAGCCGCGGCCATGTGGCGCTTGCCTTCGACAGCGAACGCGAAGAGGTGCGCCTGAACCCGGCGCTGGAAAGCGTGCTTGGGGCCGAGGCCTGCAAGCGCTGGCGCAAGACCGCCGACGAACTGCTCGGCCGCTCCTCGATCCGCGCCAGCGACGTCATGGACGCCTTCGGCATGCTGGCCACGGCACGCTCACGCACCCTCGCCGGCTTGCCGGCCAGCAGCGTTGAAGTCGCGCCCTACCAGGATGAGTTGGCCTGCGCCGCCGTATTGTTCCACGTCACCTTCCTGGGCCAGGCCATCGGCGAGGACCTGCGCCAGCTCAAAGCGCTGTCACCTGCTGGCAGCGGTCTCGAGACCGCTCTACGGCTCAGGGGCGACGATGAAAGCGAAGCCGTGCCCGCGCCGACGGAGCTGCAACGCTACTTCACTGTCGCCAGCGACCCGTCCCAGGAAGCCGCCGTGCTGCAAGCGCGCCAAGGCCCAGGCCTGCTGGTCGAGGGGCCGCCGGGGACCGGCAAGAGCCAGACCATCGTCAACATGGTCGCCGACGCCATTGGCCGCCAACGCAGCCTGCTCATCGTCTGCCAGAAGCACGCGGCGCTGGAGGTGGTGTACAAGCGTCTGGTAGCCGAGGGGCTGGGCCAGCGCATCGTCATGCTCAACGACGTCAACCGCGACCGCGAACCGATCATCCGCAGCATTCGCGAACAGCTGGAAACCTTGTTCACCGGCGGCGACGAAGGGAAAGGCCTGCTCCGTCAGCGCGAGCAGATAGCAGCGCGCATCGAAACCCTCGAAGGCGAGCTCGATCGCTTCCACCAGAGCCTGCACCGGCAGGACCCGGCCACCGGCTTGAGCTACCGGCGCCTGCTGGGCGAACTGATCGCGCTCGAAGACGGGCCGGCACCGCTCGAATTCCCGGCGTTGCGCCAGCGTCTGGCCGCGCTTGACGTTGCCAGCCTGACACGCCTGGAAGAAAACTGCGCGCCGCTGATACGCCTGTGGCTACCTGCCCGCTACGAAGGCAGCCCCTTGGCTCAGTTGCAGCCCTTTGCCACAGACCGCTCCACCCTGCTGGCATTCACCGACAGCCTGCAGGCTTTCAGCCAGGCCGAACAGCAGCGCCAGGCTACCCTGCAAGCGCACCCGGCCAGCTTCGAGATCGACGACCCTGCGCCGTACCGAACGTGGATGGCCAGCCACGTGGCGACCTTGCTTGGCCTGAGCCCGGAACAGCGGCTGCGTCTGGCCCGCTGGCTGCCACTGTTCCGCAGCAAGGACGGCGAGCCGCAGCCGCGTGGCGAGTCGATGCTGAACGAACTGCGGCAACTGCAGCAGCAGCTCGGCCAACTGCCCGCAAGCCATTACCAGCCAGCACTGTCGCCCGCCTTGAGCCTTGTCGACAGCAAAGCGCTGCGCAGCCTGGAAAGCGATTGCGCCAAGGTCATGGCGGCAGGCTCCTGGCTCGCACGCATCAGCCCGTTGCACCTGCTCAGGCGCAAGCGCCTGCACGGCTTCCTCGAAGCCCAGGGTGAAGCCCGTGTAGATGAAGCCTTGCCTGGGCTGCGCGCGGCCATCGACCTGGAGCAGCATTGGCGCCCTCTGCGCGCCGAGCTTGCCGTACTGCACCAAAACCTCGGCCTGGAGAACATCGCCCCGCAGGCAGGCATGGAACTGGCAGCCACGGTCAAAGGTGATATCCGTCAGCTCGTTGAAATCCAGACGTTGGCCCAGGCCCTGGCGCAGTCGCCGCGCGCACGCCAGGCCGACGAGGCAGTGCTTACCGGCGACAAACAGCATCTGGAGGCGTTGCTCGGCGACCTGGACGCCTCGCTGCTGCGCCAAGGCGTGCGCCAGTCCAGCCTGGAACAGCTCAAGCTGCTCGACGACTGGCTCGGCAGTGAACTGGCCCAACAGCTGCGTCATGCCGTGGAACACAACCTGAACAACGAACTGGCACTCGGCCGCCTGCACGACGCCTTGCCCCACCTGGCGGCCTATCAGGGCTTCCGGGCTCGCGCCGGGCAGCTCACCGAGGCCGAGCTGGCGTTGCTGGCCCTGCTGCGCCAGCGCCAGGCGCAACTCGACGCCTTGCCTGCCGATCAGCTCGACGCTGCCGTGCGCCGCCTGCTCAACCGCGAAGCACGGCTAGGCTGGAAGCACCGCATCGAGCAGGCCAACCCAGAGCTGCTGTTCAGCCAGGAGGAGGCTCAGGCCAAGGTCGCCAGCCTGGCCCAGGCCGATACACGCATGCGTGAGCTCAACCGCGAACTGTTGGCCACCGGCATCGACCCGGCGCGCCTGGGCAGCCGCAAGCAGTGGGAGGATGTGACCCGGCTAACCGGCAAGCGCTCGCGCCGGCTGCGCGAATTCCTCGAACTTGGCGCCCCGCTGGGGCTGATGACATTGCGCCCGGTGTGGCTGATGAACCCGGACGTGGCCAGCCGCGTATTGCCGTTGAAGAACGGCCTGTTCGACACGGTGATCTACGACGAGGCGTCGCAGATGCCGGTGGAATTCGCCCTGCCGACCCTGTTCCGCGGCCAGGTCACGGTAGTCAGCGGCGACGAGAAGCAGATGCCACCGACAGCGTTCTTCTCCAGCCGCGTCGAAAGTGACGAGGCCGAACTGTTCGATGGCGACGAGCCCGACGAGGACGCCGACGAAGAGCAACGCGAAGCGTTCGAGGACACCTGGAACCGCCGTGAGATCAAGGACTGCCCGGACCTTCTGCAACTGGCGCGCAACGCCCTGCCCAGCACCACCCTGCAAATTCACTACCGCTCGGCCTACCGCGAACTGATCGGATTCTCCAACGCCTCGTTCTACGGCAACCGTCTGAATGTGCCAGTACGCCATCCCCAGGCGAGCATCCGCCAGCTCAAGCCGCTGGAACTGATCCAGGTCGATGGCCTGTACCAGAACCAGAGCAACGCCGTAGAAGCCGAGCGTGTCGTGCAGTACCTGGAAGCGCTCTGGCAGAAACCCTGTGAACAGCGCCCCTCGGTGGGCGTGGTGACCTTCAACCGCAAGCAGGCCGAGCTGATCGAGGAGCATCTGGAGGCCCGCGCCAGCGAAGACGAAACTTTCCGCGCCGCATACGCCCAGGAGCGCGAACGCAGCGAGGACGGCGAAGACATGTCGGTGTTCGTCAAGAACGTCGAGAACGTGCAGGGTGATGAGCGCGACGTGATCGTGTTTTCTTCCACCTTCGGCCGCAACAGCCAGGGCACCTTCCGCCGCAACTTCGGCGTGCTCGGCCAGAGCGGCGGCGAACGCCGCCTGAACGTGGCGGTGACCCGCGCACGGCACAAGGTGGTGATGATCACTTCGATGCCCATCGCCGATATTTCGGACATGCTCAACACCCAGCGCGCCCCGGTCAGCCCACGCGACTACCTGCAAGGCTACCTGGAATACGCGCGGGCGCTGTGTGCCGGCGAATTCGACTACACCGGCAAGCTGCTGGGCCGCCTGCAAACCGACCGCAGCACACTGGGACACGGGCATGAGCAAGGCCGCGACGGCTTCGCCCGAATCGTTGGCGCGTTCATCGCGTCCCTGGGCTGGCACGCCGCCCCGGCCAGTGAAGGCGACGCGTTTGGCCTGGACTTCGCTATCGAAAGCCCGGGTACCGGTACCTATGCGATCGGCATCGAATGCGACGCGCCCAGCCACGCCCTGCTCGAACGCGCCCGGGCCCGGGAGATCTGGCGGCCCTCTGTACTGCGCCGGGCGATCCCGCATATCCACCGCGTGTCGTCGCAGGCCTGGTACCACGACGGCGATAAAGAACGCGCCCGCTTGCGCGCAGCCATCGAGCTCGCCATGCAGGCCGAACGGCCGACGCACCCCGTCGCCACATCCATCGACAAGGAGACCTGCCAATGAGTGGCCCGAAGGTGGTGCGCATCGTCACCCGCGAAGAAATCATCGCCATTTGTGAGGGCCATCTGCGCCGCCTTGAACAGGCCGTTGCCCGCTGGGAGGCCCAGGCTGAAAAGCTTGGCCAGCTGACCGAGCACGAGCGTGCGGCCACGCGGGCACGGCAGGCCCGATTGTGTGCCTTGCTCGCTGAGGAGCAGTTCCGAGAGCTGCAGAAGGCCGTACCCATCGAAATCGAGCACCTGCGTCGCGACCAGCTGGCGCGCGAGGAGCGCGCCGTGTTGCAAGCGGCCGAGCAGCGTCAGCAGCGGCGCCACATGCAGGAAAACGCAGCGCTTCTGCTCAAGGCCCTCGGCAGCCGCACCGGCACCGACGCGCAGGTGTTGCAAGCCCTGACGCGGCTGGCCGATGGCGCCCGACTGGACAATGCCGAACAGCTGCTGGCCCAGGGCTTCGCCCAATTGAGTAACAGTAGCGAACCGCATGCCCTTGGCGAGCAGCAACGCGAGCTGGCTCAGCGGCTCAAGGATGATGCGCCCACGCCCGACCTGCACACCTGGCTGGCTGAGCGAGCACAAGCGACCCGCGACCCACGCCTGCAGCAGATCGACCGGCATATCGCCGAGCTGCAACTGTTGCAGGGCGCAGCCTGTGCGGCGCCGTTCGTGCAAGCTCTCGCCCGCGCCGAAGCGCAGGCCCAGGAGCAGCAGCGCAACTTGCTGCTCGACAGCCTGGTAATCGAGCTGGCCAGCAATAGCCGCGACTTCCAGCTCCGACGCGATTCGCTTGCCAAGCTACAGGACCTGGCGAACGAAGTACAAACCCACCTGGGCGCTGGGCAGGAGGCGTTGCTCGAGCAGGTCAGCCAGTGCACGGCCACCACTGCGCAAGCCATCCTGGGCGAACTGACGGGCCGCTGCGAAGCGATTCTTGCGGCCCATGTGCAAGCGCAAGCCGCCCTCGCCCGTCGCGAAGCCATGCTCCAGGGGCTGGCCCAGCTCGGCTACGAAGTTCGCGAAGGCATGACCACCTCTTGGGCCGAATCAGGCAAGGTAGTGCTGCGCAAGCCAGCCACGCCGGGCTATGGCGTGGAACTGGGCGGCAAGGCCGACAACGGCCGCCTGCAGGTACGCGCCGTGGCATTGAGCCGCGATCGCGACAAACAGCGTGATCGGGATATCGAGACGATCTGGTGCAGCGAGTTCGAACGCCTGCAAACACTGCTGCAGAACGGTGGAAGCGAACTACTCATCGAGCGAGCGATGGGGGTCGGTGAAACACCGCTCAAGGAGGTGCTGTCGGTAGAAGACGAGGTCATGGCTACAGCCGCACGACTACGAACCAAGTAACCTGGCAGAATCCATGGCGCAAGCTTCGATTCCTCAGGTAGGCAGCATGACGCCCTGCGCCTCGAAATACCGGCTCAAGGTGGTCGCCTCCCCCTCAGGATCAGCCAGCGCGACATAGTTGTCAGGCCGCAACAGGTAAGCAGCATTTCTGGCAACGCCGGCTTGCT
>RCUS01001422.1_pt1 | contig 12503 bp, 9 predicted proteins | sample 2166221 | NCBI WGS metagenome assembly RCUS01 (sample SAMN09932758, study PRJNA488358) | compost metagenome | isolation source: compost soil in cyclohexanecarboxylic | place: Germany: Experimental Botanical Garden | reverse complement strand
ACCAATCGAAAAACGATCGTCAAGCGGCGTCGACATATAGGCGAAGGGCACGCCCCCCAAAGGTACCGAGTCTCCTTTATTCGTTCCTGAGGCACTGCTCTGCGCATCACTGATGTCGTCGCTCACCGAGATGACCGCGACTCCGCCGGAAATCTCACTACGCTTCAACTTGGTCAGGCCCGCTGGATTTCCAAAGATGGTGCTGGCGTCCAACGCGGAAGACGACCTTCCCGCATAAGCAGTTCCCGCACTGCTTGCACTCTGCTCATTAAGGGCAATGCCATTGGCGCCCGCGGTTGTTGAGGCGGTGAGTATTGCAATGGCGCCAGTAAACTTGATCCAGGCAGCACTTGCTCGCGGAGCGGAGAAATAAGGAATCGCACGGCCATTCAGTTTCATTTTCCACCTCTTTATTATTTTTTTGATTGCACGCAGGCAAGGCTTCGCCTTCCTGCGCACTTGTCAGTGCCAGTTGAAGTTGACCGAAGTTGTGCAAAGGCCCTGGCGGAACAGCACCACGGCATGTTTGTTGGGCTTACGGCGGCAAATTCTGGCTCATTTGAGCCATTCCACTTGAAAGCTGTAGCGACCCAGAAGGCGGGCCAGGTTTTCCTCATCGGCCCCGGCCCGTATGCATGCGACTAGCCCACGACGACCATCCTGCACCACGTCTACCGCAATCTCCTGCAGACACAGGTGCTCCACTTCCTGCTGGACTACCCTGGCAATCTCGCGCTGCTGCAAGGCGGGCTTGAATATCTTGCCCACGGCAGTCAGAGGCAGCGCTTCGAGGATTTCAATGCGCTTGGGAACGGCTGCCCGCTCGCTGATGTGGAGTTGAGCGAACGACTCAAGTTCTTCAGCGTTGCAGGTGTGCCCGGGGCGCAGTTGAACGTAGGCGACCGGCACCTCGCCCGAATAGGCGTCGGGGCTGCCGATCGCAGCGGCCAGGGCGACGGCGGGATGCGCCTGCAGCGCCTCCTCGATTTGCTTGGGATCGATATTGTGGCCGCCGCGGATGATCAATTCTTTCTTGCGTCCGGTCAGCCAGAAGTAACCCTGTGCATCCTGGCGACCCAAGTCGCCCGTATTCAGCCAGCGCTGACCGTCGATATCGATCCAGAGGCCCTGGTTATGACGCTCCTCCAGATAGCCTTCGAAGAGATTCGGACCACTGATCGTGATGAGGCCGGTCTCATCCACATCAGCGTCGCGCAGGTACTCTCCAGAGTCATCGAGCAAGACCGCGCGCATATTCTGGTAGGCGATCCGTATCCCGATGGAGCCGATACGGCGCTCGCCATGGGGTGGATTGATTGAGGAGACGCAGGCGCCCTCAGTAAGACCGTAACCTTCAAGGATCTTTACCCCGGTCCGGCGCTCGAACTCGCGGAAAAGCTCAGCCGGCATGGGTGCGGCGCCACACATTGCAAAGCGAAGACTGGACAGGTCGCGGCAACCGCCACGGTGATTGTTTCAAGCAGCGCGCCTCGTGCGCTGACCTCCGTCCAGGCGCTCGGCCTGAAGCCTGCACTGGTCGACGCACTTTTCTGCGAAGCACAACTGCCTTGTGGTCATTGGAAACTGCCACGGCTATCGCCGTTTACCTGGGCATTTATCCTTCGAGTCTTATGGCTGTGCGGTTACTCACGCAACGTCGAATCCGCCGGCACTGCGAGGATGCGCGCCAGCGTGGCAGCCAAACGATTGCAGTCCCTTGCCAGCGATGGACCGGTTCTGCTGCTCGGTCATGGCTTTATGAATCGAATGATCGCCAATCAACTGGTGGCCGACGGATGGGCTCGCCAAAAAGGTAACGGCAGCCAGTATTGGAGTGCGACCGTGTATCAGTACGGCGGTGTGTAAGAGGCGCCAACTGGTTGGCAGAGATGCCTGCCAAATGCAGCACTGCGTTCATCGTCATCCGGGTAAACCGTCTTGGCGATGCATCGGCAGCCGCATTAATGGCAGTGGTTTCGGCGGCGGTGCTGTCAGGTGTCGATTTGCCACGCCATGAGGCGGCTGTTCGTACTCCAGGTCGCCCGCTTGCGGTGATTGTTCGGCAGCCTCGACTCATCAACGCCATGCTCTGTGGCGTCATAACTTACACCTTGATGAATTTCCTGATGACTTCGGCCCCACTGGCAATGAAGCATGAGGATCTTTCACTGGAATCATCGAACCTGGCATTGCAGTGGCACGTCATTGCAATGTACGCACCCAGTTTTTTCACTGGAAATCTGATCCGCCGTTTTGGAGCAAACCGCGTTGTGTTGATGGGGTTGATGTTAACCGGCGCCTCTATTGCTGTCGGGCTTTCCGGCGCGCAGTCCTACCACTTTTATCTGTGTTTGGTGCTTCTGGGGATTGGTTGGAATTTCGGTTTTGTCGGCGCCTCTGCGCTCGTCCTTCAGTGCCATAAAACAAGCGAAAGAAACAGCGTCCAGGCGCTCAATGATTTCATTGTCTTTGGCGCCGTGGTGCTCGGCTCGTTTGCATCGGGAGGTATATTGAATCGATACGGTTGGACCGTTATCTGTGCGCTTGCCTTTGTACCTGTGCTGGTTGCTATAGCGACGTTGATGTTGAGCGAGCATCGCGCCTGGCGTTCAATCCAAGAAGGCACAAGCTAGTTCCGCGGGACTGGCTTAGCCTCCGGACCATGATTCGATTCACGCTGGATAACCGGTTTTGCGCAGTGGCGATGGCGAGCGCACCTTGTTCAACTTGCTGACGCCTCCTTTGTGTGAGGGTGTGATCAGGCGCATGCATCCCCTGTTCCAAGCTCAACAGCAATCGTGCAATAGAGTGTATGCTCGCCAACCTCCGCAATGATCTCAACGCCCATACCGAGCAACTTTCGCTCGTGCGTAATCATTGAGCCCCAGAACCCCGACTTGATCGCTACCTGAACTTGCCTGGTTTTTTTGGCGAGCTTGCGAGCTCAGCAACGCTTGTGGCCAGGGTCGGTGCCGCGTCTTTTTACTTAGACAACTCCTCGGCGCCGACAACCATGGTCAAGTAGGTTTTAGCAGCTGCAGCAAACCTTCCACATCAGCTAGCGCTGGAGCATGGGCTCCGGCATGGCGGCAAGATATGGATGCGCAAGCCGCTGAAAATTGCAGGCGCTCTCTCAAGTCCGCGATCCCCAGCAACTGCGCAGCCAGCCAACCAGCCATACAAGCGTCTCCTGCTCCAACCGTGTCTTCCACCGTCACGGCAATAGCCGGTTGATCGAGTTGGCTGTCCGGGGTGTGGAGAATCATCCCATGTTCCCCTCGGGTAAAAAGGATCTGCGCCTGAGGATTAAGAGCGCGAAGCTCATCCATTGCCTGGTGTTCTGTCAGCCCTGGATAAATTTGCCGAAGGTCTTCATCGGAAAGCTTAATCATGTCAGCAAGGGTGGTCATCGTAGGGAAGGTCTGCTCCCGATAATGGCTATCCATTAAATTGCGCCAGTTCGGATCATAGCTAATCCGTTTACCGGCTTCTTTGGCCTGCCGAGCAATTTTAACCAGCCTGTCTGCGAGTGGCTGTCGAGCCAAACTGATGCAGCTGAAATGACACAGCTCTGCTTGGTTGATCCATCCTTCTGGCATCAGGTCGGGATCAAAAAACAGATCGGCTTCTCCAGCAAAAAAATATCTTGGAGGACGGCTCGATGGAACGATGGCAACCAAAGGATCTCGGTCTACCCGTTGGATAAACCTCATATCCAATCCTGCCGCTTCCGACTGCGAAACTATCTCGTCACCCAGTGAATCCATGCTCACCGATCCAGCAAAAGCGCTGCTGATACCCAAGCGGCTTAGCGCTCGTGCAACGTTCCAGGGAGCACCACCCGGGTAGCCCTTCCACTGTCCAGGAGTACCTTGGACAAGATCGGTCAGGGCTTCGCCAAACACTATTGCGCGAGGCAATACCATCGTCATTTCCTCAATATTTTGTCATAGGGAACTGCTGGCTGATCAGCGTCGACCGGCAATCACTTACTCAATGCGCTTTGATGAACGGCAGGGTTTGTTGAAGTCAGAGAAGTTCTCATAGCCAACCTCCAAGCAGATGTTGGCCGAACACGTTCAAATATTAAAACCAGGTTTCCATTTGTATACCGTATTGCCATACACCTCCGGCTTTGAAGTCCGTCATGCCAAAGGAGTCTGTGGTACTGAAACTGTCCAGATCCGAAGACCAGTTCATGAAGCTTGCGAACACTCGCAATTCGGGACGGGTAAGAAGATCTCCAACCTCGGGTTTGAATGTCGGGGCGACAGTGAATTTCCAAAAGTTACCGTCGACCGCATTACGTTGTAGATAGTCCTTCGGGTCGAGGTTCATGGTTTGCCAGCTTACTTCGTAGGCCATCTCGAAATTGCTGTTGATTTTATTGGCCAAACGCACGTTCAGGGTCAGCCAGCGGTAGTCGTCACCCTTGACGTATCTATCCTTGCTCTGTTCGGCCAGCAAGCTGGGGCCGATACGCCAGTCAGGCGCAAGGGGTGTCTCACCGTAAAGTGCCAGACGCAGAGCGCGGGCATCATCAATCAGTTCACCATCCGAGCCGACGTTCTTGACCTCAGCTCCCAGACCTTGCCCATAGAGCAGCGCCGTTTTGAAGAAGCCTTCTCTGCCGAAAAAGTTTTTCTGGTGATTGGCCAACATGCTGTGCAAGCCGGAATCCGCAGGCGTCAAACCCGCTGCATTGGTGCGGGTAGCGAAATCGTTTTTCTTTGCGCCGATGGCATTGAACATCCACTGCCACTGACCATCCTCGAAGAACTGGTTGGAGGTCAGGATGTAGCTTTCCACATCGGCACTAAGATCGCCTTGACTGAAATCCCCGTAGTTGCGCCCGACCAAAGAGTAGTTCGAACGCCAATTCTTGTTCATCTGCATATCGTAGATTCCACCCCCGGTGCCGGCCAGATAGACAACGTCCGAGTCCAGCCAGTGGATATCGAAATTATCTCTATCGAATCGCTTGCCTGCCCACAGGGTGGCGTTCTCGAACACTGAATTGCCCTTGAACGCAGCGAGATGGTCAAGCGCTGTGAATACCTGGCGAACGTTCAGTTTGCTTTCGTCGGCCGTCCAGTCATTGGAACTTTCCACTCCGTCGGCGATGGAGACCGTGAATTTGGAACGGGTGCCGTTTTGCGCATAGATTTCTTTCGACAGGTCTATACGCATGTAGGTGTCGTCTTCGTTACCGAGTCGCCCGACTGCACCACCGACTGAACCGGCAGGAGTTTCATAAGGGCCGCCACGACCACCACCCAGCCCATCGTTGATCAGCAATCCGGAGCGGGCGTAGCCGTTGAAGCTGAACCCATCAGTGAGGTGTCCGGTACTGCCCTCTTTCTCCAGACTTTGCTGACGGGCTTCGAGTTTTGCCAGTCGGGTATCCAAAGCGGGCGCCGAAATTACTGCCGCAGTAGACGCGGCGGGCTGCAAGGAAGGAGTGGCGAGTTTGATCTGCTGCAATTCCCTGGCAAGTGCCTGGGTTTGCTGCTCGGCTGCGGCTGCACGCTTTTCCGCGGCGCTGGCACGGGCTTCAAACGCGGCCATGCGTTCTTCCAGAGTCGCGGCCTGAGAGGTTACCGCCGAGGTGCCGAGCACGCCTGCGAGTAGCCAGCTTGATGCTTTCTGCATGTGGATTTCCTGTTTTGTTTTTATTGTCTTGTTCCCGCGACCGGCCATTTTTCGTGAGTTGCGAATTGTCGCAATCGACGAAAAAAAAGGTGCCTCATCGCAAAGACGCTGCTACATTTGGCGATGTTAACGTTAACTTTTCTAAAAACAAAAATAAAGAGGGCTTTATGAAAGCGCTTAAATCTCTTCTTCCAGCAGCACTGCTCACCCTTTGTGCCGGCCTTCCATCCCTCTCGAGCGCAGCTGATTTGACGATCTCCTGCGGCGCGGTGGGGGCGGAATTACAACTCTGCAAGGAGGCTGTCGAGGCGTGGTCGAAACAGACCGGCAACCACGTCGAAGTGGTTTCCACGCCTAATTCGGCAACCGAGCGGTTGTCGTTCTACCAACAGATCCTCAGTGCGCAGTCCAGCGACATCGACATCATTCAAATCGATATGGTGTGGCCGGGAATGCTGGCCAAACATCTGATGGATCTGCGCGAGGTGCTTCCCGCCAATGCGACCCAAGGCTACTTCCAGGCACAAGTGGATAACGCCACGGTGAACGGACGGCTGGTGACGATGCCGTGGTTCACCGACTCGGGCCTGCTGTATTACCGCAAGGACTTGCTCGAGAAGTACAACCAGCCGGTTCCCCAGACCTGGGAAGAAATGACCGCGACCGCCCGGAATGTTCAACAGGCCGAGCGCACTGCCGGGAACCCCAATGCCTGGGGTTACATCTTTCAGGGGCGCGCCTACGAGGGCCTGACGTGTAATGCGCTGGAGTGGATCAGCAGCCAACCGCAAGGCGGGCTGGTCAATCCGCAAGGCGACATCGTTGTCAACAACCAGGCCTCAAGAACGGCGTTGACCCTGGCGAAAAGCTGGATAGGAGACATCTCCCCGCGTGGCGTACTCAACTACACCGAGGAAGAAGGACGTGGCGTATTCCAGTCGGGCAATGCGCTGTTCATGCGTAACTGGCCTTATGTCTGGGCCTTGGTGCAAAGCCAGGACAGTGCGGTAAAAGACAAAGTCGGCGTCGCTCCCCTGCCCCGTGGCGGCGAGACCGGCAGCCATGCTTCCACCCTCGGTGGCTGGGGCCTGGCGGTATCGCGCTACAGCGCCCATCCAAAACTTGCCGCCGAGCTGGTGAGCTACCTGACCCGTGCCCAAGAGCAAAAACGCCGTGCCCTGATCGGCGCCTATAACCCGGTTATCGAGTCGCTGTATCAGGATCCCGAATTGCTCGCGGCCATGCCTTATTACGCTCAGCTGCACAGCATTCTCAACGATGGGGTCATGCGCCCCGCCTCCATCACTGCTGATCGCTATCCACGGGTCTCCAATGCGTTCTTCGATCGAGTGCATGGCGTGCTGGCGGGCGAGTTGCCTGTGGATCAGGCGCTGGCCGAACTGGAAAGCGAACTCACGCGCATCAAACGCCGGAACTGGTAAGCCACAAGGAAGAAAATCACCATGTCTGTCTCTACGACCCATGTCCCCTGTGACGAGCTTCTGCTCACCAGGGAAACGCCCGTACAACGACGCCGGGTACGCGCCGCCTGGCTGTTTCTGACACCGATGCTGTTGTGTCTGACGCTGGTGGCAGCCTGGCCGCTACTGCGTACATTCTGGTTCAGCCTGACCGACGCCAGTCTGTCGGACACCGCTGGCGGATCCTTCGTCGGCCTGAGCAATTATCTGTTTCACAACGGTTCCACCTGGTCGGGCATCCTGGTCGATCCTCAGTGGTGGAACGCGGTGCGCAACACGTTGCATTTCACCGTGGTGTCGGTGGGACTGGAAGTCGTACTGGGACTGCTAGTGGCGTTGCTGCTGAACATCAAGTTCACAGGCCGTTCCCTGGTGCGTGCGATGATTCTGATTCCCTGGGCGATTCCGACCATTGTCTCGGCAAAGATCTGGTCATGGATGCTTAACGACCAGTTCGGCATCATCAATCACCTGATGCTGAGCCTCGGCCTGATAGACGCGCCCCTGGCCTGGACGGCCGATGCGGACCTGTCGATGTGGGCGGTGATCCTCGTCGACGTCTGGAAGACCGTGCCGTTTGTCACGCTGCTGATGCTGGCGGCCTTGCAGATGTTGCCGAGCGATTGCTACGAAGCCGCGAGGGTCGATGGCATTCATCCGCTGAAAGTGTTCTGGCGTGTCACCCTTCCCCTGCTGATGCCCGCACTGCTGGTGGCGGCGATCTTCCGCATCCTCGACTCGCTGCGGGTATTCGATGTGATCTATGTGCTGACCTCGAACTCGTCGAGCACCATGAGCATGTCGGTGTATGCCCGCCAGCACCTGGTGGAGTTCCAGGACGTCGGTTACGGCAGCGCGGCCTCGACGCTGCTGTTTCTAGTGGTTGCGGTGATCGCCATGCTTTATCTCTACCTCGGACGCCGTCAACTGGAGGTCCGGTCATGAACCTGCGCCTACTGAAAAAAGCACTGTTGCGCCTCGGGTTCTGGTGCCTGATCGGGGTATTGCTGCTGTATGCGGTTTTCCCTTTCTACTACGCCATCGTGACTTCACTGAAGCCGTCCAGCGCCTTGTTCGAGGTGAGCTACTGGATCGACAACCCCGACTTCTCCAACTACGCGGCGGTACTCCATCAAGCTTCATTCCTGCGGGCGATCGGTAATTCGCTGGTGGTGGCGCTGTGTGTGGTGACGCTGGCGCTGTTCCTTAGCCTGACCGCCGCCTATGCCTTGGGCCGGGTGAAGTTCCGAGGGCGTGGCACGGTGTTGATGATGGTTCTAGGCGTGTCGATGTTTCCCCAGGTCGCTGTGCTGTCGGGGCTGTTCGAAGTGATCCGCGCCCTGGGTCTGTACAACACGTCCTGGGCGTTGATCCTGAGCTACACGATTTTCACCCTGCCTTTCACCGTCTGGGTGCTGACCACGTTCATGGGGCAACTGCCGCATGAACTGGAAGAAGCGGCAATCATGGATGGCGCGTCGCCTTGGGTCACGCTGACCCGCGTGCTGTTGCCGCTGCTCTGGCCCGCACTGGTCACCACTGGCTTGTTGGCCTTCATCGCCGCGTGGAACGAGTTCCTGTTTGCCCTGACCTTCACCCTTACCGACACGCAACGCACGGTGCCGGTCGCCATCGCCTTGATTTCCGGCGGGAGTCCTCATGAGCTGCCTTGGGGATTGTTGATGGCCGCATCGGTGGTGGTCACCGTCCCACTGGTGATTCTGGTGCTGATCTTCCAGCGCCGAATCGTTTCCGGTCTCACTGCCGGCGCGTTAAAGGGTTGATGCCCGACAACTACAAGGAACAGCATCGTGATCAAGTTGAAGCTAGACAACGTGAACAAACAATTGGGCGGCGCGCGGATTCTTCGCGACGTCAACCTGGAGATCGCTGCGGGTGAATTCGTGGTGTTCGTTGGCCCTTCGGGCTGCGGAAAGTCGACTCTGCTGCGACTGATCGCCGGACTGGATTCGATCTGCGGCGGCGACCTGCTGATCGACGGGCGACGGGTCAACGACCTGGAGCCGCGCGAGCGTGGCGTCGGCATGGTGTTTCAGTCTTATGCGCTGTACCCGCACATGAGCGTCTACGACAACATCAGCTTTGGTCTCAAACTGGCCAAGACTGAAAAGAGCAGCCTGCGTGAGCGCGTGCTGAAAACAGCGCAAATCCTTCAATTGGACAAACTGCTGCAACGCAAGCCAAAAGAACTGTCTGGAGGGCAGCGCCAGCGTGTGGCAATGGGCAGAGCCATGGCGCGTGAGCCGGACATTTTGTTGTTCGATGAGCCGCTTTCCAACCTGGATGCGTCCTTGCGGGTGCAGATGCGCAACGAAATTGCCCGGCTGCACGCCCGACTGGGCTCGACCATGATCTACGTCACCCACGATCAGGTTGAAGCAATGACCCTGGCCGACAAAATTGTCGTGCTCAATGGAGGTCGCGTCGAACAGGTCGGCTCACCGCGCGAACTCTATGAACGTCCGGCCAGTCGCTTTGTCGCCGGCTTCCTGGGTTCACCCAGAATGAATTTTCTTGCAGCGCGCCTGCAGGCTCCAGGCGAAACCAGCCTGGTCGATTGCCCTATCTTGGATATGACCTCCCTGCCCTTCGACAGCTCGAACCTGACAGCGGACGCGCACCTGAGCCTGGGGATTCGCCCGGAACACGTGTCGCTCAAGGCGGCGCAGGGAACAGCCGGCGTCGTCGTGACCGCAGTCGAATACCTGGGCAGCGAAACCTATGTGCACCTCGAGACAGGTCAGGACGAGCCACTGATCTGTCGTTGTGAGGTCAACGCCGGATGGCAGGCGGGCGATCGGGTCGAGCTGCAACTGGACGTCGACAAGCTGCACCTGTTCGACGCCGACGGCACGGCCTTGAAGCGCCACCCACACGCCATTGAAACCCTGCCTGGCGTCCCTCTACGCTCGGCACGAGCAGGCGCCCTATGACTGTGTCTTTGAATTCCATGAGTGTTCCAATGTCCGCTGCCCTTGAGATTGCGCAGCATGCGCTGAGTGATGGCCTGTCTCGTGTCATCCACGATTATCGACCCGATTATCATCTTGCCCCCCCCGTGGGCTGGATGAACGACCCCAACGGGGTGGTGTACTTTCGTGGCGAATACCATGTGTTCTATCAACACCACCCCTTCGAAGCGAAATGGGGCCCGATGTATTGGGGGCACGCCAAGAGTGCCGATCTGGTTCATTGGCAGCACCTGCCCATTGCGCTGGCACCCGGCGATGACTTCGACCGTGACGGATGTTTTTCCGGTAGCGCAGTGGTGTGTGGAGATACTCTGGCACTGATCTACACCGGGCACACCTGGCTGGGGGAAGTGGGTGACGAACGCTCGATCCGCCAAGTCCAGTGCCTGGCCACCAGCACTGACGGCATCCGGTTCGTCAAGCATGGCGCCGTCATCGAGAACGCGCCGCAAGACACGATCATGCACTTTCGTGACCCCAAGGTATGGCAGGAGGATGACTATTGGTACCTGATTGCCGGCGCGCGTCTGGGTGATAAACCGCTACTGCCGCTATACCGCTCCACGGATCTGCACGCCTGGGAGTTCCTCGATTATGTGTCCAGCGGCAGCGAGGGCGATGGCTATATGTGGGAGTGCCCGGATTTGTTCCGACTGAACGGGCGCGATGTGCTGCTGTACTCCCCCCAGGGCATGCAACCCGAGGGTTACGAACGGCTCAACAAGTACCAGACCGGTTATCGAGTGGGCCGACTCGACAGCGAATGGCACTTCACCGGCGGGCCTTTTATCGAGCTGGATAACGGCCACGATTTCTATGCCGCGCAAACGCTACTGGCCGCCGACGGTCGGCGCCTTGTGTGGGCGTGGCTCGACATGTGGGAAAGCCCGATGCCGAGCCAGGCCCATCACTGGTGCGGCATGCTCGGGTTGCCGCGCGAACTTGAACTGCATGCAGATCGTCTTTGCGTGTATCCGGCACGGGAGCTCACCGCACTGCGCAAGGCGCCATTGCCGGGCACGTCCTGGTGGGATGGTTCGGGAGCCCGATGGGTGCGGGAAGTGAATGGCGACAGGCTCGAAATCCATGTGCATCTGGATTTGCTCGGCTGCACCGACGGCCACCTGGGAATCGCCTTGCGTTGCAGCGATGATGGTCAAGAAGAAACCCTGCTCTATTACGATGCATCACTGCAGCGCCTGGTGCTTGACCGCAGCCGCTCGGGTGCACAAGTCACCGGTCAGCGCAGCGTGGCGATAGACCCGACACAAGAGCGACTGGAACTGCGTGTGTTTCTCGATCGCTCGTCCATCGAAGTGTTCGACGAGAACGGGCGCTTCAGTCTCAGCAGTCGCTTCTATCCGGGGCCCGACAGTCTGGGCGTGAAGCTGTTTGCCAGCGGAAGTGGCGGGCGTGTCTCGATTCCCAAGGCATGGCCTCTCGGCTCTGGATGGCTATGAGCAGCGTCATTCGGGTCGCGAGAAGCCCGGGCCCTGTGTCATGATTCTGCGTCAACCTGACCGGCCTCACTTCGCATGACTTCAGTGAAAGACGTTGCACAGCTGGCCGGCGTGTCCCTGATGACGGTTTCTCGAGCGCTCAATAATCCGGAAAAACTGAGCCCCGAAACCCTTCAGCGGGTGCGTCGCGCCATTGATGAACTGCAGTTCGTACCGAGCCTGTCGGCGCGCAAGATGCGCGGCGACAACCTCCAGTCGCGAACCATCGGTGTGTTCGCGCTGGACACCGCGACCACACCGTTCGCCGTCGAGTTGCTGCTGTCCATCGAACAGACCGCGCAGCAAGCCGGCTGGAATGTGTTCATCCTTAACCTGTTGAGCAACCCGCCCACCGACCAGAACATCGACCTGATGTTGTCGCACCGTCCCGACGGGTTGATCTTCAGCGCCATGGGGTTTCGCCAGGTGTGCATTCCCGAGCGATTGAAGAGCAAACCACTGGTACTCGCCAATTGCCTGGCCGATGACAGTCACCTGGTCAGTTATGTGCCGGACGACGAATCGGGGCAGTATCGCGCCGTACATCACGCGTTGAGCCAGGGCTATCGGCGCCCTCTGTGTATCAATCTGCCAAAACAGAGTCTGGCCTGGAACCTGCGACAAAAAGGTCTGCAGCGTGCCTGTCAGGCATTCGGCCTGGCGCCTGACGCACTGCTGCAATACGACCTTTCCGATCATGATGCCTATGGTGAAACCGCAGCCATCCTCGACCGGCACATCATTGAGGGTCGTCCCCAATTCGACATTCTGATCTGTGGCAACGACCGCATTGCCTTTTGTGCCTATCAGCTATTGTTGGGCCGTGGCCTGAAAATTCCCGACGATGTCGCCGTGCTCGGCTACGACAACATGATCGG
>RCUS01001420.1_pt1 | contig 12520 bp, 16 predicted proteins | sample 2166221 | NCBI WGS metagenome assembly RCUS01 (sample SAMN09932758, study PRJNA488358) | compost metagenome | isolation source: compost soil in cyclohexanecarboxylic | place: Germany: Experimental Botanical Garden | reverse complement strand
GCAGCCAGGCGGCAGGCAATAGCCTGACCGATCCCTTTACTGGCGCCGGTGACTAAAACGGAACGCATCATGCGTTTCCCCTTAAGGTAGTCAATTGGATTATTTCTTGTTGATCAGGCTGATAGGTATTCAGCCTGCCCTGTGCGACCCGCACATTATCGATACCGATTTCACATTCGAAACTGGCCAGCTTTTCGTCTTTCAGCAGTTGCTGCACGCTAACCCGCAGTTCGCTGCCGGCAGGAAATACCGGCAATTCGCAGTGGATGGCGCGCCCGCCGAGCAGCATGCCAAGCTGCGGTGGTTGGGCATGCTGCCTGCCATGCCAGCCGCTCCAGACGCCGATGGCCTGCGCCATCAACTCAATGCCGTACCAGCCAGGCAGTGCGCCCTGCGCATCAAGAAAGGGGGCCAATACGCCGTCAGGGCTGACTGTCACCGCGCACTGAGCGTGCTCCTCGCCTACCTCAAGCACCCTTTCCAGCAGCACCATCGGTGATGCGTGGGGCAAATAATATTCCGCAGTGTGATAACGACTCATGGCGCATCCCCCAACAACAGGCAGGCATTATTGCCGCCGAACGCAAACGAATTAGACAGGATAGCGCGCTGGCGCAACGGTTGCTGCCGGTAAACCAGACCTATCGGTGCCAGCTCGTCATCGCAGGGCGAAACGCTGAAATCCTGCTGCGGCAATGGCAATGGCTGGGTCAATAACAACCAGCTCAGCGCCGCTTCTACCGCACCGGCGGCACCCAGCGTGTGGCCGGTGAGGTGCTTGGTGGAACTGCACGGCGTCTGCGCGCCAAACAGGCGATTCACCACCTGAGCTTCTACTCGATCGTTAAGCCGCGTCGCGGTGCCGTGAAGATTGATATACCCGATCTGTTCGGCGCTCAAACCCGCCTGCCGCAGCGCCATGTCGATAGCCCGTTCTGCACCGGCGCCTTCCGGATGCGGTGCCGACATATGCCAGGCATCGGAAGACTCACCGACACCCAGCAAGGCGACGGCTGCCGGCTCACGCGTCAGCAGCATGAGCGCAGCGGCCTCGCCAATATTGATGCCGCTGCGCCCGGCGGCGAATGGCGTGCAACGCTCCGCCGACAACGACTCCAGGCTGTTGAAGCCGTTGATCGGCATCTGGCACAGGCTATCGGCACCGCCCACAATCGCCGCATCCGCCAGCCCGGCGTCAATCAGGCGTTTACCGCTGATGATGGCGCGTGCACTGGAGGAACAGGCGGTAGACAAGGTGTAGGCCGGGCCACGGGTAGCAAGAAAGGCTCTGAGGAACTGGCCTGGGTCGCCCAACTCCTGCTGCTGATAATCATAGCCCTGCGGCCACTGCCCTGCCTGATGCCGTTGCAGCGCCAGCTCACCTTCGTGAATGCCGGAAGTGCTGGTGCCCATGATCACCGCAACGCGTTCGGCGCCGTAGCGGGCGATGGCCTCATGCACCGGCGCCTCGATTTGCGTCAATGCGGCCAACAGCAGGCGGTTGTTGCGAGAGTGATGGCGTTTGAGCGGCTCGGGAATGGCGGGCAGCTCACCCTGTACGTTACCGAACCAGGAGGGCGCGCCGCCAAGCAGCCACTGCGTCTGCCTCTGCATGCCAGGCGCTACGCCGCGAGCCAAATTTTCCGCGATCTGCGGCAGACTGCCACCCAGCGCGTTCACCATCCCTACGGCTGTGAAATAGATCATTATTCGCTCCCCAGATTCTGAATGGTGATGCGGTAATGGAAAGCGGATTGGGTTATCGACAGCGGATTGCGTTGGCCATGGGCTTGCTGATAACGGATTTCACTGATCGTCGCGCCGCGATCGTCATACAGACGGCGCACCTCCGGCCGATCCTCCAACCGCCATCCTGCAGGCAGCAAGGGCTGCCAGTCGGCCGCTGGCCAATAGCTCAGCATGATATCGGCCAGCACCTGGCTGGCGGGCGGCAGTTCACCCGTTTTGATCAACTGCTCGGTGTGGATCCCCTGGCGATCATAGGTCAGGTTGAACAAGCGGATGCCCAGCGGCGACATCCCCACCAGTTGCAGGCGGCGGCCGTCGGCATTGAGCAGCACCAGCATCGAATGCCGCTGTCCCTTCACTTCGGCGGTCAATAACTGCTGCTGGCTGATCGGTTGCTCTAACACCGGCGGCGGCAAGGTCACCCGCGTGCCGGGTTTCAGCCACGCCTGCGGCAAGGTGGGATCCTGCGAACCGGCACAGCCGGCCAGCAGGGTTGCCAACATTAACAGCATCATTCGTAAGCCGCGCATCAGGCTTTTCCTCTTTTTCTTTTCGTTGCTAACGTCAGCGGTGCCAACAGAAATGCCACGGCGATACCGCTGCTTAGTACAATGCCAAAACTGCTGATGGCCTGAGTATGGCTCAGTACCAGCATGCCAAAGGTCAGTTGGGTGGTGAAGACCGCCATAAAGATGGCGAACATCGAGGTGGTCGGCGTGCCCCGGGGATTGGTGAAGAACAGCGTATAGTTAATGCCGATCCCCAAGACCAATATCAACGCCAACAGCGAAAACAGATTCAGCGAATGGCCGCTCAGCGCCAGCACCGCAATGCCGCAACCCAGCGACAACAGCGTCGGCACCATGCAGCGCAGGCCGTGTCCCAACCCAAAACGCCACAGGTAGATCAGTGCGATCGCCGCCACCGACAGCGCCAGCAGGTACGAAAGATACAGCCGGTACTGGCCGAACAGTTCGCTGAATTCGGTTTTCCGGTCGATCCAACCGGTGCCCGGCACCTGCCCAGCCAATGCCTGCATCGCCGCGCTGTTTTGCACGCCGTTGACCGGAACCAGCGCCGCACTACGGCCATCAGGCAACGTCAGCCAAAGCAGACGCCAGCCCTCGCTGACCACGCTGTCCAGCCACTGTTGCGGCGTCACCCAATCAGCGGTCAAGTCAGGCGCATTCAGCGTCAGTTCCGCCTGCTGCAACTGCGCCATCACCTGTGGCGCTATGCGTTGCAACAGGGTGACGTTTTCCTGCTGACGCTGATGCGAAGGCAGCGGCAGCAGGCGATAATCCGCCAGCACGCCTTGCCGTTTGGCCTGCGCCAGCTTGGGTTGCAACAACTCCAGCCGCTGCAGCAGTTGTTCACCATTGGCACCGTACACCACCAGCCATTTCTGATCGTTATGTTGGCCGGTCAACGCGGCGATACGCTGTTCTTGCTGCTGCAACGCCACCGGCAACGCCTGCAGTTGGCCGATATCGTCATCCACTTTCAGTTGGCTGAAACCGGCAATAATGACCAGCAACGCCGCGCCGGGCAGCCCGTAGCGCAGCAGTGGCCGATGGCGCCAGGCGTGCAGCCAACGAAGGATGAGCGCCAGCCCCGGCGCCGGACGCACCGGCAGCCGACGCGACAGCTGCGGATACCAGCAGATCACGGTAATGCAGGCGGCGCTCAGGCCTGCGGCGGCAAACACCGCCAACTGCTGCAAGCCCGGGAACGGCGCAATCAACAGCGCCAGATAGGCGACCACGGTGGTCAGCAGCGCCATCGACAGTGCAGGCAGCAGTTTTTGCAAACTGGCCAGCGGCGTCGACTGCTGCCCATGCACCCGGCGCTCGGTCAGAAAATAGAGCGCGTAATCTGCCGAAATGCCGACGATGCTGATGCTCAGCACCAGCGTCATCAAATGAATTTCACCAAACGCCAGCAGCGTGGCGACGGTGCCCGCCAAGGCGCCGATCCCCACCGACAGCGCACAAAGCAACAACGGCAGTACTGAGCGGAACATTAACAGCACCAGCAGGAAGACTCCCGCCACCGAGGCCAGACCAATGGTCGAAATATCGTGTTCAGCCTGCTGGCTGGCGTAGTTGCTGTAATAAAGCGTGCCGCGGTTCAACACCTCGGCGCCCGGCCAACGTTGTTGCAGTTGCTGTTGCAACGCCGTCAGTTTATCTACCGTGCTTCGTGCGCTGCCGATGTCATAAGAGGAAGCGCCAAGCTCGGCGTGCAGCAGATACCAACTGCGCCCCTGCGGGTCACGCGCCACCAGCCAGCCGTTTGATAAGCTCAGTGAACCGCCGTTGCGCTGCTGCGCCAACTGCGAACCACGCACCAACATCAGCGGGTCGTTAGCCAGTTCCTTGCCGCTGACGCCGGCGAAGGCCGAGTAAAGCTGGCCGAGGATCCACTGGCTTTGCGCCTCCGGCTCCTGCCTCAGCCGTTGCCGGGTGGCATCGTCCAGCAACACGTTGCGGTGCTGATAAAAAAATCGTCCCCACTGCTGCTGGCGTTGCGCGTCCATCGGGCCGCCAACCTGCTGCAATTCCGGCATCTGCCGCAATTGCTGCCACCACCAGCTCACTGCGGCGCTGTCCGCACCTGGCGGTGGGCTCACCAGCCACATCAATTGGCGATCGAGCCGGCGGCTGAAGCCGTCGGCCAGTTCATCGGGCACGCCCGCCAGTTGCTGCTTCGGCAATAACGCCAGCACACTGCTGTTGATCTGGCTGCGGGGCAGCAGCCAGCACAGCGCCGCGAGCAATATCAGGCAAATCGCCAACCAGCCAAAAGCCAGCCGCCGATGCTGTTCAGGACGCAAAACGCTGTTGCTCATCAACGGTCAGTTCCTGCGGCGCCGTACGTTGATTAAAGAAGCGAATGTGCGTGGCATCGCTTTGCATATCGTCGATATCAATGGTTTCCAGGAATTGCTCCCCATTGAGCGTAATGCGTTTGAACAAGCGATCGAGCGGCGTGGTTTTTGGCGTCAGTATCAACCGCCATTTGTTGCGCCCCAGATCGCTGAACTGCAAGGCAAAGTTTTGCTCCAGCGCCTGGCTGTCGGCGTGGAACAACGCGGTCAGCAGGTGGTTGAACTGGAACATCTGCGGATTGTTATCCACCGTCACCACCTGCGGAGGCTGGCCGGCCAGAGTTTGCACCATTCGTTTATCGTCCAGCAACAAGGTCAGCGGGAAAGGTTTCTGCTGTGACCACCACAGCCCTTTTTGTTGGGAAATCAGCAGTTCGCCGCTCGATTTCAGCGGTTTCGCCATACCGCTGATGCTGCGCTGTTGCTCGAACTCGGCACGCAACACCGGCTGTTGGCCGAATCGCTGCTGCAACTCCGTCAGCGTGACCGCCTGGGCGCTCAGGCTGAACAGGGCGAAGACCATCAATAACCAGCTTTTCATTGCTCGCCCCCGATGTTATCCAACAGTATCTGCGGTGAAACAAAGCACATCTCTTTGCTTTCGACATCCACCGCCACCTGGATACTGTGCCCGCGGGTGGTGGTTTTGCCGCTTTGCGCATCCAGGATACGGTAACCAATGCGCAGACGGTTTTCGTACTCCTCCAGTTCGGCGCAGACGATGATCCGTTGCTCAAACAGCACCGGCGCGATGTATTTCACCCGCGTATCCACGATCGGCCAAACATAACCCGAAGCCTGCATCTGGCGATAACCGTAATTGAACTGTTTCAGCAAGGCTTCGCGCGCGATCTCAAAATAGCGAAAGTAGTTGCCGTGCCACACCACGCCCATGGCGTCGGTATCATGGAACGGGATAGTCATCTCAATCCGGGTGGAAAAACGCGGATCCTCTTTTAGTTTCATGTCTCAGGCTCCTGTTGCGCCGACGGCCACGCCGCCAACTGCCAGAAATCGAAAAAATTGAACCAGTCGAGCGGCGCCAACAGGCAATAGTGCTCGAGCCGCGCGGCATAATTATCTACCGCCTGCTGCAATGCCTGGTGGCGTTGGGCGCGGGGTAGCAGCAGCGGATCGGCAAAGGGTTCGAAATACAGGTTCAGCCTCCCCTGTTGCTTGAGGCCGAACATCAGAAATACCGGGCAGCGCAGCGCGGCGGCCAGGATGAACGGCCCCTGCGGAAAAGGCGCCTGCTTGCCGAGGAAATGGCTCCACACCACGCGCGGCCGTTCGCCACGCTGATGTTTTCCGGCGGAGGTACGATCGCCGACAATCGCCACCCATTCACCGGCGTTTAGCTTGTCTTGCAGGCGCATGGCTGTTTCCGGGCCCAGCGAAGTGACCTGAATCAGATTCAGATTGGCACGCGGATTCACCTCTTTCATCACCTGGTTGAAGCGCTCGGCATGTTCGGTAAACACCAACGCATTGACCTTAACGCTGGCATCCAGCTCGCCCAGCGCACGACAGGACTCGATATCCCCCAGGTGCGAAGCCAGGATCAAGGTCCCTTGGCCGGAAGCGATCTGCCGCTCGAAGCCCGCGCGATCCACCAACTGAATGTCATGCAGTTCCCCCCGCCAGCTTGCCAGCTTATCGAGCATCGCATCGCCGAAGCGCATAAAGTGACGGAAACTGTTGAGCGGTGCGGGCAAGGCTTGTTGCCTGTCCTGTGCGAACTGCCGCAGGCGTTGCAGATAGTCGCGCGATGCTTCGCGCTGGGCGCGGCCGGTGAGCCAGAAGTAGCCAATCACCGGGTACAGCAGCAGTTGAAATGCCTGGCGGCCAAATAGCCGGTAAACCTGCAGCATGAGCCGGATGCCCCATAGACCATGGCGCTCTTCGGTTGCCGACCAGTGCAGTGATCTCGCCGGCTTGCGACGCAGCAGGCGTGGAATACGCGGCAACATGCCGAAAAACAAACGGGTGTGCATCCAGGAAATACGCAAGTTGTCGCGCAGCGCGTCAAAATGGGAAACGCCATCGGCCGGATAGGTGACGCGCGTCGGCAGGAAACGGCTCGGCACGCCTTGCCAATAGAGCCTGACCATCACCTCGGTATCGAAATCCATGCGCTTGCCGAGCGGGTGACTCGCCGCCAGCGCCAGCGTCGATTCCACCGGGTAAACGCGAAAACCGCACATGCTGTCTTTCAGCGACAGCGACAGGGTTTCTATCCACACCCATACGTGAGTGACATAGCGGCCATACAGCCGCGCCTTCGGTACCGAGCTGTCGTAGACCGGTTGACCGGAAATCAAACATTCGGGATGAGCGCGCGCTTCGGCGATCATGTCCGGGATATCGCTCAATTGATGCTGGCCGTCGGCATCCACCTGCAAAGCGTGACTGTGGCCCTGGCGGTGCGCCCATTGCAGCCCAGCGATCACCGCCGCGCCTTTGCCCTGATTTTGCTCCAGCCGCAGCAGTTGAACCCAAGGTAACTCAGCCGCCAACCGTTGTAATTCATCGGCGGTAGCGGCAGCGCTGCCATCATCCACCACCAGGCACGGCAAGCCATAACCGGCCAGCGAGGCAAGCACGTCGGCCATCATCTGCCCATGATTGAAACAAGGGATAACAATGCAAGGAGAGAACGGCGCGGTCACTGACATAGCGAAATCTTACCGCTGCTGGCGGTAGCCTCACCGAGGCGATAGCTGAACAACAACTTGTGGCGCGCCGGTTGCCATTCAAGCAGCAGCAATACGCTCTGCTCCGGTAACAAGGGCTGTTGAAACTTGACGACGTCGATACCTTTGAACGGCGCCTTGATGCCCAATAGCTGATGCGCATACTGCATCGCCCAGTTCACTTGGGCCACGCCGGGCAGGATCGGCTGCTCAGGAAAATGGCCGCGAAACCAAAACAGCCCCTCGGGCAGACGCAATAACAGGCTGGCGTGGGTCTCATCGCTCACCTGCTGTTGCAGTACCTCAGGTTGCATCATAAAAACAGCTCCTGTAGTTCGGCATAGGCGCGTTTGCCCTGCGGGTTAAGCGGGAGGACATCAATAATGCGCCAACTGCGCGGCAGCGCCACCGGCTCCAGCCAGCTGCGCAGCGCCTGGCGCAGTTCTCGGGTGAAAGTCCCTTCGGACACGCGTTGCCGGCGAGCTTCACCGTGCGGGGAAAGCACTATCACCGCCGCCAACAGGGTGCGCCCTCTTTGCTGGAGTGGCAGCACTGCGGCATCGGCGATCTCCGGCAAGGCTTTCAGGCGTCGCTCAATTTCCGTCAGCGACAGACGTTTCTCTTCTACCTTGATAATCCGATCGGCGCGGCCATCCAGCTGAAACAGCCGGCCATTCGGCGCGAGCTGGATAATATCGCTCAGCGCCGCTTCACCGCTATCAGGTATCAGCGGCGAGGCTACGTTGACGCTTTTATCCGAATTAACCCTTAGCTCAATGGACGTAAACAACCGCCAAAGCTTTGCCTCCTCGGTTTGCCTGCGCCAGGCCAGCATGCCGGTTTCAGTGGTACCGTAAATCTCCAGCGGCAGCACCTTCAGCATTTGCCGGGTAAGCTGCGCTTCGGCAAAGGTTAGCGGGCCACCGGCGGAAAACACCTGGGCGCAGGCTGAAAACGCCAACCGGTTATCCAAACGTTTAAGCCACGCCGGGCTGCTGACAAAAATCAGACGCCGTTCCTGATGCCTGGCAATCAGTTGCTCATGATATTGCGTCAGCTGCGCATCAAACGGCAGGCCGAGCGCCAGCGGCAGGAACAGGCGGAAACTCAGGCCGTACATATGCTGATGAGACACCGATGCCGCCACGCAGCAGCCCTGAAAGACTTCGCCCCACTCGGCGGCCAACAGTTCGCTCTCGCGATCCATGCAGGCGACAGATTTGATTACCGCCTGCGGCCGGCCGGTCGAGCCTGAGGTATAAAGAATAAATCGGGGATCCTGAGGCCAGGCGGGCAGCGGGATATCCGCCACAGAGTCCTCTGTCACGCTCAGAACCGGCGTACCGGGATTGAGAGGGAAATCGGTCAGCAGAGCGTCGTAATCCGCCCGCTGCTCTTTGAGGATAGCTTCACGCTGGTGGCCGAAGATCACCGGCAACCTGGCGGCATAAAGCGATGCCAGCCAGGCAACGGCAAAACGATAACTATCCTCAAAACACAGCGCCCAGCGGCGTTCTTCCCTGCCTGCCAGCCTTGCGGCCAGGGCGGCGACATCGCGGCGGAATTGGCCAAGGCGCAGTGCCTGCGGGCCACGCCAGGCAATAAGCAGCGAATCATCCCGATCCGCGCTGAGCCACTGGCTCATCGGTAAACTCAGGCGCGCCTGATCCTTTTCCTGACTATCCATTCAATACCCATTAATGCCCCCATCAGCAGATAACTGATGCCGCCGTTGTACAGCGTCCAGAGCGCTATATCGCCTGACAGGCAGGTTGCCAGCGCTATTGCGCCATTAACTATAAAGAACCCGCACCAGACCTGAGTCACCCGTCGGGTATAAGCCACGCCGGTGGCGTCTAATTGCGGTTCGGTAATTCGTGCCAGCCGTTCAACCACCGTGGGCGGCGAAAACAGGGAGTAGGCAAACAACAAAAGCAGTAAAACGTTGACCAACACCGGGTAATACAGCAACCAGTGGCTCTGTTTTAGCCCCCAACTGGCGAGTGCCAGCAGGGTACCTACTCCGGCTAACGCCTTGCCCAGCCACATGTGCCGGTGCAGGTTGCCGCGCAAAACCAACAGCCGCAACGCAAAAACCGCCGCCAGTAAGGGCGCCAGGATTGTGGTTCCCCAACGTGTCAGGCCGGCCCACACCGCCAGGGGGTAAAGCAACAGCAGCAGCCAGGTCAGACTCTGCAGCAACCGCAAAACAGGGTTCAGCCAAGAAGCGGTTCTCATCTTAGCGCCGCGGTGTTAACTGTCTGATTTCAGCAGTTCATCGATAGCGTCAACCACGTCCTGCACGGTACGCACCGACTTGAACATTTCCGGCTTAATCTTCTTGCCGGTGGTTTTCTGCAGATGCACCACCAGATCTACCGCATCAATGCTGTCCAGCTCCAGCTCTTCGTAAAGGCGAGATTCCGGTTTAATATCATCAGCATCCAGTTCAAACAGTTTGACCAGCAACGCCTGAATTTGCAGGTAAATAGCTTGCTTATCCATGAAAACCTCTTATTTGCTACGCAGTGCAGAAACAAACTTCACCAGCGTTTCCACGGAATAAAAATGTTGGCGCATGTCTTCGCTTTCAGCTGACAGCACCACGCCATAACGGTTCTTTAATGCCAGGCCCAATTCCAACGCATCAATCGAGTCCAGGCCCAGTCCATCACCAAACAGCGGTGCTTCGGCGTCAATCTCCTCCGGCGTCATACCTTCAAGATTGAGCGTATCAATGATCAATTGCTTGATTTCGGTGCTCAATAAATTCATTACGCTATTTCTCATTATTTATAGGTTCTGACTGTAAAGCGTCAGTTAAATGCTGGGTTAATCTTCTTGCCGCAAGGGCGGGAGAAACGTCATCCGCACGAATAAAGGTACGGGTTTCGATCTTATCCTGAACGGTGATATGGAACTGAGGTTTTATCGGCGGAATGTTATACCATTTACCCTGTTTCGTCAGCATGGGCGGGCGACAGTGAATCTGTACCACCCTAATGTCACACTGGCTGCGCAGTGCTATATTTGCCGCCCCTCGCTGTAGTGTGAGAGCCTTGCCTGGCGAGGTACGTGTCCCCTCAGGGAAGATCAGGATAGTCCCGCCGCTAGCCAGACGTTGCCGGCATTGTTCCAGTAAACGATCCGACTCCGCATTGGCCAGGTAACCCGCCGCCTTTATCACGCCGCTGACAAACACATTATTCAGCAGGGCCTCTTTAACGATGCAGTCGCAGCGCGGCATGCGCGAAGCCAGCAGCACATAATCCAGCAGGCTGGGGTGGTTGGCGATCACCAGACAACCGCGATCCTCTTTGAGACGCTCGGCACCGTCGAAACGGTAATCGAGTACGCCCAACAAGCGGGTAGTGCCCAGAAAAAAGCGAAAGCTGTTTCGGATAGAATTTTGCGTCAGTTGGCTGCGGCGCGCAGGATCGCGCACTGCCAGACGCATCAGGTTAAACCAGATGCCGGACAGCAACAGCCCGCCGAGGCCGAAAAGCGAAAAACACAAGCCGGTGGCGATAATCCGCCAGCAACGGTTCACCCATGAAGATTGCTCGGGGATTTGTATAACCCTGACCATCAGCGCTCCCACATCCAGCAGTGCTGCGGGCCAGGCACCGTGAATTCTTTATCTGCGCCAAGCCAGCCACGCAAAAATGACAGGCTCTGTGGTTCCTTACGGAGATCCAGGCCAGGCCTTACCGTACGACAATTCAATGAATTGCCGCTTTCAAGCAGCAGTGCGACCGCATAGGGGAAGGGATTCGCCGGAATGAAAGGCTGGTAAACCTCCGGTACGATACCGTCAAAATCAATTAATAGCACCCGCTCGGCACTGCCGGTGGCCAACACGGCCTGGGCTTCAATCATTCCCTGTTGAAAACTGTCCTCACCCGCAGCCAATGAGGTGGTCGGTAAGGTATTCTTCGCCGTAATGGTCAACCACCCTGCTGCGGTGTTGTGCACCGACATGGCAAAATCTGTGGGTGACAATGGCTGTTCCTGATGCAGATGCTGAAGAATTTTGTGCGTACGCTCCAGCTCACCATGACGACTGGTAAAAATCGCCATATCCGCCTGATGGTCGTTTAATAAGGTCAGCCCGCTCTCGACGGCCAACCGCGTTCCAGCACTCATCCGCCGTAGCGACATCATCGGTATATGGGAACATGCGGGTAACACACCCCGGTATTCAGCGGAAAAATGAGTATCTGTAGCCCACTGGCGCCATGCTTCACGCGTTCCACGATCGGGAGCCATCGCCCACCAACTGAGTATATTCATGCCGCCCGCCATTAATGCCATTACAGGTCATAAAAATTCCGTGCGTAAATTTATTATATTTAACCCAATAATGCATGCGCAAAATTCCTATTTTTGCTCGGAATATTCGATTAAATGATTAAGCTTAGTTATAGACGTAAGACAGAGAGAATTAAGCACCGTAAAATTATCACGATAAAAATCATCCATATTTATCGACAATGGTTCTTGTTGGTACCTTAATGAAGGTAACCCCTCGCCAAAAACATTATAATAGCTAATGTATTTATTATTTACTATCACTCAGGGAAAAGAGTATGAAACCCTTAACACGCATTTTAGTTGGCGTATTCGTCGCCGCTCTGGCTAGCGGCTGTGCAGGTACCGCTCCAGTGCAAAACATCAACCAAAGTATTGCCGGCAACCACAGCGAAGTTCAGGTACGTCGGGCTATTCTCTACGCCGGGCTGAACCGTGGCTGGATTATCAACCTGGTCAGTGAGGGTGTTATCGATGGAAAAATATTGTTGCGTGGCCACAGAGCCGACATCCGTATCTATGTGGGAAGCAACAATATGGATGCCAAAGAGGGCAAGCTTCATTCAAATTACAATCGCTGGGAGGCTAATCTGAATAAGGACATTCAGTTAGAACTGGCACGGCAGAATATTAAATAACATTCGGTAAGGTACATCACCCAGTAAAAGTAATGATGTCGGGCATATTATTCTTTGTGTTGGCGTTAAATTCAGACAATTATTTATCAATAAAGTCTCTCACCGCATAAAACACGCAACGATATTTCGATTATGACAAGTTTTCAATATGAAAAAGCCCTGAGTCATAGACTCAGGGCTTATCAATAAGTGGCGGAACGGACGGGGCTCGAACCCGCGACCCCCTGCGTGACAGGCAG
>RCUS01001419.1_pt1 | contig 12532 bp, 7 predicted proteins | sample 2166221 | NCBI WGS metagenome assembly RCUS01 (sample SAMN09932758, study PRJNA488358) | compost metagenome | isolation source: compost soil in cyclohexanecarboxylic | place: Germany: Experimental Botanical Garden | reverse complement strand
ACGGCGGCGAACTGATCTCGCTGCCCGCGAACGGCGAATACGCGAACGAAACCTACTTTATCAGCGGCGAACGCTGGCGCGAACAGCTGCGCCTGCTTGCGATTCCGCACGCCGTGCGCGGCGTCGTGCTGATGTCCGATGGCTGCATGCCTTTTGCCATGAGCAAGAATAACGGTGCCCTGTACGCGCCGTTCATGGATGCCGTGCAAGGCTATCTGCGCACGGTCGACAGTGTCGAGCTGGGCAATACGGCGCTGGCCTCCACCCTGGCCGACCCGCGCACGCACCAGATCACGGGCGATGACAAGACCCTGCTGCTGGCCTTGCGTCCATGAGCCAGAAGCAGGGCGTGGCACCGGGCCTGAGTCCGGGTGGAAAAATCTGGCTGGATAAAGCCCGCAGCCTGGTGCTGGGTAAACTCATCAAGAGCGGCGGCGCGGGCAGCGTGTATCTGCTGCCGGGCGCGCCCGCGCAGGTAGCCAAGCTGTACCATCCGCACCTGGACCGGGCCGCCAACCGGCGCAAGCTCGAAGCCATGCTGGAGCTGACCCCCGAATTGCCCGACCAGCTGGAAAATGGCAAGCGCTACGTGCAGATCGCCTGGCCGCAGGCGGCCGTGTTCGACGGCCAGGGCGGCTTTGCGGGCTTCGTCATGCCCTTGCTGGACATGGCGCAGACGGCCGAGCTGGAGCAGGTCTTGCAGGAGCGCCAGGCGCGCGCGGCCGGCTTGCCCACGGGGCTTGGCCCCAAGCTGACCCTGGCCGCCAATCTGGCCGCCGTCATCGATGCCTTGCACCAGCAGCAGCATTACGTGGTCGACCTGAAACCCGTGAATCTGCGTTTTTACCGCGATTCGCTGTACATCGCCATGCTCGACTGCGACGGCTTCAGCATCCAGGGCCATGCGGAGCGCTTTCCTGCGGAGCAGTTCACCGTCGATTACCTGGCGCCTGAATTCCAGCGCAAAGGCATGCCGGCCGGCGCGGAAATGGCGCAGGACCGTTTTGCGCTGGCCGTCGTCATCTTCCAGTTGCTCAATTTTGGCATCCACCCGTACAGCGGGCGGCCCGCCAATGCGCAAGTGGCGACCGATATTCCCGGGCGCATCCGCGACGGCTGCTATGCGTATGGGATCAAGCGCCACAAGCAGCTGGCGCCCAACGCCACCAGCGGCCATGCGCTGATGCCGCCCGAACTGCGCGCCATGTTCGACCGCGCGTTTTCGCCATCGCCGAAGCCGCAGCGGCCATCGGCGGCGGACTGGGCGCAGTTGCTGCGCGGCTATGCGCAGCGCAGCGGCGGCAAGCTGGTGGTGTGCGGCGTCAATGCCGAGCACCAGCATTTCGCGGGCCTCGGCTGCGCGGCCTGCGCGCGCGACAAGGTCATCGGTGCGGCCGCGCAGGCGTCCGTCGTTGCCCAGCAGCAGATGCTGGCGCAGTCGCAATCGCGGTCCCAGCCGCAGCCGCGCAGCACGCGCCGCACGGCGCCGGGCCAGGCGCCTGTTTCCATCCCCATCTCCATCCCATTAGCCGGCAACACGGGCGGGGGCATCACAGGTAAAGGCTGGGCCGTGGTGGTGGTGCTGATCGTACTGTTCCTGATCGGCTTTACGGCCTGGATCTCGTCCTCCGATGAAAGCAGCAACAGGGCACGCCTGCAGGCGCAAGCCAGGCAGGCGGCTGGCCTGGAAGTGTTCGGCTGGCGCCAGCGCAAGACGGGCGGCTACCTGCCATCGGACGCGCGCAAGGCCGTGCGCAGCCTGTCGCAGGCAGTCAGCAAGGGCGACGATGGCGCCGTCACGCGCGGTTTGCAACTGTTGTACCGTTCGGCGCAGGAAAAGTCATCCAGCTACCAAGGCGACGCCACGCGCGCGCGGCTGCGCACCACCCTGATGGAAGGGCTGGGAGCGATGCCAGGCCACGATTCCAAGCTGGCCGATACTTATCAGGATCAGCTGCTGGCCGACCCGCTCGACCACTTGGCGGCCGCTGCCATGGGGCGCATGCACCTGAGCCTGAACGAACCGCAGGCGGCGCGCCAGTATTTCGAGCAAGCCGTGTGGGCACACCCGACCGATGGCGTGGCCTGGCTGGGCATCGCCGCCACGGCCCTGATGCGCGGCGGCGATGAGCAAGATGCCGTCAACCTGGTGGCGCTGGCGCAGTTGACGGCATACCGCTATGCGGTGGAAAACGCCATGCCGACGGAACCGGGTGAACCGGCCGACAACGGCGCGGTGCGCACCGCCGAGCGCATGTCGCGGGCCGCCAATGTGCTGCGCATGGTCCAGGCGGGTCCCTACGAGAAGCGCTGGGACAAGGCGCTGGCCGATGGCGCGCTGCTGGCGGAAAAACTCAAGGCCTTGCCGCCGTTGCCGGATCAGCCTGCCAGCGTGCTGCGCGAGACGATGACGACGGTGGGCTATGGCGCGCTCGATGAAGAGCAGGCGACGGGCGAAAATCGTTTGACCCTGTCGATTGCCGCCGATGGCACCCTGACGTATGCGGCGGCGCAATTGCCGATGGAACCCCAGTTGAACAAGGTCATCCTCGATAGCATCCAGCGCTGGACTTATTTGCCGGCCGTCAAGCATGGCCAGTTGCAGGATGCCAAGGCCGAAGTGCTGGTGCGCTACCGCAATGGCAGGGTCAGCTTTGTACCGGCCGAGGTGCGTGTCTCGCCGGAAGAATGAGGGAATCACATGAAAATCAAGATGTTAAGTGCGCTGATAAGCGCTTCCTTGCTGGCACCGGGCCTGGCGCAGGCGGAGATCGTGCAGCGCCAGGTGCTGGCAGCCATCGCCGCCGAACAGGATAGCGAAGGCGCAGACGTGCTGACGGTAGCCTTTGATACCGCTTGCGGCGGGAGGCAGCTGCGCATGGACGCGCGCTCGGTGGGCATGGATGACAAGCAATACGAGGACATGAAAGCACAGCTTGCCGAACGCATCCGCGCCAGGACGCCGCTGCTGGTCACCCTCGCGCAATGCCCGGCGGGCGAGACGGGCGAGGCGGCCGTGCCCGTGATCCGCAAGCTGGCGGGCTGCGACCCGGGCGCCTGCGCCGACGGCAAGGCGCGCTTGTATCTCGATGAAAAGCTGTTCCCGCAAGAAAAGCGCAGGGCGCCCTACATGCTGGTGCTGCCGATGCCGAAAGGCAAGCTGCCGGGCACGTGGGAAGTAGCGGTGCTCAGCACGGTACAGCGCGGCCGGGTAAGGCTGGCGGGCCAGGTCGATGCCGCCGATTACGTGTCGGGCCGCCTGGTGGGCGGCTACACTTATTACTACCCGGACGGCCAGATCGAAAAACAGGTGCCGCAGGACGCCAGGGGCCGGCAGCAGGGCGTGGCCAGCAGCTACTATCCCGACGGTACGCTGGAGTCGCGCAGCCAATGGCGCGACGGCATGCCGGAAGGGATACAGCGCAGCTATCACAGCACGGGCAAGCTGCGCGAAGCCGTGGAATTTCGCCATGGCGGCCAGGTTGACGGTACTGTCGACACCTTTGACGCGAACGGCAAGCTGAGGACACGCCAGACCTTGCGCGATGGCAAACTGGAAGGCGAACTCATTACGTATTTCCCTGACGGTAAAATTTCCAGCCGTACGCAAATGAGCAAAGGCAAGTTCCATGGCCTGGCGACCTATTACCATCCCGATGGCGCCGTGCGCTCCACCATGACAATGCTCAATGACTTGCCGACGGGCGAGGCGCTGGAATTTTATCCTGACGGCAAGGTAAAAACACGCCAGCAGTATGCCGCCAGTGGCGCGCTGCTCAAGGTGCAGCGCTACACCCAGCAAGGCGTGCTGGTGCTGGAAAGAAACTGGGACAGGCAGCTGCGCGAACAGGGCACGTCGCGCTCGTGGTATGCCAATGGCAAGCCCGAACTGGCGATCGAATACGTAAACGACCAGCGCGACGGCTGGAGCCGCAGCTGGGGCGAGGATGGCAGCGTGAAGAATGAATGCAAATATGTGGCAGGCAAGGCACAGGGTGTATGCGCGGACACGCTGCGCTCGCCGGAATTGGAGCGCAAGGAGCAGGCATGGCGCCCGTTGAATTGAAGCACTGGCTTGGCGCCGCGCTGCTGTTGCCGGCGCTGGCCCATGCCGAGATCGTGCAGCGGCAAGTGGTCACGGCCATCCAGGCCGCGCCCGCCAATATCGGCGGCGATGTGCTGAGCGTGGCCGATGACACGGGCTGCGGCGGCCGGCAGCTGCGCATGGATGCCGCGTCGCTCGGATTGAGCGAGGAGCAGTATGGCGTCATGAAGGTCGAGCTGGCCAACATGATACGCGACAGCAATCCCTTGCTCGTACGCCTGCATGCCTGCCCCGCGCCAGACCGGGCCGGCGTCGAGGCCATTCCCGTCATACACATGCTGCGCGGCTGCGATGCGCACTGCGCCGACGGCAAGGCGCGCCTGTACCTGAACCACAATCTGTCGCGCGGCGAGGAAATGGATCAGGCGCGCTACGCGCTGGTGCTGCCGCTGCCGCCAGGCAAGACACCAGACACCTGGAAAGTGGAGATTTACCACGCGCGCGAAGGCGAACCGAAGCGGCTGGTAGGCGAGGTCAACGATCGCGATTACCTGCGCGGCAAGCTGGTGGGCAACTACAGCATGTATTACCCGTATGGCCAGCTGGAAATGCAGGTGCAGCAGGATGGGCGCGGTGTACAGCAGGGTACGCAGACGCTGTATTACCCCGACGGCAAGATTTCCATGCGCAATACGTGGCGCAATGGTGTGCAGGAAGGCGAACAGCGCACTTATCACAAGACGGGCAAGCTGAACGAGGCCAGCCAGTACGCAAGCGGCGCCCGCGCCGATGGCGTGGTGGAGTCGTTTGATAAAGACGGCAAGCTGCGCACGCGCATGACCCAGGTCAAGGGCCAGACGGAAGGCGAGCTGCTGTTGTTCTATCCGGATGGCAGCGTGGAAAGCCGCAGCCGCTACGAGAATGGCATCCAGTCAGGACCGAGCACCGGCTATTTCCCGGATGGCAAGGTGCAGCGCACCACACAGTACGTGGACGACAAGCCGGCCGGCGACAGCGTCGAATATTACCCGGATGGCACAGTGGCCAGCAAGCGCAGCCACAGCGGCCACTTCGTATTGCGCAGCGAACAGCGCTTCAGCCGGGCCGGCATATTGATGGTGCAGAAACAGTGGAACGAGGGCGGCCGCGAGGAGGGCGCGCTGCGTTCCTGGCATGCGAATGGCAAGCCTCGTCAATTGATCGAGTATGTGGATGGCGAGCGCCACGGCTGGACCCGGCACTGGCGCGAGGATGGCAGTCTGGAAAGCGAATGCCGCTATGTAGCCGACGTGGCGCAGGGCGAGTGTACGGGAGCGTCTGCCGAGTTTTCTTATACGGAAGATGGGATCGCGTTTCAGATGCCGCAGCAGTGATGCGCCATATTTAACCCAAAGCAAGGACTGGGGCCGTACCCTCAGGGTACGGCCCCGGCGCTTTGCCTGTGGGTTTGCTAAGCTATCGGCTCGCGCACAGGCTGGGACGGCGGCCTAACATTAGCGATGCGGCGGCGTCAGCACGCTGGCGATGGCTTTCGGCAGGGTCTCCGGATAATCGCGGCTGAAGTGCAGGCCGCGGCTTTCGCGGCGGGACAGGGCGCTGTTGACGATCATCGAGGCCACGTCGACCAGATTGCGCAATTCCAGCAAGTCGTGCGTGATGCGGAAGTTGCGGTAGTACTCGTCGATCTCTTCCTTCAAGAGGGCGATGCGGTGCTGGGCCCGCTCCAGGCGCTTGGTGGTGCGCACGATGCCCACGTAATTCCACATGAAGCGGCGCAGCTCGTCCCAGTTGTGGGCAATCACCACTTCTTCATCGGCATCCGTGACCCGGCTTTCATCCCAGTCCGGCAGGTAGGGCGTGCCCAGTTTTTCCTTGCTTTCGATATCTTGCGCGCAGGCACGGCCGATGACGATGCATTCCAGCAAGGAGTTCGAGGCCAGGCGGTTGGCGCCATGCAAGCCGGTGCAGGCTGTTTCGCCGACCGCATACAGGCCCGGCAGGTCGGCGCGGCCGGACAGGTCCGTCACCACGCCGCCGCACGTGTAGTGGGCGGCGGGCACGATGGGGATCGGCTGCTTGGTGATGTCGATGCCCAGTTCCAGGCAGCGCGCATAGATGGTCGGGAAATGTTCGATGAGGAATTCGGCCGGCTTGTGGCTGATGTCCAGGTGCACGTAGTCGAGGCCGCGTTTCTTGATCTCGAAGTCGATGGCGCGCGCCACCACGTCGCGCGGCGCCAGCTCGGCCCGCTCATCGTGGGCCAGCATGAAGCGGGTGCCCGCTGCCGCGCCCGCTTCCGGCGGCAGTTTCAGCAAGCCGCCTTCGCCACGGATGGCTTCGGTAATCAGGAAGGATTTGGCGTACGGGTGGTACAGGCAGGTCGGGTGGAACTGGATGAATTCCATGTTCGACACGCGGCAGCCGGCGCGCCAGGCCATGGCGATGCCGTCGCCGCTGGCCGTGTCGGGATTGGTGGTATACAAATACACCTTGCCGGCGCCGCCCGTGGCCAGCACGGTGTGCTCGGCGGCAAAAGTCAGCACCTTGCCCGTTTGCTCATCCTGCACATACAGGCCGTGGCAATGCGGCTGCGCATTGCGCTGGGTGGGTTTCATGCCCAGCTTGTCGGAGGTGATCAGGTCGATCGCGCAATGGTGTTCAAACAGGCTGATGTTCGGGTGGGCGCGGACTTTTTCTTCCAGAGTCACTTGCACGGCGTGGCCAGTGGCGTCGGCCGCGTGGATGATGCGGCGCTGGCTGTGGCCGCCTTCGCGGGTCAGGTGGAAGCCCAGTTCGGCCGACGCATCGCGCGTGAACGGCACGCCTTGCTCGATCAGCCATTCGATCGCTTCGCGGCCATGCTCGACGATGTAGCGCGTGGCGCTCTCGTCGCACAGGCCGCCGCCGGCGATCAGGGTGTCTTCAATGTGCTGCTGGTGGCTGTCGCCCGAGTCCAGCACGGCCGCGATGCCCCCTTGCGCCCAGTTGCTGGCGCCATCCTGCAGCGCGCGTTTGGAAATGATCGCGACGGTGCGCGTTTCAGCTAAATGCAGTGCAACCGATAAACCCGCCAGGCCACTGCCGACAATCGCTACATCAAATTTCATGACATTTATCTCTTTTAGGGGAAGCATACTATAGTGCATTTCACATCAATCGGTAATGTGTTGAGATAAATTCTGCCGACGACAGATAGTCGGGGCCGCAGCTTGTGACGCATCAATGTCTGCGTGGAACAGTCCGCCATGATGGCAAGACCGGTAGCAGACCGCCTTGCGCGCGGTGCCGCTGCTCGGCTTGTTTCTTGCCGCAGGGGGACCCATGATCCGTATCTTCAGCCATTACGTCTCGAAAACAGCGTTTGTCTTGCTGCTGCTGGAAATCATGATCCTGCTGCTGTCGGCCACGCTGACATCCTTGCTCTGGCTGGCGGACAGCAGCCGCCTGGTGCGCGTGGGCGAGGTCTATCTGTCGTCGCTGATCTTTGCCCTGGTCATCGTTTTCAGCATGAGTGCGCTGGGCATGTACCAGCACCGCTCGCGCGACGATATCCGCGACACCTTGTTGCGCATCCTGCCGTCGTTCGCGCTGGGCTTTGCGGTGCTGAGCTTGCTGGTGCGCTTCATTCCCGCTTTGCATTTCGGACGTGGCGGCGTGCTGATCTTTGGCCTGGGGGCCATCGGCGTGCTGCTGGCGCGCCTGGTGGTGTTCAAGTCGTCGCAATCGGCGCTGATGGAGGGGCGGCTCATCCTGATCGGCGGCGGGGCGCTGGCGCGCGAATGCATGGAGCTGGCGGCCAGCAAGATCGGTTTCCACCAGTTCACGGTGGTGGGCTGCATCGACGTGGCTGGCGAACAACGCTGTGTGCCGGCTTCGGCCCTGCTGCCCGCCGAAGCGTCGCTGCTGGCCATGGCCCAGCGCCACGATGCGCATGAAATCGTCGTTTCCGTCAGCGACCGGCGCAATGGCGCGTTTCCCGTCAAGCAATTGCTTGAATGCGCGCTGGGCGGCGTGAAGGTGATCGACGCGGCCACTTTTTTCGAGCGCGAAGCGTGCCAGATCCGCATCGATTCCTTGCAGCCCAGCTATCTGATCTATGGCGGCGGCTTCGACCAGAGCTTTTTCCGCGCCGCCTCGAAGCGGCTGTTCGACCTGGCCGCCAGCGGCGTCATCTGCCTGGCCGCGCTGCCGGTGATGCTGCTGACGGCCATCTGCATCCGCCTGGAAGATGGCGGCCCCGTGTTTTACCAGCAGGAGCGGGTGGGGCGCGACGGCATGCCGTTCAAGGTGCTGAAATTTCGCAGCATGCGGCGTGACGCCGAGCGCGACGGCACGCCGGTCTGGGCGCTGGCCAACGATGCGCGCATCACGCGCGTGGGGCAGCTCATCCGTACGCTGCGCATCGACGAACTGCCGCAGATGCTCAATGTGTTTCGCGGCGAGATGAGTTTCGTGGGGCCGCGGCCCGAGCGCGCCTATTTTGTCGAGCAGCTGACGGAACAAGTTCCTTACTACAACATTCGGCACAGCATCAAGCCGGGCATCACGGGGCTGGCGCAGGTGCGCTATCAATATGGCGCCTCCATCGAGGATGCCGTGAAAAAGCTGCAATACGATTTGTATTATGTAAAAAATAACAGCCTGTTCCTCGACTTGCTGATCCTGCTCGATACGGTGCAGGTGGTGCTGTTTGGCAAGGGTAGCCGATGATGCGGGCGCAGTCTGACTGGCTGGCGGCGGCGGACGCGGCGGCGCTCAGCCATGGCCTGGCTTCGCTGGCCTTCTTCGTGCTCGCGCTGCTCTTGATCAGCAACTGGCGCGCGCGGCAAAATGTGCGTGCCTTGCTGGCCGCCTGCCTGGCGACGGGCGCGTGGGCGACGGGCACGGTGGTGCTGGTGCTGCTGGGCCAGCGCGTCTCGCTGGCCGGCGATGCGCTGGAAATGCTGCGCACCCTGGCCTGGCTGGTCTTTTTGCTGCTGCTGATCGAGCCGTCGCCTGCGCGTTTGCGCATGGTGCTGGCCGGCATCGCCCTGACGGCCCTGGCGCCCTGGCTGTGCTCCGTGGCCTCATCCTGGCTGGCGCTGCCCTTGCCGGCGCGCAACATCGCCAGCGTCTGCCGCGTGCTGCTGGCCGTGCTGGGCATGTTGCTGGTGGAACAGTGGTACCGCAACACGCCGCCCTTGAAGCGCTGGGGCATCAAATTTGCCTGCCTGGGCGTGGGCGGCCTGTTTGCCTATGATTTCTATCTGTACAGCGATGCCTTGCTGTTTCGCACGATTAACGGCGACATCTGGGCCGCGCGCGGCATCGTCGACGCCCTGTGCGCGCCGCTGCTGGCCATCTCGGCCGCGCGCAATCCGGCCTGGGCGCTGGGCCTGTCCGTCTCGCGCCAGATGCTGTACCGCTCGGCCGCCTTGCTGGGCTCGGCCATCTACCTGCTGGCGATGGCGGCCAGCGCCTACTATTTGCGCTACTTCGGCGGCACCTGGGGCGCCTTGATGCAGATGGCCTACCTGGGCGGTGCGGTGCTGCTGCTGGCCGGCGTGCTGTTTTCCGGCAGCCTGCGCGCCAAGCTCAAGGTGTACATCAATAAACATTTTTATAATGCCATCTTTGATTACCGCGAAGAATGGCTGCGCTTTACGCGCGCGCTGTCCGAAGATGGCCCGGCGCTGGGCGAACGCACGATACAGGCCGTGGCGCAACTGGTGGAAAGCCGCGCCGGCGCCCTGTGGATTTTGCGCGAACAGGGGCAATTCGCGCCCGCCGCCAGCTGGAACTGGCCGCTGCCGGCCTGGAGCGAGGCGGCGTCCGGGTCCCTGTGCCAGTTCCTGGAGGCACGCCACTGGGTGATCGACGTGGCCGATTGTCAACAGAACCCGCGCCAGTACGGCGGCCTGGCCTTGCCGCCCGCGCTGCTGGCGCTGCCGGATGTGTGGCTGCTGGTGCCGCTGATGCTGCACGGCCAGCTGTTTGCGTTGGTGGCGCTGGCGCGGCCGCGCACGCCCATCGGCCTGAACTGGGAAATCCGCGACGTGCTGAAGATTGCCGGCAGCCAGGCCGCCAGCTACCTGGCGCACCGCGAGTCGCTCGATTCGCTGATGGTGTCGCGCCAGTTCGAGTCGTTCAACCGCATGTCGACCTTCATCGTGCACGATTTGAAGAACCTGGTATTCCAACTGTCCTTGTTGCTCAGCAATGCCGAAAAACACCGTGCCAATCCCGCGTTCCAGCAAGACATGCTGGGCACGCTTGAGCATTCCGTGCAGAAAATGACGACCTTGCTGCAAAAGCTGGCGCGCGGCGAGGCGCCGGAAGCGCCCGTGCCGCTGCGCCTCGATGGCTTGCTGCGCCAGGCCGTGGCGGCCAAGGCCAGCCTGGCCCCCGCGCCACGGCTGGAAATTGTCGATGAAGAACTGACGGTGCTGGCCAACCGCGCGCGCCTGGAACGGGTGCTCGGTCATTTGATCCAGAACGCCATCGAGGCCACCGCCAGCGATGGCAAGGTGGACGTGCGGCTGCTGCGCGAACGCCAGACCGCCGTCGTCGAGCTTGACGATACGGGGCAGGGCATGAGCGAGCAATTCATCCGCGAGCGGCTGTTCAAGCCGTTTGACACCACCAAGACGGCGGGCATGGGCATTGGCGTGTTTGAAAGCCGCGAATACCTGCGCGAAGTGGGCGGCAGCCTGGAAGTGCGCAGCGCGCCGCAGGTGGGCACGACGTTTCGCGTGATCCTGCCGCTGCATGCGCCTGTGGGGGCAGACCGGCCGGGGGAAATGCGCCTCAATGAGGCGCATGCCAATTCGCAAGGACTGACGCAAATTTCCGCAGCGTCATCCACTGACAGTAGGTGATCGTATGGCGAAACAAAAACTGCTGGTCATCGAAGACGATCCCGGCCTGCAAAAGCAGCTGCACTGGAGTTTTGACGCCTACGAGGTCTTGCTGGCGGGCGAGCGCGAGGCGGCGCTGGCGCTGGTGCGGCGCCACCAGCCGGCCGTGGTGACGATGGACCTGGGCTTGCCGCCCGACCCGGACGGCGCCACGGAAGGGCTGGCCACCTTGCAGCAAATCCTCGCGCTGGCGCCGGACACGAAAGTCATCATCCTCTCGGGCAACCAGGAGCGCGCGCATGCCTTGAAGGCGATCGCGCTGGGCGCCTATGATTTTCACCAGAAACCGTTCGACGCCGACATGCTGGGCCTGGTCATCGCGCGCGCCTTCTACCTGCACGCCATGCAGCAGGAAAACCGCCGCATGCTGCAAACCCAGGCCGATTCGCCCCTGGCCGGCATCGTCAGCCGCGACCCGGGCATGCTGAAACTGTGCCGCAGCGTGGAAAAGGTGGCGCCATCCTCGGCCAGCGTGATGCTGCTGGGCGACTCGGGCAGCGGCAAGGAACTGATTGCGCGGGGCTTGCATGCGCTGTCGAGCCGCCATGCGCAGCGCTTTGTCGCCATCAACTGCGCGGCCATCCCTGAAAACCTGCTGGAAAGCGAGCTGTTCGGTTACGAGCGGGGCGCCTTCACGGGGGCGGCGCGGCAAACCCTGGGCAAGATCGAGCTGGCGCACGGCGGCACTTTTTTTCTTGATGAAATCGGCGACATGCCGATGGGGCTGCAGGCGAAACTGCTGCGTTTCCTGCAGGAACGTGTGATCGAGCGCCTGGGCGGCCGGGCAGAGATTGCCGTCGACGTGCGCATCGTCTGCGCCACGCACCAGGACCTGAAGGCGCTGGCCGAACTGGGACGTTTCCGCGAAGACCTGTTTTACCGCCTCAGCGAAATCGTCCTGCGCATCCCGCCGTTGCGCGAGCGGGCCGGCGACGCGGCCCTGCTGGCCCACCATTTCAAGAACAAATTCTGCGCCAGCGAAGGGCGCAGCAACCTGCATTTCAGCGCCGGCGCGCTGCAGCTGATCGAAAGCTACGGCTGGCCCGGCAATGTGCGCGAAGTGGAAAACTGCATCAAGCGGGCCGTCATCATGAGCGATGGTCCGCAAATCGCCGCCGACGACCTGGGCCTGCCCGCCAGCGCCCAGGCGGCGCCGGCCGACGACGCCATCAACCTGCGCCAGGCGCGCGACGCGGCCGAATACCGGGTGATGGTGCGGGCGCTGGCCCGCGCGGACGGCAATATCGTCAAGGCGGCCGAACTGCTGGGCGTGAGCCGGCCCACCCTGTACGACCTGATGGGGCATCACGGCATCAAGTAGACAGGCAGGCAAGCACGTGTATTAAAAATCAAGATTGTGTATGGCGTCGCACATACGGCTGCGCTGCCTCGGCGCATCCTAGCCTCATCGACAACAAGGAGGCGCCATGAACGCGATCAGTTTATTGATGCAGGACCATAAAGCCGTGAAGGCTTTGTTTGCCCAATATGAAGGCTTGAGCGACCGCTCCTTTGCCACCAAGAAAAAGCTGGCCGACCAGATCTGCCAGGAACTCACCGTGCACACGCAGCTGGAAGAAGAAATCTTCTA
>RCUS01001418.1_pt1 | contig 12532 bp, 14 predicted proteins | sample 2166221 | NCBI WGS metagenome assembly RCUS01 (sample SAMN09932758, study PRJNA488358) | compost metagenome | isolation source: compost soil in cyclohexanecarboxylic | place: Germany: Experimental Botanical Garden | reverse complement strand
TGATCCTGGTGTCCGGTTTCAACGTGTACCCGAACGAGCTCGAAGACGTGCTGGCGACCCTGCCGGGCGTGCTGCAATGCGCGGCCATCGGCGTGCCGGACGAGAAGTCGGGCGAAGCGATCAAGATATTCATCGTCGCCAAACCGGGCGTGACCCTGACCAAGGAAACGGTGATGGAGCACATGCGCGCCAACGTCACCGGCTACAAAGTCCCGCGCTCCGTGGAGTTCCGCGATGCATTGCCGACCACCAACGTAGGCAAGATCCTGCGTCGTGAACTGCGCGATGAAGAGCTGAAGAAGATCAACGCGAAGAAAGCCACCGCGTAAAACAAGAAGCCCCGCAGATGCGGGGCTTTTTGTTGAAGATCAAAAGATCGCAGCCTTCGGTAGCTCCTACAGAGAAACAATGTTCATGTAGGAGCTGCCGAAGGCTGCGATCTTTTGCTTTTTATTGACGGAACGGCGCGAAGTTGACGTTGGTGCCCGCCGGACGCATGTCCTGTAGATACGAGTCCTTGTCGGCGCTCAGTTCCAGGCTCAGGGCCGCTTTACGCTTGCCCTGGTTGCGAATTACCAGGCCTTCGAGCTTCTCGCGCAGGAACACCGTCGGCACTTTCAGGTGCAGCAGTTCGTCGGTGTCCGGGGTGTGCATCAGCAGGTGAATCCACTCGTACTGACCAACGGCCAGACGCGCCACCGGAATATCGAACCACCAGATATTGCGGTTGCGATTCAGTTCGGTGAAGTGGCAGTTGTTGACGCCAAGCACAGCACCACCAAGTTCCTGGTTTCTGCGGGCAATGGCCTGCTTTTTATCGAGTTTCATAACATTCCTGCGGGGATTGGATCTTCAGCGCCACGGCGCCAATACGTGGCGCATTCTCAAGGGTAGCCGGGCAAACATAAAGCTCAACCTGCATCGAACGATGAAATGTCGTGCTGAAAATAAATGAAACTCCGCGCAAACGCTCCCGGTCAACCTTGTGTAACCACTTTTCCTCACATTGAAATGTACGCAGGAGAATCACCATGGGCAGCACTGGCGATAAAGTAAAAGGCATGGCCAACGAAGCCGCCGGCAACGTCAAGCAAGGCGTCGGCAAGGCTACCGGTAATGACAAAATGCGCGCCGAAGGCGTGGTGCAAGAAAAGAAAGGCGAGGCCCAGCAAGCGGTCGGCAAGGCCAAGGATGCCGTCAAAAAAGGTGTCGACAAGGCTTGATCCGGCCTTTGATAAAAGCGCGAAGCGGCCATCCCCGGATGGCCGTTTTTGTGTCAGCCTGAACTTGAGTGATGAAATTGTTTCAAAGTCGCCAGGTAGGCTACTTTGATGAATGAAAACGGCCCCTGAGTCGCCACGATTTCAATCCCATCCTGTTTGCGGCGAATGGAGACGCGAATGATTTTTCCGGACATGAAAGGTCTGCCAATCCACCGTGTGATGATGCGCACGGTCACCGAGTTCGTCGATGACGAAATGTCGACCTATGCCTCGGCGCTGGCCTATCAAATGCTGTTTTCGCTGTTTCCGTTCATCCTGTTCCTGATTGCCCTGATCGGCTTCCTGCATCTGCCCGACTTCTTCTCCTGGCTGCGCCTGCAATCGGAACTCGTATTGCCGCCCCAGGCGCTGGAGCAGGTCAACCCGGTGATCGACCAGCTTCAGCAGTCCAAGGGGGGGCTGCTGTCAGTGGGTATCGTGATTGCGCTGTATACCGCCTCCGCCGGTGTGCGGCTGATGATGAGCGCGATGAACGCAGCCTACGACGTGGTTGAAGGGCGCCCGCTGTGGAAACGCTTTCCGTTGTCGATCATCTACACCGTCGGCATTGCCGGCATGCTGCTGATCGCCGCCGCGCTGATGGTGCTCGGGCCGCAGGTGATGGGCTGGATCGCTGCGCAAGTCGGCCTTGAGTACTTCATCGTCACCCTCTGGACCATCGCGCGCTGGCCGGTGATCGTGATTCTGCTGATGGTCGCGGTGGCGTTGATCTACTACGTCATGCCCGACGTCAAACAGGAATTCCGCTTCATCACCCCAGGCTCGGTGCTGGCGGTGGTGGTATGGATCATCGCGTCCCTGGGATTCGGTTTGTACGTCAAGGAGTTCGCCAACTACAACGCCATGTATGGCAGTATCGGTGCGATCATCGTGTTGCTGTTGTACTTCTATATTTCCGCCGCCGTGTTGCTGCTCGGCGCGGAGATGAATGCGGTGATCGAGCACATGTCGCGAGAGGGCAAAGACCCGGGCGAAAAAGTTGCCGGCGAGCTGGGTCCCGTCCATGAGGAAAAACACCACGTGTCGGGACTGGGCCGTGATCATTCACAACCCAAACCAACCATTGACGAAACCTGACCATGATTCGTGAAATCCTGAAAATGGGCGATGAACGCCTGCTGCGCATCGCCCCGCCAGTGCCGGCCGAAATGTTCGACAGCCCGGAGCTGTGGCAACTGATCGACGACATGTTCCAGACCATGGAAAGCGTCGGCGGTGTCGGCCTGGCCGCGCCGCAGATCGGCGTGGACCTGCAACTGGTGATCTTCGGTTTCGAGCACAGCGAACGTTACCCGGACGCCGAAGCGGTGCCGCAGACGATCCTGATCAACCCGTTGATCACACCGCTGAGCCCGACGCTGGAAGAAGGTTTCGAAGGCTGCCTGTCGGTGCCCGGTCTGCGCGGTGCGGTTGAGCGTTATCAACACATTCGCTATGAAGGTTTCGATCCAAAGGGGCAACCGATCGTGCGCGTCGCCTCGGGATTCCATGCGCGGGTGGTGCAGCATGAATGCGATCACTTGATCGGCCGCTTGTACCCATCGCGCATCAGCGATTTCAGCAAGTTCGGGTTCACCGAAGTGATGTTCCCGGACCTTGATCCCAACGCTGACGATTGAGCTTTTGAAAGATCGCAGCCTTCGGCAGCTACAGGTGCACGTGTAGGAGCTGCCGAAGGCTGCGATCTTTTGATTCTGCTTTTTATTTCGCGGGTTTGACGAACCGCAACGTCATCCGGTCCGACTCACCAATCGCCACATATTTCGCCCGATCCTTTTCACCCAGGGTCAACGCTGGCGGCAAGGTCCACACGCCTTCGGGATAGTCCTTGGTGTCTTTCGGGTTGGCGTTGATTTCGCTCTGCGCCTCAAGCTTGAAACCCGCATCGGTCGCCATTTTCACCACGTAATCAGTGGTCAGGTAGCCGCTGTGCTTGATGTCCTCCAGTGATGCCCCGTCCTTGGCCCGGTGATCCACCACGCCGAGCACGCCACCCGGTTTTAGCACTTTGAAGAAGGCCTGGAACATCAGCGGCGCGGTGTCCGCCAGCACCCAGTTGTGCACGTTGCGAAAGGTCAGCACGGTGTCCGCCGAGCCCGGTTGGCCGAATGCCGGGGCTTTCGGATCGAACTCAAGCACCTGAGCCTTGGCGTACTGAGCGGGAGCAGCAGCGAATTTGCTCTTCAGCTTCTCTTCGTTCTTACGCGCATAGTCACTGACCGTCGGCGCCTGGACCGCCGCGATGTAATGACCATTTTCCTTGAGCACTGGCGCCAGCAATTCGCTGTACCAGCCATTGCCGGGGGTGATTTCAATGACCGTCTGCTTCGGTCCCAAGCCAAAAAACTGCAAGCTCTGTTGCGGGTGACGGTAACCATCGCGCGCGACGTTTTCCGGTGCACGCCAACTGCCGGCCAATACCTTGGCGTATTCCTCGGCGGACACGGTAGGTGCGGCGGCATGACTGAAAACAGGAGCGAGCAAAGCGGTCAGCGTCACAGCCAGAAGAGCAGGTTTCATGGGGGGCGTCCTGAGCGAAGTCGAAGTCGACAGCGAGGCTAGCACGCAGTCCGCATGGGCCGATCACACATTATCGACAGTCGACCTAACCAACGGTTCTAAGCCCATGGCGATCATCGGCTTGCTGCGGGCATAACGACTCAAACGTTCGACCATCGCGTAGGGCATCGGCGGATCAAACGTAAAACCGCGCCGCTCATAAAAACCACGCAAGTCCGGATGACAGAACAGCCACACCGGCAATTCGCAATCCTTCACCGCCGCCGTGATCAACGCGGCGGCAATCCCTTGATCGCGACACGACGGATCGACAAACAAACCGGTCAGCCAATGCCCGCCGGAGACCGGACGCAAACACAACGCGCCAATAATTTCATTGCGTCGGGCGACCCACAATTGCGCATCGCGAACCGCTTTCATCGACGATTGATGAGCGCGGTAAAACTTGTTCATCAATGGCCAAAGCGGCTCATCGAGTTGGGTGAATTGGGTGCTGGGCATGATCCTGGACTGTCGGTGCGCAAAGCCGGCGATTATAAAAGAACGCGCCGGCATGGATAGGTGTATACCTGATCTCACATCCCCTGTGAGTGGAGTACGCATCATGTCCAAAGGTATGGATTCAAAGAAAGCCGACAAGAAAAAGCCGGCGAAAACCGCCATTGAAAAGCGCGCCGACAAGAAAGCCAAGAAGGTGAATGTGTTCGGCCATTGATCCTGCGCTGACCGATCGCTCCCGCGCAATGCGGGAGCGACACCGAAAATAATCTGCAAGAAATCCCGCCGCCGTTGCACAGAAGGGGACTGGTCCCCGATCCGAGCAACGCCATGCCTCATTACTTCGATAGCGCCCATCAAGTAGAAATAGAAACCCTGCGCCAACGCCTGACCGCCCGCACCGAGTGGCCGACCTGGCTGTTGTTGATCGGCGTGTACAGCGCGTGGTTCGCCATCGTGCTGGGCAGCCATCGATTGGGCCTGTGGTTGAGTACGTTGTTGCTGATCCCGGTTGTGGTGCTCTGGCTGTCGGTGCAGCACGAACTGCTGCACGGCCATCCGACCCGCTGGCCGGCGCTGAACAAAATCTTCGGCTATGCGCCGTTCGCCGTGTGGTATCCCTACACCCTGTATCGCGACAGCCATCTGCTGCATCACCGCGACGAAGACCTGACCCTTCCCGGTCTCGATCCGGAAAGTCGCTATCTGAGTGCCGAGCATTGGCAGGGCAGTTCACTGTTCGAACAGGGCCTGCACTGGCTGAACAAAACCGTACTCGGCCGCTTCGCCATCGGTGCGCCGCTGGCCTTGCTGTCATTGGCTGCGGAAGAATTGCAACGCCTGAAAAACGGCGAACGTCAGGTTTGGTTGATGTGGCTCAGCCATGGCGCGCTGACCCTGCTGATGCTGCTGTTCATTGCGCGCTACAGCGCATTGCCGGTGTGGCATTACCTGTTGCTGGTCAGTGTGCCGGCGCTGTCGATTGCGATGATTCGCTCCTACTATGAACACCGTCCGCACGCGGCACCGGAGCAGCGCACCGTGCTCAACGAAGCAGCGTGGCCGTGGCGCTGGCTGTTCCTCAATCTCAATTTTCATCTGGTGCACCACGACTTGCCGGGCCTGCCTTGGTACGACTTGCCCCGCGCTTATCGCGCACGCCGCGAGCAATGGCTGGCGCGCAGCGGCGGGTTTCTGGTGCGCGGGTATGGCCAGTTGTGGCGTGAGCATGGGATGAGGGCGATCGACAGTCCGCGGCATCCGTTTCACTGATGTCTGGCCACCTCCGGACCCTGTAGGAGCGGGCTTGCCCGCGAAGAGGCCGGCACATCCAACATCAATGTTTTCAGGTAGATCGCTATCGCGGGCAAGCCCACAGAGATCTTCGTTGTATGGGGAATTTTTGATGACACACCACCTCGCCGAACTCCTGATGTACGTCGCCCCCGAGCCCATCCGCCAGGCCAACGAGCGCTGGCTGGCGCGCATCCTCGAACGGCTGGGCACCACGCGCCGCAACGCCGAAGGCCTGTCATTGACCGACCTCTGGCTATCCCCGCACTTGCTGCTGACGCAAACCTGCGGCTATCCGCTGATGACAGCTTTGCGCGGTCAGGTCCGGGTACTCGGCCGCCCGCGCTATGAACTGCCGGACAGCAGCGGCGGCAACCATTGCAGCCTGCTGCTGAGTCGCGCCGATGATCAGCGGCGAACCCTGCCGGACTTTCACGGCAGCCGTGGCGTGATCAATGGCGAAGACTCCAACAGCGGCATGAACCTGCTGCGTCATCGCCTGGCGCCGCTGCATCGGGACGGGCAGTTTTTTGCTGAGGTGGGCATCAGCGGTAGCCATCGTGAAAGCCTGCGCTGGTTGCGCGAAGACCTGGCTGACCTGGCGGCCATAGACAGCGTCACTTTCGCTTATCTGGCTCGACACGCCGAAGCGGAAGTGAGCGGCCTGCGCGTTGTCGCCCACAGTGCCTTCAGCCCGACCTTGCCGTACATCACCGCTGCGGGCGTCAGTGTTGAACAGGCGGAAGAGATTCGGCAGGTGATGAACCAGACCTTGGGCGAGCTGCCGGAGGTGGCGCGAATCCTTGGTCTGCGGGAAGTGCTGCCGGCCCGTGAGGCCGACTATGAGGTGGTGCTCGACTATCAGCGCGAGGCTGAAGCGCTGGGCTATGGGCGGTTACGCTGAAATGCATTTATAGAATATAAAAATGCATTTTAAATATTATTAATGAATAAGGCTCCTTGCTAGGATCGCGTCACCGGACGACCGGACATTCAGCGACCCCTAACCCTGGAGCCTTTATGTCCGGCACCGACCTTTCCCATCGCAATGACGTGGGCGGATTGTTCCGCGCCCATTACCCCTGGCTCTGTGCGCGATTGCGCGAGTACTTGGGAAGCGGTTGCGAAGACATCGCCGCCGAAGCCTTCGTGCAGTTGCTCGAAGCGCCGCAGACGGTCGCCATCCGCGAGCCTCGCGCCTTGCTCACCACCATCGCCCGACGCCTGGTCTATCAACTTTGGCGTCGTCGCGATCTGGAGCGTCAGCACCTCGATCAGTTGCTGCAGGTTGATAAACCCTCAACGCCTTCACCCGAAGAACTGGTGCAACTGACCCAGGCACTACAGGGCCTCGACCGCACGCTGGCGCGCCTGCCTGGCAAGGTTCGGGCGACATTTCTGTTGTCGCGGGTCGACGGCCTGACTTACCCGCAAATCGCCGCCGAGCTGGGCATTTCCCAGCGCTCGGTCAGCGTCTACATGACCCGCTCCGAGGCCCTTTGCGCCCGGCACAGCGCCAATCAATCCCTAAACCGCCCCCTGCAAAACAAGAGGTCTGCATGAGATCGATCAAAACCCTGCTCGGCAGTTCGCTGCTGGCCCTGAGCCTGATTGCCAACCAGGCATCAGCAGCGGAAAAAACCGCGCCCATTCACTTCGGCGACATCACTTGGGAAAGCGGCAGCCTGATCACCGAGATCCTGCGCCTGATCGTCGAGAAAGGTTATGGCTACCCGACGGACACCTTACCGGGCAGCACCGTCAGCCTCGAAGCGGCGCTGGCGAAAAACGATATTCAAGTGATCGGCGAAGAGTGGGCCGGACGCAGCCCGGCGTGGGTCAAAGCCGCCGCGGAAGGCAAAGTGTTTGGCTTGGGTGACACGGTCAAGGGCGCAACCGAAGGCTGGTGGGTGCCAGAGTACGTGATCAAGGGTGACCCGGAGCGCGGCATCAAACCCCTGGCGCCGGAGCTGAAATCCGTCGCGGACCTGGCCAAGTACAAAGACGTGTTCCGCGACCCCGAAGACCCGAGCCGTGGCCGCTTCCTCAACAGCCCGACCGGCTGGACCTCGGAGATCGTCAACAGCCAGAAACTCAAGGCCTATGACCTCACCGAAAGCTTCGTCAATTTCCGTACGGGTTCCGGCGCGGCACTGGATGCCGAAGTTGCGTCGTCGATCCGTCGTGGCAAACCGGTGTTGTTCTACTACTGGTCACCAACGCCGTTGCTGGGCCGTTTCAAACTGGTGAAGCTCGACGAACCGCCGTTCGACGCCGAAGCCTGGAAAACTCTGGCCGACGCCAACAACCCGAATCCCAAGGGCACCCGCTCGATGCCGGCCAGCCTGGCGATTGGCGTGTCTGCACCGTTCAAGGCGCAGTACCCGGACCTGGTGGCGTTCTTCGAAAAAGTCGACCTGCCGATTGATCTGCTGAACCACACCCTGGGGCAGATGAGTGAAAAACGGCAGAAGCCGCGGGAAGTCGCCGAAGCGTTTTTGCGAGAACAGCCGCAGGTGTGGAAGGACTGGGTGCCGGGTGAGGTGGCCACGAAGGTGAGTGCGAGTTTGTAATTTCAACGTGACTTGAAGATAGCCATCGCGAGCAGGCTCGCTCCTACAATTGATTCTCTGTGTTCACAAAAATGCTGATCACCGCAGATTTCCTGTAGGCGCGATCCTGCTCGCGATCGATTCAAAGCCGTTCGCCAATACCGTGGCCATAGCGGCTCCCCTCTAAGCTGAATCGTTTTTGTCCTCGATACTGGCCGACTAGTGGCCTTGCAAGCCCAACGTGTCTGTCTATGCTCACGTGTAACTAACTATGTCGACCGCAATGTCACGGTTAGTCCCAGAGTGCGCAAACCAAGGCACCGACACACTTGAATGGAGCTGTCCTGAAAGGGAGTTTGCTTATGAGCACGTTAGGGTTGGCCCGCCTGCGGGCTATCAAGAGAAGGATGTCTTGATGAGAGTGTCGCAATAGGGACCCCCTCCGATCGAACATCATCAATCACCTGACTGGTCCTTCCTTTTTTGGAGGGGCGCGTGTGCCTGTTCTATTGAACGTAGTGGTGGATTTGAAAGACCTGAAACTTTCATGAATCAAAAAACCGCGCTTAGGGTGATACGACCATGTTTAACCTTCATCACAAAGCTGACCTGCTTGAGATCGAACGCTTTAGCTGTGCGCTGACCGAGGCCAATGCCAAGTTGGCGGCCGTCAGCCGTTCGATGGCGATGATTGAATTCACGCCGGACGGCATCGTGCTCGATGCCAACGAAAATTTTTGCGTCGCCATGGGTTACGGTGTCGACGAGGTACGCGGCAAGCATCACCGGATATTCTGCGAGGAGGCGTTTTATCGCAGCGAGCAGTACGCCAAATTGTGGCGTGACCTGGCTCGTGGCGAACCAGTCAGCGGCACTTTTTCTCGGTTGAACAAGGCCGGCAAGGAAATCTGGCTCGAGGCCAGTTACATGCCGGTGTTTGGCCCCGACCGGCAGGTACGCAGCGTGATCAAGGTCGCCACCGACATCACGGCGAGGGTCAACAAGGAACACGAAAACGAAAGCATGCTCGCCGCCATTGGCCGTTCCATGGCGGTGATCGAGTTCAGCCCGGATGGCCGGGTAATCACCGCCAACGAAAACTTCCTGAAGACCATGCAGTATTCGCTCAACGAAGTGGTCGGTCAGCATCACAGCCTGTTCTGCCACCGCGCTGAAGCCGAGTCCCAGGCCTACCGCAATTTCTGGGCCTCGCTCAATCGTGGCGAATATCACTCGCACCGTTTCGAACGCAAGAACAAGCACGGTCAGACAATCTTCCTCGAAGCCTCCTACAACCCGTTGTTCGACGCCAAGGGCCGGTTGTACAAAGTGGTGAAATTCGCCAGTGACATCACCCAGCAGATGACCACGCTGCAAACCGCCGCTGAATCGGCCCACAGCACCTCGGTGCAAAACGACGTCTGTGCACGCAAGGGTTCGGAGGTGGTGCAGCAGACGGTGCAGATCATCCAGGACATTTCCAAAGACCTGAACGAAGCGGCGCTGAGCATCGATGCCGTAAGCAAGCAGTCCGACATCATCGGCACCATCGTGCAGACTATCCGCGGCATTGCCGATCAGACCAACTTGCTGGCGCTCAACGCCGCGATCGAAGCAGCCCGCGCGGGTGAGCATGGGCGTGGATTCGCAGTGGTGGCCGATGAAGTGCGCAGTCTCGCCGCACGCACCAGCCAGGCGACGCTGGAAATCGTCGACGTGGTGCGCAAGAACCATGATTTGTCATTGAGTGCGGTGTCGAGTATGCAATCGAGCTTGAGTCGAACGGGGCTCGGAGTGGAACTGGCGAACGAGGCGGGGGAGGTGATCCTGGAGATTCAGCAGGGCTCGCGGCATGTGGTGGATGCGATCAGCCAGTTCAACTCGACGTTGCAGTTGAATTAACACGCAGCGCAACCAAATGTAGGCGCTGCCGCAGGCTGCGATCTTTTGATCCTGTTTGTAAAAAATCAAAATCAAAAGATCGCGGCCTGCGGCAGCTCCTACACGCCCGCCCGTTAAAGCGCAGCGAGGAACTTGTCGACCACCTGTAGTTTGTTCTGGTCGCCACTTTCCTGCTCTTTTTCAGCCTTGGCGATTTCAGCCTTTTCCTGCATGCGTTGGGCAACTTCTTCGCCGATCGCCTTTTGCTGCTCCGGCGGCATCTGCTCGACTTCTTCCTGAGTCAGACCCATCTCCTGAAGGATCGCATCACGCATGCGCTGCTCCGGGGTTTTACTCATGTAGTCCTTGAACTCGTCCGTGGCCGAGCCTTTGGTCCCGATCGCGTCCTTGACGCCTTCAGGTAGCGGCGCATAGACCGCTTGCAGGTTCACGCGGGTTTTGGCGAACGCCTCATCGACATTGTCGCTGACCTTGGCGGCTTCGCTGACCTGTTGCGTAGCCGATTGGGTTGCCGATTCCTGGACCTGCGTAGTGGCTTGCGTGGTTTGCGCCTGCACATTGTTTTGCAGGGCCTGGGCCATGACGCTTTGAAGACCGGCGGCGGCTTCGGCGGTCGGGTCCTCACCAGGGCGTTTAGGGAGAGGGGTTACCAGGTTTGATTTTGCACTGACCAACATGATGAGTGACCTTGTGGGTTTTTGTGGTGCGGTGCCTTGAGCAAAGAGTGTGCCTAAAGAAAAAATATCAACTAAATCAATTTGTTGATGATTTTTAGTTGAGGGGTGAGCAGGGTTCGCGGTCAAGCTTTGCCGCTGAACGGCAAACGTTTGCTGCACGGCTCTACAGTTCAGGGCAGGCCATTGCAGCAGTGCTTCAGGAAGCCGGGATGCTGCGCCAGGCGTTTGAAATACTCGTCGATGGCAGGGCAGTCCGGGCGCTCGATGGGTGTCATCAACCAGCGATTGACCGACAGGCCGATGACAATGTCGGCCAGGGTAAATTTGGCCCCGGTGACATAGGCTTTGGTGGTCGCGAGTTGATGTTCGAGGATGCCCATCTTCTGGTTCCAGCCCCGCACGCCGACGTCGATGCGATGCGCGTCCTGATACTCCGGATCCTTGCGCACCAAAGCCATGAACGCGTAGCTCCACGAGGCATTCAGATCGGTGGCCTGCCAGTCCATCCACTGTTCCACCCGGGCGCGCGCAGCCGGTTCGCCGGGCAGCAGTTCGTGGTGGTGTTGGTGTTTGCCGGCCAGATAGCGGCAGATGGTATTGGACTCCCACAACACCCCGTTCTCATCAATGATCACCGGCACCTGGGCGTTGGGATTGAACCTGAGGAACTCGGGGCTATGGGTCGAGGCAAAACCGCTGCCCCAATCCTCGCGCTCGAAGGACAGACCCAATTCCTCGCAGGTCCACAGGACTTTGCGGACGTTGATCGACGAGGCTTTGCCGAGAATTTTCAGTGAGTGTTCCATTGCGCTACTCCATTGAGAATGGCGTATGGACAATTGTAGGAGCTGCCGAAGGCTGCGATCTTGTGATCTTCGTTTCTAAATTCAAGATCAAAAGATCGCAGCCTTCGGCAGCTCCTACGAGGGGGAGAGTGAAAGTCAGGTACTCTCGCGCACCTTCAACTCAAACCCCATGTCCTGCACCGGTTTGGCCACGGTGTTGCCGGCCATCAAGGTCAGCATCTGCTCCGCCGCGCGGCGACCAATGGCTTCGCGTGGGGTGCTGATGCTGCTCAGGCGCGGCACCATGTGGGCCGAGGCTGGCAGGTCGTTGAAGCCGAGGATCGCTACTTGTTCAGGGATTTTGATCCCGTGGCGCATCGCTTCAAGCAGCGCGCCCTGGGCCAGGTCGTCGTTGCCGAAGAAAATCGCATCGACATCGGGATGGCTGGCGATCATCTGCAAAAACAATTCGCCACCCAGGCCTACGGAAGACGGGCGAGGGGTCAGCACTTCCAGGGCCGGGTCATACAGGCTGGCCTTTTGTAGAGCGCGGCGGAAACCTTCGCCACGCAGCAAGGTGCGCTGATCCAGTTGTGCGCCGATGTAGGCCAGGCGCTTGCGGCCACGAGACAGCAAATGTTCGGCGGCGGTTTCGCCGGCGGCCAGTTGTGAAAAACCGACGCAATTGAGCCCGGCGGCACTGTCCAGTTCCATCATGTACACGCACGGAATGTTGCTGGCTTCGATCATCCGCCGCGAGCTTTCGGTGCGGTCGAAACCGGTGAGCAGCAAACCGCGCGGCTGATAAGCCATGTAGTTGCGCAGCAGGTTTTCTTCTTCGTCGCGGGAGTAGTGGAAGTTGCCGATCAGCACTTCGAAGCCCTTGGGACGAAGAACCTGATGAATGGCTTCCAGGGTGTCGATGAACAAAAGGTTGGACAACGACGGCACCAACACCACCACCGATTGGCTCTGGGCCGAGGCCAGGGCGCGGGCGGCAGGGTTGACCACATAGTTGAGTT
>RCUS01001413.1_pt1 | contig 12550 bp, 9 predicted proteins | sample 2166221 | NCBI WGS metagenome assembly RCUS01 (sample SAMN09932758, study PRJNA488358) | compost metagenome | isolation source: compost soil in cyclohexanecarboxylic | place: Germany: Experimental Botanical Garden | reverse complement strand
TCCTGCGCCAGGAAGTCGCTGAGCACGTCGAGCATGAAGACATCGTCGTCGACGATCAGCAAGGTTTGCTGCTCTTCGCTGCCCGCGTCCTGCGGCGCCTGCAGCAACTTGCCGCCCATCAGCATCTGCTCGAATTCTTCCTGCGGCACGGGACGGCTGAAATAATAGCCCTGCATCTCGTCGCAGCCGTGGCGCCGCAAATACGCCAGCTGCGCGTCTTTTTCCACGCCTTCGGCGATCACTTGCAGCTTCATGCTGTGCGCCATGCTGATGATGGCCAGCACAATGGCCGCGTCGTCCGGATTGCTGGTGACTTCGCGCACGAAGGCGATATCGATCTTCAGCTTGTCGATGGGGAAGCGCTTCAGGTAGGCCAGGCTGGAATAGCCGGTGCCGAAATCGTCGATGGAAATCTGGATGCCCAGCGCCTTGAGGTTGCGCAGCACGGCGATGGTTTCCTCGGCATTCGACATCAGCGAGCTTTCCGTCAGCTCCAGCTCCAGCAGGTCGGGCGCGATGTCGTACTTGCGGATCGCCTTGAGCACTTCTTCCTCCAGGCCGCCCACAAAAAACTGGATGCCCGAGACATTCACCGACAGGTGCACGGGGCCGATGCTGCTGGCGCCCCATTCGCTGATCTTCTTGCAGGCCTCGTCGAGCACCCAGTTCCCCACCCGTACGATCAGCCCCGTCTCTTCCAGCAGGGGGATGAAGAGGGCCGGCGACACCATGCCGTGGCCCGGGCGGCGCCAGCGTATCAGGGCCTCGGCGCCGCTGATGCGCCCCGAGATGATATGCACCTTGGGCTGGAAGAACAGCACGAATTCCTCGTTGTCGATGGCGCGCCGCAGGGCGTTTTCCATGTCCAGCCGGGCCATCGATTGCGCGTTCATTTCGGCCGTGAAGAAACGGAAGGCGTCGCGGCCCGCTTCCTTGGCGCGGTACATGGCCGTATCGGCATACTGAATCAGGGTGTCGGCGTCGACGCCATCGTCGGGATACACGGAAATGCCGATGCTGACCGTGACCGTCACTTCATGGCCCTGCAGGTCGAACGGCTTGCGCATCGATTCGCGGATCTTGTCGACCACGCCCACGGCATGCTGGGCGCCTTCGGGCAGCACCAGGATGGCGGCGAATTCATCGCCGCCGAAGCGGCCGATGGTATCGCGCACGCGCAGGCAGTCGACCAGGCGGCTGGCAAACTGGCGCAACAGGTCGTCGCCGATGGTGTGGCCCAGCGTGTCATTGATGTTCTTGAAGCGGTCCACGTCCATGAACAGCACGGCCACGGCCCACTGGTGATCCGCCGCCTGCACCAGCGAATGCGTGAGCGAGGCGTAGAACTGGCTGCGGTTCGGCAGGCCCGTCAGGGTGTCGAAATGGGCCAGTTTCATCAGGCGCTGCTCGGCGTCCTTGCGCTCGGTGATGTCGCGCGCCACGGCCACCAGTATCCAGCTCTGGCCCGAACGCAGGGTGCGCCGCTGCACTTCCACGGCCAGCGGCGAACCGTCCTTGCGCTGCAGCTGCAATTCCGTCATCGGGCCGCCCTGGTCGCCCGCCAGCAGCTTGTTGTACAGCTCTTCCAGCTGCGCCTCGCCCTCTTGCGGGCGGCCAGGCCCGGCCCGCAGGAAGTCTTCGCGCTCGAAACCGAGCATGCGGCACGCCGTCTGGTTGACGTCGACAAAGCACATGCCGGCCCGGTCGACGAGGAAAATCGCATCCGCCGTGGCATCCATGGCCAGGCGGAAGCGGCGCAAGTCTTCGTCGAGGCGGATGCGTGCCGCCATGTCCAGGGTCAGCTGCTCGTGGTGGCGCTTGATTTCGTCGTACAGCAGCAGATTGTCGTAGGCGACGGCGATCTGCGCGGCCACCGTCGCGGCGACGCGCTCGTCGACTTCGGAAAACTCGTTCGCGCCCAATTTATCAACCAGGTACAGCCAGCCGTGGCTGCGCTCGCGCGAAGCGATGGGCACGCCCAGGAAGGAGTGGATGGGCGGATGGCTGTCGGGCAGGCCCAGCGCCGTCGGATCGCCCTTCAAGCCGTTGACCCGGTAGGGCTGGCGCTGTTCCAGCAGGCGCTCGAGGATGCCCACGCGCGGCGCGCTGGCGATGCGTTCGAGGTTTTTCTCCGCGCCGCACGAGGAAAAATAACTGAGCTTGTCGGCCCCAGGCTCCAGCATGCCGATGCACGCATACTTGGAGACGCAGATATTCTGCGCCACCTTGCAGCCCGCCTCGATCAGCGCGCGCGGATCGCGTTCGGCGCCCAGCTCGATGCCCAGTTCAATCAGGGCCGTCAGGCGCAGGCTGACGGCCTGCAGGCTGGACAGCGAGCGCGACAGCCGTTCCGTCATGATGGCCAGGTCCTCCGGCACGGGCGCGTCGCCATCGCCCTGCACGGCCAGTTGCGAAATCTGCTGGCTCGACGTTTCCAGCTCGTCCAGATAGCCGCTGACCTGATGGTCGATATCGGCCAGCTTGTGCGGACCCGCCGGCACGGCCGCGCGCGCCACATCGGGCACCGTGGGCAGCAAGGCGGCACCCGCGGGGGCCAGGCCCAGTGCCTCGTTGACCGTGCGCGTGATGACATCGGGATCGGACGGCTTGGGCAGCACCCAGCGCACGCCGCAGGCCTGCGCCAGCAAGGTCGCTTCTTTTTCGCGGTAGGTGGCCGTGTAGAAGATGATGGGCACGTCGGCCAGCGCGGGGTCTTCATGCACGCGCGTGACGAACTCGTAGCCATCCATGTTCGGCATGAGGATGTCGGAGATGATCAGGTCCGGCCGCTCGGTGCGCATGACGTCGAGCGCATCGGCGCCGTTGGCCGCTTCCAGCAGGCGGTGGCCGCCGTAGCCCAGCAGGGCTGTGAGGAATTCGCGGTTCAGCACATGATCATCGACGATCAGTATCGTTGCTATGTCGTTTTTAACTGGCGTCGACGGCGCCCCGGGTAAAAAAGATTCCAGCTCCGCGACAAACAGGTCGGGTTCGATCGGTTTGCCGATATAGCCATTGAAGCCCGCTTCGAGCAGGCGCTCGCGGTCGCCCACCATGGCCAGCGCCGTCACGGCCAGGGCCGGGATCTTGCGCAGCTGCGGGTCTTTCTTCAGTTCCGCCACCACGCCATAGCCATCGAGTTTGGGCAAATGCACGTCGCAGATGATCAGGTCGGGCAATTCGCTGCGCGCCATGCGCACGCCCTCTTCACCATCATAGGCGGCCAGCGGCGTGTAGCCGAAGGCACGCAGCAGGTACACCATCAATTCCATGTTGGTGGCGTTATCTTCGATAATCAGGATTCGTGCGGACAATTAGCACTCCCAATAAAAACAGCATTGACTCATTTTATGCCACCACCCATCTTCTCACTTGCGCGTATAACATAATAATCCTACAACATATTGCCATACTTCCCGGCAAAAATCTTTTGACCGGTGTTCAGCTGAACAGTTCCAGCGATCACAAAAATAAATTTCTCGGTGGCACCATCCTGACCTTAGCTTAATACAGGACGCCAGTGTAAAACAGGTTTTTCTACCTCAATCCATATTAAAGACAAGCAACAGCAGAGTCAAAAGAGACACACTTGCCATGCTGATAAAACACAACAGGATTCAGGCAAAATGGGGGGAGGATGGGGGTTGGCAGACTTCGTTCTTGATAGTAATTTCTGCCATCAGCTGATGCAGTACGCGCGCGTCGCTGGCCAGCGCCACGTGGCCGATGCCGCCAAAGGCGATATTGCGCGCGCCGGGCAAGTGCGCGGAAGCCTGCGGCGCGACGATATTGTCGTGATGCGAATAGATCGAGGTGATCAGGGCGCGCGTCTCGGGCGTTTCGCTGGCGGCCAGCTGCGCCAGCCATTCGCTAGGGGCGTCACCGATGCGGCTCATCTGCCGCGCATTGGCGCCCGCCGCCAGGTTGGCCAGCGCCGTGCCGTGGTGCGGCGTGCCAATCGTGATGATCTTCGCCACGCGGGCGGCGCCATAGTGGCGCAGCCAGGCACGCGCCACCAGGCCGCCCATGCTGTGCGCGACGATGATGGCCTGCGGCTTGCCCGTCAGCGCGCACAGCGCGCGCAGCGCCTGCTCCACCTGCACCGCGTAAGCGTCGATATCCGCATTGATCGGCTCCAGGTCGACCGCCTTGTGCACGATGCCCGCCTGCGCCAGCTGCCGGCTGAGTTTTGTCCAGTAGCCGCCGTTGCACACGTAGCCGTGCACCAGCAGCACCGGCAGGCCGGCGCCGGAGATGCTGCGCGCCGCCTGCAGGCGCGGACGCAGCATGCCCCACGACGACGTCCACAGGGTGGCGCGCAATTCGCCGAAAAACAGGCGCGCGGCGCCCACGGCGTCCAGCTGGTATGCGGGCGGCACGGGGCTGCCACCACGCCGGCTTTCCCAGAAATTGCGCGCCACCACCAGCGCGCGCACGGCCAGCAGCATGGCGGCCGCCAGCAGCAAGGCCAGCACCGGCGAAGCGATGCCCCACGCGTGCATGGCCAGCCAGGCCAATCCCAGCACGGCCAGCACTTGCAGCAGCATCAGCCACTTGAGGATGCGCGCGATCATGCGGCGCCTGTGGCGGCGGCAGGCACGGGCACGGGCGCCGGCTTGCCCGTCAGCTGCTGCGCCAGGCCGCTGGCCAGGCGCGCCGCCACCGCGTAGATCGTCAGTTGCGGATTGGCGCCGATCGAGGTGGGGAACAGCGAGCCATCGTGCACGGACAGGTTGCGCACGCCGTGGTAGCGGCCATCGGCACCCGTCACGCCCAGGCGCGCGTCGTCCGACATGGCGCAGCCGCCCATCACGTGGGCCGACACCACGCGCGCCAGCAAGGCCTGCATCGGCAAGGCGCCGATGGCCTGCTTTGCCTGCGCCCAGCTGGTGTAGTGGCTGGCCATTTCATGCACGGGATACACGCTCTTCGCGCCGGCGGCGAACTGGATTTCCGCCATCGACAGCAGCGCGCGCCGCACGCCATCCCAGAGGTAGGGCGTGAGCGGATAATCGAGCACGGGCGCGCCGAAACTGTCGATGGAGACGCTGCCGCCCGCCGAGTCATGGTGAAAACCGTCGCGCAGCAATGCCAGCAAGGCATGCACATGGGGGAACTCGCGCATGGTGCGCGCGTGTTCGTCGCCAAAGCCGCCCATGGTGGTGGCCATCAGCAGCGGATGCAAAGGCGGCGCTTCGAGCTTGTAGCCGATGGGGCCATCGATGGGCGCCACGTGCAGGAAATGGTCGGAATAAATCGTCTGCGGCGCGCCCGCGTAGGCGTCGACGCGCTGCGCGAACAGGCCGGCCGAGACCAGCGTCGGATGCAAGAAGGTGCGCTGCCCGAGCAAGCCGTGCGGATCGGGCGCTTTCGAGCGCAGCAGCAGCGCCGGCGAGTTGATGGCGCCGCCGGCCAGCACAAAATGTTTGGCGCGCAGCGTCAGGCGCACGCCCGTCGACACCTGCCCGAGCGCGTCCAGCGCCGTGATCTGCAGGCTGTCGATGCGCTCGCCCTTGAAGACAAAGCGCTCGGCGCGCGCATGCGTGAGCAAGCCCGCGCCCAGCGCCAGCGCCGCCGGAATCGTCGTCACCAGCATCGACTGCTTGGCGTTGGTCGGGCAGCCCATGCCGCAATAGCCAAGGTTCCAGCAGCCGTTCACATTGCGCCGGATGGCGGCCGTGGGGATGCCCAGCGCGCTGGCGCCACGGCGCAGCAAATCATTGTTTTCATTCGGCGGCGCGGCCCAGTCGCTCACGTGCAGGCGCCGCTCCATCATGGCGAACCATGGCGCCATGGCCTCCACCGAGTAGCCGGCCAGGCCAAAATGCTTGCGCCAGTAGTCCAGGGTGCCGGGCGGCGTGCGGAAACTCGAGGTCCAGTTGACGGTGGTCGAGCCGCCCACGGTGCGCCCCTGCAAGATGTTGATGGCCTTGTCGCGCGTCTTGCGCGCCGCCGATTCCTGGTACAGGGCGGGATAGGCGTCGGCCTCGCGCATCTTGAAGTCTTGCGAGGACTTCAAGCCGCCCTCCTCGACGATCAGCACTTTCAAGCCGGCCAGCGCGAGGATTTCCGCCGTCACGCCGCCACCGGCGCCGCTGCCGATGATGACGACATCCGCCTCGAAAGTGCGGTCTGCGCCCAGGCTGCCGGCGTCGGTGACGTTCCAGCCTGCGGCCAGGCCGGCGGCAATCGGGTCGGGTATGGGAGAGGTGCTCATGGTGGCCTTGTCAGCTCAGTTCGGGCAGCGGTCCCGGATAGCCGATGGCGGCCCAGTGGGCGGCATCGCCATACCAGGCGCCGAGGATCAGATCATGCAGGGCCAGGTAGGCCGTCTGCAGCGTTGCCAGGCGGTGCGTGCGCCACGACTGCAGGAAGGCGGCCACCTGGGCCGGGTCGGCCCCGGACCAGCCGCCCTGGACACCGGCGACGAAGCGCCGCGCGGGCGCCAGCGCCAGCAAGCCAAACAGATCCTGCACCTCCTGCTGCGCCGCCAGCGGCAAGCCGCGGATGGCCGTGTCGACGCCGACAATGGCGCCGTCGAGCGCCGCGCCGCGCGCCGTGGCTTCTTGCGGCAGGGCGCTGCCCAGCATGGCCGGCACGATGGCCGCCAGTGCCGCGCGCGCTTCGCCATCGAGCACGAAGCGGCCCGGCGGCGCCGGTCCGCGCACCAGACGATAGGCGGCACCGCCGGCGGCCAGCGCACAGGCGCCCAGCACGCCCAGTTTCAGGAACGATCTGCGTTGCATCAGCAAGTCTCCATCGCCATGTCTCCCCTTGTTTTGTCCTGCCTTTTGCCGGCCAGTGTACGCCAAAGGCAGGGGCGCCCCGCGCGCAAAAACTAGAGCGGCGCATCTAGTTTGCGCGACTGGCACCACAGCAGCAGCATGGCCAGCAGCGCCGCCAGCGCCCCGCCGATGGCGATGCTGGGCAGGCCGAAGCTGACGATCAGGGCCGCGCCCAGGGCGCCGCCGGCCGCCGTACCTGCGTTGAAGGCGGCGATGTTCAAGCCCGCCGCCACCGCGTCGCTGCCCGGACAATGCCGCTGCGCCAGGCGCAGCAGCCGCATGGTGGACAAGGTGACGAGGGCGAAGAACAGCAAGCCCAAAGTGCCGCATAGGGCCAGCAGGGCCAGGGGCTGGCCGCGCAGCAGATAAAAACCCGCCAGATTGAGGGCCAGCGCGGCCAGGGCCAGCAAGGTGTCGCGCTGCGCCGTGCAACGGTCGGCGCACCAGCCGCCCAGCAGGTTGCCGCCGATGGCGCACGCGCCAAAGCACAGCATGGCCGCGCCCAGCCCGTCCGCATCGAGCCCGCCCAGTTGCAGCAGGAAGGGCGAGATATACGTGAAAAAGCTGAAGGTGGCCACGCTGACCAGCGCCGCCACGCCGGCCGCCAGCAGCAAGGCGGGCTGCAGGATGGCGCGCAGGCTGGCCAGCGCGGACAGGGACGCGGCCGGCTTGCGCGCGACGGGCATGGCCCACAGCAGGCCGGCGCCGCCGCACAGGGCCAGCGCGCCGATGGCGGCAAACACCCAGCGCCAGGACGACAATGCCCCAAGCCAGGTTCCCAGCGGCACGCCGCCGGCCAGGGCCAGGGTCAGGCCCAGCCAGACGATGGACAGCGCCCTGCCCGCGCGCGAAGGATCAACCAGGCTGGTGGCCGCATGCGAGGCGACCGCCATGAACACCCCATGCGCGAGGCCGACGGCAAAGCGCACAAAAAGCAGCGCGCCCAGCGCCGGCGCTGCCGCCATGGCCACGCTGCCGGCCGCCAGCACGAGCATGGTGGCCACCAGCAGTTGGCGTTCGGAGCGGCGCGACAGCACGGCCGTCAGGATGGGCGCGCCGATGGCCGCCCCCAGCGCATACGCGGCAATGGCGCCGCCGGCCGCCGCCACGCTGGCGTGCAGGTCGCGCGCCATGCCGGACAGCAGGCCGGCGGCGATGAATTCGGACAGGCCGAAGGCAAAACTGCACAGCGACAGCAGGTAGATGGACGGTGGCAGCGCGACAGCCGAGACAGCAGCGCGTGAATAAACAGTGGACATGGCGCTTCCAGTAGAGTCAAAACACCATGCTGGCCGCTGGCCCGCCATCTGTAAAATATCTTATTTATCTTGAAATGAGACGCTCAAAGTCTCAATGAGCGGAACAGTGCCGCAACTGCGCCAGCAGACGCTCGCGCACGGGAGAGTCGCGCCGCGGGTCCCAGGCCATGTACAGGTCGAGCTGGCGCAGCGGCTCGGGCGCATCGCCGTGCAGCGGCAGCATGACCACGCCCGCTGGCGCGCTGCCGGCCAGGCTGGCGGGCAGCAGCGCCACGCCAAAGCCGGCCGCCACCAGTCCCAGCACCGTTTGCAGCCGGCGCGCCTGCTGCGCCACCCTGGGCACGAAGCCCGCATGCAGGCACAGGCTGGCCAGCTGGTCGTGGAAGCCCTGGCCCAGCTCGCGTGGCGAAGCGACGAAATCGTCCTGCGCCAGGTGCGCCAGATCCACGCTCGCCTGGTGCGCGCAGGGGTGGCCCGGCGGCAGCGCAAGCATGATGTCTTCGCCGCACAGGCGCTCGAAGCGCAAGCCCGGCGTGCTGCGCCCCGGCGCGCGCAGCAGGGCGATATCGGTCTCGCCCCGCTCCAGCCACTCGACCTGCTGCTGCGTCGACGCTTCGCGCAGGGTGAACTGCACGGCGGGCGAGGCGGCGCGGAATGCGCGCAAGGCGTCCAGCACGTGGGCATACGGCGTGATGTGGATAAAGCTCAGGCGCAAATGGCCTGCTATGCCCTGCGCCACACGGCGCGTGGCCGCCACGCCCTCTTCCAGCGCGGCCAGCACCTGGCGCGCCGTGGCGAGAAAAGCCGTACCGGCTGGCGTCAGGCTGACCTTGCGGTTGGTGCGCTCGAATACGGGATAACCGAGCATCTCCTCCAGCCGCAGAATGGCCTGCGACAGGGGCGGCTGCGCCATGTGCAGCCGTTCGGCGGCGCGGCGGAAATTGAGTTCCTCGGCGACGGCGATGAACTGGCGCAGCAGCCGGGTTTCTATCATGGGCCTTTTTTCGCCGCAGCCAGGATGTGCCGGGAAATGCCGCGCAGGATGTTGACTTCTTCCGTTTCCAGTCCCGTGCGCGAAAACAGGCGCTTCAGGCGCGGCATGAGTTTTTTCGGATTGTCGGCATCGAGGAAATCGATGGCGACCAAGGCCTGCTGCAAATGCTCGTACATGCCGTCGATCTGCGCCAGGCTGGCCGCATCGCCATGAAAACCAATGGGGCTGGCCGCCGGCGCCTCATCGGCCATTTCCAGGGCCGACATCCTGCATTCATAGGCGACCACCTGCGCCGCCTGCGACAGGTTCAGCGAGGAATAGTCAGGATTGGCGGGAATGTTGATCAGCACATTGCACTGCTCGACGATCTCGTTGGGCAGGCCGAAACGCTCGTTGCCGAAGATGACGGCCGCGTGCAAGTCCGTGCAGGCGGCCAGCTGGCCGGCGATGGCGCGCGGGCTGGTGACGGGCGGCGAGAATTCACGCAAACGGGCCGAGACGGCCGCCGCATAGTTGCAGCCTTCCAGCGCCTCGGCGATGGAGCCGACGATGCGCGCGCCGGCCAGGATATCCTGCGCGCCGCTGGCAAAGGCCACCGCTTCCGCATCCGTCAGGGCATCGGGAAAACGCGGGTTGACCAGCACCAGATCGGAAAAACCCATCGTTTTCATGGCCCGCGCGACGGCGCCAATGTTGCCAGAGCGACTAGTTTCGACAAGAATAAATCGCAGGCGTTTGAAAAGAGACGTGTTGATTTCGGGCAGATTCATTTAAAATAGCGCTATTGCGCGGTATCGATACAGGAAATTTCGGGAAACGGAGTCACACAACGCTGACTCCAGGCCGGGATTTTAACCACTTCGGCACCGCTCCGCTCTTTAATTCATTCTTGCACTCTATCGTACCGGCGCCGCAAGGCGACCTTGGGCGGTCGCGTGCTTTTAACGGAAGCTCACATGCACCCAATGCTCAACACGGCGATCAAAGCCGCCCGCCGCGGCGCCGCCGTCATCAATCGCGCCTCTTTTGACCTCGACCGCGTCGTCGTCACGGAAAAACAACATAACGATTTCGTCACCGACGTCGACCAGGCGGCCGAACAAGCCATCATCGAGGTGCTGTCCAAAGCCTACCCGGACCACGCGTTCCTGGCCGAGGAATCGGGCGCTTCCGCCAACTCGCACGACGAGAATGAATATCAGTGGATCATCGACCCGATCGATGGCACCACCAACTTTATCCACGGTTTCCCGCAATACTGCATCTCGATCGCGCTCGCGCATCGCGGCGTCGTCACGCAAGCCGTCATCTACGACCCGGTCCGCAACGACCTGTTTACGGCCACCAAGGGCGCCGGCGCCTACCTGAACGAAAAGCGCATCCGCGTCACCAAGCTGGACCGCATCTCGAACGCCCTGCTGGGCACCGGCTACGTGGCCGGCAGCGCCCGCGCGCTGGACGAATACCTGAAAATGTACCAGATCATGGCAGAACGCAGCCAGGGCGTACGCCGCGCCGGCTCGGCCGCGCTGGACCTGGCCTACGTCGCTTGCGGCCGCCTGGACGGCTTCTACGAAAAAGGCCTGAAGCCTTGGGACATCGCCGCAGGCGCGCTGATGATCACGGAATCGGGCGGCATCGTCGGTGAATTTTCCGGCGAATCGGACTACCTGTACAAGGGCGACGTCATCGCCGCCAGCCCGAAGATATTTGGCCAGATGATTACCCTGCTGACGCCATTTGCATAAGGTTGCGCACGCGGCATCCATGAAAAAACCGGCCTTGGCCGGTTTTTTTACATTCAGGGGCTGACCTGCCCCGCCACCACGAATCCCAGTGTCATGGCCACCACCATCGCCGCGCCCGTGGGCGTGGGTGGCGTGGGCGACGGCAGGTCGAACCAGCGGCACACGACGCCCACCAGCACGCCCAATACCGATCCGGCCAGCATGACGTTCATGGCGCCTCCCGCTTTTCCGCCTGCTCGCGGCGCTGCAGGTACAGGCCCGTGAGCCAGTAGCCGCAGCTGGTCAAAAACACCAGCAGCGCGGCGCCCAGCACGGGCGGCGCCGGCACGGGAATGCGCGCCAGCTGGCACACGAAGCCCACCACAAAGGCCAGCAGCAAACCCAGAATGACTTTCTTGCAGCACATGGCTCACTCCTTGTCTAGAAAGCGAAGCAGCTGCAACCGAGCGTGCCCCAGAAGCCGGAAAAATCGGCAATCGGCACGGCCGACTTGCGTGCCCGGTCATGCGCATGCGCATGCACGCCGCAGGCGCCCGCGCACTGGTGCGGCATGGCGGCCTGCGCCTGCTTCGCCACGGGCCGGTAATGGCCGGGCACCGTGCGCACGGGCGACCACTCGGGCAGCACGGGAATCGGCGGCGGCGCCAGGGTCGAAAATTGCCCCCGGCCGTAGACGATTTTCCCGCCCACCATGGTCAGCACGGATTCGATGGACTTGATCGCCTCTTCCGGCACGGCGAAATAATCGGCCGACAGGACACTCAAATCGGCCAGCATGCCCGCGCGGATGCGCCCCTTCTTGCCTTGCTCGCTGGAGAACCAGGCGCTGCCCGCCGTCCACAGCTCCAGCGCCGTATCGCGCGACAATCTGCCCGCCGCATCCGTCAGGGCCAGGCCGCCCACGGTGCGCCCCGATACCAGCCAGTACAGCGCCGTCCACGGGTTGTAGCTGGCGACCCGCGTGGCATCCGTGCCGCCGCCCACCGGCACGCCGGCGTCCAGCATGCGCTGCACGGGCGGCGTCGCTTTCGCCGCTTCGGCGCCATAGCGTTCGACGAAATACTCGCCCTGGAAGGCCATGCGGTGCTGGATGGCCAGGCCGCCGCCCAGCGCCTTGACCCGGTCGATATTGCTCGGGCTGATGGTTTCCGCGTGGTCGAACAGCCAGTGCAGGCCGGCGAACGGCGTGTCGCGGTTGACCTTTTCAAACACGTCGAGCATGCGGCTGATCGATTCGTCATAGGTGGCGTGCAGGCGGAAGGGCCAGCGCTGCTCGACCAGGTGGCGCACGACCTTTTCCAGTTCATCCTCCATGCCGGCCGCCAGTTCGGGGCGCGGTTCGAGGAAATCCTCGAAGTCGGCGGCGGAAAAGACCAGCATTTCGCCGGCGCCGTTATGCCGGTAAAAATCTGTGCCGTCACCGGGCTTGATCATGCCGGTCCACTTCTGGAAGTCCTGCAGCTCCGCGCCCTTGTTTTGCGTGAACAGGTTGTAAGCGATGCGGATGGTCAGCTGCTCTTTCTGCGCCAGCTCGTCGACGACGGCATAGTCCTCGGGATAATTCTGGAAACCGCCGCCCGCGTCGATGGCGCTGGTGACGCCAAGGCGGTTCAATTCGCGCATGAACTGACGCGTGGAGTTCACTTGCAGTTCGCGCGGCAGGCTCGGGCCTTTCGCCAGCGTGGCATACAGGATCATGGCGTTCGGACGGGCGATCAGCAGGCCGGTCGGATTGCCGGCCGCATCGCGCACGATCTCGCCGCC
>RCUS01001412.1_pt1 | contig 12552 bp, 9 predicted proteins | sample 2166221 | NCBI WGS metagenome assembly RCUS01 (sample SAMN09932758, study PRJNA488358) | compost metagenome | isolation source: compost soil in cyclohexanecarboxylic | place: Germany: Experimental Botanical Garden | reverse complement strand
GGCCGGCGGTGTGGGGCACGATGCCGGCGCTGCACGCCCACCAGATCGTGCTGGAGATTCTTGCCGAGACCGGTGTGCTGGGTCTGTTGCTGTGGCTGGCAGCGGTGGCGCAGGCATGGCGTGCATGGCGATTCGCCCCGGCAGCAGCGCGTGAGCGTGCACGGCCGGCGATGCTGGCATTGGCGGTTACCGTGTTCCCGCTCAATACCCACCTGGCGTTCTATTCCGCGTTCTGGGGCGGCCTGACCGTGCTGCTGGCCGCGCTGTTCGTCGGCACGTTGCTGGCACGCGAACCGGACGATCTGCCGCGCGCCGCGTAATGTTCGTATCCACGCATGGCGTGGATCTAGCGGATTACGCGGGGACATTGGTCGTGTCTGATCAGTAGATCCACGCCATGCGTGGATGGGCTGTCCCTTGAGCAATGGCCGACGGCGCGGCTTTTCCCGACCTGCCGCAGGGTCGTTCGCCAATGCACGAAGGGTCGCGCAACCCGCAGCCTGTGCGCATGGCAAGCCCCAGACTCCGTTACGGTCGCTATTTCCGATCCGGCAACGTGTACTCACTGACCACGGCGACCGACGGCCGTGCGCCCTTGTTCGCCGATGCCGCCAACGTGGCGGTCCTGGTCGATACCCTGCGTTTCATCGAACGCAATGGTTTCAGCCACAGCCTCGCCTGGGTGGTGATGCCCGACCACCTGCACTGGTTGATGGAACTGCAGAAGGGAACGCTGGCCCAGTGCATTGCCGTGCTCAAATCACGCAGCAGTCGGCTGCTGAACCGGCAACTGGGACGGAAAGGGCCGCTGTGGCAGCACGGCTACCACGACCATGCGGTGCGCACCGATGAATCCCTTCATGAGAAGGCGATGTACATCCTGGCCAACCCGGTGCGGGCCGGACTGGCCGGCGAGTTGGGGGAGTACCCGCATGCGTGGTGTCGTTGGCCGTTGTAGATTCCGTTGTCGGAGCGGAGAGCATCCACGCATGGCGTGGATCTACTGGGAATGCCGGTCCGTGGATCCACGCCGTGCGTGGATGGGGCGTTCCCGACCGCCCGTCATATCACTTGTAGAAATCGCTCCGCCCACCGGGCTGGCGCTTGAAGCGGCGGTGGATCCACAGGTACTGGTCCGGTGCCTCGCGCACCATCTGTTCGATGGCCTGGTTGACCCGCGCGGTATCGGCCTCAACGTCTTCGCTGGGGAAGTTCTCCAGCGGCGCACCAATCTTCAGGAAGTACTTCCCGCCTTCGCGGCGATGGAAGTAGGGGATGACCGCACAACCGGTCATCCGCGCCAGCTGGTGGGTCGCGGTGATGGTGGATGCGGTGTGGCCGAAGAACGGCACGAACACCGTGTCCTTGCCGCGCATGTCCTGGTCGGGGGCGTACCAGAGGAAACCGCCCTTCTTCAGGTGGCGCACCGTCGCGCGGATGTCCTCGTTGGCGTACATCGCCTTGGCGTAGCGCAGGCGACCGAATTTCACCGCCCACTCGTACACCGGGTTCTTGTGCTTGCGGTACATGCCGGACAGGTCGACGTGGTCGCACAGCAGGCGGCCGCACATCTCCAGGGTCATGAAGTGGCCCGAGACCAGCAACACGCCGCGGCCCTCGGCCTGCATCTGCTTGAGGTGTTCCAGCCCTTCGATGTGCACCTGCGGGCGGATGCTGTCGATGCTGCCCCACCAGGAGCGCGCGCATTCGAAGATGCCCACGCCCAATGCATCGAAGCTGTCGCGCACCAGGCGCTTGCGCCAGGCCTCGTCCTTCTCGGGGAAGCACAGCTTGAGGTTGACCTCGGCGGCATGGCGGCGGCTGCCGGCCAGGCGCCAGGCGATCGAGCCGACCCCGCGGCCGAGCACGCGCTGCAGCATCCACGGCAGCCGGGCGATCCCGAAGGCAGTGAACATGACGGCAAACATCGGCCAGTTGCGTGGATCACGCAGCGACGGACGGACGGCGGTGGTGGCATCGGACATGCCGCCATTCTACCAACCCGGCCGCGTGTCTTTCCCGGGGGGCTCCCGTATCCTTGCCGCATGCGTAAAGACCCTGTCGAATGGATCCTGCGTGGCCTGTACTCGGCCGTGCTGTACCTCCTGCTGCCGATCACCGTGTACCACCTGGTCTGGCGCGGCTTCCGGGTCCGTGAATACTTCCGGCGCTGGGATGAACGCTATGCGTCCTATCCGCAGCCGAGCGGCCAGCCGCGGGTCTGGCTGCATGCGGTCTCGGTGGGCGAGGTCAACGCCGCTGCGCCGCTGGTCAATGCGCTGCGCGAGCAGCGGCCTGACATCCGCTGGGTCATCACCACCATCACCCCGACCGGCTCGGAACGGGTGCGCGCGCTGTGGGGCGATGCGCTGGACCACGTGTACCTGCCGTACGACGTGCCGGGCAGCGTCAACCGCTTCCTCGGCCACTTCCAGCCCAGCCTGGCGCTGATCCTGGAAACCGAGCTGTGGCCGAACATGCTGTTCGGCTGCCGCGACCGTCGCATTCCGGTCTACATCCTCAATGCGCGCCTGTCGGCCCGATCGCTGCGCGGCTACCGGGTGCTGGCAGCACTGATCCGGCGTGCGCTGCGCACGGTCACCTGCGTGGCCGCACAATCGCAGGATGACGCCGCACGCTTCGTGCAGCTGGGTGCGGCGCCGGAACAGGTGCAGGCGCTGGGCAACCTGAAGTTCGACATCGCCACGCCGGACGTGCAGCCGTTCATCGAACAGTTCCATGCCCATGTACCGGCCACGCGCCCGGTGTGGATCGCGGCCAGCACGCATGATGGCGAAGAGCAGGCGGTGATCGACCTGCACCGCCGTCTGCGCCAGCAGCATCCGGACCTGCTGCTGCTGTGGGCGCCGCGGCATCCCGAGCGCTTTCCCAAGGTGGAGGCGCTGGCCCGCGAGCAGGGCTGGAGCGTGGCGACGCGGCGCGCGCAGCAGTGGCCAGGGGCCGGCAGCGATGTCTTCGTCATCGACACGCTGGGCGAATTGATGCCGTTCTACGGCTGTGCCCAGGTTGCCTTCGTCGGTGGCAGCCTGCAGGCCATCGGCGGCCACAACCTGCTGGAGCCTGCGGCGATGGGCACTGCAGCGGTGACCGGCCCGCACCTGCACAACTTCGCCGAGATCTCGCGGCGCATGCGTGAGGCCGGTGCACTGCTGATCGGCGAGGACGCGCAGGCGGTCGGCGATCTGCTGCTGCACCTGCTCGATGACGCGCAGGCGCGCGAGGACATGGCCCGCGCCGGTTGCACGCTGGTCAGCAACGGTCGCGGCGCGCTGCAGCGGACCCTGCAGCTGGTGGCTCCGCACCTGCCGCCACCGCTGGCCTGAGCCCCCGCGTGCTACCGCTAAGCGTCCTTCCAGGTGACTCTGTCGTGATCACCTGCATCACGTCTGCTTGATGCTGTTGAATCTGTCGTAGCCGGACCGCTCCCGTCGTCCACTGCGTGCAGGCTGTCACATCACGATGACTGCGCCGCCAATTCCGATTTCGCTTCTCCCCGTCAGGCTGCAGCCTGCTGTCGACCACGCTTGGACGACATCAAGGGAGCTTTGAATGATCGGCGACAACGGAGACGTGCTGCACAACAGCGCGAAGACCGGAGGGCTGGGCAGCGACCATCTGCTGGTGGTGGCACTGACCCTGCTGATGGGTGGCAGCGTTGTCGCCCTGGTCGGCCAGTACACGGCGGCGCAGGCGGGGCCCGCCATTGTTCTCAGCCTGTTGCTGGCGGCGCTGGGTGCGGTGCCGATGCTGTATTGCCTTCGTCTGGCGATGCGGCGTCTGCCGAGTCCTTCGGGTCTGCATGGTCTGCTGCGCGCCGCCTGGGGCAAGCTGTTCGCGGATGTACTGGTGATTGCCCTGCTGCTGGAACTGGCGGCGACCACCGCAGGCCTGGCGCAATCGATGGCGCGCCATCTGTACGCAGCCGCTGAGGTCATCGATGCGGCTCCCGCGCAGTGGGTGCCATTGCCGCTGGCGGCTTCGATCATGGTGTTGCTGCTGGGGGCCGCCACTGCAGTGCTGCGGATGCCGCGCGCGCTGCTGTTGGCCAGTGCACTGCTGACGGTGAAGCTGGGCGCTGGCCTGCTGCTGTTGTTGCTGGCCGCGCGCCATGTGCACTACGCGCATTGGATTCCGTGGCTGCCATCGGCTACCGCGCCCTATCGCTTCGGGCTGGGCGGCGTGCTTGCAGCTGGCGTGGCATTGCTAGGTGTGCTGCTCGGCGCAGGCCTGCTGGCCGGGTTTGCCGGCAGGGTGCCGCAGCCTCGTTCGCAGGTTTCCAGAGCCGCCGGCGCAGCGGTGCTGATGGCGATGCTGTGGCTGATGGTAGTGGCTGCGCTGCAGTCCGGTCTGGTCGAATTTTCTGCGCTGGCCAGCACGCGACCGCTGTCGGTGGCATTGCAGGGTGTGCCGCAGCTGCAATGGTTGCTGCCACTGTTGCCGTTGGCGGGCGGCGCGGGGCTGGCGGCCCTGCAGTTGGTATCGCTGCTGTTGGCCGCGCGGTTGGGGGTGGAGGTCTGGCCGCCGGAACCCGGCGATGCCGGCACCGATGCGCATCTGCGGGTGACGATTGCGCTGACTGCGCTCGCCGTCGCTCTGGCGCTGTCGATGCCGGAGGGCTGGCTCCCACAGCTGCCGGGGCCTGCAGGCCTGCTGGTTCTGGCCGCCGTATGCCTCGGCGTTGCCCGCAGCCAATGGCAGGCGCGGGAGGCAGCCGGCGAACGGCGGCTCATCCCGATGCTGCTCGCACCGGTAGCGACCGCACTATGCCTGTTGCCGGCCGTCACGTCCCGCTTGTTCGTACCGGTGCTGATGGTGCTGGCGGTCGTGCTGGCAGGCGCCCTGATGCGTCGACACGCGGGGCGCTCGCGCTAGCACCGCGCGCGGCGCCAGCCATCTGCAATCAATAAAAAAGCCACCCTCGCGGGTGGCTTTCTGATCAGGCTGGTGGCGCCGACTCAGTTGGTGGTCGTGGACGGGTTGCCCGCGTCTTGGGTCAGCAGGCGGTTGATGTCCTGCAGTTCGGCGACATCCAGGCCACCCACGGCCTGGCTCAGCAGCAGGCGGTTCTGCAGGAAGTTGTAACGGGCCTGCGCGTAATCCAGCTGGGCGGAGAACAGGATGCGCTGGTTCTGGATCACGTCCAGCACCGTGCGGGTACCCACTTCCAGGCCGACCTGCGAGGCATCGTAGGCGCTCTGTGCGGAAACCACGGCCAGGCGGCGCGCTTCCACTTCGCTGATGCCCTGTACCAGGGTCTGATAGGCATTGCGCGTGTTGCGGTCCAGCGCGCGCTTCTGCTGCTCGAAACCATCCTGGGCGATATCACGCTGGGCCAAGGCCTGGCGCACGCCGGACTGGGTGGCGCCGCCAGAGAAGATCGGCACGCTCAGGGTCAGGCCGATGCTGTTGGTGCGTGCATCGGGTGAGAGCGAACCGGCGCCGGTGCTGTCGCCCCAGGTCGCGGTCTTGCCCCAGCTGCCGCCCAGCGACAGGGTCGGGTAGTGGCCACCACGGGCCGCCTGCACGCCGGCTTCGGCGGCACCGACCTTCAGTTCCTGCGCCTTCAGCGCCGGGTTCTGCGTGGTCGCCTGCTGCACCAGCTGGTCCAGGTTGCCGCGGTTGGCCGGCACTTCCGGACGGAAATCGGCCGGCAGGCCCTTCAGGTTCATCACCGGCTGGCCGGTCAGTTCGGTCAGGGCCTGGTAGTTGTCGGCCAGGGTGTTCTGCGCAACGATCGTGTTGGCGCGCGCCTGGTCGTACTGGGCGCGTGCTTCGTGCACGTCGGTGATCGGCGCCAGGCCCACTTCCAGGCGCTTGTCGGCGAAGTCGAACTGCTTCTTCGCGGCCGCTTCGTTGGTCTGTGCGGCGTTCAGCGATTCGATCGCCACCAGCACGTTGAAGTAGGCCGCCGAGGTGCGCACGATCAGGTTGTCGTTGGCCGAGTCGAGGGTGAAATCAGCCGCCTTGCTCAGCTCGCGCTGCGAACGCAGGTTGTTGATCTGCGTCCAGTTGAACAGCGTCTGGGTGCCATCGACCGTGTAGTTGCGGCGCTTGCTGGTGACCGAGCCAGAGTTGGCATCGGCATTGGCCTCGCTACGCGCGCGGTTCAGCGTGGCCTGGCCATTGATCTGCGGCAGCAGGGCAGCACGCGCCTGCACGGCGCCTTCCTTGTCGTACAACCGGGTGGATTCGGCGGCGGACAGCTGCGGGTCGCCATTGCGCGCCATTTCATAGACCTGCAGCAGGTCGGCGGCATGGGCGGACAACGGCAGCAGGGCAGTGGCCAGCGCAACAGCGAGGGATCGGCGGATCATTGCGGCTTCCTTGGACTCAGAGGTGGAACTGGGGGGCCGGGGCGGCACCACGCAGGTAATCGATATCGGTCTCGAACAGCGACTCGGTGCTGCCATCGGCCTTCACCAACAGCGCTTCCATGGCCGGCGAACGGCCCTGGATGACATACAGACGACCACCCGGACGCAACCACGAAGCGAACTGTGACGGCACCACGTCAACGGCGCCAGTGACACAGATCACGTCGAAGCGGCGTTCGGTCTGCCAGGCCAGGCCATCGGCCACTTCCACGCGCACGTTGGTGCCCAGGCCGGTGGCATCCAGGCGGGCGCGCGCAGCGGCGGCCAGTTCCGGATCGATTTCCAGGCTCAGCACGTCGCGCGCGAGCGCGCCGATGCAGGCCGACAGGAAGCCGCTGCCGGTGCCGATTTCCAGCACTTCGTCACCCGGCTGCAGATCCAGTGCCTGCAGGGTACGGCCCTCGATGACCGGCTTCATCATCTTCTGGCCGTTGCCGATCGGCAGTTCGACATCGGCATAGGCCAGCGCCCGGTGCGCGTCGGCGACGAAGGCCTCGCGCGGCAGGCGGGCCAGGACGTCGAGCACCTTGATGTCCAGCACGTCCCAGGGACGGATCTGCTGTTCCACCATCAGTTCGCGGGCGTGGGCGTAATCAATCGTCATGAGGTTCAAATCCAGCGCAGTGGGCCGGCCATTTTACCGGTGCCGGAGGCCGGCGGCGCGCCCAGAGCATCTGCTGCGGGGTGGCCGGGGTCGCAGTGCCGGAAGTCATCGCGACCTCCGGTTCGTTCAGTTTTGGTTATCCAGCGGTTCCGGCCTCTCGCGGGGCGTAGGCGCGCAGGAAGAAATCCACACTGGCGGCCACGTGGAGCGCAGCATCGGTCTCGACGGGTGACAGTGGCATGCCGCACATCATATGCATGTGCACTTCGCCCTTCACCAGGGTCAGGAACTGCTGGCCGGCGATGTAGCAGTCGGGGATGTCCAGTTCGCCGCGCTCGGCACGCAAGCGCATGAAGTCGGCCAGCGCCTCACAGGTGCGTTGCGGGCCGGCCTGCCAGAACAGTTCGCGCAGGCGCTCGTCGGTCTCCGGGGCCATCATCACCCGCTGGATCGACAGGGCCGCGTCGGAGGTGATCATCTCGAAGAACGCCATGCCGATGCCCAGCAACTGGTCGCGCAGGGGGCCTTCCACGTCGGCCACGAACAGCGCGTCGGGCAGCATCTCGATGCACTTGGACTGCACAGCTTCGGAGAACAGGGTCTCTTTGTCGCCGAAATGGCTGTATACGGTCAGCTTCGAGACGCCGGCCTGGGCCGCGATGCTGTCCATGCTCACGCCGCTGTAGCCCTGTTCGATGAACAGTGTCTTGGCTGCCTCGAGTATCGCCGCGCGCTTGCCCAGATCCTTGGGGCGCCCGGGACCGGCAGCCTTGGCAGCGGGCTTGGCCAACGGCTTTCGGGAAGTGGGAGAACTCATCCCGCTAATACTAGACCAAGCGGTTCGATATTTATACTATACCGGCTGGTTCACTAATGTCCGCGTTGCAACAGTATGTTGCCGGCGCGTTCCCCCCGGATTTCTTTTCAGGTCCTGTACCTCATGAAAAACATGCGTTGGTTGGGCGTAGGCGTACTGGTCGTGGTGTTGGCAGCGTGCGGCAAGCAGGCCGCCGAGCCGGTGGCGGCCATCCCGGTGCTGGTGGTGCATCCCACCACGCAGGACGGACAAGCCGCGGCCGCCTACCCCGGCGAGGTGCGTGCCCGCCAGGAAAGCCCCCTGTCGTTCCGGGTTGGCGGCAATCTGGTGAAGCGTCACGTCGACGCAGGCGAGCGGGTGAAGAAGGGCCAGCTGCTGGCTGAGCTGGACGCGGCCGACTATGCCTCGCAGGCGGCGGCGTCGCAGGCGCAGCTGGCGGCGGCGGAAGCAGACCTGGTGCGCGCTCGCGATGACCAGAAGCGCTACGCCAAGCTGGCTGAAGACCAGCTGGTGAGCCGCTCGGCACTGGACCAGCAGACGGCGGCGTTCAAGGCCGCGCAGGGCCAGGCCAATGCCGCCCGGGCCAACCTCGCCGTGGCCCGCAACCAGGCCGAGTACGCGCAGCTGCGCGCGCCCGCCGATGGCGTGATTGCCAGCCGCCAGGCCGAAGCCGGGCAGGTCGTGAGCGCGGGGCAGACGGTGTTCACCCTGGCCGCCGACGGTGGCCGTGAGGTGCTGATCGCGCTGCCGGAAAGCAATATCCGCGACTACAAGGTCGGCCAGTCGGTACAGGTGGAACTGTGGAACCGCCCGGGCCAGCTGCTGCCCGGCACCCTGCGCGAGATCGCACCGGCCGCCGATGCACAGGCCCGCACCTATGCCACCCGGGTCAGCCTGGCGCCGGAAGCGCTGAGCGAAGTGGAACTGGGCCAGAGTGCGCGGGTGTTCGCCACCGCCGGCCGCAGCGGCGCGTTGCAGCTGCCGCTGGCGGCCGTACTGCGCGGCAGTGATGGCAAGGCCAGCGTGTGGGTGGTCAATCCGTCCAATGGTGTGCTGAAGGCAACTCCCGTGCAGGTCGGTGCCTATGGCGCGCAGGCCGTGCCGGTGGTGTCCGGCGTGGGCGCGGCGGACTGGGTGGTCGCTGCCGGCGGCCATCTGCTGCGCGAAGGCCAGGTGGTGACGCCGGTCGATCGCCAGAACCGCCCGGTGCTGGCACCGTCGGCCGCCAAGCCGGCGCCGGCCGCAGGCAAGGGGCACTGACCCGTGCGCCGCTTCAATCTCTCCGAATGGGCGCTGGGTAACCGTGCGCTGGTGTTGTTCGCGATGCTGGCGTTCGCCGTCATCGGTGCCTGGTCGTACAAGCACCTGGGCCAGTCCGAAGATCCGCCGTTCACCTTCAAGGCGATGGTGGTACGCACGATGTGGCCGGGCGCCACCGCCGAGCAGGTCTCGCGGCAGGTGACCGAGCCGATCGAAAAAGCACTGATGAACACCGGCGAGTACGAGTTCATCCGCTCGTACTCGCGGCCGGGCGAATCGCAGGTGATCTTCATGGCGCGCGACAGCCTGCGCTCCAAGCAGATCCCGGACCTGTGGTACCAGGTGCGCAAGCGCGTGGGCGATATCCGCGCGACGCTGCCGAGGGAAATCGTCGGACCCTTCTACAACGATGAGTTCGGCGACACGTTCGGCAACATCTATGCGTTGACCGGTGAAGGCTTCGACTACGCGGTGATGCGCGACTATGCCGACCGCATCCAGCTGGAACTGCAGCGCGTGCCCGACGTCGGCAAGATCGACCTGGTCGGCCTGCAGGACGAGAAGGTGTGGATCGAGCTGTCCAACACCAAGCTGGCCACGCTGGGCGTATCGCTACAGCAGGTGCAGCAGGCACTGGCCGACCAGAATGCGGTCAGCGCCACCAGCTTCTTCGAAACCCCGACCGACCGCGTGCAGCTGCGCGTGACCGGCCAGTTCGATTCGATCGAGGACATCCGCAAGTTCCCGATCCAGGCCGGCGAACGCACGCTGCACCTGGGCGATATCGCCGAGGTCAAGCGCGGCTTTGCCGATCCCTCTTCGCCGAAGATGCGCTTCATGGGCCAGGATGCGATCGGCCTGGCGGTGGCGATGAAGGACGGCGGTGACATCCTCAAGCTGGGTGCCACCCTGGATGCCGAGTTCGAACGCCTTCAGAAGACCCTGCCGGCCGGCATGCAGCTGCGCAAGGTGTCCGACCAGCCACATGCGGTGGAAGAGTCGGTGGGCGAGTTCGTGCAGGTGCTCACCGAAGCGGTGGTGATCGTGCTGCTGGTCAGCTTCTTCTCGCTGGGCCTGCGTACCGGCCTGGTGGTGGGCGTGACCATCCCGCTGGTGCTGGCGATGACCTTCTTCGTCATGCACTACTTCGACATCGGCCTGCACAAGATTTCGCTGGGTGCGCTGGTGCTGGCACTGGGCCTGCTGGTGGACGATGCGATCATCGCGGTGGAGATGATGGCCACCAAGATGGAGCAGGGCTACGATCGCCTGCGCGCGGCCAGTTTCGCCTGGGAATCCACCGCCTTCCCGATGTTAACCGGTACCCTGATCACCGCAGCAGGCTTCCTGCCCATCGCCACTGCCGCATCGAGCACCGGTGAATACACCCGCTCGCTGTTCCAGGTGGTGACCATCGCGCTGGTGGTGTCGTGGATTGCGGCGGTGCTGTTCATCCCGTACCTGGGCGACAAGATGCTGCCGGACCTGTTCAATCCGCAGCTGCCGAAGCCGGACAGCCTGGCCGGTCGCTGGCGTGCCAAGCGCCTGCAGTGGGCCGACCGGCATCCGTCGCTCGCGCGCTGGATCGCTCCGAAGGAGCATGCGCACGATCATGATCCGTACCAGCGGCCGTTCTACACCCGCTTCCGGTCGTTCCTGGATACCTGCCTGCGTCATCGCTGGTGGGTGATCGGTGCGACCATCGCCCTGTTCATCGGTTCGCTGATGCTGTTCCGCTTCGTGCCGCAGCAGTTCTTCCCCGATTCGACCCGCCCGGAACTGATGGTGGACATCGAGCTGGCCGAAGGTGCGTCGCTGGCCGCGACCCAGGCACAGGCCGACAAGCTGGAGAAGCTGTTGAAGGGCCGCGAAGGCATCAGCAACTACGTGGCGTACGTCGGCACCGGTTCGCCGCGCTTCTACCTGCCGCTGGACCAGCAGCTGCCGGCGACGAACTTCGCCCAGTTCGTGGTGCTTACCGAAGACGCCAAGGCCCGCGAATCGACCCGCGACTGGATGCTGAAGGAAGTGATAAAGCAGTTCCCCGATGTGCAGATGCGCGTGACGCGCCTGGAGAACGGGCCGCCGGTCGGCTATCCGGTGCAGATGCGCGTGTCCGGCGAGCACATCGCACAGGTGCAGGCGATTGCGCGCAAGGTCGAGGCCAAGGTGCGCGAGAACCCGCACGTGATGAACGTGAACCTGGACTGGAGCGAGCCGAGCAAGGTAGTGCGGCTGGTGATCGACCAGGACCGCGCACGCGCGCTGGGTGTCAGCAGTGCGCAGGTCAGCCAGTTCCTCAGCAGCTCGTTGTCGGGCATGAGCGTGAGCACCTATCGCGAAGGCAATCGCCAGATCGAGATGCTGCTGCGTGGCCCGGACAACGAGCGCGCACAGCTGGACCTGCTCGGCAGCCTGGCGATTCCGACCAGCAGTGGCACTGCGGTGACGCTGTCGCAGGTCGCGCGGCTGGAATACGCGTTCGAGGACGGCATCATCTGGCACCGCAACCGCCTGCCGACGGTGACCGTGCGTGCCGACATCAGCGATGGCATGCAGCCGTTGGACGTGGTGCAGCAGATCGTGCCGACGCTGGATGGCATCCGTGCCGAGTTGCCCAGCGGCTACCTGCTGGAAACCGGCGGCTCGGTGGAGGATTCGGCACGCGGCCAGAACTCGATCAAGGCCGGCATGCCGCTGTTCCTGATCGTGGTGGCCACGTTGCTGATGCTGCAGCTGCGCAGCTTCTCGCGTGCGGCGATGGTGCTGGTGACCGCGCCGCTGGGGATCATCGGTGCGACGTTGTTCCTGCTGCTGTTCCGCGCGCCGTTCGGCTTCGTGGCGCTGCTGGGCACCATCGCGCTGGCGGGCATGATCATGCGCAACTCGGTGATCCTGATCGACCAGATCCAGCAGGACATCGATGCCGGGCATGACCGCTGGCATTCGATCATCGATGCCACGGTGCGGCGTTTCCGCCCGATCGTGCTGACCGCGCTGGCGGCGGTGCTGGCGATGATCCCGCTGTCGCGCAGCGCGTTCTACGGCTCGATGGCGATTTCGATCATGGGTGGGTTGATCGTGGGCACGGTGCTGACGCTGGTGTTCCTGCCGGCGTTGTATGCGGCGTGGTTCCGGGTCAAGCCGGACGAATCCGGGGCGTGATGCCCCGGGTTTCCCGGGCCGCCGCCCCTGGTAGGTGCCAACCTTGGTTGGCATGGATGCATGCATCCACGCATGGCGTGGATCTAACGCGGTTGGCCATTGCCCTGGTAGGTGCCAACCTTGGTTGGCACGGATGCGCCCATCCACGCATGGCGTGGATCTACTGAGGTTGGCCACTGCCCTGGTAGGTGCCAATCTTGGTTGGCACTGGTGCATGCATCCACGCATGGCGTGGATCTACGGCGGTTGGCCGCTGCCCTGGTAGGTGCCAACCTTGGTTGGCATGGATGCATGCATCCACGCATGGCGTG
>RCUS01001411.1_pt1 | contig 12554 bp, 9 predicted proteins | sample 2166221 | NCBI WGS metagenome assembly RCUS01 (sample SAMN09932758, study PRJNA488358) | compost metagenome | isolation source: compost soil in cyclohexanecarboxylic | place: Germany: Experimental Botanical Garden | reverse complement strand
GCGGCGCGTATGGCGTGTCGATCGGGCGCATGTTCTATGGCGAATCGATGTTCGCGCGCGTGACGGATGGCTCGAAGATCGCGCTGGCGCACCTCGTGCGTTTCCTCAAGGCGCGCGGCGTGGCCATGATCGACTGCCAGCAGGAAACCAGGCACCTGGCCTCGCTGGGCGCGGCGCCCATTTCGCGCGCGCGTTTCCTGGCCCATCTGCGAAGCGCCATTGAAGCAGCGCAAATCACGGACTGGCAATCTGCAGCACCGGCATAAAAAAGTTATGATAGCTCCAGGCACAGCGCCAGGCACACCGCCGCGGACAGACCAGACAGGATCAGCATGACGCACCTGAACGAACTACCGTTTGCCACCCTCCAGTTCTACACGACGGCGCCCTACCCGTGCAGCTACCTGGACGACCGCCAGGCCCGCTCGCAGGTGGCCACGCCTTCGCACCTGATCAACAGCGACGTGTATTCGGAACTGGTGCGCAACGGTTTTCGCCGCAGCGGCATTTTTACTTACCGCCCGTATTGCGACGGCTGCCAGGCCTGCATTCCCGTGCGCGTGGTGACGCAGTCGTTCACGCCGAACCGCAACCAGCGCCGTGCGTGGAGCCGGCACGCCGAGCTGCAAGCGGGCGTGGCCACCCTCTCCTTTTTGGACGAGCACTACGAGCTGTACCTGCGCTACCAGAGCACGCGCCACGCGGGCGGCGGCATGGACCAGGACAGCCGCGACCAGTATGCGCAATTCCTGCTGCAAAGCCGGGTCAACACGCGCCTGGTGGAATTTCGCGATCCCGGCGGCACCCTGCGCATGGTCAGCATCATCGACGTGCTGGCCGACGGCCTGTCGTCCGTCTACACCTTTTTTGATCCGGACGTGCCGGGCGCCTCGTACGGCACCTACAACGTGCTGTGGCAAATCGCCCAGGCGCAGGAGCTGGGCCTGCCCTACATCTACCTGGGCTACTGGATCGAGCAGAGCCCGAAGATGGCATATAAAATCAACTTCAAGCCGCTGGAAGCACGCATCAAGGGGCAGTGGGTAATACTGTAAACCCGGGGTCGAACAATGCTGTCGGATTGGCGGCGGGTGCCAAGGCCGCAAGCGCGTAATCCGCCCCTGCAAAGCCAACAATGGTGTCGGATTACGCTCCGCTAATCCGACCTACGCGGCTACACGGCCGATCGAACAAAGCATGGTAGGTCGGATTAGCGCTCAAGCGCGTAATCCGACACCACCCGCGGCGCCAACAATGGCATCGGATTACGCGGGGCGTTACCCCGCTCATCCGACCTACCCGGCTACATCGCTACCTGGTCTACTGGATCGAGCAGAGCCCGAAGATGGCATATAAAATCTACTTCAAGCGCTGGAAGCGCGCATCAAGGGGCAGTCGGTGATCCTGTAAATCAAAGCCAACGGCGAAGGGCCGGGGTCGGACCCTCAGGGTCCGACCCCAGTCTTTGCAACGGGGTTGCCGTTTTTACTTGCTCTTGTCCGGAAACGCCGGACGCGCCGGACGCACGGGCGGGTTCTTCGCCAGCTCGGCCTGGATCACCTCGATCGCCTTTTCCAGCTGCGGATCGCGGCCGGCGATGACGTCAGCTGGCGTTTGCTCGACTTCGATATCGGGCGGCACGCCTTCGTTTTCCACGCCCCAGCCATTCTCGCGGGTCCAGAAGGCCAGGTTCGGCGCCGTGATCGTGCCGCCATCCATCAGCACGGGGAAGCCGAGGATGCCCACCAGACCGCCCCAGGTCGCCTTGCCGATCAGCGGACCCATGTTATTTTTGCGGAACATCCACGGCAGCAGGTCGCCGCCCGAGCCGGCCGTCTCGTCGATCAGCATGGCGCGCGGTCCCTGGATCGAGGCCGATGGCGTCTTCATGTCCGCGCCATAGCGCATGGTCCACCAGGCGATTTCCTTCTTCTGCAGGATCTCGATGTAGTAATCGGCCACGCTGCCGCCGCCATTGAAGCGTTCATCGACGATGATGGCCTGCTTGTCCGCCTGCGGGAAGAAATAGCGCTTGAAGTAGGTGTGGCCCAGACCTGCCGTATTGGGCACGTACACATACGCCACCTTGCCATTGGTTGCCGCGTTCACCTTGCGCATATTGCCTTCGATCCAGTCGCGGTTGCGCAAGGCGTCCTCGCTTGGCACGGGCACCACGGTGATCGTGCGCGCGCCCCTGCCATCGGCCGAAGGACCGACGGTCAGGTCGATGGCCTTGCCGGCCGTATTCTCGAAGGCGCTGTAGATATTCGTCGGCGGCGCCAAGGGGCGGCTGTCGACGGCCAGCAGGTACTCGCCGGCCTTCACGTTCAGGCCGGGTTCCGTCAGCGGCGCGCGCAGTTCAGGATTCCAGTTCAAGCCGCCGTACACCTTCTTGAAGCGGTAACGGCCGTCACTCACTTCGTAGTCGGCACCCAGCAAGCCCCCCGGCACCTTCTTCGCCTCGATGAAATCATCGCCGCCGCCACCACGGTGGTGGCCCACGGCCAGCTCGCTGCACATCCACTGGATCAAACGATTCAGGTCCGCGCGGCTGGACAGCTCGGGCAGGAACACGGCGTACTTGTCGCGCATGGCTTTCCAGTCCACGCCATGCATGCCCGGGTCATAGAAGTAATCGCGGTTGATGCGCCACACTTCGTTAAAAATCTGCGTCCATTCGGCGCGCGGGTCGGCCTTCACTTCGATGGCATCGACCTTGACCTTGCCTTCGCCTGGCGCCAGCAGCTTGCCCGTGGCGGACCCCATGGCCCAGTTATCCTTCTGGCGGTACAGCAGCTTCTTGCCATCGGCGGAAATGTCGAAATCATCGGCTTCCGCCACCACCGTTTCCGCCTTGCGCTCCTTCAGATCAAAGCGCTGCACGGCCTTCTTGCCATCGCTTTCGCGCAGCAGGAAGATCTGCCCCGCCGCGCCAGCGGTCAGATTGGAGAACTGCGCGGCAGGCAGCGGCAAGTCGACGATGCGCGTGGCGATGCCGTCGAAATCGATGTGGATGGGCGCCACCGGCAGCACCGTCACTTTCGGGTCGTCGCGGCCCGTTTTCGGATCGATCTTCGCTTCGCTCTTCGGCTCCGCTTCCGCCTTCGCCGTGTCTTTTTTGGCGTCCGCGCCGGCAGCCTTTTCCTCGTCGCTTTCCTTGATCAGCGGCGACGGCAAGTCGCGCCGCAGCACGGCCATCCATACCGTGCGCGTCACCAGGTTGTCCGTGTTCTGCTGCGAGAACCAGTTGTTGCTGGGGCCGGCATTCGTCGAGGCAAAGAAGTACAGGTACTTGCCGCTCTTGTCGAACACGGGCTGGGCCACGTCGGACAGGCCATCGGTGACGGGCATCGACTTGTTCTGTTCGATGGAATAGATGTAGGCGCTGCGCGTATAGGTGGGCGAATTGAGCGTGTAGGCCAGCCAGCGCGAATCGGGAGCCCACGAGGCGCGCATGCTCTTGTCGACGCCATACATCGGTTCCGTGGCGATCTTCTGCACCTTGCCCGTGCCGACATCGATCACATACATGCTCCAGCCATTGTCGGCAAAGGCGATCTTCCTGCTGTCGGGCGACCAGACGGCGTTGTCATAGAAACCGCTGCCATTGAGCTTGAACTTGCGCACCGCGCCCTTGCCATCCTGGGAGCGCACATGCAATTCATACTCGCCCGACTCGTCCGAGAAATACGCGACCGAGCGGCCATCGGGCGACCAGATCGGCGAGCGCTCGTTGGCGCCGGCCGTCTGCGTCAGGTTGCGCACATCGCCCTTGTCGGCGGGGATGGTGACGATCTCGCCCCGGTACTCGAACGCGACCCTCGCGCCCGATGGCGAGATGGAAGCGTCGCGGATGTACTTCGCATTCTTGACCCAGCGCGGGCGCGTCTGCCCCAGATCGCTGGCCACGCCGATGGTCAGTTTGTGTGCCTGGCCGCTGGCGATGTCGAACGCGTGCAGGTAGCCGGCCTGTTCGTAGACGATCTTGCCGTTCGCCGCCGAGGCGTTCAGCACGGGGAAGTCCGTGTGCTGCGTCAGCTGGCGCACGGCCTTGGTCTTCACGTCATAGGCAAACAGGTTGAATTCGCCGTTGCGGTCGGAACGGAAGTACACGGTGTCGCCCAGCCACATGGGGTCGACGTCGTTCGAGCGCGTCGTCGGCTGGGGGATTTTTTCAATCGACTTGTCGGACGACGAGAATAGCCACAGCCAGGAATTGGTGCCGCCACGGTAGCGTTTCCACTGCTTGAAGGCGGGCATCAGGGGGTTGTAGGCGATGCGCTTGCCATCGGGCGAATAGGCGGCGCGCGAGGCATTGGGGATCTCCAGCTGCGTTTCCACGCCGCCCGCCACCGGTACCGTAAACAATTTCTGGAAGCGGTTGTTGAAGGCGGCGCGGGGCGAGGTGAACATCACGGACTGGCCATCGGGCGTGAACGCCTGCGCCAGGTCGGCACCCGGGTGGAAGGTCTGGCGGCGCGGCACGCCGCCCGCCGCCGCGATCACATACACGTCGACATTGCCATCGATATTCGCGCTATACGCGATCAGGCTGCCATCGGGCGAGAACACGGGATTGGACTTGTCGCCCAGGTCGGAAGTCAGGCGCCGCGCGCCGCCGCCGTCCAGGTTCGACAGCCACACATCGCCCGCGTAGATGAAGGCGATGTGCCGGCTGGAGACGGCCGGTTCGCTCAGCATGCGGGTGTCCTGGGTATTCGGCAGGGCCAGGGCCGGGTGGCTCAGCAGCAGTGCGCTGGCGGCCGCGATGGCGGTCAAGATGCGTGTCTTTTTCAATCGATGTCTCACTTATGATGTAAGGAAGCAGAGGATGTCAACGGTCCGGGTCGGACTCAATGTTGCTTGAGGCCAATGGCAACTATACACCGGAGCCAGCGCGGAACACGGTAAAATACCGGCAATTACATCGCCGGCCACCAGCTCTTCCCAGTGGCCCGCACACCTACTCAAAGCGCCCCATGTCTGAAAAATTCCTGTACTCCCTCGCCCGCCCGCTGCTGTTCTCGATGGATGCCGAAGCGGCCCACCATTTCACCCTGCCGGCCCTGAAACGCGCCAGCGCGCTGGGCCTGACCAGGCTGTCCGGCAAGCCGGCGGCCGATCCGCGCACGGTGATGGGCATCACCTTCCCGAACCCCGTCGGACTGGCCGCCGGCCTGGACAAGGATGGCGCCTACATCGACGCGCTGGCCGACCTGGGTTTTGGCTCGATCGAAGTGGGTACCGTCACGCCGCGCGCGCAGGCGGGCAATCCGAAACCGCGCATGTTCCGCCTGCCGCAGGCGCAGGGCATCATCAACCGCATGGGTTTTAACAATGGCGGCGTGGACGCCTTTGTGGCCAATGTGCAGGCGTCGAAGTTCTACCAGAACCGCGCCGGCGTGCTGGGCCTGAACATCGGCAAGAACGCCGACACGCCGATCGAGCGGGCGGCCGACGACTATCTGCTGTGTCTGGAAAAAGTCTACCCGTATGCCAGCTACGTGACGGTGAACATCTCCTCGCCGAACACGAAGAATTTGCGCCAGCTGCAGGGCGCATCGGAACTCGACGCCCTGCTGTCGCAGCTGAAAGAGGCGCAGGCGCGCCTGGCCGACAAGCACAAGCGCTACGTGCCGCTGGCCCTGAAAATCGCGCCGGACATGGATGGCGAACAGGTAAAAAGCATCGCCGAATCGCTCACGCGCCACCAGATCGACGGCGTCATCGCCACCAACACGACCCTCTCGCGCAGCGCCGTGGAAGGCATGCCGCACGGCGCCGAAGCGGGCGGCCTGTCGGGCGCACCCGTGTTCGAGCTGTCGAATAATGTCATCCGCCTGCTGAAGGCGGAACTGGGCGATGCGCTGCCCATCATCGGCGTGGGCGGCATCATGCAGGGTAGCGACGCCGTGGCCAAGTTCGAAGCGGGCGCGCAGCTGGTGCAGCTGTACAGCGGCCTGATTTACGCCGGCCCTGCGCTGATCAAGGATTGCGCCCGCGCGCTGCGCGGCAAGCAGGCCCGCTAAGGAAGGCGCATGGAAAAGATCAAGCTGGGCGCCAGCAGTTTGGAAGTCAGTAAAATCTGCCTGGGCACGATGACCTTCGGCGAGCAGAACAGCGAAGCGGAAGCGCACAGCCAGCTCGATTATGCGCTGGAACGCGGCATCAATTTCATTGATACGGCCGAGATGTATCCGGTGATGGCCAGCGCGCAGACGCAGGGCAGCACCGAGCGTTACATCGGCAGCTGGCTGAAGAAAAGCGGCAAGCGCGGCGACATCGTCCTGGCCAGCAAGGTAGCGGGGCCGAACTCGCGCATGCACTGGATCCGCAATGGCAAGACCGACCACGACGCGGTAAACATCCGCGCCGCCGTCGAAGGCAGCCTGCGCCGGCTGCAGACGGAGCACATCGACCTGTACCAGCTGCACTGGCCCAGCCGCAACCTGCCCATCTTTGGCGCCAGCGTCTACAATCCGCGCAAGGAGCACGCGTCGGTGGCCATCGAGGACACGCTGGCCGTGCTGGGCAAGCTGGTCGATGAAGGCAAGATCGGCCACATCGGCGTGTCGAACGAATCGTCGTGGGGCGTTTCCGAATGCATCAAGCAGGCTGAAATCAAAGGCCTGCCGCGCATCGCCTCGATCCAGAACCTGTACAACCTGACGGCGCGCCATTTTGAAACCAGCCTGCTGGACGAAACCTGCCACCGCGAGAACGTGGGCTTGCTGGCCTACAGCCCGCTGGCGTTCGGCCAGCTGACGGCGAAATACCTCGACGATCCGCAGGCCAAGGGCCGTCTGACCATCTTCCCCGCCGGCTGGAGCCCCCGCTACATCCGCCCCGCCACTGTCGAAGCGGCGCGGCAATATGCGGCGCTGGCGCGCGCGCATGGCATGACGCCAGCGCAACTGGCGCTGGCCTGGTGCTATTCGCGCTGGTTCGTCGCCTCGACCATCATCGGCGCCACCAGCCTGCAGCAGTTGCAGCAGAACATCGATGCCTGGCACATCACCCTGTCGCCGGAACTGGTGGCGGCCGTCGATGCCATCCACGCCAGCCTGCCCAACCCGGGACAGTAAACGGCCGCGTCTGGCGGTGCAGTGCAGCATGATGCAAGGCCAGACGACCAACTCTCATCGCGCATAGTCGCATTTATACAACATCCCGCAATTTACTGCCGTGCAGCATTGCAGCCTTGCCATGCCCGGTCGTATGCTGGAAACAAGGCCATATGCGCTACCCGCGCCATTTGGCCGTGGTTCAGATATTTATTGCATATCGATAGACACAACTATTCGTAAGCACGCCCCAGGCCCACTGTTACTCTGATGTCATCACCGGACCGCCATGGTCCGCGCATCCCCTAACCGAGAGATATTGTCGATGAGTTCAAGCACCGCCCGCCCCCACATTCCCGCCCTCCCCGTGAAAACCGTCCTCGCCGCCAGCCTGATCGCCTGCTTCAGCTTGCCGATGCAAGCGCAAGCGCAGCAGGAATTGCCGGCCGATGGCGAACTGCAATCGGTGGTGGTCACCGGTACCTTCGCGAAGAACCGCCGCACCATCGATTCCGAATCGCCGATCGACATCCTCACCTCGCGCGACCTGCAAAGCACGGGATCGACGGAACTGGCCACCGTGCTGAGCCGCCTGCTGCCGTCGCTGAACTTTGCCCGCGCCACGGGCGCCGACGCCAGCGACGCCGTGCGTCCGGCACAGCTGCGCGGCCTGTCGCCCGACCAGACCCTGGTGCTGGTAAACGGCAAGCGCCGCTACACGTCTGCCGTCGTCAACGTCAACGGTTCGCTGGGCCGCGGCTCGGCACCCGTCGACCTGAACGCCATCCCGCTGGCCGCCATCGACCACGTGGAAGTGCTGCGCGATGGCGCAGCGGCCCAGTACGGTTCCGACGCCATTGCCGGCGTGATCAACATCATCCTGAAAAAAGGCGCGGCCGGCGGCGACGTCGAAGTGGGCTATGCGCAGACTCAGGAACATGACGGCAAGCAAAAAAGCATCAAGGGTTCGGCCGGCTTCAAGCTGGGCGACGACGGCTGGGTGCGCATCTCGGCCGAGTTTGCAGACCGCGACCCGACCAACCGCGCCGGCGCCGACTTCCGCAACCCGGCCGAGCCCCGCTACGGCAAGGTCAACCAGCGCTATGGCGACGCAGAAACCCAGCCAGCCACCGTCTTCGTCAACAGCGAATACCGCATCAACGACAATATCGACTGGTATGCCTTCGGCAACTATGGCAAGCGCGACACGTCGGCCGCCGCCACCTGGCGCACGGCCTACAACGGCAGCGCCCTGCGCACGCCCGTGTACCCGGAAGGCTTCTTGCCACTGCAAAACAGCACCCTGACGGACCAGTCCATCGTCACGGGCCTGCGCGGCGAAGCGGCCGGCTGGCGCTGGGATGCCAGCCTGAACTACGGCAGCAACAAATTCGAGCTGGACCTGGATAACACGATCAACCTGTCGATCGGCGTGCAGGGCGCGAACAGCCCCACGCATTTCTATGCCGGTTCGCTGAAAAACGAGCAGACCGTGTTCAACCTGGACGCGGCGCGCGAATTCCCCGTGTCTTACTTTACGGGTCCGCTGACGGTGGCCGTCGGCGCGGAAGCGCGCCGCGAGAAATACAGCATCGGCGCCGGCGACGAGGCGTCGTACATCGGCACCGGCTCGCAAGGCTTTGCCGGTTTCCGCCCGGCCAACGCGGGCAGCCATTCGCGCCACAACGAATCGCTGTATGTGAACCTGGAAGCGGAAGTGACGAAGCAGCTGTCCGGCGGCGTGGCCCTGCGCCATGAGCGCTACAGCGACTTTGGCAGCACCACCTCGGCCAAGGGTTCGGCCCGCTATGCCTTCACGGATACGCTGTCCCTGCGCGGCACGATGTCGAGCGGCTTCCGCGCGCCGTCGCTGGCGCAGCAGTACTACACCATCACCACCACCAACTTCCAGGTCATCAACGGCGTCAACACGCCGATCGAGACGGGTACCTTCGCCGTCAACACGCCGCAGGCGCGCGCCCTGGGAGCGCAGGACCTGAAGCCGGAAAAAGCCCGCAACTACAGCCTGGGTCTGCAATTCCAGCCGAACCGCAACTTCACCACCAGCATCGACGCCTACCGCATCGACATCGACAACCGCATCCTGTTCTCGGCCAACCTGGCGCTGAACGATGCGCTGAAGTCCCAGCTGGCAGCGCAAGGCACGCCGGTGGGCGCGGCGCGCTACTTCACGAATGCCGTCGACACGCGCACGCAAGGCGTCGACATCGTCAGCACCTACCGCATCGACCTGCAGGACAAGGACCGCCTGGACTTTACCGTGGCCTACAACCACAACAAGAGCAAGGTACAGAAAATCGCCGACAACCCGGCCATCCTGACGGCCAACAACCTGAAGCTGATCGACCGCCAGAGTATCGACCGCATCACGGTGACGTCGCCGAAAGACAAGTTCAGCCTGGCCGCCGACTATGGCTTCGGCATCTGGAACGTACATGGCCTGGTGACACGCTACGGCAGCTTCACGGTGCCGCAGAACGATGTCAAGCTGGACCAGACGTATGACCCGCAATGGGTGCTGGACGTGTCCGGTTCTGTGAAGCTGGGCAAGAACTGGCGCCTGGTGGCCGGCATCGACAACGTCACCAACCGCTACCCGGCGCAAGTGACCAGCGCCGGCAACCTGAACGTGGCAGGCACGCAACCGTACAGCATCTTCGCGCCGAACGGTTTCAACGGCCGCTACTACTACGCCAAGGCTGGCTACAGCTGGTAAGCGGCACGCCGGCATATAAAAAAGCCCGGAGACGCGATGCGCCTCCGGGCTTTTTTTATCAGCACTTGCGTCTGGCTATCCCGGGATTAGCCCCGGCGGCGGCGCGCCATGAAGCCCAGCAAGCCCAGGCCCATCAGCAGCATGCCGTAGGTGGCCGGTTCCGGCACGGCCGACACGGCGCTATAGGCGCGGAAGTTGCTGATGCCACGCGGCAGGTTGCCGAAATTGAACACCGTGTTGGCCGCGACCGGGCTATCCCAGTGGAACAGCAATTCGCCACGGCCATAATGGATGGCCAGGTAGTCGAAGCTGGAATTGATGCTGAAAGTACCGGACTTGCTGCTGGCCAGGTCGCCCTGGGAAGCCAGCACGAGGGAACCGGTGCCGCTGGTCGGCAAGCCGAACTGGGTAGTGACCAGGCTCTTGATCGCGGCCGCGCTTTGCGCGCCGGCCGGGTTGGCACCGTCATATACCCAGACTGACTCGGCAGCAATAGGGCCATAGGTGACGGTATTGCCGCCCACCGTGAAGCCGCCCTTGGCAGGATTGCTGATTTCTACCCAGCTGGCCGCTTGCGCCAGCGGCGCCAGGCAAGCCGACACGGCGAGGCAGAGACCCAGCACAGCATGTTTAGTCGTATTCATGGTTTCCCCTATTGATTAATTTCAAAATTTGCAATGTTAATTATATTTTTGTCACATTTATTTGCACTTGGACAAAAGATATCATTCAGGAAATCAAAATGCAATAAAAGAAACATCCTCGGCCATTGAAAATTCCAATCGGTCTCATGCATTGATTGTATGAGTCTGCTTTGCGCAGTGTCATGCTGCGTGCAACTGGAGCGCGAATTGGGCGGGCTGGAGTGAAGTGTTGTTAATGCGCACTCGCGCATGCGCTATTCAAACAAGCCCATCCGACATTATCGCGCGCCATTTTGCGTCAGCGCAGACAATCGCCATGTTTGCTGCCGGGCGGCGCCTGGCCACGTCCTATCATGCTTGCTCCTGCCGACATCCATCACTGAGCACGCCATGCAGACTTTGAACAAGTTGAGCCCCTCCATCACCGACATGATCCGCTTCGACCATAACCATGTGCTGCTGGCCTTTCACCAATACACCATCAACAAAAAGCACGCCGTCAAAAAGGCCCTGGCTGAAACCATCTGCAGCGCGCTGGAAATCCACGCGAGTCTGGAAGAGGAAATCTTCTATCCCGAAATGCGCCAACTTGTTGGCGATGCCGCGGTCATGCAGAAAAGCGTGCCGGAGCACCAGCAAATGCGCCGCTTGATCGCGCAGTTGCGCGCAACGGACGCCGCCGCCTCCCAGCATGACGCCCTGCTGCTGGAGCTGATGCGCGATGTGCTGCACCATGTGGCCGATGAAGAAACCGTGCTGCTGCCGGAAGCGGAGGCGCGGCTGACGGCAAAGCGCCTGAGCGAGTTGGGCGTGCAGATGACGAAACGCCGCATGGCGCTGATCAAGCCGCAGGCAGGCAAGATCGCCGCCAATACGCTGCTCGGCTTTTCCAGCAGTACCACGGCCTGGATCATGGGCGCGGCCGGCGTGCTGCTGGCTGCCAGGCTGTTCACCCGCAAGGCGGCCTGAACATCGCAGCGCTGTGGCCAGGCAGGCGGGCAATCAGCTACCATGGGAGTTCTTCCACTCCGATGACGGATCACCATGCCCAGCTGGCACCTGGCCGACGCTGCCGAACTGGCGGCGCGCCACCCCTACACTTTTTACAAATCCCCACCCGAAGCCATCGCCCAGGTGCGCCCCGGCGAGGTGGTCAAGCTGATCTTCGCCTTCCACAGCGACGACCCGCAAGCACCGGGCGCCGAGCGCATGTGGGTGCTGGTCGATACCGTGGAAGCGCATGGCCGCTTCAGTGGCAAGCTCGACAACATGCCCCGCTACATCGCCGATCTGCACGCCAAGGACACCATTACCTTCGCGGCCTGCCACATCATCAATACGCAGCACGACGATGACGACAACCTCGTCAACCGCTATGCGGGCCTGTGCTTCGTGACAAAAAAAGTGCTGGAAGACGGCGCGCCTGTCGGCTATCTGTACCGCGAGGTAGCGGACAACGACAGCGACAGCGGCTGGCGCTTCACGGCCAATGACGAAAGCGACGCCTACATGAACGACAGCGCCAACGTGGCCCTGGTGTCGCTGGGCGCCGTGCTCAGCGTCGATGACCGCTTTATCAGGCTGCTGGATGCACCCGCCGGTGCGGCGTTTGCTTTTGACCATAACACGCAGCAGTTCGTGGCGGTCGAAGAATGAAGGTCGCCGCATTGAAGGAACTATGCGCGGCCCTGCCCGGCGCGCAGGCCGTCCTGTATGGCCCGCCGTCGAACATCCTCGTGTATGAAGTGAGCGGCAAGAAGTTTGCCTACTTCAAGACCAGCACGCCTGAACAGTGGCGCTTCAGCCTGCGCGCCAGCGCCGAACGTTTTATCGAGCTGACGGACATGCCCGGCGTGAAACCGGCCCGCTACATGGGCCGTTTTCACTGGGTGACCATCGTCGACGTGGCGCGGTTCCCCGCCGACTACCTGGCCGAGCTGGTGCACGATTCGTACACGCGCGCCGTGGCCAGCCTGACGCGGGCGCAGCGGGCGGCCGTGCCCTAGATGTGAAGTTGCAAGAGGTTATTCTGGCCGGATCTGAGCCGTGACATTGGGGCCTTGCCAGCAATGCCCTGATGCGGCCGGTGCCAGTTGTAGTGATGGTTCC
>RCUS01001409.1_pt1 | contig 12562 bp, 11 predicted proteins | sample 2166221 | NCBI WGS metagenome assembly RCUS01 (sample SAMN09932758, study PRJNA488358) | compost metagenome | isolation source: compost soil in cyclohexanecarboxylic | place: Germany: Experimental Botanical Garden | reverse complement strand
ACCCGACCGTGGCCATGCAGCACATGGCCAAGGCCTACGGCATCGCCTCGACCGGCGCGCCACCCATGTCGGTACCGCACCTGGACACCCGCGTGCTGGACGGCAAGCGCGTGATCCTGTTTGGGCCATTCGCCACCTTCTCGACCAAGTTCCTGAAGAACGGCTCGTACCTCGACCTGCTGGGCAGCACCACGATGCACAACGTCTGGCCGATGACCAAGGTGGGTATCGAGCAGTACCCGCTGGTCGAGTACCTCGCTGGCCAGCTGATGCTGTCTGACGACGACCGCTTCGAAGCGCTGCGCACGTACTTCCCGAATGCGAAGAAAGAAGACTGGCGCCTGTGGCAGGCCGGTCAGCGCGTGCAGATCATCAAGCGTGACGAAGAGAAGGGCGGTGTACTGAAGCTGGGCACCGAGGTGGTGGCTTCGCAGGACCGCACCATCGCCGGTCTGCTGGGGGCCTCGCCAGGTGCTTCGACTGCTGCGCCGATCATGCTGAACGTGCTGGAAACCGTGTTCAAGGAAAAGGTCGCGACGCCTGAGTGGCAAGCCAAGATCAAAGAGATCGTGCCGAGCTACGGCACCAAGCTCAACGATTCGGCGGCGGCCACGCAGAAAGAGTGGAACTACACCGCTGAAGTGCTGCAGTTGGAGAAGCCGCCGGTGATCGACGCCAGCGTCGATTTCACCAGCGAAGCTGGTAAGCCGGTTGAGAGCAAGCCTGAGAACGACATGGCGCTGTAAGCTGTGTGACTGAGGCGATGCTGTAGATGAAAGCCACGGGGTCCGCCTCGTGGCTTTTTTGTGGCCGGCACAAAGCCATTGATCGGAAACTGTGGCTCCGCCTAATAAAAACATATTTTGATGCTTAAATTAATTTTGTCAGTCGATCCCCTCCAGGAGGGTGCTGTCATGAACATCAAGATTGCCGCCTTACTGCTTCTCGCCCTGTGCGCTCAACCGGCATGGAGCCAAAGCTACGCCACGCCAGCCGCCAAACCCGCAGAATCTGCCGCGTTGACCACGCGCCTGGCCCTGCGCGACCTTTGGGTCGAGCACGTCTTCTGGGTGCGCAACTACGCCGTCGCCAACCAGGCCGGCAACTCCAAGCAAGCCGATGTCGCCGCCAATGAAGTGGTCAGCAATGCCACCCGCATCGCCAACAGCATCGCACCGCTTTACGGCCAACCCGCAGCCGACCAACTGTTCAAGCTGCTCGGCGGGCATTGGGGAGCTATCAAGCACTACAGTGACGCCACCGTGGCCAAGGACAAGAAAGGCCAGCAAGCTGCCGTCAATGACCTGACCAGCAACGCCAAGGCGATTGCCGCGTTCCTGGCCAAGGCCAACCCGAACCTGCCGGAGGCGACGCTGATCACGATGCTCAGCGCCCATGGCGGGCATCATGTGGCGCAGATCGACCAGCTTGCCGCGGGCGACTATGCCGGTGAGGCGCGTACCTGGGCGATGATGCGCGAACACATCCTCGGCCTGGCGGACGCCCTGACGGCGGCACTGGTCAAACAGTTCCCGGATAAATTCTGATGCTCGAAGGGCTCGGCCGTACCCAGCAGGACCTGCTCCATGCGTTGTTGCGCCAGCCCTTGGGCATGAGCATCGACGACCTGGCGCAGGCCCTGGCAATTACCCGCACGGCAGTGCGTCAACACCTGGCCGCGCTGGAGCGTGACGGCCTGGTCCAGCGCGGCGCCACCCGTCCCACCGGGCGGCGTCCGGAGCAACTGCACCAGCTCAGCGAGCGTGCCCGCGAACTGTTCCCCCGGCAGTATCCGCTGCTGGCCAACCTGCTGATCGAAGAAGTCGCCGGGCTGATCGGCCACGACGCGCTGCTGGCGCTGATGCGTCAGCTGGGGCGCAAGATGGCGGCGGACCTGGAGCGGGAAGTGGTCGATGAAGCGCGCATCGTTCAGCACATGAACCATGCCGGGTACGAGGCCGAGGTGTTCTTTCGCTCAGGCGGCGAGCCGCAGATCGTGGCGCACAATTGCGTGTTTCATCACCTGGCCAAGGCCCACCCGCTGGTGTGCGAGCTTGATCTGGCGCTGATCGGGGCGCTCGGAGGCGCGGCGGTCAGTCATGAGGAATGCATGCTGCGGGGCGGGCAGGTGTGCCGCTTTACCCTGCAAGAAGAGCCCGCCAAGGGCCCCGATCACAGCTGACTCAACACACACGCCAACAAGCCGGGAAACCGACCGTCGAGCAGTTCGCTGCGCAGCGAATTCATGTGCGTGGTGCCGACATTGCGGGTCTGCACCAGCCCGGCGTCACGCAACACGCGAAAATGATGGGACATGCTCGACTTCGGCCGCCCGCCGTCCAGCTCGCCGCAGCTGGCCTCGGTCACGCCCGCCAGGTGGCGCACGATGTCCAGGCGTACGGGGTCGCTCAAGGCGTAGAGCACGCGCTCCAGGATGAGGTCTTCGGCATCGGGGTGTTTATAGGCTCGCATGGTCGCCATGATAACGGGGCTTTCATAAATTGCCATAGTTCGATTATGATCGAACTATCGTATCCAGAAAGCTCGGAGTCTACCCATGGCCGCATTGTTCGAACCCTACACCCTCAAGGACGTCACCCTGCGCAACCGCATTGCCATCCCGCCCATGTGCCAGTACATGGCCGAGGACGGCATGATCAATGACTGGCACCACGTTCACCTGGCGGGTCTGGCCCGCGGGGGGGCGGGGCTGCTGGTGGTCGAGGCCACCGCCGTGGCGCCGGAAGGGCGTATCACCCCGGGCTGCGCCGGCATCTGGAGCGACGCCCATGCCCAGGCCTTCGTGCCCGTGGTGCAGGCGATCAAGGCCGCAGGCTCGGTGCCGGGCATCCAGATCGCCCACGCCGGTCGCAAGGCCAGCGCCAACCGTCCCTGGGAAGGCGATGACCATATCGCCGTCGACGACGCCAAGGGCTGGGACACTATCGGCCCTTCGGCCATCGCCTTCGGTGCCCATCTGCCGAAAGTGCCCCGGGAAATGACCCTCGACGACATCGCACGGGTCAAGCAGGACTTCGTCGACGCGGCTCGCCGTGCCCGCGACGCGGGTTTTGAATGGATCGAGCTGCATTTCGCCCATGGCTACCTCGCACAGAGCTTCTTCTCCGAGCACTCCAACCAGCGTACCGATGCCTACGGCGGCAGCTTCGACAACCGCAGCCGCTTCCTGCTCGAAACCCTCGCCGCCGTGCGTGAAGTCTGGCCGGAAAACCTGCCACTGACTGCCCGTTTCGGGGTGCTGGAATATGACGGCCGCGATGAGCAGACCTTGGAGGAGTCCATCGAACTGGCCCGCCGCTTCAAGGCCGGCGGGTTGGACCTGCTGAGTGTGAGCGTCGGTTTCACCATTGCTCAAACCAACATCCCGTGGGGGCCGGCGTTCATGGGGCCGATTGCCGAGCGGGTGCGCCGCGAAGCGAAATTGCCGGTGACCTCGGCGTGGGGCTTTGGCACGCCGCAGTTGGCTGAGGCGGCCTTGCAGGCCAATCAGCTGGACCTGGTTTCGGTGGGGCGTGCGCACCTGGCCGATCCGCATTGGGCGTATTTTGCCGCCAAGCAGTTGGGCGTGGACAAGGCGGCCTGGACCTTGCCAGCGCCGTATGCGCATTGGCTGGAACGGTATCGCTGAAAGGCTGAGGGGCTTTGGGCGCCTGTCCAGGGATAGCGCTTGGGGCGAGCCGCGACAGTTTCAGCGCCTGTGAGATCGAGCGCCGCCCGCGCGGCGCTCGATTTGCGCCCCACCGCAAAACCCGCGTCAGGCACCTACCCGGTCCAGCCCACCTTGCCCAATGCCTGCAGCAACCGTTCTGCACCCAACGCCGGCACCAGCGTGCCGTCGGCGGTGTGCATCTGCTCCCCCGCCAGCAAGGCATTTACGATTGCCTCTTCCACCGCCTCTGCGGCAGCCACGAACAGCCCCGTGATGTGCTCGTTGTTGAGCATCTGCACTGGCTGGCTCAAGGCCACGCCCTTGCGCCCATACGCCACCGGTGGCAACTGCTGCTCGGCGCTGGAAAAGGCGATGAACAGATCGCCGCTGGCATCCTCGGTACCGCCCCCCGTGCGGGCGATGCCGATCGACGCACGCTGTGCCAGGCGCTGACACTGGTGCGGCAGCAACGGCGCATCGGTGGCGATGATCACCACGATCGACCCCATGCCTGGCTCACCGCGTTCGTCAAACGGCGACGCGATATCGTTCAGCACCCGGCCGACCGGGTAGCCATCGACCCGCAGTTCACGCCGTTGCCCATGGTTCGCCTGCACCAGCGCGCCCACTGTCCAGCCACCCTGGTCAGTCGGCAATCGCCGTGAAGCGGTGCCGATACCGCCCTTGAACTCGTGGCAGATCATGCCCGTGCCGCCACCCACCGCGCCTTCGGCCACTGGGCCGGACTCGGCGCGGGCCAGCGCTTCGTTCACATGAGCAGGCCCCACATGCTGGCCCCAGATGTCGTTCAGCAGCCCATCGTAAGTCTCCAGCACCACCGGCATGCACCAGTACACCGAGGGATCGGCCAGGCTGTCGCGCTCGGCCGCGATCAGTGCATCACGCACCACGCCGACGCTGTGGGTATTGGTGATGGCAATCGGTGTGGTCAGCAGGCCGGCCTCGCGGATCCACTCGAGACCGGTGGCGTCGCCGTTGCCGTTGAGCACGTGGATGCCGGCGAAACAGGGCGCCAGACGGGTCGCCCCCGGGCGCGGCTGGACGACCGTCACGCCGGTTCGCACCTGTTTGCCAGCGCTGTCGGCAATCAGGGTGCTGTGACCGACACGGACGCCGGGTACATCGGTGATGGCGTTGAATTCGCCGGGCTGGCCAAGGCCCAGGGTGATGCCAAGTTGACGAGCACGCATAACGTCTCCTGTAGGGTCAGAGTTTCTGGAAGGCTGGGCTGAACTTGCCGTAGGTGCCGTAGAGGATCACCGAAACGGCCAGCAGCGCGAGGATGATGAGGATGTCGTGCACAGGCGCTTCAAGCAGCCCGCTGAGCAATAGACAGCCCGCGCCGATCACTGCCAGCAGCGCAGGCAGCGGCCACAAGGGCATGCGATAAGGATGCTCGCGGTCACTGCGCAACACCCGGCTGAACAGGCCACACAGCGCCACCGCCAGGTAGACCATGAGCAGCAACAGCACGGTGAAGGAGGTCATCTGTTCAAGGTTGGAGCTGAAACTGAGCGCGGCGGAGGGGATGGCCAGCAGCAAGGTGGCCAGCCAGGGCGAATCCCAACGTGGATGGATACGGGTGAACAGGTGGTTGAGCTTCGGGGTCCACAGCTGGTCGCGGCCACTGCTGAAGATCACCCGGCCCGACTGGATGACGATGGCGATGATAGCGTTGAACACCGAAAGGAAGATGCCAGCGCTGACCAGCCGCGACAGCGTTTGGTTGCCATGGGCGTTGAGCAGGTAGCCGATCGGGTCAGCGCTGGCCAGCATGTCTTCAAGTGACGGCGCACCCAGCAGCAGTGCGCAGATCGGCACCAGTTCGATCGCCACCACCAGGGCCAGTGACCAGAGCACCGCGCGATGGGTGCTGCGCCCTCCGTCCTTCATGTCCTCGGCAAGCACCACGGCAGCACCGAAGCCGTTGTAGGCGAACAGCGCCGTACCGATCGAGGCGAACACCAACGCCCAGGGCGCGGCGGCGAGCAGGCCATGGTCGATGTGCTGGGGCGTGACCAGCACGCTCAGCGGCTGGCTGACGTTGCCCAGACCCAGCACCACGATGACCAGCACGGCGGCCACTTCACAGAGCAGGAACAGCCCCGTGACCCAGGCATTGAGGCGGATGTTGAGGATGCCCAGGGCATAGCTGCCGGCGACGATCGCCAGGGCCACGGCCTGGGTATCGAAGGCCGTGCCGAAGGCGTTGTTCAGGTAAGTGGCGGCCCCGGTGGCCAGCACCGGCGGGATGAACAACAGCGATACCAGCACTGTGAGGAACGTGGCGTAGCCGGCCATCCCGCCGAACACCCGCTTGGCATAGACGTACTCACCGCCCGCCGAGCTGTGGGCGCGGCCCAGTTCGGCATAGCACCAGGCGAACATCAGGGCCAGCACGGCGGCCAGGACGAAGGCCAGGAACGCACCGCTGCCGGCCTGGGCAATGGCGAAGGGGGCAATGACGAACACCGAACTGGCCGGGGTGACCGCCGAGACCGTAATGGCGACTACATCAAGCATGCCCAGGCTGGGCTTGAGCGCACTGTCGTGCATGTCGTTCTCCTCGAATTGTTATTGGGGGTTGAGGCAGTTGACGCAGGCGGGCGCCCTCTCACGGGGCGTTGCATGGGCTGCAATCTAGGCGTGACGCGGGGTGCGGCCAATCACCATTTGGGGGTACGCCCCTTGACGCGGAGCGGGGAAAGGAGGGAAATCGCATCACCTTTTCAGGGGAGCTGGCACGATGCACACCCTTTTTCATGAGGTCGGCATGCATGCCAATCTCGGTCGCACCATCGAACAGATCGGCCAGCCGCGCTTCTGGAAGCAGTTGATCCTGCTGTTGCAACGCTGGGTACCGTTCGATAACGCCCTGGCGGCGTTCTACCCCCTGAGCGGTACCCCTGTGGTGCAGGAGGAATACGATGCAACGCCGCAGGCGGACCCGGCAGCGATGGCGCTTTACCTGAGTGGCTTGTATCAGCTCGATCCGTTCTACCTGGCGTACCAGGACGGTGTCGGCAGCGGGCTGTACCGTCTCGATGAAGTGGCGCCGGATCACTTCCACCAGAGCGAGTACTACATCAGCTGGTTCCAGGCTCACGTTTGGGTGGACGAGGTGCAGTTCATTCTTCAACTGCCAGGGCAGGGCGCCTTGACGTTGTCGCTGGGCAGGCGCGAGCCGTTCGATGCCGAGCAGTGCGGGTTGTTGGCGATGCTCTTCAGCTGGGTGCTGGCACTGATGCAGCAGCACTGGCAGGTCACCGGCAAGCAGGCGCCGCCGTTGAACGAGCCCGTGGCGGTGCAGGTGCGTGATGCGCTCAGTCAGTTTGGCGCGGGGGTGTTGTCTGAGCGCGAGCTGGAGATCGCCCGGCTGATCCTGCGTGGGTTCTCGTCAAAAGCGATGGCCGAGCGATTGGCGATTTCACCCGAGACGGTCAAGGTGCATCGCCGGCACCTCTACGCCAAGCTCGACATATCCTCGCAACCAGAGCTGTTTTCACTGTTTCTGCAAGCGTTGGGGCATGATCCGCAGCATCCCTGAGCGCGATCGCGCCCAGGCCGGTCAGAACCGGTCGAGCCGATACGGGCCCAGGTCTGGCATCCTTTCGCCTTGTGCCAGGCGCCCAATCCATTGCGCTGTCACCGCCGCCTGGGTCAAGCCCAGGTGCTGATGGCCGAAGGCAAGCAGCACCCGGCCCTCGCAGACGCGGTCGATCACCGGCAACGAGTCTGGCAGTGACGGCCTGAACCCCATCCACGGCGTCGCCCCTTCGGCATCCAGATCACGCTGGAACAAGCCCTTGCTCAGCCGGTGCAACTGCCACGCACGCTGCATGCTCGGCGGTGCCTCCAGCCCCGCGAACTCCACCGTGCCGGCCAGTCGCAGGCCATCGGCCATGGGCGTCATGATGAACTTGCGCTCCAGCGAGGTCACCGCAAACGGCAGGCGCTGGTGTTCACCCGGCAGCATCAGGTGATAACCGCGCTCGGTGTCCAGCGGCACGCGTTTGCCGGTCAAGCTCGCCGTGAGCTTGGCTGAGTGCGCGCCACAGGCAATCAGCACCTGGCGAGCGTTCAGCGGCCCCAGGTCGCTGGCCAGGCTGATACCCGCCTGCTGAACCTGGCCAGCGCTGACCGCCGCACGGACGAAGCGCACGCCACTGGCCTTGGCCGCCGCGAACAGCTCGCAGACCAGCCGGTAAGGGTCGAGGAAATGCCCGGTCCGCGGGAAGAACAACCCGCCCAGAAGCGCCGGGTTCAGTTGCGGCGCAGCATGGCGCACGGCCTCGGCCGACCACAAATCCACCGGCACGGCCTGCTGCTGCAGGCGCGTGCGCAATGCACTCAGTGCCTCGCGCGATTCAGGTCGCTCGAACACCAGCAGCGAGCCGTCCTCCTTGAGCAAACTGCTGCGATCGATGGAATCGAGCAGCCGTTGCCAGGCCCCCAGGCTGCCCTCGTTCAGCGCGCGGATACCGGCCACGCTGCGCTGGAACGGTGTCGGCCGCAGGTTGAGCAGCAGGCGGGTGAACCACGGCATGGCCTTGGGCAGGTATTTCCAGTCCAGGCGCAGCGGGCCCATCGGGTCCAGCAACATGCGTGGCAAGCGTTTGAGGATCGACAGGTCGGCAATCGGAAACACCTGCTCGGTGGCCAGGTGCCCAGCGTTGCCATAAGAGGCGCCGAGGCCGGGCTCCTGCCGGTCGATCAACAGCACCCGGCGGCCTTGGCGAGCCAGTTGCAGCGCGCAGGCGACACCGACGATGCCAGCGCCGACCACGGCGATGTCGGTGTCTGGGGAAGTGTGGGCATCGAGCATGGTTCAGCCTTCTCGCTTGCCGTCGAGCAACCGGCGCAGGTGCAGCGGGTTGCCGGGTTGCAGGGCCTCGGGCAGCAGGCCTGCGGGGAAGTCCTGGTAGCAGACGGGGCGCAGGAAGCGCCGGATCGCTGCGGTGCCCACCGACGTGCTGCGGGGATCGGAGGTGGCCGGGAAGGGGCCGCCGTGGACCATCGCATCACACACCTCGACCCCGGTCGGCCAGCCGTTGACCAGCAGCCGGCCTGCCTTGCGCTCAAGGATCGGCAGCAGCGCGCGGGCGCTGGGCAGGTCGGCGTCATCCAGGTGCAGGGTGGCGGTCAGTTGGCCTTCCAAGTGCTCGGCGACCTGGCGCACCTGTTCGTCGTTTTCGCACGTCACCACCAGCGAAGCGGCGCCAAACACCTCGGCCTGCAGCGCCGGATCGGCGAGAAATGCGCAGGCCTGGGTCACGAACAGCTGTGCCTGACCTTGGTTGGGGCCTTGCGCCGGTTGGCCGCTGGCGGCGACCTGGGCGTTGTCATTTTCGCCCAGCGCAGCGGTGCCTGCGGCGTAGGCGCTGAAGATGCCGGGGGTGAGCATGGTCTGCGCCGCCGCGCGCTGGACGTGCTCGCTGGCGGCGTCGATAAAGCGTTGCAGGGCTGGCCCCTGACGGGCGATCACCAGGCCAGGGTTGGTGCAGAACTGGCCGGCGCCTTGTGTCAGCGAAGCGACGAACGCGTGTGCCAGTGCCTCGCCACGTGCCTGCAATGCGCTATCGAAGAGGAACACCGGGTTGATCGAACTCATCTCGGCATACACCGGGACGGGCTCCGCGCGGGCCTGGGCGGCCTGGCACAAGGCGCTACCGCCGCTGCGCGAGCCGGTGAAGCCAACGGCCTTGATCCGCGGGTCGCTGACCAACGCCATGCCGACCTCGCGACCCGCACCGTACAGCAGCGAGAACACGCCTTCAGGCAACGCGCACTGCTTGACCGCCTGCGCTACGGCCTGGCCCACCAGCTCGCTGGTGCCGGGGTGGGCGCCATGGGCCTTGACCACCACCGGGCAGCCGGCGGCCAGCGCCGAGGCGGTGTCGCCGCCGGCCACCGAGAAGGCCAGGGGGAAGTTGCTGGCGCCGAACACCGCCACCGGACCCAGCGCCACCTGGCGCTGGCGCAGGTCGGCGCGCGGCAGTGGCTGGCGCGCGGGGAGGGCGTGGTCGACCCGTACGTCCAGCCATTCGCCGTCACGTACCACCCGGGCGAAGCTGCGCAGTTGCGTGCAGGTCCGGCCGCGCTCGCCCTGGATGCGTGCGCGGGGCAAGCCGGTTTCGGCGACGGCGCGGTCGATCAGGGCATCGCCCAGCGCTTCGATCTGCTCGGCGATGCTGTCGAGCAAGCGCGCTCGTGGTTCCAGCGAGGTTTCGCGGTAAGTATCGAACGCCGCCCAGGCCAGGGCGCAGGCCTCGGCCACCTGCTCGACGCTGGCGCCGTGGTAGGCGGGTTCGAGCGCGTGGCCGGTGGCCGGATCGATCGCGCGGAGGGCTTCACGGCTGCCGGTTACGGCGCGTTGGCCGATCAGCAGGTTGCCAGTCAGGGTCATGGGGCGTCCTTGGGAATTCTCGGGTGAAGAAGGCGGCGCCGCGAGCGGGGCGCCGCAGGGAATGGCTCAGGCGACGTTGTGTTCGGCCGACCAGTTGGCGTACCACTGGCGGAACAACGCGTACTGCTGTTCGGCATAGTTGCGCTGGGCGTCGGTGAGCGCATCGGTCGCGTTGAAATGCAGGGTGTATTCGCGGTCGCCGTTGAGCACCATCAGGTGCTTGTAGTACAGCACCAGGTCGCAGCCCTCATCGAACGACGACAGCACCGCCAGCGCCGCTTCCAGCTCGCGGGCCAGGCGCCGGGCCTTGGCGTCGCCCTTCGCGGCCTGCTTGCTCAGGCGCACCAGTTGCAGCACTTCGCGCGGCAAGGCGTTGCCGATGCCGGTGATGGCGCCGGTGGCGTTGCAGTTGACGAAGCCGTGCACCACCTGGGTGTCGACGCCGACCATCAGCGTCACGTCATCGTCCTTGGCGGTGATGTGTTCGGCGGCGTAGCGCAGGTCGGCAGCGCCGCCGAACTCCTTGAAGCCGATCAGGTTGGGGTATTCGCGGCGCAGTTCGAAGAACAGGTCGGCGCGGGTGGCGAAGCCGTAGTAGGGGCTGTTGTAGATCACCGCCGGAAGCGTCGGCGCTGCCTGCAGGATCGCCGAGAAGTGATGCTTCTGGGCAATCAGCGAGGCGCCACGCGACAGCACGCGGGGGATGACCATCAGGCCGGCGGCGCCGACCTTGGCAGCATGGGCGGCATGGGCAACCGCCTCACGGGTGTTGACCGCGCCGGTGCCGACGATGGTCGGAATGCCGGCAGCCACCAGCCGCGCCACGCCTTCCTGGCGCTCGGCCTCGGTCAGCAGCGGCCAGTCGCCCATCGAACCGCAGTACACCACGGCGCTCATGCCCGCTTCGATCAGCTCGCGGCCCTTGCGCACCAGGGCGTCGAAGTCCGGCGTGCGGGCGGCGGTGCAGGGGGTCATCAGGGCAGGCATGCAGCCGGTGAAGATGTTGTCGCTCATGGGTATCACTCCTTGCAGTGTTCAGTCGGGGTGTCGAAAAAGACGCCGGGGCAGGTCAGATGCCCCAGGCGAACGGATCCTGTTCGTCGATCAGCAAGGTGCTGTCGGCGGTCATGTGGGCGCGGCCGGTGATGAACGGGCGAATGCGTTCGCCCTCGCGCTGGTAGTGGCCCTGGAACTGGCTGCCGGTGATGCTGGCCTGGATCCAGGTCTGGCCTTCGGCGAGCTTTCCGTCGGCCGCCAGGCACGCCAGCTTGGCGCTGGTGCCGGTGCCACAGGGCGAGCGGTCGTAGGCCTTGCCGGGGCACATGACGAAGTTGCGGCTGTCGACGTGGGCGTCGTCGGCGAACAGCTCGACGTGGTCGATCGCTGCGCCGTCTTCGCCGGTGATGCCTTGGCGTTGCAGGGCATTGAGCATCGCCCAGGTGTAGTCGGTGAGCGCTTCGACGTTGTCCAGCGCAAGGCGCTGGCCATGCTCGGCGACCAGGAAGAACCAGTTTCCGCCCCAGGCGATGTCGCCATGCACCACGCCGTGCCCGGGCACATCGACCGCCACCTGCTGGCGGTAGCGGTAGGCCGGCACGTTGCCGACGGTGACCGCGCCATCGTCATGCAGCGTGGCGCTGACCTGGCCGACCGGCGTGTCGATCAGGTGCACGCCGGGGGCGATCAGGCCCAAGTGCTGCAGCGAGGCGACCAGGCCGATGGTGCCGTGGCCGCACATGTTCAGGTAGCCGGCGTTGTTGAAGAAGATCACCCCGCAGGTGGCGTCGGGCGAGACCGGCGGGCAGTACAGCGCGCCTACCAGTACATCGTTGCCGCGTGGTTCCAGCAGGCAGGCGCGGCGCCAGTGATCGTGCAGCTCGCGCAGCTCGTCGCGCTGCTCGGCCATGCTGCGGCCGTTCAACTGCGGGAAGCCTTTGATCACCAGGCGGGTTGGTTCGCCGCCGGTGTGCGAGTCGATGACGTGAACGTGTTTCATGGGCATGTCCCTTGAAAAGAGGTCGCGGTTCAGGAGGCGACGGCGGCCGGGCGGTGGCCTGGGTGCAATTCGGCGCTCGCTTCGCTTTCGTCATCGCCGTCCAGGCAGACCAGATGCGCCGGCACTCCGGTGGCCGCGCCCCAGTAGTAGATGCCCAGGGCACAGGCGGCGACGACCACGGTGTCGAACGGATGGCCGATCACCCCCAGGCCGCCGAAGCTGCCCAGCCAGGAGAGCAGGATGGTCACGGCATAGAAGCCGATCAGCCAGGCCGACGAACGCACCTGTTGGGCGAGGGAGAGGTGCTGGGTCGGCACGAAGCGGGCGCACAGCAGGTAGAGCACGAACATCACGATTTGCAGGGCCAACAGCCACGACACGGTGTTCCAGCCCGACCAGTAGACGATCAGCGCAGCGATGATGAACGACAGCGGGCCGAGCACGCCCATGCCCTTGACCCGGAACGGGC
>RCUS01001408.1_pt1 | contig 12565 bp, 10 predicted proteins | sample 2166221 | NCBI WGS metagenome assembly RCUS01 (sample SAMN09932758, study PRJNA488358) | compost metagenome | isolation source: compost soil in cyclohexanecarboxylic | place: Germany: Experimental Botanical Garden | reverse complement strand
GCGCCGTCAGCGACCGGCCCGGGCGTTTCGAGGCGGCCGAAGGGGGCACCCTGTTCCTCGATGAAGTGGGGGAATTGCCGCTGTCGATACAGGCCAAGCTGCTGCGCACCCTGCAAAATGGCGAAATCCAGCGCCTGGGCGCGGACCGGCCGCGCCGCGTCAACGTGCGCGTGATCGCCGCCACCAACCGCAGCTTGCGCGAGCATGTGCGCGACGGCACGTTCCGCGCCGACCTGTACCACCGCCTGTCCGTGTATCCTGTGCCGATTCCGCCGCTGCGCGAGCGGGGCCACGACGTGCTGCTGCTGGCCGGGCGCTTCCTGGAACTGAACCGCGCGCGCCTGGGCCTGCGCAGCCTGCGCCTGTCCGCCGCCGCGCAGGATGCCCTATGCCACTACCGCTGGCCGGGCAATGTGCGTGAACTCGAACATGTGATCAGCCGGGCCGCGTTGAAAGCCGTGATCCGCGGCGCGGACCGCAAGGAGATTGTGACGCTGGAAACGGACATGCTCGACCTCGATGCGCTGGACACGCCGGTGGGCACGGGCCAGCACGCCGGAGTGCCAGCGCCTGCCGATGGGGTGCAAATACCGCTATTGACCATGCATCAGGTGGTGGAAGCGAGCCAGCGACAGGCGATCCGCCACGCGCTGGCCCTGCATCAGGACAACTGGGCCGCCGCGGCGCGCCAGCTGGGGCTGGACGCCAGCAATTTGCACAAGCTGGCGCGGCGGGTGGGCCTGAAAGCCTGAAGCGGCGATACCGTCAGCGGTGCGTCACCAGGGTGCCTGGCAAGCTGTGGAAGTAGGCGGCCAGGTCCTTGATGTCCTGGTTGGTCAGCGGTTTTACCTGGCCCGCCATGATGGCATTGTTGCGGCCGTTGGCCTTGTCGCCCCGCTTGTAGGCGGTCAGCGCATGCTCCAGGTAGTCACGGTGCTGGCCTGCCAGCTTCGGATAGGAAGGGTCGATGGGCGAGCCGTAATCCTTGCCGTGGCACGTGGCGCAGCTGTATTTTTCCGCCAGGGCCTTGCCGGTGTTGATATTGCCGGCGGCGCTGGCGCCGAACGAGACAGTGGCGCACACCAGGGCGGCGAGTAGTTTTTTCATCTGGCTAGTCCTCAGTTCGACTTGGCTTGTTGCGCATAATAGGCGGCGACGTCGGCGATATCCTGGTCCGACAGGCTGGCGGCGATCCCCTTCATGCTGGGATGCTTGCGGTCGCCCTTCTTGTAGGCTTGCAGCGCGTTCTCGATGTATTTGGCGGGCTGGCCGCCGATCATCGGCACCTGGAATACTTCGGGGAAGGTCGCCTTGTAGCCGGGGATGCCGTGGCAGCCGATACACATTTCCACCTTGGCAGTGGCTGCCTTGGCGTTTCCTACAATGTCAGCCGCAGTGACGGCATTGGCGATGCCGGCAAGCACGAGAAGTGCAAATATTTTTTTCATAGTGGCAAAGTGAACAAAGGTGATCGGAGAAACGCCAGAGCTGGTTTTTTTTGATTTTATGTGTTGACTTTAAATGTTGACAATTAAACTGTTAATTGCCGATTCTAACCAAGATGTTCTTGCAAGTCCACTCACAAAAAATCCACTGTCGCAGGCGGGCACAGGCCGCCCGCGTGGCAGTGCGCCACAGTTCTGTTTATACTTGTCCTTTCCCTACTTTGGCAGACCGCTCATGCAAGCACAGCACCCCCAGCAAGGCCAACGCTTTGAAGGTTCCGACAGCTATGTCGCCACCGCCGACCTGAAACTGGCCGTGAATGCGGCGCTGACCCTGCAGCGCCCGCTGCTGATCAAGGGCGAGCCCGGCACCGGCAAGACCATGCTGGCCGAGGAAGTGGCGGCCGCGCTGAACATGCCGCTGATGCAGTGGCATATCAAATCGACCACCAAGGCGCAGCAGGGCCTGTACGAATACGACGCCGTCTCGCGCCTGCGCGATTCGCAGCTGGGCGACGAGCGCGTGCGCGACATCCAGAACTACATCGTCAAGGGCGTGCTGTGGCAAGCCTTCACGGCGCCCGAGCCGGTGGTGCTACTGATCGATGAAATCGACAAGGCCGACATCGAATTCCCCAACGATCTGCTGCGCGAACTCGACCGCATGGAATTCTATGTGTATGAAACGCGCGAAATGGTCACGGCGCGCCACCGCCCGCTGGTCATCATCACCTCCAACAACGAGAAGGAATTGCCGGACGCCTTTTTGCGCCGCTGCTTCTTCCATTACATCAAATTCCCGGACAAGGACACGATGGAGCAGATCGTCGCCGTCCACTACCCGCACCTGAAACAGGAATTGCTGGCGCAGGCGCTGCAAACCTTCTACGAGGTGCGCGACGTGCCGGGCCTGAAGAAAAAACCGTCGACGTCGGAATTCCTCGACTGGCTGAAACTCCTGCTGGCCGAAGACATTCCTGCCGAAGCCTTGCGCAGCAAGGACAGCAAGACCATCGTGCCGCCCCTGCACGGCGCACTGCTGAAGAACGAACAGGACGTGCACCTGTTCGAGCGCCTGATGTTCATGTCGCGCACCAACCGCTAGGGCACGGCGATGAACGACATCAGCCCGGACCAGGTCTTTGTTCCCCTGGAACTGCACGGCATCCGCCTCGAAGCGCTGGCGCCGCACCACGCCCCCGGCCTGCGCGCGGCGGCCATGGATGGCGCGCTGTGGAACCTGCGCGTCACCTCGGTGCCCGAGCCGGACCAGGTGGAGCAGTACATCTTCAAGGGCATCGAGATGCGCCCCTCGCGCTTCGCCTTTGCCGTCATCGACACGGCCAGCGGCGAGGTGCTGGGCACCACCAGCTACCATGACGTGGTGCCCGCCATCGGACGCCTGGAAATCGGCTACACCTGGTACGCCAAACGCTGCCAGCGCAGCCACGTCAATACCACCTGCAAGCTGTTGTTGCTGACGCACGCCTTCGAGACCCTGGGCTGCGCGCTGGTGGGACTGCGCACCGATAACTTCAACCATGCCTCGCAGGCGGCCATTGAGCGCCTGGGTGCGAAGAAGGATGGCGTATTGCGCCACCACGCGCTGCGCCGCGACGGCACCGTGCGCGACACGGTCATGTACAGCATCACGCGCGGCGAGTGGCCGGAAATCGCCGCCCATTTGCGCTACAAGCTGGCGCAGCGGCCCATCGCCGCCCTGCCGCGCGCCGGCGACGCCGGGATACAGGAAGCATCATGCTGATCGACTTTTTCTTCACCCTCAAGGATGCGAAGATTCCCGTCTCCATCAAGGAATTTTTGACCTTGCTTGAGGCGCTGCAAAAGAACGTCATCGGCGCCTCGATGGATGATTTCTACTATCTGTCGCGCCTGACCCTGGTCAAGGATGAAGCGCATTTCGACAAGTTCGACCGCGCCTTCGGCCAGTATTTCAAGGGTGTCAACGCGGCCTTCCACACGAATGCGGCCATTCCGCTCGACTGGCTGTTGAAGCGCATGCAGCGCGAGCTGAGCGAGGAGCAAAAGGCGCAACTGGAAAAATTCGGCTACGACAAGCTGATGGACCGTCTCAATGAGCTGCTGAAAGAGCAGAAGGAACGCCACGAAGGCGGCAGCAAGTGGATCGGCACGGGCGGCACCTCGCCGTTCGGCAATGGCGGCACCAATCCGGAAGGCATCCGCATCGGCGGCAAGGGCGGCAACCGCACGGCCGTGAAAGTGTGGGAAGCACGCAGCTACCAGGACTACGACGGCGAGCGCGAACTGGGCACGCGCAATATCAAGGTGGCGCTGCGCCGCCTGCGCAAATTCGCGCGCGAAGGCGCGGAAGACGAACTGGCGCTCGACGCCACCATCGCCGCGACAGCCAACAACGCGGGCTATCTCGATATCAGGATGCGTCCCGAGCGCAAGAACCGCATCAAGGTGCTGATGCTGTTTGACGTGGGCGGCAGCATGGATGACCATATCGAGCGCACGGAAGAACTGTTCTCGGCGGCGAAGACGGAATTCAAGAACATGGAATTCTTTTACTTCCATAACTGCGTCTATGACTATTTGTGGAAAAACAACCGGCGCCGCAACGCCGAGCGTTTTCCCACCTGGGACGTACTGCGCAAGTATCCGCCCGACACCAAGCTGATTTTTGTCGGCGACGCCACCATGAGTCCGTATGAAATCCTGCATCCGGGCGGCAGCGTCGAATACAACAACGAGGAAGCGGGTTCCACCTGGCTGGCGCGTTTTACCAGCGCCTTCCCGAAATTCATCTGGCTCAATCCCGAGGCGGAAGGCTTGTGGCAGTACCGCCAGTCCATCGGCGTGATGCGGCAATTGATGAACGACCGCATGTTCCCCCTGTCGATCGACGGGCTGGAACGGGGCATGCGCTTGCTCAGTAAATAAAAGCGCGCAACAAAAAGTCCATGGCGGCCTGCCGCCGCCATGTCGTACACTGCGGTAGAAACAAGCGTGCGGAGCATCTCCGCTGCGGGCGGCGCGCCAGCGATACTGGCCCGCCCCGCCCTGCTGCATCTTGTGGCCGGCCGCCATGGCCGTGGCACTGTTCGATTGCGCACATCGTGCGCGCCATCTGCTCCGGTAGAATCGGCGCAACGCGCTGCGCAAACAATGCACCATCGCTGCACCACGCCGTTGCCGCGCCAGCCTCCATGCTGCCGGCCGGTGCCAGCGCAATTTCAAAGGAATGAGCATGCAAAGTCTGATCTCGATCGCCGCCGACCTGTCCTGGCCGTTCGCCATTACCCTGGCCTGGGTCATCGGCGAATTCGGTCACCGCTGGACTGGCCTGCCGCGCATCAGTTTTTATGGCGTGATCGGTTTCATCCTGGCGCAAACCCAGGTCGGTATCCTGCCGCAGACGGATGCCGGCCCCATGCTGGTGCTGGCCGACGTGGCCTTCGGCCTGATCCTGTTCGAGGTCGGCTACCGCATCAACCTGCGCTGGCTGAAAAACAATCCCTGGATCGCCGTCACGGGCCTGGTCGAGTCCTTCCTGACCTTTGGCATCGTCTACTTCATCGGCATCGAATTCGGCTCGACCTCGATGACGGCGCTGCTGCTGGCATCGCTGGCCATGTCCACCTCGCCAGCTACCATCATGCGCGTGATTAACGAGGAACGCAGTTCGGGCCAGGTGACGGAACGCATCGTCCACCTGACGGCCCTGAACTGCGTGCTGGCCGTCTTCATGTTCAACATCATCGTCGGCTTCTGGATGTTCCAGAGCTCGACGGACATGATCGAGGCGATCAGCAGCAGCGCCGCCGTGCTGGCCGCTTCCGTGGCCGCCGGCACCGTCTTCGGCATCGTCGTGCCGGCCATGCTGCGCCGCCTGGGCAACATGGCGCAGGATGCCACCGTGGCCTTCGCCCTGTCGGTGATGCTGCTCGTCGCCCTGACCTACACCACCAGCCTGTCGCCGCTGCTGGCCACGCTCACCTTCGGCCTGGTGGCGCGCCACCGCCGCGTCGCCTTCAGCCAGGCGCAGCGCAACTTCGGCGCCATGGGAGAATTGCTGACGGTGCTGCTGTTCGTGTACGCCGCCTCGACCCTGGAATGGGCCAGCGTGACGGCCGGCGCGGGCCTGGCCCTGGCCGTCGTCGGCGGCCGCCTGCTGACGAAAGTCGTCGGCGTGGCCGCGTTCTCGCATGTCAGCGGCATTTCCTGGCGCAAGGGCGTGCTGACGGGCGTGGCGCTCACGCCCGTCTCCGTCTTCATCATCCTGTTGCTGGAACACGCGCGCCAGCACGGCGTGAACTTCGGCGACGAATTGAATGCGCTGGCCGCCGTCACCCTGGGCCTGGAACTGGTCGGCCCCGTACTGGTGCAGCGCGTACTAATGCTGGCAAAAGAAACCCACGAAATCAAGGAGCGCTAAATGCCGCTGGAACCCTTTGGCCAATCGGCCGCGCTGACTTTCGGCGTCGAACTCGAACTGCAGCTGGTGAACCTGTCGGACTATGACCTGACGGCCGCCAGCCCCGACCTGCTGCATCTGCTGAACAAGAAACCGTTCCCCGGCAACGTGACGCCGGAAATCACCGAGAGCATGATCGAGATCAATTCGAGCGTGCATACGCATCACGGCCCCCTGCTGGCACAGCTGCAGGAAATCCGCGACACCCTGATCACGGCCGGCGACAAGCTCAATATCGGCATCGCTGGCGGCGGCACGCACCCGTTCCAGCAATGGTCGTCGCAAAAGATCTTTTCCAAGCCCCGCTTCCAGGAAATCTCGGAACTGTACGGCTACCTGGCCAAGCAGTTCACCATCTTCGGCCAGCACGTGCACATCGGCTGCGCCTCGGGCGACGACGCCATGTTCCTGCTGCACTCGCTGAACCGCTACATTCCCCACTTCATCGCCCTGTCGGCATCCTCGCCCTACGTGCAGGGGCGCGACACCCTGTTCGACTCGGCCCGCCTCAATTCCGTGTTCGCGTTCCCGATGAGCGGACGCGCGCCGTTCACCCTGAGCTGGGAGCAGTTCTCCAACGAGTATTTCGCCAAGATGGAGAACACGGGCATCATCAAGAGCATGAAGGATTTTTACTGGGATATCCGGCCCAAGCCGGAATTCGGCACCATCGAGCTGCGCGTGTGCGACACGCCGCTGACGGTGGAACGGGCCGCCGCGCTGGCCGCCTACCTGCAGGCGCTGTGCCGCTACCTGCTGGAACAGAAGGAAGCGCCGCCGGTGGAAGACGATTACCTCGTCTATAACTACAACCGCTTCCAGGCTTGCCGCTTCGGCCTCGATGGCGCCATCACGCATCCGAAAACCTACGAGACCATGTCGCTGCGCGAAGACATCATGACCACCCTGCGCAAGATGGAACCGCACGCCGAGGCGCTGGGCAGCACGCAAGCCCTGAAGCACCTGTCGGACGTGGCCAAGCAGTGGAGCGACGCACAATACCTGCGCAAGCAGCGCAATGTGCAGGGCAGCGCCGAGGGCATGGTCGATTCCGCGATCCGCTGCTTCCGAGGCGAACCGATGAATTACTGACGCTGCACAGCATGCAAACGTACGCCGCGTAATCCGACAGCACCACCGGCCGGGCCAACAATGTTGTCGGATTACGTCCTGCGGACTAATCCGACCTACGCTTTGCAGGATACTCAGCCTCAAAACGTAGAAACGTAGGTCGGCTTAGCGGCGCAGCCGCGTAATCCGACAAGCCTGGCCAATAATGTTGCCGGATGACGGTCCTGCGGGCCTCATCCGGCCTACGCTATGCAGGATGCTCAGCCTCAAAACGCAGAAACGTAGGTCGGATTAGCGGCGCAGCCGCGTAATCCGACAAGCCTGGCCAACGATGTTGCCGGATGACGGTCCTGCGGGCCTCATCCGGCCTACGCGCTGTTCAACCCAAAAAACCACACCGCGCCGCCCCCGGCATTTACAGCCACCTACCCTGCTTGTTACAATAAGTGAGAATGATTCTTATTATTGTTTAAAAATACCAGTCCACCCGGACCGGCCATGCAAGGGGAATGCGATGCCGCTGGCAGAGCCGCTACACCGCCAGGACATCGCGACACTGTACGCCGACCACCACGGCTGGCTGCAAGGCTGGCTGCGCAAGAAGCTGGGCAGCACCGCCAGCGCGGCCGATGTGGCGCACGATACCTTCCTGCGCCTGCTCGACCGCGAAGACGCTGTTGCCGCGCGCGAGCCGCGCGCCTTTCTCGCCACCGTGGCCCAGCGCGTGCTGTTCAACCATTACCGCCGCCAGAAACTTGAACAGGCTTACCTCGACGTGCTGGCGCAGCTGCCGCCCCGGCATGCGCCGCCGCCCGAGGAACGGACCTTGCTGCTTGCCACGCTGTTTGAACTCGACCGCATGCTCGATGGCTTGCCGCCACCCGTCAAGCGCGCCTTCTTATTGCGCCAGCTCGACGAACTGCCGCAGGAAGACATCGCGCGCCAGCTCGGCATCTCGCTGGCGACCGTGAAACGCCATTTGCAGCGGGCCGGCAGCGCCACGCAGGCGTGGCGGCAGCTGCAGACGCAGCATGAACACCTGCCGCCCGCCACGCACGCCACCCTGCTGCGCGCCTGCGTGCAGGCGAACGCGCCGCGCCGCCACGCCGTCAAGACCCTGGCCCTGCTGCTGGCTTGCGGCGCCTCGCTGTATGCGTTTGAACGCCGCACTCCGTGGCGTAGCTGGACGGCCGACTACCGCACGGGCGTCAACCAGCGCCGCGTCGTGACCCTGGCCGACGGCACGCAGCTCACGCTCAACACGCATAGCGCGGTGAATGTAGACTACAGCGGCGCGCAGCGCCAGATTCAGCTACTGGCCGGCGAAATCTTCATCGCCACCGGCAAGGATGCGGCGCAGCGCCCCTTCTTCGTCGGCACGCCGCACGGCAGCCTGCAGGCGCTGGGCACGCGCTTCACGGTGCGCCTGCACGATGGCTATGCGAGCGCCGGCGTGCTCGAAGGCGCCGTCGCCGTGCTGGCCGGTGACGGCGGCCAGCGCCTGGTGCTGCATCCAGGCGAAGGCGCGCATTTCGACAGCGGCAGCTCCCACCGCCAGACCCTGGCGCCGTATGGCGGCGCCTGGCTGAATGGCATGCTGGTGGCGCGCGACATGCGCCTGGACGATTTCCTCGCCGAGCTGTCGCGCTACAGCGACCATCCGCTGGGCTGCGCGCCGGCCATCGCCGGCTTGCGCGTCTCCGGCTCCTACCCGCTGGCCGACGTTGACGCCATCGTCGACGCCGTCAGCGCCAGCCTGCAACTGCGGCGCAATACCGTCACGCGCTTCTGGGGCCGGCAAGTCGTCAGGATAGAACTGGCGGCACACTGAACTAAATTTTCTGCAAAGTGAGCTGTTTCGGCGTGCTCGCGTGACCTGGAAGATAGGCAGTCTCCATCTTGCGCAATCACGAAAGGTTTTATTCCATGCATCACGCTTCGCGTTCCCTCCTTACCCGCACCGTCCTGGCCTGCGCCCTGTCGCAGATCGGCATGGCCCTGGCGTTGCCGGCGCTGGCCCAGGCACAAAGCCAGCAAGTGCGCGTCTACAGCATCCCGACCGGTGCGCTGGGCGACGTGCTGACGCGCTTCGGCAGCGACAGCGCCATTTTGTTGTCGTTCTCCAGCGAGTCCACGCAAGGCTTGCGCAGCGCCGGCCTGCAAGGCAGTTATGCCGTGCACGATGGCTTCCGCGTGCTGCTGGCCGGCAGCGGCCTGCAAGCCGTGCCGCAGCCGAATGGCGGCTACCTGCTGCAGAAAATCCCCGCCAGCGCTGCCACGGCGGACAGCCGAGGCGTGGCCGTCATGGGCGGCGTCACCGTGGTGGCGGCGGCCGAGCGCAGCGCCGTCACGGGTGGCACGGGCAGCTACACGGGCGGCCCCGCCAGCGGCGCCACGGGCCTGGCCCTGACGCAGCGCGAAACACCGCAATCGCTGACCATCGTCACGCGCCAGCAGATGGATGACCAGAACAGCAATGCCGTCTCCGACGTCATGAAGAACGTCAACGGCGTCAACGTGCAGAACTACGACAGCGACCGCTGGAGCTTCTGGGCGCGCGGCTTTGCCGTCACCAATTTCCAGTACGACGGCGTCTCGGCCATCTATGACGGCGTGTACGACTGGGGCACGACCAACAGCGACATGGCCATCTACGACCGCATCGAAGTGCTGAAAGGCGCCACTGGCCTGATGAGCGGCTCGGGCGACCCGTCGGCCACCGTCAACATGGTGCGCAAGCGCCCCACCGCCGAATTCGCGGGCGCGGCCACCCTGGGTGCCGGCTCGTGGGACAACTACCGCGGCGAAGTCGATGTCGCCGGTCCCTTGAACGCCAGCCGCACGGTGCGCGCCCGCCTGGTGGGCGCCTACCAGGACAAGCACTCCTACCTGGACCGCTACACGCAGCAGAAATCCGTCGCCTACGGCATCATCGAGGCGGACCTGACACCCGTCACCCTGCTGACGGCCGGCTTCACGCACCAGGACTACAAGCCGCGCGGCTCGACGTGGACAGGTTTCCCCGTGCTGCTGGCGGACGGCTCGCGCACCGATTTCCCCACTTCGTGGAACCCGGCCACGGACTGGAGCCGGCGCGACATGCAAAACACCACCCTGTTCGCCGCGCTGGAGCACACCTTCGCCAACGAATGGAAAATCAAAATCAACGCCAACCAGCTGCGCAGCAAGCATGACAGCGTGCTCGGTTCGGCCAGCGGCGGCAATCCCGACCCCCTCACGGGCGAAGGCGCGTATTTCTTCATGGGCAAATACAAGGGCGACCGCCGCCAGAGCACCGTCAATGTCGACGCCAGCGGACCATTTACCGCGTTTGGCCGCCGGCATGAAGCCATGCTCGGCTATTCCCATTCCAGCGCGAAGCAGGACGGTCCCGTGTATGAATCAGTCTATCCGCCTGTAGAAGGCAGCTATTTCGACTGGCGCGGCCAGTACGCGGAACCGGCATTTATCCGCCTGGGCAACGATAACGACAGCACGCGCCAGAGTGGCCTGTACGGCGCGCTGCGCCTGCGTCCCCTTGACGCGCTGTCCGTCATCGTCGGCGCCCGCGTGAGCAATTACCGGCAGGACCAGGACCGCACCTTCTTCGACAGCGGCACGGCGCGCATCCAGTCGCGCATCGAGGAAAACAACGTCATCACGCCATATGCCGGCATCGTGTATGACCTCGACAAGACCTGGTCCCTTTTCGGCAGCTATACCAGCATCTTCGCACCGCAAAGCAACCGTGACGTGAACCGCAATTTTCTCGCGCCCGTGCGCGGCAAGGGTGTTGAAACGGGCGTGAAGGCTGAATTTCTCGAGGGCAGAGTCAACGCCAGCGCCGCCCTGTACCAGGTACGCCAGAGCAATGTGGCCAGCTATGTGGGCAGCGTGAATGGCGAAGAAGCGTACCAGGCCATCGACGGCATCACCAGCCGCGGCGTGGAAGTGGAAGTGACGGGCGAAGTGGCCAAAGACGTGAAACTGAGCGCCGGCTACACCTACGCGCACATCCGCGATGCCGATGGCAAGCAAGTGTTTTCCACCATGCTGCAAACCACGCAGCCGGCCCACCTGGTGCGCGTGCAAGGCAGCTGGCGCCTGCCGGCGTCACTGGACAAGATCACCGTGGGCGGCGGCATCAACTGGCAGAGCGGCTACTACGGCAATATCTGGAATCCGGCCATCGAGGACTATTCGCGCATCGAACAAGGCAGCTACGCCCTGGTCAACCTGATGGCACGCTACGAGATCAGCAAGAACGTCACGGCCAGCCTGAATGTGAACAACCTGCTGGATAAAAAATACATGACGGGCCTGGGCCTGTTCCAGACCGGCTTCTATGGCGAGCCGCGCAATGTGATGTTCACCCTGCGCACGAAGTTTTAAGCCAGCCTCCTAGTCCCGGTACAAAGCCAGCGCCCAGGCTGGCGGGCGCAGCTCCAGCGCCAGCGGCAAGTAGGCGGGATCAAAACGCGCCGCCAGCAGGTACACATTGGCGGCGCCCTTCGCTTCCCAGTTCCCCGTAAAGCCCTTCTCGCCTGCCGCCGCCCGCTTGCGGTCGAACGGCACGGCGCTTTTCGCGAATTCCTCGTGCGTCTTTTTACCCTGCGCATACGGCGCCAGCCAGGCCAGCGCCTCGGCCAGGCGTTGCGCTTCCGGCGCGCCATACCAGTCGTCGCCGTGCGCCCGCGCCATCAGCGCCGTCGTCAGCAGCGGCTCCAGGCTGTAAGTGGTGTAGTGCAGGGCGTCGCGCTGCTCGAAATCAAAGGGCACGCCGCCGGCACCGATATTGCGCGGCACATGCGCCAGGAAGCGCTCCTTCGCCCGCGCGATCAACAGCGCCTCGCCCGTGACATACGCGGCGGCCGTGCCGATCTTGATGCGGTGGCTATGCCAGTTATTGCGCGCCGTCGACGGCCCGCCCACCTTGACCGGGTCGCTCAGGTAGCCCTGCGCCAGGGTGCGGCAAAAAGCCCGCACCTGTTCACGCTCCACGCCATTCAGGCGTTCCTGTATCAGGTCAAAGCCCATCAGCAGGCTGGCCAGCTCCGTCTCGTCGACGGGGCTGAACGAGGGCTGATAGCCGCTGGTCCAGGCCAGCACCAGCCGGCGCGACGCCTCGAAATGGGGCATCTCGCCCGACAGCCGCCAGGCCAGCGCCTGCAAGCGCGCCTGGCGCCAGTCTTCCTGCGCCTGCTGGCTGGTCTCGCGTCCGCCTTCGCCTTTCAGCAAGCCGCCCGTGCGTACCTCGGCCATCAGGTGCACGGGCCGCGCCGCATCCCTGCGCGCCGTCTTGCGCACCTGTTCTGCGACGGCAGGCTCCACCCGCGCCTTCAGCGTGCGGGCGCGCAGAGTCGAAGTCAGCGCGAACGCCAGAGCGTCATCGCGCTGGCGTGGCGCCGCGCGCAGCCCCGTGAAGTGTAGCGCCAGCAGGGCAGCCAGCACGCTGCGCCGATGGATCAGCAGCGCACTCAAAAGCGCGTCTCGCGCGCCGCGCGCAGGAAGTTATCCAGGATGGGCGTGCAGTCGAGCAGCTCGACGCCGCCCGCCGAATGGAATTCCGGGTGCCACTGCAAGCCCA
>RCUS01001407.1_pt1 | contig 12567 bp, 14 predicted proteins | sample 2166221 | NCBI WGS metagenome assembly RCUS01 (sample SAMN09932758, study PRJNA488358) | compost metagenome | isolation source: compost soil in cyclohexanecarboxylic | place: Germany: Experimental Botanical Garden | reverse complement strand
CTATAAAGCTTACGAACCAGATGCATATCTGGAATCGGTAATCAATATGCATGCAGCATGTTTCCCAAGTGATAACCCTGAGCTGGGTATTCTGAACTTGTCGAACGTGTTCAACGCACAGATCCGTAACCGTATTGAAACTGCGAACTCGGATTTGTTGTCGAAGCATACAGACATCATGGTATTGTCGACTGCCGATTATAAATTGGTTAGCCGTACCCTCAACCCACCGCGACGGGCAAACGATGCCGTAGCGACATTCCAGCAGCTCCAGCGACAGTTGGACGATTACCTAACAGGGAACTTAGGTGACGGGGTTGAAACATTTGAAATTACATCCGCATTTTTCGAACAGGTCTCGTCTGGGAAAAAAGAGATCCGACAACTTCTGAAATCGATTACTCAGAACACTGAGTCGATTAATCCGAAGATTAAGTTTCGCGGGCAAGACGTGGAACTCAAGCTGTGCCTAGGGTTGGATATCCCAACTCGCAACCAGCTTAATCGAATCGGTGCTGGGTACACGAAGGTAGAAGTGTTGGTCATTGCTGTTGGGCCTCGTGCCTACACATACGCGACTGTGTTTATGACGGACGAAGGTTCTGCAATTTACCAGAGTCCGTATACGCAGTTCATTCTACCTAAATAGCGGGTATTCCATGAAACTACTAACCTATCTCCAGAAAGTCATTGCCCGGTTCTTTACACGAATCGGGTTGCGCTTCTGCGCCAAGCTTGACAATGATTTTAAACGGATGTGTGTGTTAGCCATCATCCACTCTAAGTGGGTCGGCGGTGATGTCGTGCGAGAACGTTACGGCAAAGCCATGGCACTGAATGATCAGATGTGCCTAGTACGTGATGGTAATGCATTGAAGTTTCCGACGTGCATTGCGGATCATTGCTTAAGGGACATCCCAAGTCTAAATGAAGCCAAAAGCTCCCCAGACTGTGGATGGAATCGTATTCGCAAGGCGATCCCTTGCTGGTTACGTTACTCTGACGAAGATACTTTCCGCAACGATATCCAACGGGTGTTTGCAATCTGTGCTTCGCCTGTAATTATCGCATAACAACATATTGGCTTCCCCGAAGGGAAGCCTTTATGCCATCAGCGGAGTTCACGCTCAAGCTGTGCGAACACAGCATTGGTTTCAGTCAGATGAGTAATTTGAACAGAGTACCATTCAACCCATTTTGCTACGGTCATCAGTTCAGCACCGATAGTTTGGATCAGTTGCTTAGAGGCTGGGTCACGCTCTGAGGACAACGATTTAAACAAACCCTGGGCAACGGTGGTCAATTGTTCTACCGAGCCTTTAACAGCGGATGGTGGCGTCTGAGCCAACAGTTTGCCATATTCGACCATTTGGAATTCGGCTTTAGTGAATTCAGTGTTATTCGAGAACAGTTGACCGAATGTAGCTGTAGCATCGGAACCACCTTTGAAGTACTTAGCTTCATCAGCCAGTAGTTTCGACAGTTGCCCAGCGTCGGCTGCACCGCCTGGGAAGTCACGACGATCACCACGTTCCGTAGGGTTAGTTACATAATGACCTAACCGTTGAATAGCTGGATCGATAACGTTAGCTTTGATTGCACAAGCCAATTGGATACGTGGAGCCATACCCATTACGTAGTCATGCAGATTACCAGAGAAACCACGAGGTTGGGATACTGGTTTAGATTCGATCTTCATGTAATCCAGCGACCGCATTACGGTACCCATCTGGGAAGGATACAGCGTAGTCAGTGGAGCCCAGTTGTAAGTGGTCATCAGTTCGAAGCCACGTTGTACAGCCATTGAAATGTTGGAACCCATGCGAGCAAACCAACCAGCGATGGAGCCCATCTCGGCAGCTTCCATGGAAATGCTTTCACAAGCGATATAAAGCTGACGAATAGGATCTACGGTTTTTTCACCGACAGATTCGTTGGATACGACTTCATTGTCGCCATAACGAGTAAAGAGAGACATGGATAGCTACCTTGTTGTGTTAATGAATCTTGGAGTCTAGACATAAAATTACGCTTGAACTCAATTAATTGATTGCTCTATAACATCAAAGAGGAAATACCATGTTCCAAGAGTTTAAGAAACCGTCATTCCGACCGGCAGTTAACGTCGGCTGTTTGATGGACATTTCATCCGGTCATTATGAAGAGGGTGAACACGGGGAGATGATCCTCAACGGTGGTCTGGGTGCATTGAACGGGATCGTGTCTCGTCCAAACAACTTTAAGACTGCTATCGGTGTTTACATGTTGTCGATGGTTCGTCGGGCAATGCCTGGGTCACACTCGATGGTGTACGACACTGAAGGTACGCTGAATCCAGTTGCACGTTTCTCTGCTGTGGCCAAACACTTCGATGAGATCGCAGCAATCGATTTCAACGATGATCCACAATTCATGTTTACCGACTTGTCTCAATACACTGGTGACGAGTTCTTCTACCAGCTACGTAAGTCTCTGGATGAGAAAGCTAAAGATCCTAAGAAGCATCTTCGTACTTCTCCATTTGTTGACAAAGATAAGAAGCACAAGGTTTGCCTGCAACCTACTACTGCGTTCATTGACTCGTTCTCGAAGTTCATTGTATCCGCTGTAGATGAAATGTATGCGAAGAACAAAATTGGTGATGGTAAGAACAACACCGATGCCATGACTAACGGTAAAGCTAAGAACCAACTGTTCAACCAGCTTCCTCAAGTCGCAGCTAAAACTGGTACACACTTTATCCTGACGGCTCACGTTGGTGATATTATTCAGATGGATATGTATCCTACTGATAAACGTAACCTGACCGGTATGAAGAAAGATACCGTGTTGAAAGGTGTGTCGTCTGGCTTCTATTCGTTGCCTAACAACGTTTGGGATGTTACCTCTAACAAACCCCTGCTGAACAACGACAAGATGCCTGTGTATCCTCTGGATAATGCTACGGCTATGCAAGGCGACTCTGACCTCCGTATTCTGGAAGTTAAGAACCTGCGTTCGAAAGGTGGTATCTCTGAACTGCCATTCCCGATCATCGTTGCACAATCCGAAGGCGTTCTGCCAGCACTGACTGAATTCCATTACTGCAAAGAGAATGGTTTCGGTATCGGTGGTAATCTACAGAACTACTTCGTGGAACTGCGCCCTAACGTTGCTCTGTCCCGTACTAAGGTCCGTCAGAAACTCAACGGTGATCCACTGTTGCGTCGTGCAGTTGAAATCCAATCTGAGATGCTGCAACTGATTCAGTTCCAACGTAAGCTCGATGTACCTACTCCAGCAGCCTTGTACGAAGGTCTGGTGAAGATGGGCTACGATTGGGAAGTACTGTTGGGTACCCGTGGCTATTGGATGGTTAAAGAAGAAGAGCACCTGTGCGAAAAGAAGTTCCTGTCGACTATGGACTTGATCCGCATGCTACGATTCGAATACAAGCCGTACTGGATGTCTGCTGAAGACAAAGCCAAGATCAAACCACTGGAGGTAGTGAATGCTACTTAAGCTCTATCAAGCAGTTGGACGGTTCTTCATGCCTGAGTTCTATCCACGACCTTGGGACGAAACATGTGCCATTTGTAAAGGATTTGCTGATCGTAAAGGTAGTTGTCTAAAATACACTTGCGCGGGTGCACATATACCAGATGAAACTCTAGCGCAATTTCGTGAGCGTATAAAGGAAACCAAATGAACCTATTTGCGTGGATGACCAAGTGGTGGAAACATCAGTGTGAATTTGCTATTAATGTAGAAGGTTGTCTAAAACCAGAATGCCCACATCAAGCAGCACGTTTAGCTCGACGTTCAATACGTCCAGAACCACCACCTGCTCCACCAAAACGTGGCTTCGGTCGGTACTACTTCGAGAGTCAAAAGATCGCTATTAGTGTTGACAGCAATAGCGAAGTTATTATTAATGCACCAATGGATGTTTCAGTGCATGTAGTCAACAACACAATTAACATCACAACGCGTAAATAAAATGAACGTATACACATTCCAGTTGGGTAAGTTGGAGAACTTACTCTTTAATACCATCCCGTATTACGATACAACTGTCAAGTCAGGTATGTGGCAATTAGCCCCTACTTGGCAGATCGTAATGGATGTTAAAAGTAAACGCATAACTCCAGAGCAGTACGAAGCTCAATACATGGCGATGCTGGAATGGCGTTACGACAATTACCCAGAATTCTTTGAATGGTTGATAAGCCATGAACAAATCGCATTCGGTTGCTATTGTCCGGAAGGCACATTCTGCCACCGACATCTTATCACCAAATTTCTTTCTCACATAACAGAAGTTAATTATTGCGGAGAGCTTTAGTTAACTGGACCAACGTATGAACTCTTATAATCAATTCATCTTCGAGATGACTCGTGCTATCGATCCAGAACTAGCAGAAGATCTCAATCGACGCATGGTAACACCGCTCACCAACACACTAGAAATGTCGGCCTTCATGAATGACATCCTTAGTCAATATCCAGCTGACTGGGCTCGGTTCTGGTTTATCAAAGACTGTCCGTATACTTTAGATCAATGGTGCATTACTTACCGCACTCAGATCTTGCCGTTCTTCTGTGCAAACCGATTGCCTCCAGCAGCACCGGATGCCAGAGCGATCTATCCTCTCTAATCGTATAGTATTCATTAATGGAGAAATACGATGTCACGCAAAGCAACAGAAAAGGAAGCACTGCATTTCATCGACATGTTCCTGCCGGGTAGCCCTAACAAGCAACTCCTGGCGGACATGTTCAAGCGAATGTCAGATGCTGAGTTTGCCACCTGGATCGATAACCTAGAAGCCAAGACAGAGTACGTTACACTGTTCGCTCCTAACTTAGCTGATGTTACGCTGAGTATCGAACGTAACTACAAAGTAGCTGAAGCTCTAGGTTTCGAACTGTTCCAACAACTCAAGTTGACAGACCAGGCCACAGGACAAGTTTACTTAACACCAAACAAACACTTGATCGGTATGTTACCACTCCGTCGTCAAGTTCAGATGCTCGCAAAGAAACGATCCATTCCAGGTTCTAACCACGTGGTGGATGAACGGTCTGGTCAAGCTTCCGGTGACTCTAAAGGTTCTCGGTTGTCTGGTCCTGAGATCCAGGTAAACGTTTCTAAGGGTCTTAATACTGCTGTACTCGAACTCGTTAAGTTCCGTGGTGGTGACGCTGAGGCTTATAACCAGATGAACCGTCAGATCATGGAAACCGGTGAAGCATCGTTAACTTCGATTATGGCTGAAACTCCGAGCATCGTTAAATCCAACAAAACGCTGTCGGTATATCTATCGTCAATGATGCTGAGGAATAACCTCGTATGAATGAACGTCTAACTGATTCCATCCGGAAAGCCTGGATGGAAGGGTTGGAAGAGTTTATTGCTTTGAACCCTGTCGGTGAAAAGTCAATGCTCCCTAACCTAATCCAAGTGATTTCCAATATTCGCGTACATCAACTGTTACGTGAAAGTAAGAATGAATCTTTTGTTCGTCGTGTCTACGATGATATTCGAAACATTCCAGAATTCTATCTGCTACTGATGTCTGTTACTACTTCCTTTCTACAGGAACTAGATGACGTTGGTGCAGCGATTAAACACTTCTGTTTCCGTACAGATCTGTACAATGAGAAGTCAAACGTTGTTGATGCTACAACTATCCAGCGTCAAGCTCCTACAGGTGCGCTAGCAGCGATTCTAACTGATAACCCATGGCTCTTTATGCTTTGCGTTGCATCAACGTTAGAACGCGACACAGTGACTCTGTTGGCTAAGCACAACTTGAATAAGGCTCCACGATGATCAGACGAATTTTGATTGGTCTTGATGTATTGCTGGATACCCGGTTAGGCGTTATGTCTAACCTCAATAAAGACGCAGCTGCAGCTCTCGTGAAGAATCCCGAATACTGGGAACGTGACTTCGATGATTGGTTTAAACTGACGGGTGGTCTAGTAACGAATGAACAATTCCGTGAAGCGTATGCAATGCGGGGTGGTATCAACACAGCTAAGACTTTGAACGAAAGCTTTGAAACTGGTATGGCTCCATTCATCTATCGACTGTTAGCAGAAGCTGATGTCAACATGATGGATGGCATGACTAAGCACACTGATGAAGTAGGCTTAGCAATCAACGTAGCTCCTTATGTGCTAGCTCCTAATGAACGACAAGAACTAGTTCGTATCATGCAAGAGAAGTACGGTCGGGAACTTAACGTTAAACTTGTGGACTATCAACTCCATGAATTAACAGTTGAACGCTTGGCTGACGAATTCGGTGGGATGATCATCTACGAATTTGCAGAATGGTTTAAATACCATCACGTAGCTATCGTTGGTGCATTGATGTCTGACTTCAACGTTATCCAACCTAAGTTGTTTGATCGTGATCCATCGGAACTGACAATAGAAGAGCGTAAGCATGACTTCTTCCGTTTCCGTTTGATTACGCAGCACAACATGGATATCAACTACATCGATACCCGTTACTTTAGTTTGGTCAACGCTAAGGCTTCCCCTAAGGAACCTGAGCCTGTACCCGATGCAGAATAAAACGACATATTAGCCTTCCCCAACGGGAAGGCTTTATGCTACAAAGTAAATATCTCTTCTGGTATTACCGGCAGTTCCGCAATAACAGTAGCAGCGTCAATCTGGTCTTTGATGGCCCAGGTAGTTTCATAACCTTCACTTACTCTAGCGAAGGCTGTGTTAGCTACAGCTACCATGTCTGCAGCAGTTAGTGAAACACTAACGTTTTCCCATACCCGGAAATTAACAGGGAACGGAGTACCACCATCTGTTGCTTCTTTTGCAATAACACGCAAAGCGGTAATGTTCTGGCAATCAGTAGGACGGATCTGTACATGATAGATCTGTTCACCGAATTGATAAGGGAACCCTTTATCAAAAGCTTCGACGCGTTTGTTCTCAGCTTGTGTCTTCAATGCAGCTTTAGCAACAGCTAAGTTAATAGCCAGTTCGTCTGTATTAAATGCACGGGCATTCCAAACGCGATACCATTCACCGTCACGGAGTTCTGGAGCACCTTCAATAACAACGTCATTGACTGGTACTTCAGTATCCAACACAACTTCATAACCGAACTCAAAAAGAATTTCGGAATCGACAGTTTGTGGGAAAGAAGTATCGGGTACACGGTCAGCTAAGTCTACCAGATAGAGCGGATAATCACCAGTGTCTGAATGAATCAGACGAGTACTATGATTTACTATGGTCATGTTGTTTCCTTTTGCATAAGCGCCTCCCTACGGGGAGGCTTTATGTCGTTAGCTAGTTGTTACAGCACCTTGAGAACCAAGCCATTCGGTACCATCCCACAGGAGAGTAAGAACAGTCTTAACACCACTGAAGAGTGGAGCAGAACCACCGTTCCACTTAATAGCAGAACCTGCACCAGCACCAGGAGTAAAGGTCAGTGTACCACCAGAACCATTCACCACTAGAACGAGAGTCATTGCACGTGTTGCAGGACCAGCGCTAATGGTCAGTGTCTTAGCACCAGAGGCGTTAGCCACAGTGAAGAACTGATTGGTCAGTGGATCAAGTGTTGCAGTAGCAACGATCGCTGTGATTGGTGTATCGTAACGATCGAACGATGCCCAAGCTTGGTTCTTACGGACGTATTGTTTACCGTCGTTCGGAGCTTCGCCAATACCCGCTGCTGGAGCTGTATACTGTACCCAAGTCTTGTCGCCTTTACGCAGATACAAATTGGTGTCAGTTGGAACATCAGTGAACTCTACCCAGTTGGTATTCTGACCACTACGCAGATATGTTTTACCCGCAGTAGTTGGAGCTTCACTAACGCCTCCAGCCGGAGCTGTGTATTCAACCCAGTTAGCGTTCTGACCACTACGGAGATAAAGCTTGCCTGCCGTAGTAGGTGCTTCTGGAATACCCGCAGCAGGGATAACGAGCTCTTTCCATTTAGGAGCAGAGTCTGCAGTTTCGTAAGTACGAATATACTGCTTGTTATCTTTAGTTGACAGGTCTGCAATAGTTGCAGGGAATACAACCTCAGTCCATTCACCCAAAGTAGTTTCACCAGCTTTGAGTTGACGAGCGTAGATCTTACCGCTAGTCATCGATGGAACTTCGTCTACTGGCAGAGCAACCCACGATGTACCCAGACGAACTACTTTACCCAAGCTGCCCAGTGGTGAGTTAACATCACCAGCTACCAGACGACCGATTTGAACCCAGCCGGTACCTGGAGCTTTGTAGAAGGTATCGAAGTTATCATTAACTGCCCAGTCGCCATCTCGACCATAACCAGGCGTAGGTGTATCAACGCCGTCTGGTAGAGTCAACCATAATGCACCACGTTCACCTGTCAGACCTTGAATACCACGTAAGCCGGGCTCACCTTGGATACCTTGATCCCCTTTAGGACCACGAACTGGACCAGCATTATACCACTCGGTTAAACCACCAACTGGGTTTACACCGTAGAGGTACAGATCGCTACCGACCAGATAGCCTTCACCATTCGTACCCGTCGGGTGAGCAGCTTCCAGTGCAGCTTCGGTGGCGTAGGTGCCCATAATAGCAATCGATGTACCAGCAGGGCCCTGGATGCCTTGGTCACCATCATCACCTTTCGGCCCGACAATAGTAATACCTGGACCATACAGGTTAGCTTCGTTTACTTGGTACAGTTTGTTATCTGCAACCACGTAATACGCATCACCCGGATCAAGCGTTGCTGGATGTGGTAGATCAACAGCATTAGCTACTTCACCTTTAATGATGATACCCATACCAGCAGGACCAATAGGACCTACGTCACCGGTATCACCTTTAGCACCACGGAATGCACCGAGGTTTACCCAAGCACCCGTAATCCACATGAACAACGTGCTGGTATCCAAAGTGGTGTAAGCATCTTGTTCAGCAGCACCGACAGGCAACGCAGCTTGGTTAGCAACAGAACCTTTAACGATTACGTTACTACCATTGGTACCATTCGTGCCGTTTGTCCCATCGATACCACGGAAAGGACCAGCGTCAATCCAAGCAGCTGTTACGTAGATGTGCAGATGACCTGTATCCAACGCTACCCATGCTTCTTGATCAACTGGAGCTACGATGGCCTGAATATCAGCCAAGTTAGCTTTGGTACCGTTGACTTGCAGGTTACGACCGTCAGTGCCATTAGTACCGTTGGTACCATTTACACCGTCAGTGCCTTTAAGTGAAGTTAACCATTGTGCTTCAGTACCAACGAAACCATCAGCAACGGCAATCTCGTATGCCGAAGCACCGTTCATAGAACCGAAGTTTTGGTAATCCGAGTTAGCTGGGGTCACATCGTCAACGATCCAAACGTACAGATCTTTGTTAACGTAATAAGCTTCAGCTGGATTACCTGGACGTGGCAGTTGCGAAACGTTGGTAAGAGTACCTTTAATTTCGAATGCCAGCGCAGGAATACCTTGGATACCTTGATCGCCTTTCAACGAAGCAAGCCATTGGATTTCTGTTCCTACAAATCCATCACGTACAGCAACCTGGTAAGCAGAATCACCGTCATCGCCTTTAAGACCATTGATACCATTAGTACCGTCATTACCACGTGGACCTCGAATAGATTCAATAAACTCTGCTTCGGTTTTACCAGCATTGCCTGGGATATCCAACCAAGTTTGATAAGCAGATTTACCCTCAGGACCAGGAATACCGATATCCACCCATTTACGGGTAGGCTGTTCGATGATGGTCCACAGAGATCCACGCCATACGTACGTGTCACCAGAAACATAGTTGACATCGAGTGGCAGAGGAATACCTGTAGGCCACTCACCCAAATATCTTAAACCTTTACCATCCGCACCTACTAATGAGGCTAGGTACTCCGATTCATCTTTACCAATATTACCAGGTAAGGCTTGCCACACTTCGAAAGCGGATCTGCCATCCTCACCTTGAATACCCTGGATACCGTCTTCGCCCTTAGCGCCTTTAACAGAGGCAAAGAAATCGTCTTCGGTTTTCCCGGCATTCCCTGGCTGCTCTAGCCATGTTTGAAAAGCTGACTTACCCACCAGTGTTTGGAGGAAGTCCGCTTCGGTACCGATCCATCCAGTATCAAGTGCGATATCGTAGATGGATTTACCTGTTTCACCGACCTCTCCCTTAAGAGAGGCAATAAAGGCAGGTTCATCGCCAGCAAACCCAAGGTCTACGGCGATCTGATATGCTGTCTTACCTTTAAGTGACGCCAGCCATGCTTCGCTGGTTCCAACGAAACCATTTTGAATAGCGATCTCGTAAGCGGATAGACCTGCATTGTTGCGGATTTTAGAAACTAACAACCGGTAGTTCTTGAAACTACCATCCGCTTCCATGCGGATCACCTCAAGAAATTCTTCACCACTGATTGATAGCAGTGACTCCATCCCTGAGATCATACCCTTCTTATCTGACTCAGCCATTGCAATGTTTCCCTAGAAAAGAGACCTAATAAAAATAAAACGGTTGTTTTACTAAAACTTAATAAGACTCATACAGTAGGATAAAAATACCCAGCAAACATAGGGGTATCGCCGATAAAAACGACATAAAGGAACCCGAAGGTTCCTGTACGTTTTATGGGGTTACAACACCTGCAGCTAACTTCCAATCACCGTTACCATCTTTGGTAAAACCGATGTCATTCAGTAGAGCGAGTAGCGAAGCTGCCGTAGCAAACTTAGCATCATCTGCACCTGCAATCAGTTCGGCACCAGTTGCTTTAGCCAAGCCAACATCAGCGCCTGTAAGTTGCGTCCATGCGCCAACACCATTTACATCAGCAACAAAAGCTTTACCATGGGACTCAGGATCACGGCTATATACAGCAGAGAAACTTTGAACCCATTGTGCCTCAGTGCCAACGAATTGTCCTAAACGAACCGCAGTCTTATAAGCCGATTCACCAACCAGTGTTACAAGCCATTCAGCTTCTGTACCGACAAAGCCTTCTTGTACGGCGATGTCGTATGCGGTTTTACCCACACGGAGTTTAGAAGCCAGAGTGCGATAGTTCTTGAATGAACCATCAGGCATTAGCTTTACCACTTCCACGTATTCGGTACCACTCAGAGTGAGTAGTGTGTCCATACCGGAAAGCTTATTTTTGTTTGGTACTACGTCATCATTGCTCATAGCGAGATCCTTTTGTTACATAAATATTGTTCATGATTGCGAGCTACTAGATCGCATCAGGGAACGCGTTACCCATAGAAGTGATATTCGATAGCCCGACTACAGTCGCAGTAGGCCAACGACGAACACCAACACCGCCACCATCAAGAACACTAACGCTGCCAGTTACAGTACCGACAGATTCATCCATCCAAGCACATCCACCCTGGTTAGAAATAACACCAGCTGTATTGCCGTAACGCATGTTGTATCGCATAACCACAGAGCCCCATCCAGTATCACCATGGATATCGCATCGAGCAGTGTTGATTACAACCATACCACCGCTGACGTTATAATCATAACGACCACCATTAATAATCAGCCATGTCGCTTCGTGGTTAGAAGCACCTTGTGCAGACTGGCCTGCTTTGTCACCATTATAACTACCATCACAGTCGTTCAGCACCATTACAGATGCACCGCTTAGACCATGCAAGTTAAACCCGTCATTCGCACAACGGTAAGCTTTGGTTCGGATACACGTGGTTAGTTCTGTTTGTCCAGCAGCAGCTACACCGCTACCAGCTGAGTATTCAATCGTACAATCTTCAACTGTTAGATTACCCGTGCCCAGTGGATTAAAGGCTAGACCATTCTTAATACCAGCACTGAGGAAGTAACGCCCGTACATGTTACGGATTTTAAGTAAGCCGTGACCACGAGTACCTAGACCAGTGTTACGTTTGGCTACTTCGATTACATGCAGGTTTGGATCGACACCACCAACTAGCTTGACGTACATTACTCCGCCGGTATAACCGAACTCACCTTCACCTGGCGTAGTTGGAGTATCGCTCGCTAACAACTTACGTTGGAATGTTTTATCGCCAATTTGTTCGGACATTGTAGTAACTACGGCAAACAGGATCAATGTCCAGTCAACCATAGTCCGGCTATATACGCCGTTAGCTACATGTGTCCAACCCGAAACTATTTCTGAACCATAAACGTACCACTGGTCATTAGCAGCAATGCCTTCAATCGTTAGTGATGCTGTAGATTCATAAACCATCTCTTGACGCAGTGGCGTAGCTTCTGGAGCATGGATCTTAATCACCCAGTCTGGCAATCCAGCACACATCAAGCGAGCAGCATCCAACGATAGCAAAGGTTTAGTCAATGTCCCTTCACCTTTGTCAGAACCAATCACGGTATCCACGTATAGTGGATTCGGTGGCATGACACGGATCGCCGGTGCACCCGGAATCCCTGACTGCCATGAGGGACTCATCATGGTTATTACTCCTCAAGATAGCGCTGGTAGGCTTCTTGGATTAAGGACTCTCCCAGTGCAATAGCTTCGTCACGGGTTAGCGATTCAGCTACCAAAGCGTCAATAGT
>RCUS01001404.1_pt1 | contig 12584 bp, 8 predicted proteins | sample 2166221 | NCBI WGS metagenome assembly RCUS01 (sample SAMN09932758, study PRJNA488358) | compost metagenome | isolation source: compost soil in cyclohexanecarboxylic | place: Germany: Experimental Botanical Garden | reverse complement strand
ACTGGAGATCAGCGAAGCTACTGGATACTAAGGGATTAATTAGAGAGACGTATGAGGCAGTAAGCTAGTATTGAAGAACATAGCGAGGGGGATGAACAGGCAGCAAACTCTTTACAGCACACAGTTGTGGAGTGTACGAAAAAAACCGGTTCCGCAGGCATGAGATGCCCCGCAACCGGTCTTCTTCATATTCTGGCAATCGTTCTGGCAATCGTCAATCACTCGGTTTAATAATAATCAGCAAAAGGCTCACAGCGTCCCAAAACGCCGTGAGCCTTCATATCATCATTTGTGTTCAAGCTTGGGTTAGCAGCTTAACGGCGATCCTGCGGACCGCCAACAAAGACCTGATTATCGGTATCCAGCTCATAAGCTGTATGCAGCGCCCGGATAATCTCCTGCAGACGTCCGGCTTCCACTACACAGGAGACCTTGATTTCGGAGGTACTGACCATCTTGATGCTGATGCCCAGCCCGGAGATCACTTCGAACATTTGCGCCGCTACGCCGGGATGGCTGACCATGCCCGCGCCGACGATGGAAATTTTGACGAGATTATCTTCCGAAGTAACGTCACGATAAGGAAGCTCTTCGCGGATCGCCCGGATGACTTCCTTCGCCCGTTCCATTTCATCCAGTGAGACGGTGAAGGAGAAGTCGGCCTCTCCGTTCTGAACTCCGCTCTGCACGATAATATCCACGTTGATGCCTTCCGAGGCAAGCTTACCGAACACCTGGGCCAGCACCCCGGGCACATCCGCAACTCCGGAAATGCTGATCCGGGCCACATTTTTATCATAAGCGATCCCGCTGACCGCAACTCCCTGCTCCATGCTTGCTTCCTCCTTCACTACAGTGCCTTCATTATAATTGAAGCTCGACCGCACAACCAGCTTCACCTGGTACCGCTTCGCATATTCCACCGCACGGGGATGGAGAACGGCGGCGCCGAGATTGGCGAGCTCCAGCATTTCATCATATGAAATTTCATTCAGCTTGCGGGCATTCTTCACGATCCGCGGATCTGTGGAATAGACGCCGTCAACGTCAGTGTAAATTTCACACACATCGGCCTTGATGGCAGCCGCAAGCGCAACGGCCGTTGTATCGGAGCCGCCGCGTCCAAGCGTCGTAATTTCACCGTCAAGTGTCATTCCCTGGAATCCGGCGACGATGACGATTTTGTTCTTCTCCAGCGCTTCCAGCACACGCCGCGGTACAATCTCGTTGATCCGGGCACGTCCATGGGTAGGGTCCGTCCGGAAGCCTGCCTGCCAGCCTGTATACGATACGGCTTCCCGCCCGATGCCGTTCAAGGCGATGGACAGAAGCGCAATGGAGATTTGCTCCCCGTTGGCCATCAGCATATCCATCTCACGGGCAGGAGGCGCGCTGTTCAGCAGTTTCGCTTGATCGATCAAATCATCGGTGGTATCTCCCATGGCGGACACAACCACAACACAGCGATGGCCTTCATCCTGCTTATCCGCGATGCGTTTGGCAACCCGCTTCATACGCTCGGTATCGCCAACGGAGCTACCTCCGAACTTCATGACATAAAGTGACAAAACCTCATTCACTCCCAACTTCAGTTCTATGTAAAAGACTCGGTTTCCCGCTTTAAACCAGTATAATACGAAAGTGACCCGTTGCGTTAATTATTTTGCAAAAAAATGAGGATCTTGCCCGCAGCTTTCCCGTATTCCCCCATTCGATATCCACATTCTTCCTTAATAAAAGCTTCACATATTACATTATTGTGCCAATCATCATGAAATAGATTTCATTCATTCACTTCTATAATATAATATATATTTAATTATAACTGATTATATTCAATTTATGAGTTTGGCGTCATGCCGGAAGGGGGATTTATGCAAATTATAGTCTGCATTGACGATACGGATCACATCACGACAAAAGGCAGTAAAGGAACCGGCGATTTGGCTCAGCATATTGCCAGAACGGTCAAGGAAATGGGCTGGGGAACCTCTTCCCGCATTACCAGGCATCAGCTTCTTCTTCATGAGGATATCCCCTATACGTCGCATAACAGCTCCATGTGCTTCGAAGCCGATGTGGATCCCCGGTATTTGCAGGATCTGATCATGTTCTGCTCTCTGTATCTTGAACGCGAGAGTGAACCCGAAGCCGACCCCGGTCTTTGCATCGCGGTTGTCGAGAACCTTGCGGACGTAAGACCGCTGATTGATTTTGGATACCGTGCCAAACGGGAAGTGCTGACCAAAGAAGATGCCTATCGTCTTGCCGGGGGTTTGGACATTCATCTCTCGGAACACGGCGGCACCGGACAAGGTGTGATCGGCGCGCTGGCGGGAGCGGGACTGCGGCTAGGGGGCAACGATGGGGCGTTCAAGAGCAGACATAAGGTCGGCCAACCCGGCGAAATGCTGACAGCGGCGCGTCTGCGGGATCTCGCGAAGGTCGATGCCGTTCAAGACCCGGAAGGCCGGCTGCTTGAGGATCATGAGCCCGTTCTGCTCGGACAGATGGTCAAATCGATTTTATCAGGGGGCAGAGCCGTTATTCCCGTCCAAAAAGAGGCGTCTATAGATGGCTCGTCAGTCTGGAAGACTTGCTCCCGCGAACATATTCATCTTGGCCAGAGGGCTGCGCGATGAGCGGGGCGGACAAACTTCAGCAGGATTTGCTTCAGGAGGATTTGCTTCAGGAGGATCTGATGCGAGAGGAATTGATGCAAAAGGAACCGGTTCGGGACGAGTTGATGCGCGATGACCCGGCCGGGACGGCTGCGCGCTGCTCCTCCTTCCAACCGGACTTGGAAGAAGAATGGGCCGACGATGAGGAAACCTCTTGCCTGAACTGCTATTTCCGCCGTTGGACGAGCCGTTCCTTTGATTGCATGGCTCCTGAAAGAGGTGGCTTCCGAAATGTATGATATCACCATTATCGGTGCAGGCATTGTGGGAACCGCCATCGCAAGGGAATTGTCCAAATATGACCTTAACATACTCGTGCTGGAGAAAAATAATGAGATCGCGAATGAGGCGACCAAGGCCAACAGCGGCATCGTCTACAACGGACACACGGCACGGCCCGAGAAGCTGAAGGGCAGGCTTACGTTAAGAGGCAGGCAGTTGTTCGAGCCGCTGTGCCGGGAATTGGGCGTCGCCTTCAAGCCTGCGGATATGCTGGTCGTCGGCTTTGACGATGAGGACGTCGCCGCCATAGGCGAGCTATACGCGCGGGCAATGCGAAACGGGATTGCCGGAGCCCGCATTCTGAACAGGGACGAGATTCTGGAGCGGGAACCGAACGTGAATGCCGAAGTGATCTCCGCCCTCTTAAACCCTGGATGCGGACTTGTTGATCCGTGGGAGCTGTGCTACGCGCTTGCGGAGAACGCCGTGGAGAACGGCGTTGCGTTCATGACCAATATGGAGGTCACCGGTATTACCCCGATAGATGACGGACTGCTGGTCAAGACGGCATCTTCCTCGTTCTCCAGCAGACTCGTCATCAGCTGTGCAGGCGTTCATTCCGAGGTGATCGACGCGATGACCGGTTCGAATCAAATCCGGATTATTCCGAAGCGGGGCCAGTACGCCGTACTGGACCGCAATAGCGGATTTCAAATCCATCATATTCTCGCACATAGCAAATCGGAGAAGGAGAAGAGCGTCTTTCTGATTCCGACCGTTCACGGCAATGTGATGATCGGGCCCAGCATGGAGCCGGCGGACGGACCATCCTCGCGGGAGACGACCTCAGCGCAGACCGCCAAGCTGCTGCATTCCGCCCGGAAGATTGCGCCGGGATTGCCTGACGGCAGAATCATCCGCAGCTTCGCGGGACTGAAGGCTAAATGCAGCCAGGGGGATTTCTGGATCGAAGAATCAGCACAGCTGCCCGGCTTGATCATGGTTGCCGGCATCAACAATCCCGGTCTGACCTCTTCCCCGGCTATAGCGGAGCACATCTCCGGAATGGTCGGCGGCCTGCTCGCACGCGGTGGACTAGCGCTTCAGCCGAATGCTTCCTTCAACCCCTGCCGCTCCGGCGCGGTGTCCTGGTCCGCTCTTTCGACCGTGGAGAAGAACAGCTTGATCCGCGAACAGCCGGGCTACGGCCGGATCGTCTGCAGATGCGAGACAGTCAGTGAGGAAGAAATCCTCGATGCCATACGGCGCACTCCCGGCGCCCGCTCCGTCGGCGGAATCAAGCGCAGAACAAGAGCCGGAATGGGAAGATGCCAGGGAGGGTTCTGCGGACCGAAGGTCGCGGTGCTGCTGGCGGGTGAGCTTGGCGATAAGCTGACAGGCGTTCTGCTGGAAAACAAGGGGTCGGAATTGCTGGCCGAGACCGAAGCGTGACACAGACCAGAATGCGTACAGGAGTGATGCGGAATGAAACGGTTTGAGCTTGCCGTAATCGGCGGAGGACCTGCGGGAATGGCGGCAGCGCTGGAGGCCCGGAAGCGGGGAGTGAGCCGCATCGCCATATTGGAGCGCGAGCCGGAGCTAGGCGGAATTCTCCAGCAGTGCATTCACAGCGGATTCGGGTTAACCTATTTCGAGGAAGAACTTACCGGACCCGAGTATGCGGAGCGGTTCATCCAGCTTCTTCGCGGTTCGGACATTGAAGTATTGACGGATACCACCATACTTGCGATTGGTACAGACCGCAAGCTTACCGCTGTCAACCCTGTTATGGGTTATTTCGAGATCCTGGCGGACTCCTTGATTCTGGCGACCGGGTGCCGGGAAAAGACGCGGGATTCCATTGGGATCCCGGGCGATCGTCCCGCCGGTGTATTCACGGCCGGAAGTGCTCAGCGGTTCATGAACCGCGAGGGGGGATGCATCGGCAGGCGTGCGGTGATTCTTGGTTCGGGAGATGTGGGGCTCATTATGGCCCGGCGTCTGGCACTTGAAGGCTGCGAGGTCGTTGCGGTGGCCGAAGCTAGAGCCGTTCCCACCGGCCTTAAGCGAAATGTGCTTCAATGCCTGAACGATTTTGGCATACCGCTGCTTCTTAGCCATACGGTTACTTCCATAGTCGGCAAGGAGCGCCTGGAAGGTGTCGTCCTGTCCCAGGTGGATGAGCATCTTCAGCCGATCCCTGACCAATCGGAGTTTATCGAATGCGATGCCCTGCTGCTCTCCGTCGGATTAATCCCGGAGACGGATCTCGCGATCCAGGACGGTATACCCGTCCATGAAACGCAGGGCGGCTTGCTCGTTGACGAGAACCTGCAGTGCGGCGCCGAGGGGATTTTCGCCTGCGGGAATGCCGTGCGCATCTTTGATCTGGCCGATTCAGTCAGCCGTCAGGCTGAACGGGCGGGGCGCTCCGCGGCGGCCTATTTGGCTGGCCGCAAATCCGAGAGCGCCAAGGAACAGGCTGCTGCGGAAAGGAGCGCATCGATATGAGCGTGATGAACATCCGGCACATTTGCATTGTATGTCCGAGAGAATGCGAGATCGACGTAGCACTGGCAGAGCAGACGGTTACGGAGGTAACAGGACATACCTGTGAGCGGGGAAAGGATTTTGCCGTACAGGAGACCCTTTCTCCGTCGCGGATCGTCACGACAACCGTTCCAGTCAGGGGCGGAGTCATCAAGCGGCTTCCGGTCCGGTCCGCGAAGCCCATTCCCAAAGGAATGATTCATGCCTGGATGAATGCGGTCAAGGAGCTTCGACCGGAAGCGCCAATCTCCACCGGCGAGGTTCTGATTCTAAATATACTGGGAACCGGTACCGATGTGATCAGTTCAAGAAGCGTCGAGCGAAGTGATGATTCTCCATTATTTTGACACCCATAGCCTTTCCGAAAAACAAAGGAAGACGACCGATAACCGGCGTCTTCCTTTGTCTTATCATTTGCTGTTGTCATGATTCAATTTACACGTTCAACAAGCGCATCAGTTTGGCGAGCATCGTCACCGCCTCCGCGCGGGTCGCATCTCTTTGACCGCCGAAGCTTCCATCGGGCGAGCCGCTGACCAGGCCAAGCGCGCTTGCTTCTCCCACACTCTGCACAGCCCAGGAATCCAGCTTGTCCTTGTCCGTGAAGGAAATTACGCCTTCCGGAGCGGTTCCGCCCGAAGCCGTGTAGGCTCGCATGGTCATAACCGCCATTTCCTGTCTGGTAATGAAGTCATTCGGGCGAAATCTTCCGCTGTCTCCTTTAATAATTCCCGCTGCTGCGGCTGCGCTCGCCTCTTGAGCGAACCAATCAGCCGTCTTCACATCTGTGAAGACGGAATTTCCGCTGCCCTTCTGCAGCTTTAGCAGACGGGTCAGAAAGACGGCGAACTCCGCACGGGTTACCTTCCGCTGCGGGCTGAACAGAACGTCTGACGCGCCGTTTACAATTTGCCGCCCGGCCATAACTTCAATATCCTGCCGCGCCCAGTGCCCGGATATGTCGGAGAAGGTTCGGGTCGATTCCGTCAGTATTACGGCAGTATACTTGTCGCTACTGAACACAAAGCTCTGTCCGTCGACCTTCCCGCCCGCATACTCCCATCGCCCTTCGTCGGCATTCAGTACATAGGCCGCCAGCTTCTCGGGGACCTTCGTAGCCTCGGGTATCGGCAGCGTCACCGTAACCGGAGAATCGATCTCATAGAGCGGCGTATCGCCGGACACGGACTTCAGAGCGATTACTTGCCGGCTCACCGTATTTTTGGGCTTGGCGGGCAGTGTATTCTCTGCCGGCTTCCATAGACCAAGTGTCCACGCATATTGGTCTGGGAGCGCTGCCGCCGGAACCGATACGGTTACTTTGCCGTTTTTCAGGACAAATGGCTTGCCTGCAGACTTCAAAGCCGTTACAACCGATGCCGGAAGCCGGACTTCCTTCGCGTTGCTATCTGATTCGGAGAAGCCGGATACATCCGCCTCCAGCGAGGATGACGCAGCGTCCTTAATTAGCGTCTCCGCCTTCGCCGCATCCATCCGGAGGACGCCGTCGCCGCCAGGTGCAAGCAGGCTATCCGTCTGCGTTCCTTGTGAAGCGAATGTGGAGCCGACATCTACAGCAGCCGTTCCATCAGTGGACACCGCCACCCGAATGACGGATGATATCCCCCCCTCTCCGGCTCCATTTACCCCTGTTAACCGGAAATACCGGGTAGTGCCTGACGAAATGCCGCTGACCTGGTAAGAACTGCCGGTAATCGGAGCCGCATTAACTTTTTCCAGCTTCCAATAGGGGTCATCACCGGCATAAAGATTATAGCCAGTCGTATAGGCCAGCGGACTCCATGTAATCTGAAGATTGCCGCCCGACCAGTTAGCCTCTACCGAACCGTTCATCGGCGGCGGCACGTCTTCGGTCACCGTACGGAAGGTAATGGAGTGGGCAGGTATCGTCCGGCCGTCCACCGTTGCAATCGCCGGGATGTCCAGCGTATACTGCTTGCCGAATCCCAGATCATAGGCGACTGTCCCCCCGCTCCCGGACAATGGGAGAAAAAAGAACGTGCCGTCATCCGTCGATTGAGCCGCATAGCTTACCGCGCCCGTCGTCCGTTCGGCGTCAAGCGTTGGGTCCAGAGGTACAGCGGAACCATTCTCTTTAAGAACAATTCCTTTGGCCACTTCTTTCGGATGCGCCGCAGGCCTGTCGAGTGAGAACCAGAGTCCGGCTTCGACCGGAACACCTGTCGCCCCGTCTTCAACACTATGAATGATCACCGGGTCACCAGCTCCGCTATATTGCCCTGAAGCGCTTGGAACCGTGAAGACAAATTCAACATCCTCATTTGAACGATAGGCGCCGAGACTGATCTTGTTATTGGCAACCAGCGTGCCGCTCAGCATAACCGTGTAGGCTGCACCCTTGGTGAACGATTCGCCTTCGGCCAACTCCAGGATATAACTCGATCCGGTCGGCATGCCGCTGATCGATTGATTTTTATCAGATGATGAAGACAGAACCGCGACCTGGAGCCTGCTTCCTTCCCCCTTCGATCCCTTGAAGATCCGAAATTGCGCCGGGTCGGCATTGCTCTGCGGCAGATTCTTATCGAACCACACCTGCAGATGCTGTTCGTCCAAATATCGGTATCCTAGGAACTGGAAGTTCTTCCCGCCTTGACCGTTAAGTGCGTGCACCTGTTCCGGAATGCACCCGGCTATCGTTGTGAAGAGCAGAGTCAATGCAAGTATTAATGAAATCTGAACAGACAAAGCGCGGCTGCGTCCAGCAGTCTGCCGGGTGCAGCTTCCCCCTACAGAGCCGGGAAGGCTGCGCAGCAGCGTGTCCTTCCCCTGTCCTTCAATAATCATCCGTATCCCCCCTGCAAGAACTGTGGCACTTAGGCAGCTACTCCATCTTGTCCATTAGCTTCAGCAGCATTGTCGCAGCTTCGGCGCGTGTGGCTGGCTCTGCTGGTGCGAACCGGTTATCCTGTCTACCCGTAATCAGGCCAAGCCCGTATATCCGGTTCACTGATCCGGTAGCCCAGGCTGCAATTTCGCCCTTGTCCTTAAAGGATGCCTCCGCTTCCGCTGTCTGAAGCTTCGCGGCGGTGCAGGCCCGGTCAATCATAACCGCCATCTCCTGACGCGTGATCGGCCGATCCGGATTAAAGCGTCCGCCTTCACCCTGAATCAGGCCGGCTGCCGCCGTCCCGGCCACTGCAGAGGCATACCATGCTCCGTTGTTCACATCGGTAAAAGAAGCCTCGCTGCCGCTATTGTCGAGTTTCAGGATGCGAAACAGCATCGCGGCGAACTCCGCCCGGGTAACCTTGGCGTTAGGAGAGAACCGTGAGCTGTCAACTCCGGTAACGATTTGTCTGGCCGCCATAATGTCGATATTCTCCTTGGCCCAGTGACTTCCGGTATCGGCAAAAGTCCGGTTCCATGTTCCGAGCAGGTAAGTGCCTGATTCACCGACCTTAAGCGTCAGACGGCTGTTCGATTTTTTGCCGGAGACATAATTCCATGCACTTCCTTGATCATTAAGTTGATACAAGCCCTGCAAACGGCTCTCCGACGCAGGAAGCGATATGGTTGTCTGTGTGCCTGACAGCTTCGTCTTGACGCCATCCGCTTGCACCGAGAAAGAGTACGCCTTCTCAATATTCAGATAATCCGGCTTTGGCGACAGATTGGATAATGACGGATATGAAAGGATTAAGGTGGTGTCAGTGCCATCTGGCAATGAAGACTCCGGTATTCTCCAATACAGCGTTCCATCCTGAAGAATGACGGGTTTGCCGGCTTTTTTAAGCTTGGCCGTCAGCTCCTTTGGTATTTCGATCCCGACAGCTATGGCCTGTCCGGTCCACAGCGAGGCAAGATTGATCGCCAGCGCGGCACGGCTGGAATCGGCGAGGGCTTCTCCCGCTTTACCTGCATCCAGCTTCAGCAGGATGGTGCGATCCGGTCTTGCCGTGATTTCTCCCGCCTGCTCCGGAGCAATCGCATTCTGCAGCAGCTCTTCCTCTCCTGAGTCTGAAGCACCGCTGCCCGCACCGCCGCCTCCTCCCCCAACAGCCACGGCCGGTGTGCCGATCGCGAAGTCCCAGGAATAATCATGCCCGAGCGTATTTCCGTTATTGGCGGTAAGTCCCGAAGCTGCCGTAACGGTATAGGCCGTGTCATTCTCCAAATTATTGTAAGTGAGAGTCAGACGGCGCAACTTCTGAACGCTTGTATCCCAATCCGTCCCTTGCTTCAAATAATTCTGCGACGAGAAGGCAATCGCTTGGCCGCTTCCTTTCTTGGTGAGCTTGATCTTCTGCAGCGCATCGTTCAGATTAAAGTCGATGCCGCTGTTGAAATCGAACTGCAGTACTGTACGTGTTGGTTCCTTGCTGATGACACTCATGGATACAGTAAACGTCTTGTCGGAATCCCCTCCGAGCTGTCCTGTAGGACCGCCTGTGCTGAGGTTTCCGGCGGCATCAAACGCCTGGACCGTCAGTGTATGCGGTCCGGTCGGCAGTCCTGCGGCATGGAAGCTGGTGACGTTCCCCACAGAGTAGGCAGGTGATGAATTGCCGTCAATGTAGATCCGGTAACCTGCAACTCCCACATTGTCCGTTGCCGCCGTCCATTGGACATCCGCTTCCATCTGGGCGGTCTTGTCTGCGGTCAGGACGCTGCCGGACGGGAACACCGGCGGAATCGTATCCGCGGCACCGCCTCCGGAGCCTCCCGTGCCCCCAGTACCTCCAGTGCCTCCAGTTCCGCCCGTACTGCCAGTTCCACCAGTCGAAGATCCGGGAGTCCCGCCATCCTCCGACGTCGTCGTTACGGTAACGGACGGACCGTCCGTACTTTCGTGAGTATCCCCATCTACCGCCTGCACCTTGAACAAATAGGTTGCGGACGGAGACAATCCGCTCACCTGATACGTATCGCCGCTGACCGTCGCTGGAGTCAACAGCACGCCGTCCTGATAAACGTTATAGCCGGTGACAGCCACATCGTCGACAGCCCCGCTCCATTTGAGCGTTAGCCCCGTCTTTCCGATATCCTGAGCGGCCAGGTTGCCGCCAACCCATTGTGGAATTGCCAATTGCGGAATTACCGCCGCTACAGCTGGCGAGAGACCGCCTTCGCCTCCAGCGGTAACTCCCGCCACCCGAAAATAATAGGTTTGACCGGGTGTCAGCCCCGTCACAGAGTAGGAGGTGCCCGCCGTTGGCACAGCATTAAGCTTCTGGAAATCCCAGTAAGGATTGCTGCTGTAATAAATATTGTAGCCGGTCGCGAACGACAGCGCGGACCATTGCAGCGTAAACGCGCCGTCCTGGGTGCTTGTAGTTACGGCCGAGGTCATCGTCAAGGGAACATCTGCCGAAGCGGTTGTAAAATGAAGCGTCTTCGCCGGAATCTGCTGCCCGTTCACAAGCTGGATAGCCGGGATCTCCAGCGTATAGGTACTATTCAACGCCAGATCATAGCTGACAGCTCCGCCGCTGCCCGTAAGCGGGATAAAGAAATAAGTATGGTCGTTGCTCATTTCAGGTGAAAAACTTCTTGCCCCGTCGACCGCAGAAGCATCGATCGTAGGATCGTACGGAAGAGCTGTTCCATTCTCCTTCAGTACGATTCCGTTCTTCACCTCGTCATAATTAACGGCGGGAACCGGCAAAGAGAACCAGAGATTCCCTTCCACTGGGACGCCGCTTGCTCCGTCCTCAATCCAGTAATCCGCTTCCCGTTGACCCGACGCTGCCGTATAAGTCCCGTCGCCGGAAGGAGCGGTAAACGTAAAGCGGACATCCCTGTTATTCGTAAATCCGCCGATCACAAGCCCGTTGTTCGCTTTTAACGTACGGCTGATGATAACGGTGTAAGATTGTCCGGATTCAAAGCTATTCTCCGAACCAATCGTCAAAATATAGCTGGAGCCGTTAGGCAGGCCGGTCACGCTCATATTTTTGTCGCTCGACAATCCAGCCGTCGCCGCCGTCACAGTTAACTGCTGCCCGCTGCCGTCCGTGCCTTTATAGATCTTAAATTGCTCAGGCGATACATTGCTTGATGGCAATCCTTTATCGAACCATACTTGAATATTCTTGGAGTCTTTATAGCGGTACCCGATAAAGTGAAAGGGCTTGTTGCCCGTTGCCGAGTCATTGTTAAAGGCCGAAGCCACAGGTACATTCAGCTGCGGCACCAATGACACAAGCACAGCGAGTACCAGCATGATCTTGAAGAACAAGTATTTCTTTCTCATCTAACACTCCTCCAGGATGTCCAGTCTATGAACCGGCTGCGCCGCACACCATACTTCCAACGGGCGCAGCCGCCTTCTTACAGTTCGAGTAGATTCATCAGCTTCAGCAGCATCGCCGCTGCTTCGGCGCGGGTTGCCGTTTCGGCAGGTCCGAAGCTGCCGTCCGGTCTTCCCTTAATGATGCCAAGAGCATTGACATTCTCGACCGCTTCCTTCGCCCAAGCTTGAATGGAAGTAACATCAGAGAACGCTATGCTGCCGCTCTCGCTTGATGCGGCCCCCTTCAATTTTGCCGCCCGTTCGATCATTACAGCCATCTCCTGACGGGTAATGGTATCGTTCGGACGGAATTTGCCGCCGTCTCCTTTGATCAATCCGGCTGCAGCCGCTTTGGCGACATCGCCCGCATACCATGAGCTCGCCGCAACATCCGTGAACGATGCTGTTCCAGCTGTTGTTTCAAGCTGCAGCGTTCTGGCGAGCAGCGCTGCGAATTCAGCGCGCGTTATCGTAGTATTCGGAGCGAATTGCGTATCGCTTACTCCCTTCACGATATGCCGGGAGGCCATCACCTCAATGTCATGCTTGGCCCAATGACTCGCGATGTCCGGGAATGTCAGCGTCGACTGGACAACCAGGAATACCCCGGTACCGCCGGTCTTCAGCTCAAGCTTGCCGCTACCTTCGCGTCCACCCGCATAGGTCCAGCCGTTTCCGGACGAGTCCGGAACGTATACGCCCAGCAGTTCCGCATCAGCCGTTCCTGCCGGAATCGGGAATCGGATGACCGCACCTGTTCCAACATTCTTGATCTCCTTGCCATCCGCTGTAACACTAAGGCTATAACCAGCTTTCCCTACAGTTCCGGCTGGCGCGGCCGACACGGACTGAAG
>RCUS01001397.1_pt1 | contig 12619 bp, 16 predicted proteins | sample 2166221 | NCBI WGS metagenome assembly RCUS01 (sample SAMN09932758, study PRJNA488358) | compost metagenome | isolation source: compost soil in cyclohexanecarboxylic | place: Germany: Experimental Botanical Garden | reverse complement strand
CCAAGTCTGTAGCGGACTTTCACCGCCAAGTTATCGCCCATGCCGGGCGCACACGCAAAAAAGAACCGCCGATCTTCATCGGCCGGTTCTTCCGGTCTTGTGGGTGTATTAACCCGTCCATTTACTCAAAAATGTTCAGGACACTGTCCTATTTTCCTGGAGCCTCAAGAGAGAAACGGCCCAGCTTGCCGGCCCGAAGCTCGTGTAGAAGCGTTCGGGAGGCTTTCTCCAGATCCACTCTGCCTCCGCTGACCAGACAACCCCGCTTTCGGCCGATCGCTTCCATTACAGTCACGATTTCATCCGGGTTATCGAGATCCTCAGGAAGCTTCTCTATGCCGTATCGCTCCTTGAAGCGGTCTCCGTAATCTTGCATCAGAAATTTAATCGCATAGAACGCGATGTCCTCGACATTGAGAATCTCCTCGCGGATTGCGCCGGTAATGGCCAAGCGATACCCAACCATCTGATCTTCAAACTTGGGCCACAAAATACCCGGGGTATCAAGCAGCTCCAGATCGCCCCCAGTTTTGATCCATTGTTGTCCCTTGGTCACGCCTGGACGGTCTCCCGTCGCCGCGATATTTTTCCCGGCCATCCGGTTGATCAGCGTCGACTTGCCTACATTGGGAATGCCCACTATGAGTGCGCGCATGGCACGGGGGTTCATTCCCTTGGCAATCTGCCGGTCGATCTTCTCCTTCAGGAGCAGACGCACCTGATCCGGAATTTCCTTCACTCCGCTACCAGTCGAGGCATCGACCGGATGCGCCACATGACCTTCTGCGCGAAAATAGGCAAGCCACTTCTTGGTCGCCTCAGCATCCGCCAAATCGCTTTTGTTCAGAATAATCAGCCTTGGCTTGTCCTTCAAAATATCGTCAATCATCGGATTGCGGCTGGACAGCGGAAGGCGGGCATCAAGAAGTTCGATGACAACATCAATCAGCTTCAGTTTGTCTTCGATTTGCCTTCTGGCCTTGGTCATATGACCTGGAAACCATTGTATGGTCACTGCCCGTCGCCTCCTTTGAATGTTGTCTGCAATTAGTGTTTAATCCATTCCATATCGGATACCGGCCAGAAAATGACGTCAGCCCGTCCGACAATTTCTCCGAGCGACACATAACCGATCATGCGGCTGTCCGTGCTGTCTGAACGGTTATCGCCCATGACGAACACATGGCCTGCAGGCACCGTACCGTCCTTGAAGTCTTCATTTGGAAAGTCTTTGTTGTTATACAGCTTGTTATTCTTATGGGCATCGTCAATGGCATCCTGAATATAGGTTTCGTTCACGGTCTTTCCATTAACCGTAACGACATCGCCCTCCACCTTGACGGTATCTCCAGCCACACCGATTACCCGTTTAATGAAATCCCTGCCCTCCGAAGGCACATGAAAGACGATAACCTCTCCCCGCTTCGGAGACCGCATATCGTATAAAATCTCATTAACAATAACCCGCTCGCCGGTATGAAAATTCGGCTGCATGGACGGTCCGTCCACAATGAACGGCTTAAATAACAGCCAGCGAATCAGAATGACCAGAACCAAGGCGATTGCGATCGCTTTTACCCATTCCAGGACTTCATTCTTCTTCTTCGGGGGCGTGCCCTGTACTTGACCTTCTTCCTGTACTTGGCCTTCTCCCTCTCCCTGTCCACCCTGCTGCAAATCCTGCTGCATGGTTCACCGTCCTCTCGTTAACTCAACCTAAACTGCCGCAAAATTAAGAAGAAACGGATGCGCCGGCCTGCTGTGGCGGCACCCGTTTCTCATCATCCATTGAAGGAGCATACTTATAAGCCGAAACAGAACCGTCAGGCTTATCGTCATATTGCTAAACGAAAGGGGCTTGAAATCAAGCCCCTCCCCTCTGCCGCTGGATTAGCGACGAATTTCTTTAATTCTAGCAGCCTTACCGCGCAGTTCACGCAGGTAGTAGAGCTTGGCACGACGAACTTTACCGTGGCGAGTTACTTCGATTTTATCAATCTTCGGCGAGTTGATTGGGAAAGTTCTTTCCACACCAACGCCGTAAGAAATTTTACGAACCGTAAAAGTCTCGCTGATTCCGCCGCCGCGGCGCTTGATTACAACGCCTTCGAACAGCTGGATACGTTCGCGGCTACCCTCGATAACCTTAACATGCACTTTCAGTGTGTCGCCAGCACGAAAGCTAGGGATATCTTTGCGCAGCTGCTCTTTCGTAATCTCTTGTAAAATATTCATTAAGGACTTCCTCCTTCCGTACAGGTGTTCATGCCTCCTCCGGAGAACCTCGTTCTCCTTCATCATCCGCAGCGGACCACCGTATTCCACACAACAAAAATTATTCTAGCATATCACAATGCTTAAATCAACCTTTTTATCCCGTTACAGAGGAAGCATATCCCGTTTTCTGGCTTTGTCGCGGCAGTCCTTGCACAAACCTGTAACCGTTCCATCATCCTGCGCGTAAAAGATCAGCTTTCCGTTTTTCTTTTTACAGCTTGAGCAGGGCTGCTCTTCGGAATGCTGCCTTGCCCTGCGGTGCGCGTCAAGAGGTATGACATTGTTCTTTCGCTTCTGCACATTCCTTGAATTTCGAAACCGGGTTACGGCATACACGGCGGCGGCAGCCAGCACAATCAGCAGGAGTACAAGATATCGCATCGCAGGTTTCCTTTCTATAGAGGCTTTATTTAATTATTATTATACGGGAATTGTTTTTTATGAAACAAGTTTTTCCGTTATTTGATGACGTCTACTCGACTTTGGTCCAGGGAATTTTACGGTCCCGGGTCTCTGTTAGTATTTTTTCCCATCCGATATAATAAACGCATACATAACCGGATGACATCACGAATATCAGAACAACAAGAAGCCAAGGAGGCTAATAACAATGAAACACAAATGGAGCACGGCAGCCATTGCCGGTATCATAACGGCTCTGCTCCTGTCGGGCTGCACACCGTTGCCTGGGAAGAGCGCGGAAGACAAGCAGGAGAATTCAGATAACAGCATTGAAGAAGCAGCGAGGTCGATAGGCGATTCCGTCCGCCAAGGAGTAGGCACAGCCGTAGACAGCGCGGCTAAGGTTGTGGAGAGCACAACCGATCTTGCGACTGACCGTCTGAGTTCTTCCGGAATGAAGAAGGAGATCGTCTACAGCACGGAGGCCGGCAGCGGAACGGCGCTGAGAGTGGAAAGTTCTGTCGGTGATATCGAGGTAAAGCGAGGCAGCGGGTCCCAGTTGAAAATTTCCGCAACCGTTACTGCGTATAAAACCGTCGGTCGCCAAGATCATCGGCAGGAAATTCTGGACCATGCGGTCGTGGAAGCCAAACAATCCGGAGGGGAGTGGACAGTCTATACCCATTCCAGCGAGGATGCAGATACTGATTTGTGGACCTGGGCCAACCGCCAATATGATACCTCCGACCTTACCATATCCTATGTCATCGAAGTGCCCGATAGTATGAATCAATTCGTCATCCGAAGTGATGTTGGCCGGATCAATACACGGGGATTAAACGGTACTTACGACGTAACTAGCGATGTCGGCAGCATCAATGTGAAAGACGCCCATATAACCGGCGATTCCAGCATCGGCACGGACACGGGAACAATCAACCTCGATCTCTCTGGTATTGACAGTAGCTCCAAGTTGAAAGTCAGCTCTGAAGTCGGCAGTATCACCGCCTCCCTGGACTCATCCGTTGCTTGTACGCTGGAAGCCCATGCCGAGTTGGGCGGCGTTCGCGGCGTATCCTCCGGAAGAACCGACATCAACGGCGGCGGTCCAGTGGTGACCCTGAACTCTTCGGTCGGATCGATTAAAGTGGCCAAATGAGATAGCAGCTTGATGATCAGCACAAAGAAACCGCGTTCCGGCTGGAACGCGGTTTCTTAATTACGATCGGAGTAGCGGGATTCGAACCCACGGCCTCACCCACCCCAAGGGTGCGCGCTACCAGACTGCGCCATACCCCGATGCTTTCTCCCGAGCCCCACAAGGGTTGGAGAAATTTCTCACAAGGAATATTATAACGCAGAGCGGCAGCTTCGCGCAAGACTATTTGCCAATTTGGCAGGTTGGGCCGTCCTCCGTGTAGTCGCGATTAAGAGGCAATTCCATAATGATTTGACTATAGAAAAGGATAATGTATCTCTATTGTCGAACTCCGCAATACACCACAAAAAGGGGAATCGACAATGAATGACAAAATTAAAGGACTCATATTGGGTTTGTCCATCGGCTCTTTGCTCACCGGAGCTACCGCATTCGCAGCAACTGGCGTCAACATCAACGTTGTAACTAAAAAGTTAAGCATCTATCTCGATGGGTCTAAGAAGACTTCTGCAACTGGATTTATTTACAAGGGCACGACATACATTCCGGTTAAAAGTGCTGGAACCGCAATCGGTAAACAAGTAGGTTTATATGGTGATAGTTTATACATAGGTAAGCAGCCAACCGTAAAAGTGTCTGCCTCTCAAGCAGTTGAATTAGTTCAGAAGAAATACGGCCCTTTCTCATCGGGTTACATTGTAGAAGTTGACAGTGAAACATCAACTAAATATACAGTCCATGTATACGAGGTCGTGATTGATGATCAAACAACGGGTGTAGGACACACTGCAACCTTCAATTGGTACGATGTAGATAAATATACCGGGGCCATAACTCCAATGTTCGATTTTTGATCTATGAATGGTCTATAATTTCTTCTTATTCGCACTAACTAGATCAATTGCAGCGGCAAGAACCAATATAATAACGGATTGCAGCAATGGTTTAAAATAGCCGGGTTCATCGTAAATCAAGCAGGCTGCTGCGAAATTAAATATGAAAAAAAGCAAGTATTTCACTGTTCGCTCATCCCTTTTCAGAAGTATAGAACGTGAATCCATCTTCGGAGAAATTTTCAAAATAATTCTTCAATATCTACTTAAATTTTGTAGAATTTCAGAATGTGCTGTGCTATACTGTGTCTACAAGGAAAGGAGGTGCGTTCACATTAGTAATGACATGTTGAACGTATCCCTTACCCGGACCATTGGCTAACTAACAGGCTTTTGGTGGCGCGGGATACGGTTCAGAAATGAAGCGCCTCGGGTAGAAAGACCGTCTTCGGACGGTCTTTTTTATTGCCTTTTTTTCACGAAGGTCATTCTGATGCTGTATGCAAAAAAACCGCCATACGCGAACGGTGTTCACATTAGGCGGTTCTCGAGGTATGGTTTCTCTGCTTGCTAGGGCAGGAGGTCTGGCACTTACGATTTGCGATTGGTGTAAAAGTCAATGATATCGCTAACCGTGCGGAGCGGCTCCGCTTCCTTCCGGATCGGGTTCGAGTCCGGCTTGCAGTCGTCATGCGTATTCGTAGTCATCTAGTTCATCCTTTCGCTGGTTCAGCCTTCTCTGTTGTGTGCGGCATCACTATTAATTACCCCAAAACCGGGGATCTTGACACCTTAACAGTATATGGATGAGATGAACGTTTTATGACGGCGATTCCCCCTGCAAAATCAAATTCATATCTCCCGATCCTTCGGTTCGCCTTCTCTCTGAAATCTCAGGTGCTTATGTTGGCGAAAAGATCGCGTCCTACTGCTCCATCTCGGCCTTCAGCCGCTTCAGCACCTTACGATCCCCTTCGCTCAGCTCCGCCTGCTCCAGCAGATCCGGTCTTCGTTCCAGCGTACGTCTCAGCGACTGCTCCCGCCGCCAGGCTTCGATATTCGCATGATGCCCACTCAGCAGCATATCCGGCACCTTCCAGCCCCGGAACTCCGGCGGACGGGTATAGTGCGGGTATTCCAGCAGCCCTGTGCTGAAGGAATCGGTAATCGCAGATGTCTCGTTGCCAAGCGCACCCGGCTGCAGACGAACCACCGCGTCGATGACCGTCAGTGCCGGAAGCTCACCTCCGGTCAGAACATAGTCTCCGATGGACAGCTCGTCCGTAACGAGATGCTCCCGAATGCGTTCATCATAGCCCTCGTAATGGCCGCAGATGAAGATCAGATGCTGCTCCTTGGAGAGCTCCTCCGCAATCCGCTGATCGAAGGGCCGGCCCTGCGGGCACATCAGAATAATCCGCGGCTTGGCGTCGGCTGCTGGGACCTCATCAGTAATGGCGCTATTCGCCACCGCTTCCTCTGCCCCCACCGGAAGCGCCGTTTCCACTCCGGCCAAAGCCTCGGAAACTGACGGAGCTTGGACGGAATGGCGCTCCCCCAGCACATGCTCCACCGCAGCGAAAATCGGGTCCGGCTTCAGCACCATCCCGCCACCTCCGCCGTACGGCGTATCATCGACGCTGCCATGCTTGTTGCCGGAAAAATCCCGGAAATTCACCGCCTGAAGGCGGGCAATTCCTTTGTCCCGAGCCTTGCCCAGGATGCTTGTCCCGAATACGGCTTCACACATCTCCGGAAAAAGCGTCAGCACATCGATCCGTATCATCACAGCAGTCCTTCCATCACATGGACCTTTACCTTTTTGCCCGGCACATCCACGTCGAGAACCACATCATCGATTACCGGGATCAGCAGATCCTGGCCCTTGGGCCGCTTCACAACCCACACATCATTCGCCCCGGGCGTTAAAATCTCGGTGATCACCCCAAGCTTGCCGTCATCCGGGTTATCGCTGTACACTTCACAGCCGATAATATCGTGGAAATAATACTCGTTGTCCGGCAGCTCCACCCGATCCTCGGATGTCACCTTGATCAGGCTGCCTTTATATTTTTCCACCTGGTTGATATCATGATAGCCCTTCAGCTTCACGATGTACATTCCCTTATGCTCCCGGGATGATTCAACCGTAACTTCCAGCCGCTCCTTGCCGTCCTCCGGCATAATCAGCAGCTGGCTTCCCGGCGCAAACCGGACTTCCGGAAAATCCGTGCGGGACAGAACTTTGATTTCTCCGCGTATTCCATGCGTATTGACCAGCTTGCCGACCGTTAACAACGTTTCCGACATAACATCCGCTCCCTTGCCTGTTCTCTTCTATTTATAACGTTCCCCCGCGCCTGCCGTCTATGCCGCAAGGAAAGGGATTCTCATGAATTTCTGACTTTAGCAAAAAGGAGCCGGAATCTGGCGATCCCCGGCCCCTCTTTATGGTTACCGATCAGGACAAAATGTCCACGGTAACGCGCTTATCGCTCTTGACTGCTGCTGATGTTACGACGGTTCGGAGCGCCTTGGCGATCCTGCCCTGCTTGCCAATGACCTTGCCGACATCATCAGGATGGACCGACAATTCATAGACAATAAGGTGATCCTTCTCCACCGCCCGCACCGTCACATCTTCCGGATGATCCACTAAAGCCTTAGCAATAACTGCAACTAATTCTTCCATAGAGGACCCTCGCAATCAGTCATTATTTCTGCAGCTTCGACTCATGGAATTTCTTCATAACGCCCGCTTTGCTGAGCAGGTTGCGGACCGTGTCGGATGCTTGCGCACCGGTTTGAAGCCATTTCAGAGCTTTTTCCTCATCGATGTTCACTACTGCCGGTTGTGCAACCGGGTTATAGTAACCGATCTCCTCGATGAAACGACCGTCACGAGGGGAACGGGAATCGGAAACTACTACACGATAGAAAGGCGCTTTATGAGCACCCATACGTTTCAGACGAATACGTACTGCCACGAAATTCACCTCCTTCAAAAAGTTTCGATCCCTCCCAACCCCTCCCTTCCAAGGGAGGGCCCCAAGGGCTGCCGCCCTCTGGACACCCGCTAATGGCAATTGGCGTTGGCGTTCAGATTGGTGGGACCTTGGTGGGTGGAGTGCTTGGATCGCTTGCCGTCCCTGTCGGGACACGCTTTACTGCGAATCTATCTAGTCACGGGTTTCAAACCCACAAACCAACCACAAGCGTTAAAGACTGAAAAGCTTACTGATCGACCTATGTTGTACAATGGTCGATCCAGGCAGACCTTGAAGCTTCAAAAACTTGAACCTTCAAAACCACAAAGACTTAACGAAACGGGAACTTCATTCCCTTGCCGCCGAGAGCTTTCAACTGCTTCATGGCGTTCTTCTTGCCCTTGCCTCCGCCGCCCATACCGCCCATCATACCGGAGAACTGCTTCATCATACGGCGCATTTCATCGAACTGCTTGATGAGACGATTCACCTCGGTGAGCGAGGTGCCGCTGCCGGCGGCAATCCGCTTGCGGCGGTTATGGTTGATGATTTCAGGCTGGGCCTTCTCCTGCTTCGTCATGGAATGGACGATCGCCTCGACACGGCCCATCTGCTTGTCGTCAACCTTGAGGTCCTTCATGCCCTTCGCCTTGTTCATGCCCGGGAGCATATCGAGAATCTGATCCAGCGGACCCAGCTTCTTGACCTGGTCCATCTGCTCCAGGAAATCATCGAACGTAAATTCCGCGTTGCGCATTTTACGTTCCATTTCCTTCGCCTTGTCGGCATCGATGTTCGCCTGCGCTTTCTCAATCAGCGACAGCATGTCGCCCATACCGAGAATCCGCGACGCCATCCGCTCCGGATGGAAAGGCTCCAGCGCATCGATCTTCTCGCCGAGCGCGGCGAACTTGATCGGGCAGCCGGTTACAGCTTTGACCGACAGCGCGGCGCCGCCGCGCGTATCGCCGTCCAGCTTCGTCAGCACAACGCCTGTAAGCTCAAGCTGCTTGTTAAAGCTGTCCGCGACGTTCACGGCATCCTGACCAGTCATGGCGTCGACGACGAGAAGCACTTCGTCTGGCTTGACCTCGGCGTGAATCTGCTTCAGCTCTTCCATCAGCTCTTCGTCGATATGCAGACGGCCTGCGGTATCGATGATGACATAATCGTGATTGTCATCCTTGGCCTGCTGCAGCGCCTGCTTCGCGATCTCGACCGGGCTCACCTTGTCGCCCAGCGAGAATACCGGCACTTTGATCTGTTCGCCGAGAATCTGCAGCTGCTTGATCGCGGCCGGACGGTAAATGTCGCCCGCTACGAGTAGCGGCCGGTGGTTGCTCTTCTGCAGCAGCTTGGCCAGCTTGCCGGAGGTCGTCGTCTTACCGGCGCCCTGAAGGCCCGCCATCATAATGACGGTCGGCGGCTTGTTCGCCTTGGCCAGCTTCGCCTGAGTGCCGCCCATCAGCTCCGTCAATTCCTTGTTGACGATGTCGATGATGACCATGCCTGGTGTGAAGCTCTCCATAACTTCCTTGCCGACGGCCTTCTCTTTCACCTTCGCCACGAAGTCCTTAACGACCTTGAAGTTAACGTCCGCTTCCAGCAGGGCCAGACGCACCTCGCGCATCGCTTCGTTTACGTCTTCTTCGGACACCTTGCCTTTACCGCGCAGCTTGCTGAACACGTTCTGCAGTCTTCCGGTTAATCCTTCAAATGCCATAGGCTGCCTTCTCCCTTCAAGCTACTCCAGGTTCTCCAAAGAATCCACAATTTCATTAAGGCGCTGTCCGTACGATTCCGGAAGAGCCGCCTCGTTCCGGATTCTGCGTAATTCTCCAAAATACATGGTTCGGGTTTCATGCTTCGATAATAAACCGAGCTTCGTTTCGTAATTCTCGAGCACCTGCTCGGCGCGCTTGATATGCTCGTACACAGCCTGTCGGCTGATTTCAAATTCCGCCGCAATCTCCCCAAGGGAGAAATCGTCGTGGAAATAATATTTCAGAAACGTCTGCTGCTTATCGGTAAGCAGAGGTTCGTAGAATGCAAACAACAGATTGATCCGGTTCGTCTTCTCCAGTCGGTTACCCTGACTCATCAAGGGCACTCCCTTCGTCAAGGAAAAACACTTTACACCAATTCAACGTTCCTAATCATACCGAAAACAAAGAAAGATGTCAAGCACTTTTGCTTGTCATCTTTTCTTCTTCATTTTGCGGGTAATATCAGCCTTGGTCCTTACCGGATCGGCAGCAGATACAGCAGCACCGCGAAGAAATGAGTGACGCTTCCCAGCAGCACGAACACATGCCAGACCGCATGATGATAAGGGAACGCCCGCCATACATAGAATATGGTTCCGAGCGTATACAGAACGCCGCCAGCCATCAGAAGCGACATGCCGTCCTGTGCCACAGCCGCCGTCAGCGGCCCCCAGGCGATCACGATCAGCCAGCCCATCGCGATATAGAAAATCGTCGACATGAAGAGAAACCTTTTGGTGAAAAATGCCTTGAACAATACGCCGAAGAAGGCGATGCCCCAGATGATCCCGAACAAGCTCCAGCCAAGCGTTCCCCGGATGGCAACCAGCAGAAACGGCGTATAGGTGCCGGCGATGAACAAATAGATGGAGGAATGGTCGAAGAACTCGAACAGATCCTTCACCTTGCCTTCCTTCAGGCTGTGCACGATCGTCGAATTCAGGTAGAGCAGCAGCATCGATGTGCCATAGATGGAAAAGCTCACGACATGCCAGGCCGTTCCTCTCATGCTGGAGAAGACGATGAGCAGCACCAGTGCGGCGACGCTCAGCACAGCGCCAATACCGTGCGTTACTGCGTTTACGACCTCTTCCTTTCGACTATAGGTGTACGTATTCGCCATATCCTCTCTCCTTTCACTGACGGTTTTCTTCTATTATATCTTTTGCAAATTTGATAATCCACCGGCGCCGGAATGATTAATGGTTATTCAGACGGTAAATGTCACGGTACTTTTGCTCCAGGTAGTCCGCCAAATAATCGGGGCTCAGCGGCTCGCCGGTAACGCGCTCGATAATCTGCGATGGGGTTTCACTCATACCGTACCGGTAAATCGCTTCTGTGAGCCACTCCTTGATCGGCAGCAAATTGCCGGAGGCAACAAGCGAATCGAATTCCGGCAGCTCTTTCCGAAGCGTATTCAGGAACTGTGCCGCGTACATATTACCCAGAGAATAGGAAGCGAAATAGCCGAAATCCCCGCCCGACCAATGAACATCCTGCAGTACGCCCAGACTGTCGGTTGGTGGAACGACCCCCAGGTACTCCTTGTACTTGGCATTCCATACCTCAGGCAAGTCCTTGACCTGCAGTCCTTCATTAAAGATCAGCTTCTCGATTTCATAACGGATAATGATATGTAGGTTATACGTCAGTTCATCCGCATCAATCCGGATCAGCGAGTTCTCCACCCGGTTAATGGCCCGGTAGAAATCCTCCATGTCTACGTAAGCGAACTTTTCCGAAAAACGCGATTGAAGATCGCTGTAATACCGCTGCCAGAAGGCGCGGCTGCGGCCGATCATATTTTCCCACAGCCGGGATTGGGATTCGTGGATGCCCATCGAGGCGCCCTGTGCAAGCGGTGTGCCAACGAGGTCTTTCGAAATGTTTTGCTCATACAGAGCATGTCCGCCTTCATGCAGACAGCTGAACAAGGAACTGGTCACGTTATCCAGCACATAATTCGTCGTTATGCGAACATCACCGGGATTTAGCCCTGTGGCGAACGGATGCACACTTTCATCCAGACGGCCCGCTTCAAAGTCATAGCCCATCTGCTTCAATAGAAATAATCCGAATTCCTCCTGGCGGTCGGACGGGAATTCTCCTTCAAGGAAGGCAGCGTCCGGCTGATGAGGGGATGCGGCGATTTTCTCCGCCAGTGGAACAAGCCGGCTTCTCAGTTTGCCAAAAATCTCGTCGAGCTTCGCTACAGTTAGATCCGGCTCGTACATATCCAGCAGAGTGTCATATCGGGTTCCCTTAACGCCCCAGCTGTCGATAAACTCCTGTTTGAAAGCCACGATCTTGCTTAAATAGGGCTCAAACGAGGCAAAGTCATTCTCCGCCTTGGCTGACTCCCACATCGTCTCGGAATGGGCGGCCAGCACGGCGTACTCTTCATACTTCTCGGGAGAAATGCTCTGGCTCCGTTCATATTCCTTCCGGCAGTCCTCTACGATCTTCCGCTGAGCGGCCGACAGCTGGGTATTGGCCTCCGGCTGGCTGAACAGCTCCGTGAACCGCCCCATTTCGGGAGAGGTCTCCAGCTTGAAGTGCTCGCCGCTCAGCATTCCGATTGTCTTGGCACGGACTTCCGCCCCCTTGCGCGGCGCGCCCGTCCGCAGATCCCAATGAAGCAGTCCGATTGCTTCGCGGTAACCGCTCATCTTGGCCAGCAGAACAGCGAAATCATTCCACTGCGCCTGTAATTGATCTTCCATCTTCTTACACCCGCTTTCTGCAAAATCATGCTACTCTTGATGATACTTTTTTAAGTGGGTATAATCAACGTCCCCTACAAGAAAATCGCTGAATCGAATAGAACCCGCATAAACAACAATCTACAAACATCTTTGCGGGTAGAATGCGGGTAACGAATGGAGACCCGATATGAACCTGAAAGACATCACCCCGGGCCTGCGCGTCCAGATCGCTCCTGACCACCAAAGTGGACATGGCAGCCGCACCGGCAGAGTCGTCGCTGTCGGTACCTTCGAAGGCGGCTACACGATCTGCGCCCTGGTCGATATCGGAGAGCCGCTGTTGGCCATCATTGAGCCGGAAGCTTTGGAGCTGGCTCCGGAGGAACCACTGCCGCCAGGCTGGAAGGAGTTTGAAGTGTAATAAACTGTAGGGGCGTGAGGCCCCTCCCCTCAAGGAGGTTAAACCATAGATGAGTAAAAAAGACGT
>RCUS01001396.1_pt1 | contig 12619 bp, 9 predicted proteins | sample 2166221 | NCBI WGS metagenome assembly RCUS01 (sample SAMN09932758, study PRJNA488358) | compost metagenome | isolation source: compost soil in cyclohexanecarboxylic | place: Germany: Experimental Botanical Garden | reverse complement strand
ACGGCGCGACCACTTACATGATCTGCGTGGCCGCCATGCTGCCGCTCTACAGCCGCATCGGCATGAGCCCGCGGATCATGGCCGGTCTGATCATCCTCGCCGGTGGCGTGATGAACATGACTCCATGGGGTGGCCCAACCGCCCGTGCCGCCAGTGCGTTGCACGTGGACCCGTCGGCGATCTTCGTACCGATGATTCCAGCGATGGCGGCCGGTGTGGTGGCGATCCTGGCCATCGCTTACTTCTACGGCAAACGTGAACGTGCGCGCCTGGGTGAGCTGCACCTGGTGGGCGATGAGATCGACCACAGCGAAATCAGCGTCTCGCAGTTCCCGGATGCCCGTCGTCCGAAACTGATCTGGTTCAACGGCGCCCTGACCCTGGGCCTGATGTGCACCTTGATCGCCGGCCTGTTGCCACTGCCAGTGCTGTTCATGGTGGCGTTCAGCATCGCGATGATCGTCAACTATCCTTGCCTGCAACAGCAGAAGGATCGCGTCGCGGCCCACGCCGGTAGTGTGCTGGCAGTGGTCGGGCTGATCTTTGCCGCCGGCATCTTCACCGGTATCCTGTCGGGCACCGGCATGGTCGATGCCATGTCGAAAAGCCTGCTGTCGGTGATTCCGGATTTCTTCGGCCCGTACCTGGCGGTAATCACGGCGCTGGTGAGCATGCCGTTCACGTTCTTCATGTCGAACGATGCATTTTATTACGGCGTGTTACCGGTACTTGCCGAAGCCGCCAGCCATTACGGTATAACCGCAGTGGAAATGGCACGTGCCTCGATCGTCGGTCAGCCCGTCCACCTGTTGAGCCCGCTGGTTCCATCGACCTACCTGTTGGTGGCCCTGGCTGGCATCGACTTCGGTGACCACCAGCGCTTCACTCTCAAGTGGGCAGTGCTGGTTTGTATCTGCATACTGATTGCTGCACTGCTGTTGGGGACTTTCCCGGTGTTCAGCACTCTATAAGCCCAAGACTCACCACTTCGGGTCCAGGCTTCGCTGTTTGAAGCCCGGGCCCGTTGTGGTTTAACAATCGCTCAAAGGAATACACATGGAATGGCTGACCAACCCTGAAATCTGGGTTGCCTTCTTCACCCTGACCGCCCTGGAAATCGTCCTGGGTATCGATAACATCATCATGATTTCGATCCTGGTCAGCCGCATGCCCAAGCACATGCAGCAGCGCACCCGGATTTTCGGTCTGGCGCTGGCCATGATCACGCGGATCCTGTTGCTGCTGTCGATCACCTGGGTCATGCGCCTTACCGCCGACCTGTTCGAAGTGTTCGGCCAGGGTATCTCCGGGCGTGACCTGATCCTGTTCTTCGGTGGTCTGTTCCTGCTGTGGAAGAGCTCGCAAGAGATGTACCACGCGCTGGAAGGTGAAGACGAAAGCAACGAAGAACCTTCGGGCAAGGGTGGCAACTTCCTGTACACCATCATCCAGATCGCGATCATCGACATCGTGTTCTCGCTGGACTCGGTCATCACTGCGGTCGGCATGGTGTCCCATGTACCGGTCATGGTGGCGGCGATTGTCGTGGCCGTTCTGGTGATGATGCTGGCTGCGGGCACCATCAGCGCGTTCATCGACAAGCACCCGTCGCTGAAGATGCTGGCGCTGTCGTTCCTGCTGGTGGTCGGTACCGTACTGATCGCCGAATCGTTCGACGTGCATGTGCCAAAAGGCTACGTCTACTTCGCCATGGCGTTCTCGCTGGCGGTGGAAGCGATCAACATCAAGATGCGCACCGCGATCGCGAAAAAGCGCAAGCAGCAGGATCCGGTGAAACTGCGCAAGGACATTCCGGGTCAATAACCCGAATGTTGTGCTGAGCAAAAGGGGCCTTCGGGTCCCTTTTTCTTTGTCTGCATCAAATTGTTTTCATGACAGTTTTGTTTCAATCACTTCTTTAGCTATGCGATGCTGGCGCCCAGCCCGTTAGCCAACTACAGCTTAAGTACAAAACGTAGAACAACGCGCGGCACCGTCAACTTGCCCCTTTGGGGCGTTACCACCACAGGGGGCCTGTATGCTCACCCTGCTCAATTTGCTCTCTGCCGTGGCCTTGCTGATCTGGGGCACGCACATCGTCCGAACCGGCATCCTGCGGGTTTACGGTTCCAACTTGCGCCATGTCATTGGCCAGAACATGTCCAAACGCTGGCTGGCGTTCATTTCCGGGATCGTGGTAACCGCCATGGTCCAGAGCAGCAACGCCACCGCCATGCTCGTCACTTCCTTTGTCGGCCAGGGCCTGATGGCGCTGACCCCGGCGCTGGCGACCATGCTTGGCGCCGATGTCGGTACGGCGCTGATGGCGCGGGTGCTGACTTTCGACCTGTCATGGCTGTCGCCGCTGCTGATCTTCCTCGGGGTGATTTTCTTCCTCTCGCGCAAACAGACGCGACTGGGCCAGATGGGCCGCGTCGCGATTGGCCTAGGCTTGATCATCCTGGCGTTGCAGCTGATCGTCGAGGCGGCCACGCCGATCACCCACGCCCAAGGGGTGAAGGTGATTTTCGCCTCGCTGACCGGCGATATCCTGCTCGACGCCCTGGTCGGTGCGCTGTTCGCGATGATTTCCTACTCCAGCCTTGCGGCAGTGCTGCTGACCGCAACCCTGGCCGGCGCCAGCGTGATCAGCTTGCCGGTGGCCATCGGCCTGGTGATCGGCGCCAATATCGGCAGCGGCATTCTGGCGTTCCTCAGCACCAGCATGCAGAACGCCGCCGGACGCCAGGTGGCCTTGGGCAGCCTGCTGTACAAACTGATCGGCCTGGTGCTGATCATTCCGGTACTCGACCCGTTGGTGCACTGGATCGACAGCCTGGATTTCAGCCCCCAGGAAATGGTCATCGGCTTCCACCTGCTCTACAACACCGCACGCTGCCTGATCCTGCTGCCCAGTGTCGGGCCGATGGCCAGGTTTTGTGCCTGGGTGTTGCCGGAGCGGCCACAGGTCAACGGCACTGCCAAACCCCGGCACCTTGACGCTACGGCGCTGGTTACACCGAGCTTGGCGCTGGCCAACGCGGCTCGGGAAACCCTGCGCATGGGTGACCTGATCGATAACATGCTGGAGGCCATGCTCGATGTGCTGAACGGCAAGCAAACCGCAGTGACACAAGAAGTGCGTCGCCTGGCCGACGATGTGGAATCGCTCTACAGCGCCATCAAGCTGTATCTGGCGCAAATGCCCCGCGAGGACCTCAGTGATCAGGACAGCCGGCGCTGGGCGGAAATCATCGAGCTGGCGATCAACCTCAAACTTTCCAGTGACTTGATCGAACGCATGCTGCGCAAGGTCCAGCAGCAGAAAACCTCGCAGCGCCGGTCGTTTTCCGAAGTGGGGCTGGACGAATTGACCGGGCTGCAAACTCAGTTGATTTCCAACCTGCGGCTCGGGATGTCGGTGTTTCTCAGTGGCGACCCGGAAAGTGCCCGCCAGCTGGTGCGTGAAAAACGTCGTTTCCGCGCACAGGAACGGCGCCTGGCTCACGCTCATGTCAGCCGCTTGCAACGTAAAATCGTGCAAAGTATCGAAACCAGTTCGTTGCACCTGGAGCTGATCGCCGACATGAAGCGTCTGAATTCGCTGTTTTGCAGCAGTGCCTACGTGGTGCTGGAAACATCGGACACCGGTGCGCTGGTGGTCGACGATTTGAGCGACATCACTCATTCACCCTGAACGTCCACAGTTGCCTGAAGTCTGTTGAACTTACGCTAGCCGTACGGAAGCTCGTTATGCGTTGTCTGTTGTTCGCCTGCCTGTTGCTTGGTTCATTCCCGTCATTCGCCCTGGATCGCTTCCAGGTCGAGGGCTACACCCTGCGCAACGGTTTGCAGTTGCTGCTCAAGCCCGGCACTGACCACGGGCATGTGGCGATCCGGCTGGTGGTCGGCGTTGGCCTGGACGATTTCAAGTGCGAAGAAAAGGAGTTGCCGCATCTGCTGGAACACTTGTTGTTCAGCGGTATCGACGCCAGCGGCGAAGGCGGCCTGGAAGAAAGCATGCAGGCTCTGGGCGGCGAGTGGAACGCGTTCACCAGTAATGCCGATACGACTTTCGTCATCGAAGCCCCGGCGAAAAACCAGCGCAAGGTGCTCGACCTGTTGCTGGCGCTGCTGACCCAGACCCGCTTCGACGACAGCGCCATCAACGCGGCCAAGCAAGTGGTCGAGCGTGAAGACGGCGGCCATTACTCGCACCTGCAACGCTGGCTCGATCGTCAGGACCTCGGCCACACGGCCAGCAAACAACTGGCCGTGGAATTGGGCCTCAAATGCCCGGAGCGTGCGCAAGTCGATGACCTGACCCGTGAACAACTGGAGCAGGTGCGCAAGGACTGGTATGCGCCGAACAACATGACCCTGATCGTGGTCGGCGACCTCGACAAGTTGCTGCCAGCCTATCTGGAGCGGGCGTATGGCGCGCTGGAAGCGATCACCCCTGGCGAGCATCCGCCGCTGCCGCAAATCCAGGCCAGCGCCACCCATGAGCGCACCTTGACCCACAGTCTGGTCGGCAACGGCGCCAAGTTGCACTGGCTGGTGCCGGAGCCGGTACTGGAGGATGGGCACGATGAAACCTTCGATTTGCTCAAGGACTATCTGGATTGGGCGCTTTATCGCCAGTTACGCCTGGCTCACGGTTTGTCCTACGGCCCGTGGGCGGAGCGCGAGGTGTTCGGCGGCGTAGGTTTCATGAGCCTCAACGCCGACCTTGAGCGCGACGCCGTGGCCGATGCCGAACAAGTACTCGAGGACCTGAAGGCCGGCCTGCTCAAGGACGGCCTCAATGCCGACACCTTCAACCGCCTCAAGCAGGCCGCGATTGCCCGCCAGGCCTGGGCCGTACAAGGCAACAGCGCGTTGGCCGACTACTACTGGAGCGCCATCGGTAACTACGAGGACGGTCACTTCACCAACCCGGCCCGGGAGCTGCAAGGGGTGACCCTGGAAGAAGCGAACAAGGCCGTGCGTGAATTGCTCCTGCAACCGGGGTATTTGCGGATCGAGAAGCCTTTGTTCAGTTATGACCAGTTGATGTGGCTGGTGGTCGGTGGGGTGGGCTTGATCGTATTGATGCTGGTGGGCTGGCGTTTGCATCGCAGGAAGTAACCATTCCATGTGACAGCGGACTGAGAGGCCTTGCCGGTTCCCTGTGGGAGCGAGCTTGCTCGCGATAGCGGATTGTCAGCCGCCGAAAATGTTGGATGTGCCGGCCTCATCGCGAACCCTCGCCACAGCGCCGCACCAGCGGTACCCTGTCGAGGTTTTTTCCTACGACGACTGTGAAACCAACGAATGCAAAACCTATCCCTTTTCGTACAGCGCATCCTTGATTTGATGAAGCGGTACCCTGGGGTCATTGCGCTCTTTGGTTTCATCTCCGGGGTGGGCAGTTTCATTCTGGTCGATCGCCAGCAAGGCCTGGCGAGCTGGATCACCACCATCATGCTGATCAGCTGGATCTGGCTGATGCTGGAAAACAGCCTGACCAAGCTGTTCACCCGGATCTTCAAGCGGGAAATTCCCCAGCCATTGCTGCGTTATGCGACGCAGATGATCCACCAGGAAAGCCTGTTCTTCGTCCTGCCGTTCTTTTTCATCACCACGACGTGGAACAGCGGCCAGTTGTTCTTCACCGGCTTGTTGGGCATCGCCGCGCTGATTTCCATCGTCGACCCGCTCTACTACAAATGGCTGGCGCCTCGGCGCTGGGCGTTCTTGGCGTTGCACACGCTGACCCTGTTCGCCGCCCTGCTCACCGCGTTGCCGGTGATCATGCACCTGACCACCTCGCAGAGTTTCAAGTGGGCGCTGGGCATTGCCGTGTTGCTGTCGTTCCCGAGCCTGGCGTCGATCTTCCCGATCCGCACGGTGCGCAACGCGCTGGCGATCCTCAGTATCACCATTGGTATCGGCGGCGTCGGTTGGGTGCTGCGTTCGTGGGTGCCGCCAGCGACCTTGTGGATGACCGACGTGGCGATCAGCACGCAGATGCAGGACCGTACGCCTGGCAAGAGCCTGGAAGAAGTCAGCGTCGAGCAGATTCGCGGCGGCGGCTTGTACGCTTACACCGCGATCAACGCGCCGCGAGGCCTGGACGAGCGGATTTATCACGTCTGGCAATTCAACGGTAAAGAGGTCGATCGCATCCCTCTCGACATCCATGGCGGGCGCAAGGAAGGCTATCGTGCCTGGACCCACAAGCAGAACTTCCCCGGCAACCCGGCGGGCAAATGGCAGGTCCGGGTGCTGACCGAAGACGGCCAGTTAATTGGCGTGTTGCGCTTCACGGTGCCGGACAGCACACCGGTCAAAGAAAAGTAAGGCAGTTCGTGCTATTACGTAGGTCAGCGTAAATAGCCGAAAAAGCACGGAGCTTATGACCAGCAATACAGTGGCCGGCAATGCCCAACTGGACACCTCGCACGCCCCCGCTCAGATACGGGTGACGGGGGACTGGACGCTCGCCCATTACGCCGACCTCAAGCTTCTGAGCGAAAAGCTCGAAGGCCAATACGACAACAACACGCGCATCGATCTCAACGGCCTCGGCGCCCTCGATACCGCCGGCGCCTCGCTGTTGGTGGAGCTGCTGGGCTCCGAGCGCCTGGGCCGGTCCGCCGAACATCCCGATTGCACCCTTTCTCCCGCCGACCGCGCATTGCTGCAAACCGTCTACCAGTCGCTGACCGATTTCTGTGTGCCGATCAAGGAACCGGAAATCAGCGTCGGCATTCAACTGCTGACGCGCATTGGCCGTGCGGTGGACAGGGTCTGGCAGGACACCCTGCAATTGCTGGGTTTTGTCGGCCTGATTCTGGAAACCATCGTTCGTGGACTGTTCCGGCCTAGCCGCTGGCGCATCACGCCGATGGTGGCGCACATCGAACAGACCGGCCTCGATGCCGCGCCCATCGTCGCCCTGCTGACCTTTCTGGTGGGCGCCGTGGTGGCGTTTCTCGGGGCGACGGTGCTGTCGACGTTCGGCGCCAGCGTGTTCACGGTGGATCTGGTGGCGTTCGCCTTCCTGCGGGAATTCGGCGTGTTGCTGACCGCGATCCTGATGGCCGGGCGCACGGCCAGTGCGTTCACCGCGCAAATCGGTTCGATGAAGGCCAACGAAGAAATCGACGCCATCCGCACCCTGGGCCTCGATCCCGTGGAGTTGCTGGTGGTGCCGCGGGTCCTGGCGTTGCTGATCGCCCTGCCGATGCTGACCTTCCTGGCGATGCTGTCAGGGATTATCGGCGGTGCCGTGGTCTGCGCGGTGGCGCTGGATATCTCGCCAGCGATGTTCCTGTCGCTGCTGCAAACGGACATCGGCGTTCAGCACTTTCTGGTGGGGATCGTCAAAGCGCCGGTGTTCGCCTTCCTCATCGCCGCCATCGGTTGCCTCGAAGGCTTCAAGGTCAGTGGCAGCGCTGAGTCTGTGGGCGCGCACACCACGTCGAGTGTGGTGCAGTCGATTTTCGTGGTGATCGTGATGGATGCGATCGCCGCGATGTTTTTCATGGAGATGGGTTGGTGAGTCGTGTACCCCGAGCGCCCTCCGAGGCGGTGATTGAAGTGCGTGGGCTGTGCAATCGCTTTGGCTCCCAGAGCGTGCACGAGAACCTCGACCTGGATTTGTACAAGGGTGAAATCCTCGCCGTGGTCGGCGGCTCCGGCAGCGGCAAATCGGTGCTGCTGCGCAGCATCGTCGGCTTGCGCCAGCCCAGCGAAGGCGTGGTGAAAGTCTTCGGACAAAACCTGCCGACGCTACCGGAACACGAGCGTTCGCTGATTGAACGGCGCTTCGGCGTACTGTTCCAGAAAGGCGCCCTGTTCTCTTCGCTGACCGTGACCGAGAACGTCGCCCTGCCGCTGATCGAACACGCCGGCTTGAGCCGCAACGACGCCGAGCACCTGGCGGCGGTGAAAATGGCCCTGGCCGGGTTGCCGCTGTCGGCGGCAGAGAAATACCCCTCGTCGCTGTCCGGCGGCATGATCAAGCGTGCCGCGCTGGCCCGGGCGTTGGCGCTGGACCCGGACATCCTGTTTCTCGACGAGCCCACCGCCGGTCTCGACCCGATCGGCGCCGCCGCGTTCGACCAATTGATCCTGACCCTGCGCGATGCCCTGGGCCTGAGTGTCTTTCTGGTGACCCACGACCTCGACACGCTCTACACCATCACCGACCGGGTGGCGGTGCTGGCGCAGAAAAAAGTGCTGGTGGCGGACGCCATCGACAAGGTCTCGGAAACCGACGACGCGTGGATTCACGAATACTTCCATGGCCCTCGCGGCCGCGCGGCGCTGAGTGCCGCTCAACAGCTCAACGAGGTCTGACATGGAAACCCGAGCCCATCATGTATTGATCGGCCTGTTCACCGTGATTGTGGTGACGGCCGCGCTGCTGTTCGGCCTGTGGCTGGCCAAGTCCAGTGTCGACACCGAGTTCAAGGACTACGAAGTCGTGTTCAACGAGGCGGTCAGCGGTTTGTCCAAGGGCAGTTCGGTGCAGTACAGCGGGATCAAGGTCGGCGATGTGATCTCGCTGCGCCTGGACCCCAAAGACCCGCGCCGGGTACTGGCGCGAATCCGTCTGGGTGGCGACACGCCGGTCAAGGAAGACACCCAGGCCAAGCTGGCGCTGACCGGTGTCACCGGGACGTCGATCATCCAGCTCAGCGGCGGCACGCCACAAAGCCCGACGCTCAAGGGCAAGGATGGCAACCTGCCGACCATCGTCGCGTCGCCCTCGCCTATCGCCCGTTTGCTCAACGACAGCAACGACCTGATGGCCGGCGTGACCACGCTGATGCACAACGCCAACCTGATGTTTTCCACGGAGAACATCGAGCGCATCAGCAAGACCCTTGATCATCTGGAGCAAACCACCGGAGTCATTGCCGAGCAGCGCGGCGACATTCGTCAGGCCATGCAGCAACTGGCGTCGGTCGGTAAACAGGCCGGCACCATGATGGAACAGACTTCGGCGCTGATGCGCAACGCCAACGGCTTGCTCAACGATCAGGGCAAGCAGATGTTCGGCAGCGCTGAGCACGCGATGAAGTCGCTGGAACAAAGCAGCGCGACGATCAACAAGTTGCTGAGCGCCAATCAGGACTCGATCAACAACGGCATGCAGGGCCTCAACGGCCTGGCCCCGGCGGTGCGCGAGCTGCGTGAAACCCTGACCTCGCTGCGCGCCATCGCTCAACGCCTGGAGGCCAACCCCAGCGGTTACCTGCTGGGCAGTGACAAGCACAAGGAATTCACCCCATGAAGCTGACCCGTATCGCCCTCCTCGCCGGCTTCATGCTGATCAGCGCCTGCTCGATCCTGCCCAAGCCTGAGCCGTTCGATGTCTATCGGTTGCCTTCGGCCCAGAGCAATACGCCGAGCAGTCATGGCGCGGCGCAGCAATGGTCGTTGCGCCTGAACAAACCCTTGGCCAGCGAAGCGTTGAACAGGCCGGACATTGCGGTCATCCCTCAGGGCGACGTGATCAGCAGCTACAAGGGCTCGCGCTGGAGCGATCCGGCGCCGGTGCTGCTGCGCAATCGTCTGCTTGATGGTTTCCAGCGTGATGGTCGAGTGACGTTGCTGAGCACCGATGACAGTCTTTTTCACGCAGACCTGGAGCTGGGCGGCCAGTTGCAGGCGTTCCAGACTGAATACCAAGGCACCAGCACCAGCGTGGTAGTGCGTCTGGATGCGTTGCTGGTACGCGGTTACGACCAGCGAATCCTCGCCAGCCGCCGCTTCGAAGTGCGTCAGCCGTTGAGCGATGTGAAAGTGCCGTCGGTGGTGGCCGGGTTTGGCCAGGCCAGTGATCAGCTGTCGACGCAGGTGGTGAGTTGGGCGGTAGAGCAAGGGCAAAAGTTTGCGCCGGTCAAACCTTGAAATCGCCAAGATCGCAGCCTTAGGCAGCTCCTACATTGGCAGGTGTACACCTGTAGGAGCTGCCGAAGGCTGCGATCTTTTGCTTTATCCGAAGAACCAGTAGCAAACCCCGATCGCGCCGAGCACGCCCGCCAGTTCCGCCAGCAACGCACACCCCACCGCATGCCGCGCCCGCTGGATGCCCACCGCGCCGAAGTACACCGCCAGCACATAGAACGTGGTTTCGGTACTGCCCTGCACCGTCGCCGCCACCAGTGCCGGGAAGCTGTCGACGCCTGAGGTCTTCATGGTTTCAATCAGCATCGCCCGCGCGGCGCTGCCGGAGAACGGCTTGACCATGGCGGTCGGCAACGCATCGACGAATCGCGTATCCCAACCGGCCCACTCCACTAGATGACGGATACCGTCCAGACCGAAATCCAGCGCGCCGGACGCCCGCAGCACGCCCACCGCACAGAGCATCGCCACCAGATACGGCAACAGATTCTTCGCCACATCGAAGCCTTCTTTGGCGCCTTCGACGAACGCCTCGTAGACCTTCACCTTGCGCATCGCGCCAATGAGCAGAAACAGCATGATCAAGCCGAATAGCGTCAGGTTGCCGAGAATCGACGACAAACCGGCCAGCGCCGCCGCGGACATCGTCCCCAGCAGCGCCATGAAGCCACCGAGCATGAGCGCGCCGGGAATCAGGTACGCCAGCACCACCGGGTCCCAGACACGCAGGCGTTGCATGAAGGCCACCGACAGGAAGCCGACGATGGTCGAGCAACTGGTGGCCAGCAGGATCGGCAGGAACACCAGCGTCGGGTCGGGCGCGCCTTGCTGGGCGCGATACATGAAGATCGTCACCGGCAGCAGGGTCAGGGAGGAGGCGTTAAGCACCAGGAACAGGATCTGCGCGTTACTGGCGATGGTGGCGCTGGGGTTGAGTTCCTGCAGGGCCTTCATGGCTTTGAGGCCAATCGGCGTGGCTGCGTTGTCCAGGCCCAGGCCGTTGGCGGCGAAGTTCAGGGTGATCAGGCCGATGGCGGGGTGGCCGGGCGGGACTTCCGGCATCAAGCGCAGGAACAGCGGGCCGAGGGCCTTGGCCAGCCACTCGACGATCCCGGCTTTCTCGGCGATGCGCAGAAAACCCAGCCAGAGGGTGAGGGTGCCGAACAGCAACACCATCACTTCGACCGACAGCTTGGCCATGGCGAAGATGCTTTCCACCATCGCCGCGAAGATCCCGGCGTTGCCGCCGATCAGCCACTGCGCCAGCGCCGATATCGCGGCCACGATGAAGAAGCCAAGCCACAGGCCATTAAGCATCAGTCAAATCCCCCAAAAGATGCGCGAATGATAGCGGGGTGGCCAGAAACGACAAACCCCGGATTTCTCCGGGGTTTGTCTGGACGCGCAACCGCTTCTGTAGGAGCAAGGCTTGCCCGCGATTGGGGCGCCTCGGTGTATCAGTTGCTCCGCGTTATCGTTCATCGCGGGCAAGCCATGCTCCTACAGGGAATTGCGTTAGTTGCTGGAAACTTCACCAACCGGCAGCTTCTCTTTGCTGCGCCAGTGCGGCAGGGAGTTCCAGTAGCGCTGGCCCTTGGCGTCGTCGTACATGCCTTCCCAGCGAGAAATAACCAGCACGGCCAGGGCGTTGCCGATCACGTTCAAAGCGGTACGCGCCATGTCCATGATGCGGTCGACACCGGCGATGAAGGCCAGGCCTTCCAGCGGAATACCGACGCTGCCCAAGGTGGCCAGCAGCACCACGAAGGACACGCCTGGTACGCCGGCGATGCCTTTGGAAGTGACCATCAGGGTCAGCACCAGCAGCAGTTGCTGGCTGATCGACAGATCGATGCCGTACAGCTGGGCAATGAAGATGGCCGCGATGCTCTGGTACAGAGTCGAACCGTCGAGGTTGAACGAGTAACCGGTCGGTACCACGAAGCTGCAAATGGCTTTCGGCGCGCCGTAGGCTTCCATTTTCTCGATCACGCGCGGCAGCACGGTTTCGGAGGAGGCGGTGGAGTAGGCCAGCACCAGCTCATCCTTGAAGATGCGCATCAGCTTGATCACCGAGAAGCCGAACAGGCGTGCGATCAGGCCCAGCACCACGAAGGCGAAGAAGGCGATGGCGACGTAAACCAGGATCACCAGTTTGGCCAGTGGCAGCAGGGAGGCGAAGCCGAAGTTGGCCACGGTGACCGCGATCAGTGCGAAAACGCCGATCGGGGCGTAGTTCATGATCATGTGAGTGACCTTGAACATGCTTTCCGACACGCCCTGGAACATCGTGACCAGCGGATCACGCAGTTCAGGCTTGAGGCTCGACAGACCGAGACCGAACAACACCGAGAAGAAGATGATCGGCAGCATTTCACCGCGAGCCATGGCCGCGAAGATGTTGGACGGGATCAGGTTGAGGATGGTTTCGATGAACGCGTGTTCATGCTGAACCTCGGCCGCCGTGGCCTGGTACTTGGAAATGTCCACAGTGCCCAGGGTGCTCATGTCGATGCCGGCACCCGGATGGAACAGGTTGGCCAGCAGCAGGCCGACGACGATGGCGATGGTGGTGACGACTTCAAAGTAAAGGATGGTTTTGAGGCCGATGCTGCCGAGCTTCTTCGCATCACCGACGCCGGCAATACCGACGATCAACGAAGAGATCACGATCGGGATCACAATCATCTTGATCAGACGGATAAAGATATCG
>RCUS01001395.1_pt1 | contig 12631 bp, 10 predicted proteins | sample 2166221 | NCBI WGS metagenome assembly RCUS01 (sample SAMN09932758, study PRJNA488358) | compost metagenome | isolation source: compost soil in cyclohexanecarboxylic | place: Germany: Experimental Botanical Garden | reverse complement strand
CTGGGGCCTGGTTTTCTGGGTCGCCAGTTTCGCAGCATGGGGCCAGAGCGAGTTGCTGGTGAAGGTCAAACCGGCCAACAAGGCGCTCAAGGCCAATGTCGAAGGCTATATCGGCAACCTTGGCGACCGTGACGAAGAAGCGCTGCTGCGTTTCAGTCGCGGGGCTCAGGAGCAGGCGCGCAAGGCGGCGCAGGCACTTGGCTACTATCAGGCGCAGATCGACACCGAAGTCAAACCGTCCGCCAAGGCCGACCATCCCCCGCAACTGATCATTCACATCGACCCCGGCGAGCCGGTGCGCCTGCGCAACGTGTCGGTGCGCATCGAAGGGCCAGCCAGCGAGATGAGGGCGTTTCGGGTACCCGACAGCAAAGCGCTGCGCCCGGGCGAGCAACTCAACCATGGGCTGTACGAAGACGCCAAGCGCTTGATCCTGAACCAGGCCTCGCGCTACGGCTTCTTCAGCGGGCGCTTCAGCCGCCAGCGCCTGGCGGTCGATCCCCAGGCCGGGGTGGCCGACATCGAACTGGTCTACCAGAGCGGCCCGCGCTATCGCCTGGGCGCGGTCAGGTTTGGTGGCGATACGCCGCTGGACGAGGATCTGCTGCAGCGCATGGTCTCGTTCAAGCCGGGTACCCCCTACGACTCCGAGCTGATCGCCGAGCTCAACAACGACCTGCAGTCCAGTGGCTATTTCGAAGGTGTGCGGGTCGATGCCGCGCCCACCGCTGCGGTGGGCGAAGACATCCCCGTCGAGGTCCGCCTGGAAACCCGCAAGCCGCGCACCATGGGCCTGGGCCTGGGCTTCTCGACCGACGTCGGTCCGCGCGGCAAGGCCAACTGGACGCGGCATTGGGTCAACCCGCAAGGCCACAGCTACGGGTGGGAAACCGAACTGTCGGCCCCTCGCCAGAACGTCGGGCTGTGGTACGACATTCCGCTCGATCCGCCGCTGACCGACAAGCTGCGGTTTGCCGGTGGCTACCAGAACGAGGAAATCGCCGGTACCGATACCTTGAGCAAGCTGCTGACCGTCGGGCCCGAGTGGCACAGCAAATTGCCCAGCGGCTGGCAGCGGGTCATCTCGCTCAAGTACCAGCGCGAGGAATATCGCCTCGGCGATGACTCCGGGCTGAGCAACCTGCTGATGCCGGGCGTGAGCTTCTCGTACCTGCGCAGCGACAACCGCATCGACCCGCACAATGGCTACCGTCTGCAGTTCGACCTGCAGGGGGCCAAGGAAGGGGTGGTGTCGGACACCAATCTGCTGCATGGCAATGTCCTGCTCAAGGGCCTGACCACGTTGGGCCACAACCACCGTTTCCTGGGTCGCGTGCAGTTCGGTGGCAGCGCCACCAATGGCTACAAGAACAACATTCCGCCGTCGCTGCGCTTCTTCGCCGGTGGCGATCAGAGCGTGCGCGGTTATGACTACCAGACGCTGTCTCCCAAGAACGGTGACGGAGACCGCATCGGTGGGCGCTATCTGGTGGCCGGCAGTGTCGAGTACCAGTACTCGGTGGCCGAGAAATGGCGGGTGGCGACGTTCGTCGACCAGGGCAACTCATTCAATACGCTGGAGCTGCCTAGCCTCAAGACCGGTGTCGGCATCGGGGTGCGCTGGGTTTCGCCGGTCGGGCCGCTGCGCCTGGACCTGGCCAAGGCGCTCGATGACGATGGCGGCATCCGCCTGCACTTTTCCATGGGGCCTGAGCTGTGACGCGTGCGTTCAAATACATTCTGCTGGGCCTGCTGGGAGCGGTCCTGGTCCTGGTCGCGGCGCTCGGCGTGCTGCTCGGCACCGAGAGCGGCGGTCGCTGGGTGCTGGGGAAGGTGCCGGGGCTGGAAGTGACCGACTTCGAAGGGCGCCTGGGCAGTCGTTGGCAGGCCAGCCGGCTGAGCTGGATCGACGCCGGCAACCGGGTCGAGGTGCAGGCGCCGTTACTGGCCTGGTCGCCGGCATGCCTGCTGCGCGCCACCCTGTGTATCGATCAGCTTCATGCCCAGCGGGTCGACATGGCGTTTGCCCCAGGGGATGCACCGGCCGATGACAGCCCGCTGCAGTTGCCGGCGCTGCGCCTGCCGGTCGCCATCGAACTGGGCGAGGTCAAGGTCGGTCAATTGCGCCTGGATAACAGCGACCTGCTGGGGGATCTGCAACTGGCGGCCCACTGGACCGCCACAGGGTTGCGCATCGACAGCCTGCAATTGCAACGCGACGACCTGCGCTTGACCCTGCAGGGCGACCTGCAGCCTGAAGGTGACTGGCCCCTGCAGCTCGAAGGTCAGCTGAAGTTGCCCGCAGTGCAGGGGCAGGCCTGGCAACTGGCATTGACCGCCAAAGGTGAGCTGCAGAAGACCCTGGTTATCGACGCGACCAGTAGCGGTTATCTCGATGCCCGCTTGACCGGGGAACTGCAAGCCCTGGCCGAGCACTTGCCGGCAAAGCTGCAGGTTCGCGCCGAGGCGTTCAAACCGGCAGCAGCACTGCCCGACACGCTGCAGCTCGATCAACTCAAGCTCGACGCTGCAGGAGACTTGCTCAAAGGCTACCAGCTCTCCGGCACGGCCAGCCTGCCGGCCGAGCAGGGGCCTGTCGCGTTGCTGCTCGCCGGGCGGGTCGATGCCAAGGGGGCCAAACTCGATGCCCTGGACTTGACCGCCAGCGACACCCAGCGGCTGCAGCTGCAGGCCAGTGCCGACTGGCAGCAGGGCCTGGTGGCCGCTGCCAGCATCGACTGGCAGGACTTCCCGTGGTTGCGCCTGTACCCGCTGGACACGCCGCCGCAGGTTACTCTCAAGCGGTTCAACGCCCAGGTCGATTACCGCGATGACCATTACCAGGGCACATTCAATGGCGACCTCGATGGCCCGGCGGGGGCGTTCACCCTGGCCAGCCCGTTCGACGGTGACCTGGGCCAGGTGCGCTTGCCGCAACTGGTGCTCAGCGCCGGGCAAGGCAAGGCCGCTGGTAGTGTCGCGTTGCGCTTTGCCGATAGCTTGGCCTGGGACGTCGACCTGCAGTTGTCGGCGCTCGATCCGGCCTACTGGCTTGCAGAGCTGCCGGGTACCTTGGCGGGCCCACTGCGCAGCAAAGGTGAGATGAAGGACGAGCAACTCAAGCTCGATGCCCGGCTCGACCTCAAGGGCCGCCTGCGTGGTCAGCCAGCGGTGCTCAAGGTCGAGGCCGAGGGGGCAGGGGAGCGCTGGACCCTGGGGGCGCTCGCCATCCAGCTGGGCGACAACCGGATCAACGGCAGCGGCAGCCTGCAGCAGCGCCTGGCCGGGCGTGTCGACCTCGATCTGCCGCGCCTGGGCCAGCTGTGGCCACGGTTGCAGGGGCAGCTCAAAGGGCGACTGGATGTGAGTGGAACGCTCAAGGCGCCCGAGGGTGCATTGGTGTTGCAAGGACAGCGATTGGCCCAGGAAGAGAATCACATACAGCGTCTGGACCTTGATGCGCGCCTGGACAACGCCCAGCGCGCCGTGATCGAGCTCAAGGCCAGCGGCATCCGTGCGGGAGACACGTCGTTGGGTACCCTGCAGGCCAACGGCAAGGGCGATATTCGGCAGCAGGCCCTGACCTTGGCGCTCGACGGGCCACAGCTAAAGCTCGACCTGGGCCTGGACGGCCAGTTGAACCAGGGTGACTGGCGCGGCCGTCTGGCCTCAGGGCGAATTCAGGCGGGTGGTCAGGATTGGCAATTGCAGGCCCCGGCACGTCTGCAGCGTCTGGCCAGTGGCCAGTTGGACTTTGGCGCCCACTGCTGGCGCTCCGGGCAGGCCAGCCTGTGTGGCGAAGATCAACGTCTGGCGCCGGAGCCGCGCCTGCGTTACCACCTCAAGCAGTTCCCGCTCGACAGCCTGGCGCAATGGCTGCCCAAGGACTTCGCCTGGCAGGGCATGCTCAATGCCGACATCAATCTGGACATCCCGGCCAGCGGTCCCAAGGGCACGGTCAGCATCGATGCCAGCGGCGGTACCCTGCGGGTGCGCGACAAGGACCGCTGGATCGACTTCCCCTACCAGACCCTGCGCCTGGACAGCACCCTCGCGCCAAGGCGCGTCGATACCCGGCTGGCCTTTCGTGGCGAGCGGTTGGGTGAGCTGAGCCTGAACACCCGGCTCGATCCCTTGGCCAAGGACAAACCGCTTACCGGTGATTTCCGTCTGGCCGGCCTGGACCTGTCGATCGCCCGGCCGTTCGTGCCCATGGTCGAGCGCCTGACCGGACAATTGAATGGCAGCGGGCGGTTGTCCGGCACCTTGCTGGCACCCCAGGTCAATGGCGACTTGCAGCTCAGTGGCGGCGAGGTGAGTGGCGCCGAGTTGCCGGTCAGCCTCGAAGACCTGTCGCTGCGCGCGATGATCACCGGCGAGCGGGTGCAGCTCGACGGCGGTTGGCGCAGTGGTGAAGCCGGGCGCGGTCAACTGGCGGGTACGCTGACCTGGGGCCAGGCCCTGGGCATGGACATCCGCCTGCAAGGGCAGCAATTGCCGGTTGCGGTCGAGCCCTACGCGAAACTGGAAGTGGCCCCCGACCTGACCCTGCGCCTGGTCGATGACAAACTGGCGATAGCCGGCAAGGTCCTGGTACCCAAAGGCGCGATCACCGTGCGCGAACTGCCGCCGTCGACGGTGAAGGTGTCGGACGACACGGTCATCATCGGTCACCAGACCGAAGAGGGCAAAGCACCCATGGCGATGGCCATGGACATCGATGTCGAAGTCGGTCAGGACAAGCTCTCGTTCAGCGGTTTCGGCCTCACCGCCAACTTGCGCGGTCATGTTCATATCGGTGACAACCTCGATACCCGCGGCGAGTTGAGCCTGGTCGACGGGCGTTACCGCGCCTACGGCCAGCGCCTGACCATCCGCCGCGCGCGGCTGCTGTTTGCAGGCCCGCTCGACCAGCCTTACCTGGACATCGAGGCGATTCGCAAGGTCGACGACGTGATCGCCGGCATTCGCCTGAGTGGCAGTGCCGAGCAGCCAACCACGCAAGTGTTCTCGGAACCGGCGATGAGCCAGGAGCAGGCGTTGTCCTACCTGGTCATGGGGCGCCCCTTGGGCACTTCCGGGGAAGACAACAACATGCTCGCCGAGGCGGCGTTGGGGCTTGGCCTGGCAGGCAGTGCGGGGATCACCGGTAGCCTGGCGTCGAGCCTGGGCATCGACGACTTCCAGCTGGATACCGAGGGCTCGGGTACGACTACCAGCGTGGTCGCCAGTGGCAATCTGACTGAACGGCTGAGCCTGCGCTATGGTGTCGGGGTGTTCGAACCCGCCAACACCATTGCCTTGCGCTACAAGCTGAGCAAGAAGGTCTATCTGGAGGCAGCCAGCGGGCTGGCGAGCTCGCTGGACATCTTCTACAAGCGCGATTTCTGAGCACCGCCGTCAACGGACGGTGGCTGCTTCGATGAATTCGTTGGAGTCGGCAGGGGGTGGGATTTTGGGGGTGCGCACAGGCGTGATCAAGTTGGTGTATTCCTCGATCAACCGGTTGAGCGCCTCAGGCGGTTCACTGGCCTGGAACTGCATGCGGATCTGAACCTCATCGGGGTCGCGAGTCTCGCCTTTGCGGTGCTGGGCGCCAATCGTGACCTTGAAGCGGGCTGCAGCTTCGCGCTCGCTCTCGGCCTGCAGGGCCTGCGCCGCCTCGGTACCTTTCACCCGCACCGACAGGTCGACCTGCATGCGCTCCAGGGCCAGCCCCTTGGGGGCAATCAGCGCGAACAGCGGAACACGCATGATATGACCATCGTCAATGGCGATGTCGACCATCTTGGCCCTCATTGGTGCGCCGAGGTTCTGCACGTCGCAGTCGAAGAACTGGTCGAACAGATTGATGTACTGTTGTGCGATCAAACTGTTGGTTGCCGTTGCGGCTTCCTGCAGGCCACGGGTGATTTCACGCAGATCAATGGATGTCATGGGGGCGGGTGACGTCTCCAAGGGGTGACTCCTTCAGTGCAGGCTGATACCCCCGCTGCAGCAGCGAGGGCAGTTTTTTCCTGTGTTTGCCGGATCAAGGCGCCGGCACTGAGCCTGGGGCGCCTGACGGCGTGTTCTTCTTGTCTTTGAGAGTGTCGTCTTGTGATATCTGGTCTTGGCTGCGTAATGCCTGGTTACCGACCAAGGTGGGCTTGGTCGCCGCCTCGGTGAGGAAATCGATGACCCTCATCATTGCCTCGGGCGGGTCCTGACGGCGCAAAGTGGTATTGAACGCATAGCGGGCACGGGTATCGGTCTTGCGAGTCTGGGTGGACTTGTGGCTGATGCTGCCTTTCACGGTCAGCTTGAATGGCCCCCAGCCCAGCGAACCGGTCACTTCGCCGCCAGCGTCTGTCGCTGAGGTGTCTTCCGCCATCTGGTTGATCATCAACTCGAACTCGACCTTGCCTTCTTCGATGGCGATGTTCGGGTGAGTGATGGCCGCCAGCAGCGGTACTTTCATGCTCTTCTGCACGACACCTTTGTATTCACCCTGCTCGTCGACGATGGTTTCGTCGTAGTCGAACTGGATGGAGACGGCTTTGCCGTCCTGTACGCAGACTTGCATCAGGAAGTCTGCGTACGATTTGCTCGCAGTGACCTGCGCTTGAACCATGGCTTGGAGTGGGCCGGCGATCATGCGGTCCATTGGCAAGGCATTGATGACGGATCCGATAAGGCTGTTGTCTATCGACATAGCAGGATTCTCTTTCTAAATGGGATGTTGCAGGTGGGATGGTCATCGTTGACCACCCCGCTGTGTGGCTACCGAGCGCAATGCTCTTGGCGACGGATGTTGCCGATCTGCCTCAGGCTGAGACCGTACTTGTCGGCGAGCAGGCTGCGCGACAGACCGTCAGCACTTTCTTTCTGAATCTGCAGATTGCGCAGTTGGCGCAGGAAGTGATCTGCCTTGGGAATTTCCAGGGCTACGCCGGCAAAGCGCTTGATCAGGGCGTCAAGCGCCTCGGCCGGAAGCACCTCGACGAGTTTGGTACGCTCGCGGTGCTTGGGGATGTACTTGGGTCTGCCACCGTAGGCAGCGGTCAATTGGTAGGCGTTTTCCAAGCCGATGCACTCGATCAAGGCTTGCAGCGAGTGCGGCAATTGCGTGATGTCGATGCAGCTGAGGTCTGGCAGGTTCATAGGTGGCTCCCTCGATCTTGATGGGATGCTGTGCATGAATGCAGTGGGCGAATAACCAGCGGCGTTGGGTCGTTGGTGTGGCTGAATTTTCGGGTAGGCCGTGGAGGGGTCGCTAGGCGCCATGGGGGCCGTCGCCTGTAGCCTCGGTGAGCAGGGATCGCAGGCAGCGATTTCGCACGGCGTAGGAAACTGCTTCAGCCTTTTTCTGCAGGCGTGGGTTTTTCATTGGCCAGTGTCTGCGCTAGCGCGTTGCCTCCCCTGACCCTCAGTCGCACGGATAGGCGTCGATCAGACTGCTGCTTTGCAAGTAGGCGTGGGGTGTGCCGAGCAGGGATGGCGGCAGGGTGCGCCAGTCGACGACCAGGCAAAGGGCGGTAAGCGGCGTTTCATCGCGTTTGCCAATGACCTGTCCTGGAAAGTCGCGGCGATAGAGGGTATGAGTCTGGCCGACTGATTTCACCTGCGTGGCCTCGGCGAGCGTTTGTCGAGCCAGCTCCGGCAACTGTGCCTGCTCGACGGTGAAATGCGCCTGGCCGCGGCGCGCCTGCAGGTAGCCAGCCTGGCGGACGCGCTGCCAGAGTTGCTGCCATTGACTGGAACCCGCCTGGACCGCCAGTGCGTTGCCGAGGGCGAGCAATTGCTCGGTCGGCACATGGCGGGTGTCCAGGGCGTAGAGGGAGAGGGAAGACAGCAACAGGGATATGAATACAGTGGATTTGAGCATGGTGCCTCCGGCATGGGCGATGGGGAAGCCCAATGCTTTCAGGCGTGCAGCGTCACGCTAAGCAGGAAATGCAGCGCAGGTGGGGAGGGGCGTTGTATCATTGCCCTGGCTCGTTGCGAGCCTTTTGCCTCTGATGTGCAAGGAATCTTCGATGACACACGTGCAACGCCTGAAATACTCCGTTCTGATCATTCTGGTGGTCCTGGGCCTCATGCTGGGCCTGTCCCACCTGCAGAAGGAAGGCACGATCAGCGAACAGACCTTCCAGGGTCTCGCCATTGCCATTGCTGTTGTCGTGGTGGTGATCAACGGCATTCTGCGACGCAAGGTCAAACCCTGACCTGTGCGGGCCGGCCGAATGAGGCCGGCCGAGCGTTCAGGGTGCGCCGGACGGGTCCAGCACGGCGCGCGCCTGAGGATTGAGGCGGTAGCATTTTTCGTTGTCGAGGCTGATCACGCCTTCGGCACACAGCCGTTTGAGCACTTCGCGTACGCTCAGGAACGACAGCGGAATGTCCAGCTGCTCAAGTTGCGCATGGACGCCACGCACACCAATGCTACGACCATTGCGGTCGGCGGTGTGCAGTGCGTCGATCACCTTGAGACGTATCAGGCTGGTGCGCAGGCCAAACGTGCGCAGCAGCTCGCGAATCTGCTCGTTGCAGACCCGCTCGTCCCCGCTGGCGACCCGTCCGCTGGGCGCCTTGCCCGGGGCGCGCCCGGCCTGGAATGAAGCTTGCGGGTTGTACATGTGAATGCTCCTTTTCGTGGACTTTCCCGAAATTATGGGTGCCTCACTTACTAGGACGAATGAGAACGGAAAATCTGCAGCCCTGGCGTGAAAAATCTTTATGCCGACGGCAGGCCTTGGAATGAATGACGTTCCAGGGACTCACCCAGCGTAAAATTTTGAACCCGCCATTCGTCTGATCGGGATGACCCCCGACACCGAGGAAGGCCCGTGTTCACCATTTTGCGTCCTTTGACCCTTGCCAGCCTCGCGGCTGCCCTGGTCACCAGCAGCCTTGCCGCGCAAGCGCAGGAAACCAGCGCGGAGGCCACTGCACAGATCCGCCGTACCAGTTTCGGTGTGCCACACATCGTCGCCAAGGATGAACGCGGCCTGGGTTACGGCATCGGCTATGCCTATGCCCAGGACAACTTGTGCCTGCTGGCCAACGAAGTGCTCACCGTCAATGGCGAACGCTCTCGCTACCTTGGGCCGCAGGGCAAGACCGTCGAACAGCGCGATAACCTTGCCAGCGACCTGTTCTTCACCTGGCTCAATACCCCGAGCGCCGTCAGCGGGTTCCTCCAGGCCCAGCCGCCGCAGGTGCGCGCCCTGCTGGAGGGTTACGCCAGTGGTTACAACCGCGCGCTGGGTGAGCGACGCAGCCAGGGCTTGCCCGCCGAGTGTGGGCAGGGTGACGGGGTGCGGCCAATCACCAGCCTGGATCTGGTCAAGCTGACCCGGCGATTGCTGGTCGAGGGGGGTGTTGGCCAGTTCGCCGAAGCCCTGGTGGCGGCGCAACCCCCGACGCTGACGGGCCAGGGCCCGACAGTGGACTATGCGGCTGCGCTCGCCCAGCAGCAGCGATTCGCCTTCGAGCGCGGCAGCAATGCCGTGGCCGTCGGCGCGCAGCGCTCGGAAAACGGCCGAGGCTTGCTCCTGGCCAACCCGCATTTCCCGTGGATGGGCGCGATGCGTTTCTACCAGATGCAATTGACCATCCCTGGTCGACTGGATGTGATGGGAGCTGCCTTGCCCGGGCTGCCGGTGGTGAACATCGGTTTCAACCGGCACGTTGCCTGGACCCACACCGTCGACACCTCCAAGCACTTCACCCTGTACCGTCTGCAGCTCGATCCCAAGGACCCGACGCGTTATATGCTCGATGGCAAGTCGCTACCGCTGGCGCGACAGTCGGTCAGCGTCACGGTCAAGGCCGAGGATGGCACGTTGAGCCAGGTAGAACGCGAGGTATACAGCTCGACATTCGGGCCGGTGGTGCAATGGCCTGGGCGCCTGGATTGGGACGCGCAGGCGGCGTACAGCCTGCGAGACGCCAATCTGGACAACACCCGTGTGCTGCAGCAGTGGTATCAGATCAACCAGGCCGACAGCCTGGCGGCGCTGAAGGCTTCGGTGGGGCAACTGCAAGGCATCCCGTGGGTCAATACCCTGGCGGTCGACGCAGCTGGCAAGGCGTTGTACCTGAACCAGTCGGTCGTACCCTATGTCGATGAGGCGTTGCTGAGCCAATGTGGCAACCCAGCTGCGCCGAGTCTGTTCGTGGTGCTGGACGGCGCTCGCAGCGCTTGCCAGTGGAAGGTCGATGCGCAGGCGGCGCAGCCGGGGATCTTCCCGGCGCGGTTGCTGCCGAGCCTTGAGCGTGACGACTTCGTGCAGAACTCCAATGACCCCGCGTGGATGGCCAACCCGGCCCAGCCTCTGACCGGCTTCTCCCCGCTGGTCAGCCGCGCCGAACAACCCCTGGGCATGCGCAGCCGCTTCGCGCTGCAACGCTTGCAGGGCGCTGGCAAGCTGGGGGTGGCCGAGCTGCAGCGGATGGTCACGGACGACGAGGTCTATCTGGCCACGCTGGTGTTGCCGGACTTGCTGAAATGGTGCGCGGGCGCCGAAGCGGATCTGCAGCCAGTGTGTGCCAGTCTGGCCGCCTGGAATGGCAAGGCGGACCTGGATAGCGGCATTGGGCTGGTGCATTTCGAGAACATCTTCGAAGCCCTGGGGGAGCACCCTGAAAGTTGGCGAGTGGCATTCGACCCGGCCGACCCGCAGCACACGCCGCGAGGCCTGGCGTTCGAGCAGGCGGCAGTGAGCCGAGTGCTGCGCGAGGCGGCCCAGGCGTCGTTGCGCCAGGTCAGCGAGAGCGGCCTGGAGGAGGGCAGCCGTTGGGGGCAGGTGCAGCAGTCCATCGATGGCACACCGGTGCCCGGTGGCCCGCAGGGGCTGGGGGTGTACAACGCGATCTACAGTGTTGCGCACGGGCCGGGCAAGCGGCTGGTGGTCAGCGGCACCAGCTACCTGCAACTGGTCAGCTTTACCGAGCAGGGGCCGCAGGCGCGGGGATTGCTGGCGTTTTCCCAGTCCAGCGAGGCCGGCACGCTGCACTCGAACGATCAGACCAAGGCCTTTGCGGCCAAGCAACTGGCGCCGATTCCGTTTACCGAGGCGCAGATCAAGGCGGACCCCGAGTATCGGCACTATGTGATCAGTGAGCGGGACAACGCCGCGCAGGCCAAGATCAGCCAGCGATAAACCGCAGACGGCGTCGCGAGCATGCCCGCGACGCCGTCTGTACAGCTAAAGCAGGCTTATCGGGGAAACTCGAACGGCTCCAGCTGAAAGCCTTGCTCGTCAACCTGCAAGGTCCAGCCTCGACGGTCCCAGTCACCCAGCACGATGCGCCGTGCCGGCTCACCCTCGACCATCAGCTTGTGGATCGCCGGCCGGTGGGTGTGGCCATGGACCAGGGTCCGTACGCCATGAGCCGCCATCACCGTCGGTACTTCCTCCGGTGTGACGTCGACGATTTCGGTGGCCTTCATGCGGGTCTGCGTCCGGCTTTCGCTACGCAGCTTGCGCGCCAGCTTCTGCCGGCTCGACAGCGGCAGGTGCCGCAGGATCCACAGGCTCAGCGGATTGCGCAGGTAGCGGCGCAGTTTCATGTAGGCCAGATCGCGGGTGCACAGGGTGTCGCCATGCATCAGCAGCACCTGTTCGCCGCCCAGCGCGATCACGCTCGGGTCGGCCAGCAGGGTGCAGCCAGCGGCCTGGCAGAAGTCCTGGCCGATCAGAAAGTCGCGATTGCCGTGCATCAGGTAGATCGCCGTGCCGCTGTCGCTCAACCGGCGCATGGCCTGGCAGATCGACTGCTGGAACGGCGACATGGCATCGTCGCCGATCCACGCTTCGAAGAAGTCGCCAAGGATGTAGAGGGCCTTGGCATGGCGCGCGCGGCCATCGAGCAGATCTAGAAACGCCCGGGTAATGTCCGGGCGTTCTTCTTGCAGGTGCAGATCAGAGATCAGCAGGATCACCCAATGATCTCGGCTTTCTCGATGATCACGTCTTCTTTCGGGACGTCCTGGTGGCCAGACTTGGAACCGGTGGCAACGCCTTCGATCTTGTCGACGACGTCGGTGCCTTCGGTGACTTTACCGAACACGGCATAGCCCCAGCCCTGGACGTTCTTGCCGCTGTGGTTGAGGAAGTCGTTGTCGGAGGCATTGATGAAGAACTGCGCCGAGGCAGAGTGCGGCTCCATGGTACGGGCCATGGCGATGGTGTACTTGTCGTTCTTCAGGCCGTTGTCGGCTTCGTTCTGGATGCTGGCACGCTTGTCACGCTTTTCGTTCATGCCAGGCTCGAAACCGCCGCCCTGGATCATGAAGCCCTTGATCACACGGTGGAACACGGTGTTGCTGTAGTGACCGGCTTCGACGTAGGCCAGGAAGTTGGCCACGGTCAGCGGCGCTTTTTCGGCGTCCAGTTGCAGGACGATGTCGCCGTGGTTAGTGCTCAGTTTGACTTTGGACATGCTGAAACTCGCTCATTCAAGGCATTCGGGAATGGGGTGCGCAGGGCGCGTATTGTCACCTGACGCCGGATCGGGCGACCGCGACACATGGCGCGCAGCGGCCATTTTGCACGGATCGCGATAAAACGTGCCAGTTTGTCGGTGCCTGGCTGTCAGCAGCTTGACTGCTTCGGCTATGATAGGCCCTTTGATTCAATCGGCC
>RCUS01001394.1_pt1 | contig 12641 bp, 11 predicted proteins | sample 2166221 | NCBI WGS metagenome assembly RCUS01 (sample SAMN09932758, study PRJNA488358) | compost metagenome | isolation source: compost soil in cyclohexanecarboxylic | place: Germany: Experimental Botanical Garden | reverse complement strand
ACAAATGTGGGAGCCGGCTTGCCGGCGATGCGCCGCGCGGGCGGCGCTCGATCTGCTAGGCGCTGAAAATCTCACGGCAAACACCTCGCCCCCCAACCTCTACCCCAAACCTTGCGCCCACAAAAAAGCCTGGCAGGAACCCCTGGCCAGGCTTGAACAACCCAATCGAAAAGGGCCAGCCAATGCCAGCCCCCTACCCCTCACCGCCCGATCGCCCTCGCTGCATCCGAGGTGTACATGTCCGGGGTGAACTTGCTCTCGTTCAGAATCGGCCCCTTCTTCGCCTCGTTGGTCATGCCATACCCGGTGTACTGCCCCGAGTTGAGGTCCATGAAGAACTGCGACCCCGCCTGCCAACCGCTCATGTCCGGGTGATAGTAGTAGTTGATCATCGCATGCTTCCACAACTGCCCACGGGCGTCGTAGTTGTCGGCCATGACCGCGTTCCAGGTGTCTTCATCGATGAACAGCACACGCTTGCCATACACGTGGCGATAACCTTCCTTGAGGTCCGCCTCGACGACCCATACCCGCCGCAGCTCATAACGCATGAACTCCGGATTGGGGTGATTGGGGGTCAGCATCTCGGCGTACTTGATGGTGCCACTGTTGGGCTTGAAGGCGTTGGCCGGGCTGTAGATCTCACGCTTGCCCAGCAGCTTCCAGGTGTAACGCTCCGGCGCACCGTTGAACAGGCGGTCTTCGTCGACCGTCATGGTGCCGTTGGTGCCGATCATCGGCTGGTCGTAGCCGTAGCCTGGCATCTGCCGCACACGGCGGGTCGAGGGGCTGTAGGCCCATGCCTGGCGCGACGAGGTGACAAAGTTGTAGGGCTCGTGGGCAATGCTGATCACCCCATTGTCACGAGCGGGCTTGAGCGTGGTGTTGTAGCTCATCGCCTGGATCATGTCGGAAGTCTTCGGCTCGACCGTCGGCGAGTTGGCCTGCGACAGGTTGCGCGCGTGGGCGCGGCCCCAGCCGATGCTGCCGTTGGGCAGCACCGAGGCCAGGTCGGAAATCTTCTCCTCGGTGTAGGCCCGAGCCGGGAGCTGATGGTTCCACAGCACTTCCATGCCGTTCTTGGGAATCGGGAACGGCACCTGGCCCAGGCCCTCGACGCCCAGGCCGTCGTTCACCAGCTGGGCAGTCAACGCATTTTCCTTCACCCGACGGCAGACGTAGTCGGGGTAGCGGAAATCGCGGTGGCCGGGGTAGATGTTCATCTTGTAGCTGGTCGGGTACTTCTTCAGCAGCGCCTTCTGGCCCTCGGTGAGATGGGCCGCGTACTGATCCATGTTCTGCGCGGTGATCACCAGGATCGGTTTCTCATTGGCGTAGGGGTCCACCGGCTGGTCGCCGGAAAACTTCACATGGTTCCAGCCAGGCACTTCGCCCAGGTACTTGCCGGTGTAGGGCGGAATCGTGCCTTCGGCGTTGCCGGCCTGCTCGGCACCGACACAGGTCAGGTCCTTGCCGAGCCTGGCGGCTTCTTCGGGCGAAACGGCGGCCTGGGCGCTGGTCACGAGCCCGCCATTGACGGTCAAAGCGGCCGCGAGCATCACACCTGTTGTTGTTTTTTTCATGTACTGCCTCCTTCGCTGATAAGGCTTCTGGTATGGCTTCATTGTTCTGGTTCTAGGGTCGCCGGCATCGTCCGGAGGGACTAAGGATCAACCCGCGCACAGACGTGCCTTGAGGTCGGCCTTGAGGATTTTTCCGGTGGCATTGCGCGGCAACGGCTCATCCAGGCGGTACACCTGCGCCGGCACCTTGTAGGCCGCCAGGCGCTCGGCGATATAGGCACAGGCCTGCTCACCCGTCGGCAACGCGGCGGCCGGGCCGTGAATCGCCAGCGCCACCACTTCGCCCAGTAGCGGGTCGTCGAGGGCGAAGGCCGCCGCTTCCTGCACGCCGGGCATGTCGCTGATGCAGGTCTCGATTTCAGCCGCCGAGATCTTTTCGCCGCCGCGATTGATCAGGTCCTTGATGCGGCCGCTGATGCACAGGAAACCCTGGTCATCCAGGTAACCCAGGTCGCCCGTGTCCAGCCAACCTTCCCGCAGGGTCTGGGCGCTGGCCTGGGGGAGGTTCCAGTACCCTTCCATCAACGTCGGCGAACGCAGCCAGATCAGCCCTGGCGAGCCGTCCGGGTTCGGTTGCAGCGGATCGTCGCCGATGCGCACATCGACAATCGGCAACGGCCAGCCAGCCGTGGCCGGCCGCAGCACGAACGGATCGCCGCCAATCGCAGCGCCGATCCCGTTGCTCTCGGTCAGGCCGTAGCCACTGCCGCCGATCACCTGTGGCTTGCGGGCGAGCATCTCGGCCAACAGCCCCGGCGACGAGGCGCCGCCACCAAGGCCCAGGCCAAACAGGCTGGCGGTGTCGGCGCCGCCATAGCGCGGTGATGCCAGCAACTGTTGCATCATCACCGGCGCACCGTTGAACTGGGTGCAACGCTCGTCGCGGATCAGGTCCAGCGCCTGGCTGGCATCCCACTTGTACATCAGCAGCAAGCGCCGGCCGCCGCGCAGGGCCGAGAGAAACTGGGCATGCAGGCCGCTGACGTGGAACAGCGGCACGGCCATCAGCGTGGTCGGCGGATAGCCGCTGTCGAGCATGCCGGCGACCCGCTGCGGCGAACTGAGCGCGCAGAACGCGCCCTGGAAATCCAACGCGGCCAGCGCCTGGCAGATCGCCCGATGACTGGACAGCACGCCTTTGGCGCGGCTGGTGGTCCCGGAGGTGTAGAGAATCAGCGCCGGGGCGTCGGGCTCAATGTCCAGCGCTGCGACAGGCAAGGGCTCGGCGGCCAGCAGATCCTCGTATCGCAGGCACTGCTCGGGCAGCGCGCTTTCGGCTGCCCGCCCTACCACGATGCAGGTGCGTTCGCTGACGGCCAGATCATCCTGCAGCACTGCCAGGCGGGCCTCGTCACACAGCAACAGGCGCGCACCGCTGTCCTCGACGCCATGCAGCAGCTCGTCGCGCAGGCCCCAGCTGTTAAGCGGAACGCACACGGCGCCGCAGCGCTGAATCGCGGCAAAGGCGATCAGCCATGCCGGCTGATTGCGCATGGCAATCACCACCCGTTCGCCAGGGCGCAACCGCAATCGGCCGGCCAGTTGCCCGGCCAAGCGGTCGACGGCATCGAAGTACGCCGCGAAGCTCAAGCGCTGTTGCTGCCACACCACGAATTCCCGGTCGCCATGCATACGCCCGGCGTCGATCACCTGCAGCAGGTTGCGCGCTGCGTGGCGGAAATAGCGTGGACCGCCATCGGCCGGGGTGATCACTTCAAACGGCGAGCCGGGCGCGATCAACTGCTGCCAGGCCTGTCGCCAGCGTTCAATGCTCATCTGCGATGCTCCAGTCGATGCGTTCACGCGCAGGCCTGATCGAGGGCCGCATAGCGTTCGCAGTGAAAATCACGGTCACCCAGGCAGGCCTGCGCCACCCGAACCCGTTTCAGGTACAGGCCAACATCCAGCTCGTCGGTGACGCCGATGCCGCCGTGCATCTGCACGGCTTCGTTGGCCACCTTGAGCGCCGTGTCGCCGGCCTTCCACTTCGCCAGGCTGACCAGCCGACCGCGCTCACCGGCATCCAGCGAGTCCGCATCGAGCGCCGCCAGCCCGGCCATCACCGCGCTGCGCGACAGTGCCAGGTCGACATACAGCTGCGCGGCGCGGTGTTGCAGGGCCTGGAACGAGCCGATCGGCACGTCGAACTGCACGCGGGTCTTGAGGTACTCAAGGGTGGTCTGGAACAACTGCTGCGCAGCGCCCAGCAGCTCCGCCGCCAGGCATGCGCGGCCGCGATCGAGCGCCGTGTCCAGTGCCGCCCAGCCCTCGCCAGGCTTACCCAGCAGCGCCTCCGGCCCGAGTCGCACCTGGTCCAGGCGCAGCCGCGCACAGTTGCGCGAGTCGATCAGCGGCAATGGGCTGCACTGCACACCGGGGGCATCGGCGGCGACCAGGAACAGGCTGATGCCCTGTTCTTCACCCGGCTGCCCCGAAGTGCGTGCCGCCACCACATAGGCGTCGGCGCCGACACCATCGACCACCCAGAACTTCTCGCCACTGAGCGTGTAGCCAGCACCCTCGGCCAGCGCCTGCATGGCGGTGTCCCGGGGCTGATGCCGTGCCCGTTCATCCACGGCCAGGGCCAGGCGTTTATCGCCGCCGATCAGTGCCTGCAGCCAGTGGTCCTGTTGCTGGTCGGAGCCAGCCAGGTGCAGCAGCGATCCGCCCAGCACCACGCTCGACAGCAGCGGTGTCGGCGCCAGGTTGTGGCCGATGGCCTCGAACACCGGGCCAAGCCCCATGCAGCCGAAGTCCAGCCCGCCGAACTGCTCCGGAAACGGGATCGCACTCCAGCCCAGGTTCACCGCATCGCGCCACAGCTGTGCATCGAAACCTGCCGCCGCGCCTGCGTCGCGCAAGCGTCGCTGCGCCGCTACCGGGCTGCGTGCACCGAGAAAATCCCGGGCACTGTCGGCCAGCAGGCGTTGTTCTTCGTTGTAACGCAGGTTCATGCCGTCACTCCTTTCTTGCCGTCGGGCAGGCCAAGCACACGCTTGGCGATGACATTGAGCTGCACTTCCGACGCACCGCCGGAAATGGTCAGGGCGTAGCTGTTGAGCCAGGCGCGGGTCACCGCCAGTTGCTGCTCGCTGAACCCCGCGTGCTGCCAGCCCAGGGCGTGACCGCCCATGGCATCGAGCAGCACCTCGAACTTGTCGCGTTCCTGTTCGGTGTGGACCAGTTTCATGATCGCCATCAGGCCGCTGATGTCATCGCCACAGCGCCCCTCTTCGGCCATGCGTTGCACGGTCAGGCCATAGGCGTGCTCGTCCATCGCGCAAGCCACCGCCCGCGCCTGCAGCGCCAGCTCGCCCTGGCTGCGCGGCTGCGGCAAGTACTCGCGCAGCAAGGCCAGCAGGTCGAAGTGCGACGGCAAGCTGAACTCGCCGAACTTCGACATCGCCTTGCGCTCGTGCTGCAGCAGGTACTTGCCCAGGTTCCAGCCACCATTCAACGGACCGATCAGTTGGCTCTTCGGCACCTTGACCGCATCGAAGAACACCTGGCAGAACGCTGACTTGCCGCTGATCAGGTCGATCGGCACGGCATTCACGCCGGGGCTGCGCATGTCCAGCACGATCAGGCTGATGCCTTCGTGCTTCGGCGCCTGGCTGTCGGTTCGCACCAAGGCGTACATCCAGTCGGACTTGTCGCCGTACGACGTCCAGATCTTGCTGCCGTCGACCACGAAATGATCGCCCGCATCACGCGCGGCCATCTTCAGGCTGGCCAGGTCGGAGCCGGCATTGGGCTCGGAAAAACCCTGGCACCAGCGCACTTCGCCGCGTGCCATGGGCGGCAGCAGCTCGCGTTTCTGCGCCTCGCTGCCATAGGCCAGCAGCACCGGCCCGAGCATCCAGATGCCCAGGTTGATCTGCGGCGGCCGGCACTTGAGCCGGCGCATCTCGCTTTCCAGCACCGCCACCTGCTCGGCATCCAGCCCGGCACCGCCGTAGACCTCGGGCCATTCCGGGCAGAACCAGCGTTTGTCGCGCATGCGCTCGAACCACAGGCGCGCGTCTTCATTGGGGAATTGGGGCTCACTGGCGCCCCAGACCACATCGCCCTCGGCCATGGCCGTGCGCATCGACGCCGGGCAGTTGGCTTCCAGCCAGGCACGGGTGTCGTGCCTGAATTGCTCGATCGTGCTCATCAGATGCAACCCTCGACCCGGCTCCGGTCAATGCCGGAGCGGATCCTGTCGTTGGAATGGCGCTGCAGCTCAGCGCTGGGTGCGTGGCATGCCCAGGCCGAACTGGGCGATCAGCTCGCGCTGGATCTCGTTGGTGCCACCGCCGAAGGTCACGGTGACCGAGGCGCGCAGCTCGTACTCCAGCTCGCCCTGCAGCGCCGATGCCGCGCTACCACCGCGTACCAGGCCATTGGCACCGACCACGGCGGCCAGCCGGCGGAGGATCTCGATGGCCGACTCCGAGCCGTACACCTTGGTGGTCGAGCTCAGGGCTACGTCCAGCTGATCGTGCTCAAGGTTGGCGGCAATGCGCAGGTTGATCAGGCGCATGGCTTCCAGGCGGGCATAGCACTCGGCCAGGGAACTGCGCACCCAGGCCTTGTCCATTGCCCGCTGGCCATGCTCGTCGCGGGCGCGGGCCCACAGGTAGACCCGGCGGAACAGCCCCACCACTTTGTCCGACCACGAGCCCAGCCCCAGCCGCTCGTGGTTGAGCTGCGCGGTGATCAGCTTCCAGCCGCCGTGCAGCTCGCCGACCAGCATGTCCTTGGGCACGCGCACGTTGTCGTAGTAGGTGGCGGCGGTCGGGTTGCTGGTGGTCGGGATGAGCGTGCTGGAGAAGCCCGGCAGTTGGGTGTCGAGGATCAGGATCGACACGCCCTTGTGCCGCGCCTGGCTCGGGTCGGTGCGCGCTGCCAGCCAGATGAAGTCCGCCGACTCGGCGCCGGAGGTCCACAGCTTGTTGCCATTGACCACGAACGCGTCGCCGTCGAGCCGCGCGCTGGTCCGCAGCACGGCCAGGTCGCTGCCGGCATCGGGCTCGGAGTAGCCGATGGCGAACATGATTTCGCCGGCGGCAATGCCCGGCAGAAAGCGTGCCTTCTGTTCGGCGCTGCCATGCGCCATCAGCGCCGGGCCCACGGTGCTGATGGTCACGAACGGCAGCGGCGCCCCAGCGATGTTGGCTTCCTCGAAGAAGATCAACTGCTCGGTGGCGGCATAGCCCTGGCCGCCATGGGCCTTGGGCCAGCCGACCGCAAGCCAGCCGTCGCGGCCCATCTGGCGCACGGTCTGGCGGTACAGCTCGCCGCCTTCCTGGCCGCGCAGTTGGTCGCGCAGCTCAGGCGTCATCAAGGCCTGGAAGTAGTCCCGCACCTGACGGCGCAGCGCGTGTTGCTCGGGAGTGAGATCGACGAACATGCTGTGCTCCTCAGGCTGCGCCCAGAATCAGGCCGCTGGTGGGCACGCCGGTGCCGGCGGTGACCAGCACGTTCTCCACGTCCGCGACCTGGTTCACCGCCGTGCCGCGCACCTGGCGCACGGCCTCGGCGATGCCGTTCATGCCGTGGATGTAAGCCTCGCCCAACTGTCCACCGTGGGTGTTGATCGGCAGTTTGCCGCCGCGGGCGTGGTGGCCTTCACGGATGAATTCCTTGGCCTCGCCGCGTCGCACGAAACCGAATTCTTCCAACTGCGGCAGCACGAACGGGGTGAAGTGGTCGTAGATCACGGCCGTCTGCAACGCCTCGGGGCCCAGCCCGGACTGGCGGTACAGCTCGCGGGCGACCACGCCCATCTCCGGTAGCCCGGTGATGTCGTCGCGGTAGAACGAAGTCATGATCTGCTGGCCGCTGGCAATGCCCTGGGAGCCCGCCTTGATGCTCACCGGCTTTTGCTTCAGGTCACGGGCGCGTTCGGCCGAGGTGATGACCATGGCCACCGCACCGTCGGATTCCTGGCAGCAGTCGAGCAGGTGCAGCGGCTCGCAGATCCAGCGTGAAGCCTGGTGCTCTTCCAGGGTGATCGGCTTGCCATGGAAGAAGGCCTTGGGGTTGGTTGCGGCAAAGTCGCGCACGGCCACGGCGACCCGGCCGAAGTCTTCGGAGGTGGCGCCGTAGGTGTGCATGTAGCGCTGGGCGAACATCCCCACCCACGCCGCCGGGGTGTGGAAACCGTGGGGCATGTACCAGCCGTAGTTGACGTTCTCGAAGATCGGCGTCGAGGCAAAGCCATAGCTGCCGCTGCCAAAGCGGTACCAGGAGCGTTCGTTCATCGCCCGGTACACCACCACCACCTTGGCCACCCCGGTGGCCACCGCCATGGCCGCATGCATCACCGGCGCGCAGGCCGCGCCGCCGCCGTGGGGCACCTGGGAAAAGAACTTCACGTCCTTGCAGCCGAGCAGGCGAGCGATCTCGTATTCCGGGACCTTGTCCACCGAATACGAGCTGAAGCCCTCTACTTCCGACGGGTCGATACCGGCGTCGCGCAGGGCTTCGAGCGTGGCTTCCAGGGCCAGGCGCAGTTCGGTGCGCCCGGAGTTCTTGGAGAATTCGGTCGCGCCCAGGCCGACAATCGCGGCGCGCCCGGAAATCGACAGGTCAGTCATGCTGCCTCCGGTAGTCATGGCAACACCAGTGCGACCGTGCCGGTCACGTGGTTGCCCATGGAATTCTTGCCGCTCAGGGTCACTTCCACCGTGCGGGTTTCGGGGTCCTGGCGGGTCACGCTGCCGTTGAAGGTCATGCAGTCGCCGGGGTAGTTGGGTACGCCGAGCTTGATCTTCAGCGAGGTGAACCGTGCCAGCGGGCCGGCCCAGCTTTCGATGAAGCGCTGGACCAGACCGTTGGTGGTGAGGATGTTCATGAACACGTGGGGCGAGCCCAGCTCGCGCGCAGCGTCCAGGTCGTGGTGGCCGGGGAAGTAGTCGCGCGTGGCAATCGCCCCGCCGGCGATCAACGCCACGGTGATGGGCACGGCCAGGGTCGGCAAGGTTTCGCCGGGGCGCACGTCTTCAAAGTGCTTGGTGTTCTTCGAGGTCATATTTCCATCCCAGCTTGTCGTTGTCGCTCAGCCAGTCGCCGAGTCGTTCCAGGCTTGCCGCCGAACCCCCCAGGGCAATACCCAGGGCGCGGCTCCAGTAGAGAAATCGGTGGATCGGGTAGCTCAGGTCGACGCCAATGCCGCCGTGCACGTGCTGCGCGACGTGGCCGATGCGATGGCCCGCTTCACAGGCCAGGTAGGCCGTGGCCAGCGCTTCGCTGGGCGCCGGCAGGCCGGCATCGAGGCGGTAGCACAGCTGCCACAGCGTGCTGCGCAGGGTTTCCAGGGCGATATGGGCGTCGGCCATGCTCATCTGCACGGCCTGGAAGCTGCCGATGCGCCGCTCGAACTGCTGACGCTCGCCGAGGTAATCCACGGTGCGGCGGATCTGCTCGGCGCTGACGCCCAGTTGCAACGCAGCCAGGGCGGCGATCGCCCGCGGTTCCAGCCAGGCCAGCGCGGCGCTGGGCAATACCCGGTCGGCAGCGACCTGCATGCCCTCGACCAGCAGGTCGGTGACCGCTTCGCCGTGGCTGAGCACGCCAGGTGTGCGGCGCACGGCCGGGTCGTCCAGGTCGAGCAACAGCAGCCGCACCTGGCTGTCTATCTGCACCGGCACCAGGGCCGCGTGCGCTTGACCGCCCAGGGCGACGGCGGCCACCTGGCCGTCGACCTGCCAGCCTTCGGCGCAGGCACTGGCGCGCAGGGCAATGCCGCAGGCAGCGTGCAGGCCGTCCAGGCAAACACTCAGCAGCCGCTCGCCCTCGGCGGCCTTGGCCGCGAGCAGCGCCGCGTCGCCCAGGCCGAATTCAGCTAGGGTCGCGGCGGCCAGTTGGTGGCGCCACAAGGGCACCTGCGCCAGGCTGCGGCCCTGCGCCTGCAGCACCAGCATCAGCTCGGTCATGCCCAGGCCGCTGCCGCCTTCGCGCTCGGGAATGGCCAGCGCGTGCAGGCCGGTTTCCTGGCACAACGCCCAGAGCGGCGCCATCAGGGGTTCGTTGGCACTGTCCCACTGCCGCACGTAGTCGTCATGGCAGTGGTCGCTGAACAGGCTGTCGGCCATCTGCTCGATGGCCCGCTGGTCTTCGCTCAATTGGAAATCCATGGTATCGCCCTCCTACTCGCCCACGGGCCGGAACAACGGCAGGGTCAACTGCTCGTCGAAGGTCTGGAATTCCACCTGCAGGCGCTGGCCGATCTGCAGCTGCTCACGCTGCACGCCGGTCAACCCGGCAATCAGGCGCACACCCTCTTCCAGCTCTATCAGGCCGATGGGGTTGGGGTGATCGAATGGCGCCACTTCGGGGTAATGCATGACCACGAAGGAATACAGGCTGCCGCGTCCGCTGGCCTGGATGCTGTCCCACTCGAAGCTGTGGCACTGCATGCACACCGGCGCGGGGGGATGGCGCAAGGTGGCACAGGCGCTGCAGCGCTGGATCAACAAGCGGCTTTCGGCGCAGCCTTCCCAGAAGAACCGGGTGTCGTCGCTCATCCCGGGCAGTGGGCGTTTGGCCTTGGCCGGGATGGCCGGTTCCGGTGCCTTGGCAGCGGGCTGGGCATTGGCCGGACGGAACTTGAACACGCGGAACAACAGCTCGCCCACCGGTTCGTCGCCTTCTGGCTTCTCGACGAAATGGCTCATTACCAGCGTGACGAAGAACCCGGTGCCCAGGGCGGTGGTCTTCTCGTCGCCCACGGCGTCCAGGCGCGTGGTGTAGTACAGCCGCTCGCCCAGGTGCACCGGGCGCTCGAACGTCAGTTCGGAGTTCACCGCGACCACCGACGCGTAGCCGTATTCCTCGATCAGCTTGAGCACTTCATAGGGGTTCTGGTCGGTGGAGCCGGGTGGATAGTTGTTGGCGTGCAGGCCTTCCATGGTCCACACCTGGAGCATGGCCGGCGGCGCGACCAGCGCTTGGTGCGGGCCACCTTGGGCGAAGGCCGCGTCGGTGTAGAGCGGGTTGTCGACGCCCATGATCTCGCACCACTGGCGAATCATCGGCGCGTTGACCGGGTCCCAGGCGTACACCCGGCCGTATTGGCGGCCCACGAGGGCGCGCACACTGGATAGCAATTGTGGATCAGCCAAAGTCGTCTCCTGCTGCGTGAGGGCAGCGACCGGATGCGGTCGCTGCCGGAGGGTCGATCAGGTGGGTAGGACCTGCGCCGCGTTGAGGAACGCCGGGCGTTCGCCGCCGCCGTGCAGCAGCAGGTTGCAGCCGCTGGCGTAACTGGCCAGGGGCGAGGCGATGTACAGGCAGGCATTGGCGATGTCGCTGGCATCGGCCATGCGCCCGGCGGGGATACCGGCACTGACGGCGGCGATGCCGGCGTCGGTGCCGTAATGCAGGTGTGCCTGGTCGGTCAGCACCAGCCCAGGGCTGACCGCCACCACACGGACCTTGGGCGCCCACTCCACCGCCAGCGATTGCACCAGCGCCAGTACGCCTGCCTTGGCCGCGCCATAGGCCGCGGTGCCGGGCGATGCGCGCAGGGCACTGATGCTGCCGATGAAGACGATGCAACCGCCTTGCGCCTGGCTCTGCATCAGCCGGTTGGCATGCTGCGCGGCATTGAGCGGGGCGATCAGGTTCAGGCGCAGGATGCTTTCGTGAAAGCGTGGCGAAGCGGTGGCGGCGATGGCCGAAGGGCTGCCGCCGGCGTTGTTGATCAGCACGTCGAGGCGGCCGAAGTCGCGTTCGATGGTGTCGAACAACGCCTGCAGCGAGTCGCCGTCACGCACGTCGCTGGCGATGAACACCGCGCTGCGCCCGTCCACGCTGGGCAACTGCTCGGGTGCACTGCGCGCACAGACGATGACCTGCGCCCCGGCCGCCAGGAAGCCTTGGGCAATCCCGGCACCGATGCCTTTGCTGCCGCCGGTAACGAGTACCACCTTGCCACTGAAATCAAGCCCCATTGCATGCTCCTAGTTCTGCTGTCTGAGTCCACTCTAGGGGCTATGCGGGGGCCGTACTTCGTCTGAACGGACGATGAATGGGCCGTGCCTGGACGCAACACTGGCGGCAAAACCGTCAATGCCTGGCACGTGAGGAAACCTATGCCCGACACCCCTGCTCCACCGGTCCTGCTCGAACGCCCGCTGCCCGGCGTGGCGCTGCTGCGGCTGAACCGTCCGCAGGCGACCAATGCCTTGAGCCTGGAGTTGCAGGCGCTGCTCTCGCGGTACTTCAGCGAGCTGAGTGTCGACCCTGAGGTGCGCTGTATCCTGTTGACCGGGGGCGACAAGGTGTTCGCCGCCGGCGGTGACATCGGCAGCATGGCGGGCGTAGGTCCGATCGATATCTATCAGCGGCACACCGAGCGGGTCTGGGCGCCGATTCAGCACTGTCCGAAGCCGGTGATCGCGGCGGTCTGTGGCTATGCCTATGGCGGTGGTTGCGAGTTGGCGATGCTGGCTGACCTGATCGTGGCTGGGCGCGGCGCGCGGTTCTGTCAGCCGGAGATCCGCATTGGCATCATGCCGGGGATTGGCGGTACGCAGCGGTTGGTGCGTGCGGTGGGCAAGGTGAAGGCGATGCGCATGGCGCTCACGGGACAGCCGATCAGCGCCGAGGAGGCTTGGGTGGCGGGGTTGGTCAGTGATTTGGTCGAGGATGACCAGGTGCTGGATCATGCTCTGGAGCTGGCGCGGGTGATCGCGGCGATGCCGGCGTTGGCGGCGGAGCAGATCAAGGAGGTGATTCTCGCGGGGATGGATGCGCCGTTGGAGGCGGGGCTGGCGCTGGAGCGCAAGGCCAATGCGTTGTTGTTTGCGTCGCGGGACCAGAAGGAGGGCATGCAGGCGTTCATCGAGAAACGCCCGGCGCGGTTCGAGGGGCGGTAGCTAGTTTTTTGCCGGGTTGCTTTGACTTTGATCTTGACTTTGATCTTGACTTTGATCTTGACTTTGACTTTGACTTTGACTTTGACTTTGACTTTGACTTTGATCTTGACTTTGACTTTGACTTTGATCTTGACTTTGATCTTGATCTTGATCTTGATCTTGATCTTCAGCGACTTTCAGAAGGCCGAGC
>RCUS01001393.1_pt1 | contig 12642 bp, 11 predicted proteins | sample 2166221 | NCBI WGS metagenome assembly RCUS01 (sample SAMN09932758, study PRJNA488358) | compost metagenome | isolation source: compost soil in cyclohexanecarboxylic | place: Germany: Experimental Botanical Garden | reverse complement strand
CGAAGTGGACCAGGGCTTGCGGCGCATCAATAGCGCCCGCGAGGAAGCGCATGGCGCCTCCAGCGCCATGCTGAGCCTGCAGGAAAAATCCAGGCGCATCACGGGCTTCACGGAAGCCATTTCCGATATTTCCGCGCGCACCAATCTGCTGGCGCTGAACGCCGCCATCGAGGCGGCGCGCGCCGGCGAACATGGCCGTGGCTTCGCCGTGGTGGCCGGGGAAGTGCGGCAGCTGGCGCAGCGCACCAAGGAAGCCTCCGATGAGATCAGCGTGATGGTGCGCGAAATCAATGAGCAGTCGGAAAAAGCCGCGCTCGGCATGAGCTCGCTGGCTGCCGGCGTGACGGAAGCGGCGCGCAATGTGGAAAGCGTGCACGCGTCCTTGAGCCATATCGAGGAATCGTCGGGCGTGTCGGAAGACGAGATCGGGCAGATCGCCCGTGCTTCGCGCGAACACGTCGACACGACGCAGGTCATTGCCGACGCCATCCTGCAAATCCGTGACAGCATGCTGTCGACCAACGCCGAATTGCCGCGTGCCACGCAATCGGCCATGGCGCTGGCCGAGCGGGCCGAAGTGATCGCCGGCGCCCTCGGTGAATCGAGCGTGGCCACGCCGCACGATGAAATCCGCGCGGCCGCCCAGCGCGCTGCGCGCGACGTGGGCAAGCTGTTCGAGCAGGCGATCGCTTCGGGCCGCATCACGCGCGAAGCCCTGTTCGACCGCCATTACCGGCCCATTCCGAACACCAATCCGCCCAAGCACAACACCAAGTTCGACGCGTTTACGGACAAAGTCTTGCCGGACTTGCAGGAAGGCGTGCTGGCCGCCCTGCCCCACCTGGCGTATGCGGGCGCCGTCGACAACAATGGATACTTTCCAACGCATAACAAGAAATTTTCCCAGCCGCTGACGGGCGACTACGCCACCGATATCGTCAACAACCGGACCAAGCGCATCTTCAGCGACCGCACGGGTGCGCGCTGCGGCAGCAACACCAAACCGTTCCTGCTGCAGACGTATAAACGCGACACGGGCGAAGTCATGCACGATTTATCCGTTCCCATCCACGTCGATGGCAAGCACTGGGGCGGCTTCAGGGTGGGATATCGTTCCAGCAGCCACGCATGATGAACATCTGATTAAATCTACTGCGCGTCGTAATTTGCGGCCTGCGATGCTCACTGTGCCAGAGCACAGTTCCGCTTCTCGGGCCAACGGGGGCGCCGAGCCTTACTTCCGCTCGCCACGATTTGCTCAGACGTTCGTGCCGCTAATTTTTTCACTCTATATGGGGCTTCGGTGCCACGCCGCCGCCGGCCGCCGTGGCGGTGCGCAGGGTGGGCGTGTTCATGCTTTCCAGGTGATTGCGCAGCCATTTGTGGGCGGGGCTGCGCGCGTCGCGCTCGTGCCACAGCATGTCCAGGTGGACGGCAGGCAAGGTCAATGGCAAATCCTTGTACAGCAGCGATTCCGTCATGCCCGTCGAGGCGATCAGATGGCGCGGCAGGACGGTGATCAGGTCGGAATTGGCGACGACTCTGCCGGCCGTGAAGAACTGGTTCACCGTCAACAGGATGCGCCGCTCGCGGTGGATCTGCGACAGCGCCTCGTCGATCAAGCCATGCGCGCGGCCGGAAAAGCTCACCAGCAAATGGTTCGCCGCGCAGTAGTTATCCAGGGTCAATTCCTTGTCGGCCAGCGGATGGCCGCGCCGCATCACGCACACATACTTGCCGGAATACAGGCGCTCATGGCGGATGGGCGAACCTGTCTCGCTCGACAATTGCGCCGCCACGCCGGGAAAGAAGCCGACGGCCAGGTCGATGTCGCCGCGCAGCAGCATCGGGCGCGGTTCGCGCGTGGTCAGCGGCATCATGCGCACGTTGACGCCGGGCGCTTCGCGTTCGATCGAGCGCATCAGGGAAGGCAGCCAGAACGCTGCCGTGGCGTCGGCCATGGCCATGCGGAAGGTGGCGTGGGTTTTCGACACGTCAAAGGTTTCCGGCGTGACGGCCGCTTCCAGGCTGGCCAGGGCCGAACGCACGGAAGGCCACAGGGCTTCGGCGCGCGGCGTGGGTTTCACGCCATACGCCGTGCGGATCAGCAACTCGTCACCGAGGCTTTCGCGCAAGCGCTTGATGGCGTTCGATACCGCCGGCTGCGTCATCGCCAGGTGGCCGGCTGCGCGCGTCAGGTTTTGTTCCGTCATGACGGCGTCGAAAACCCGCAGCAAGTTCAGATCCAGCGTCAGAAAACTCATGGAAAGCCCAGATAAAAGTTGAATTCAAAGTAATGTGTCATGAGTGTAAACCGCGCCGGGCACGAATATTTTCACTCGTTAAAAAATATTACATCTTTCCATTCATGATTCATATAATTGGTATCAAGAAATGGAATTAGATTTATATGTTGCACTGCACTATAGTACCGTCAAATTCTATAATGCACTGGAACAGTATGTCTACCTTCGCCTCCGCCCTGTACGCAGTATCCGCACCCGTGCTGGAGATTTCCCTGCTCAACGCCCTGCAAATCGTACTGGTGATCGTGGCTGCGGGCGCTTTTGCCCTGCTGTTCAAGCCTTTGCTGGTAGGCATTGCCCGCGCCATGGTGCTGGTGGTGCGTCCCAAGCTGAGCCGTGAGCAGCGCCTGGCGCGCCAGCAGATGCGCGAAGCGCAGTCGCTCAAGCGTACCTTGGGCAAGATGGATGGCGTATCGCCAAGCAATGCGGCTGAACTGCGCGCCCTGTCGAGCCGCGCCTAAGTTCGCTATTGCAGCATGACAAGCCGGTGCGAACCGGCTTTTTTTTCGTCCGCGTTGTTGGCTATGCCGTGTCGCCCAGCAAGTGGGCGCGCAACTGGGTGTCGGCCGGATGGGCGCCGATCCAGATTTTCAGCAGCGCATTGTAGAAGGCCAGCTCGGGTACCTTGTCGCCCACCTGCTTGCCGTTCAGCCTGCACAAGGTGCCCTCTTCCGGCAGCCAGTCCACCGTCAGGATATCGCCCTTTTTCAAGCCCGGGACCATTTCGAACATGGCGCCGAACTGCATCGTCTGGCTCAGCAAACGGGTACGGTCGGCCTGGTCGGAACTACGGTTCAAGCCCTGCATGAAGGCCTTGCCCAGCTCGTCGGAGGTGATATCGCGCAACATGACGATTTCCAGGCGCCGCGGACCCGGCAGCGCCAGGATGTCGGCCAGCTGGGTTTTCTTTTCCGGCAGGTACAGGGCGATCGTGTAGACCTTGAAAATGACCTTGTAGCGCACGCCGGCGCCATTGAGTTTCAACTCGCGGCTGGCCAGCTGCACCGTATCGTCGAGCTTGACGCCGCCCACGTCGACGGCCAGGGCCGGCTGCGCCAGGGCGCCGCACAGGCTGGCGGCGGCCAGGCAGCGGGCCAGACGGGATGTGCTTATTTGCATCTTCTACCTCCGTGGATAACCAGGTGCTGCGGAACAGCCAGCACACAGTGTAGAACAGTTGGCAGAAGCTGGCGCCACGGACAGTGGCGTGGAGGAAAGGTTAAGGCTTGGCGGCAGGCAGCTCTGCCTGCAGGCGCTCGTACTTGGCCATCAATTGCTCCGGGCTTTCGCGCCAGGCGGGATTGAACGGGATGCAGCTGACGGGGCACACTTGCTGGCATTGCGGCTCGTCAAAGTGGCCCACGCATTCGGTACACTTGTTGGGATCGATTTCGTAGATTTCCGCGCCCATGTAGATCGCGTCATTCGGGCACTCGGGCTCGCAAATGTCGCAATTGATGCATTCGTCGGTGATCAGTAATGCCATGATTTCACTCTTACTTATTGCGATGAGGCCGCGTTGGCGGCAATCTTGTTTTGCAGCCAGCGGTTCACCGAGGGGAAGACAAACTTCGAGACGTCGCCGCCCAGCGCCGCGATTTCGCGCACGATGGTGCCGGAAATGAACTGGTACTGGTCGGATGGCGTCAGGAACATGGTTTCGACATCGGGCAGCAGGTATCGGTTCATGCCCGCCATCTGGAATTCGTATTCGAAGTCGGAGACGGCGCGCAAGCCGCGCACGATGACCCGCGCTTCATGCTTGCGCACGAAATCCTTGAGCAGGCCGGAAAAGCTTTCCACTTGCACATTCGGGTAATGCCCCAGCACTTCGTTGGCGATTTCCAGGCGTTCGTCGAGCGAGAAAAACGGTTGCTTGTTCTTGCTGTCGGCCACACCGACGATCAGCTTGTCAAACAGACCCGATGCGCGGCGCACCAAATCTTCATGACCACGCGTGAGCGGATCGAATGTTCCTGGATAAACGGCTACAACCATTGCGGCTCCCTAACGATGCACCAATATAGACGCGCATTATGCCTGAAAATGGTGTCTACTTTGGTGCAGGGCCTCGGACTGGGGCCTGTTTCTGCTCAATTAACAGGCAGATTCAGGCAGTTGCCGGTACTTTGTTGTAAGTTAGCAAATGATAGTAGACGGTGCCCGCCTTGTCGGCGCGGATGACTTCCCACGGCGCCATCCATTCCGGCATCTCCAGGGCGCTATTCTCGTCGAAGACCAGCGGCAAGCCCGATTCCGCGTAGACCATGCCGCCTTCCTTGAGCAGGTTGGCGCACAGCGGCAAGGCTTTCGCCAGGAAATCCTGCTGGTAGGGCGGATCGAGGAAGATCAGGTCGAAGCGCTGGCCCCGTGCCGCCAGGCCTTGCGCCGTCAGCAGGGCGTCGCCGCGCAGCAGCTGCACGTTCTCGGCGCGCAATTTCGTCTTGTTCTCTTCCAGCTGGCGGATCACGGGCGTATGCGTGTCGACCATGGTGACGGACGCGGCGCCGCGGCTGGCCGCTTCAAAGCCCAGTGCGCCGCTGCCGGCGAACAGATCCAGCACCTGGGCGCTGGACCAGTCGCCGTCGCGCAAGTGGTTGATCCAGTTGAACACGGTTTCGCGCACGCGGTCCGGCGTCGGGCGCAAGCCCAGTGCCTGCAACACAGGCAGTACGGAACGCTTCCACTGGCCGCCGATGATGCGCACCTGGTTCGGTGGCGGCGCGTGGTGGACGGGAACTTTGGCGGGTTTTTTAATCTTCTTTTGCATGGGGATTTCTTCAATTCAATGGCGGCCACTATAGCATATGGCCCCCTGGCCCAGCGCCCGCCCCCCGGCTGGCGCTGGCGTCCAGTTGGCCTTATTTGGGCTGGCTGGCGAGGGAATTGAAATCGTCGATCCAGCCCTGCATGCGCTTGATCGCATGCTCTTTTTGCGCCGGCGTGGCGATCTTGATCACCGTCAGGACCATCTGCGCCGTGCTGCTTTCGTAGGCATCAAAAAAGGCCTTGCGCTCGGAGTGCTCGAGGCGTTCGAAACTGTCCTTGACCAGGGTGTTGATCAGGGCCACGGTGGCGTCCTTGCCGAGCTTTTCCTGCTGCACCTTTTTTACCAGGTTGAGCACATTCTGCTGGCGCCGCATGCGTTCGTCGAGCCAGATCTCATTGTTCAGCGGGCGCGCGTCCGATGCCTTGCGAATCTGCGCTTCCTGCTCGCGGCTGAAACTGCCGAACCACAGCTCGAATTGCTCCATGGCTTTCTTGTAGCGCAGCTGCTGGCGCTTGTCCTGATCGCCGCTCAGGTATTTCTTGCGGTAATCGTCATTATTTGATTTGAACTTCTTTTCCATCTGCGCGATCTGCTCGGGCTTGAGCGAACGGGCCAGGTCGGCCAGCTCGGGCGCCGCCTTCAACAGCAGCGCCTGGGTGCGGTGCTTGATCTCGCTGTAGTCCGCCATCAGGTCCGCCTGCGTGACGTTGCCCTGCAGCTGTTTCTGGCCCGTGCGCAGGATTTCCACGTAATCCTTCAATTGCGTCTTGCGGTGCCAGTCGAACAGCTTGTCGATATCCTCGCGCACCCAGCCCTTCTGGTCGCGGTCCAGGTCGACGTAGGCGTTGAGCCACCAGTACAGCACGGTGTCGCCATTGTTATACGCCAGGCGCAAGCCGCTGCAGCCGGCGGCGATGATGAACAGCATGGCCAGCACGGCGTAACGAAAGCGGCTGGAGAATGGGGGCTGCGTGTTAAACTTTTTCATATTCTTAACTTAAAAAAATTACGGTCTATGAACGTTGTCATTCTCGCCGCCGGTATGGGGAAACGCATGCAGTCGGCACTGCCAAAAGTACTGCACCCGCTGGCTGGCAAGCCGCTGCTGTCGCATGTGATCGATACAGCGCGTAGCCTGGCGCCGTCCCGATTATGCGTGATTTACGGGCATGGGGGCGCAGCGGTGCTGAAGTTGCTCGACGGCTACAACGCCAGCCATGCCGTGCAGATACAAGCCGCAGAACAGGCGCAGCAGCTGGGTACGGGCCATGCGGTGCAGCAAGCCGTGTCCCTGCTCGACGACACGGTGCCCACCCTGGTGCTGTATGGCGACGTGCCGCTGACCAGTGCCGCTTCCCTGCAGCAACTGGTGCAGGCCGCCGGCAAGGACAAGCTGGCCATCCTGACCGTGGAACAGGACGATCCTTTCGGCCTGGGCCGCATCGTGCGCGAGCACGGCGCCATCGTGCGCATCGTCGAGGAAAAGGATGCCACGCCGGACGAGCGCGCCATCAGGGAGATCAACAGCGGCATCATGGTCGCGCCCACCGTTGCCCTGAAAAAATGGCTGGCGGCCCTGTCGAACAACAATGCGCAAGGGGAATACTATCTGACCGATATCGTTGCCCAGGCCGTTGCCGATGGCGTCGCCGTGACCTCCGCGCATCCTGCCGCCGTGTGGGAAGTGGCGGGCGTCAACAGCAAGGTGCAACTGGCGCAGCTGGAACGCATTCACCAGAACAATATCGCGCAAGCGCTGCTGGAACGGGGCGTGACCCTGCTCGACCCGGCGCGCATCGACGTGCGCGGCGAACTCATTTGCGGCCGCGACGTCAGCATTGACGTCGGCTGCGTGTTTGAAGGCCGGGTGGAACTGGGCGACGGCGTGCGCGTGGGACCCAACAACGTCATCATCAACGCCACCGTGGCGGCCGGCGCGTACATCAAGCCCTTCTGCCATATCGAAGATGCCGTCGTCGGCGCTGGCTCACTGATCGGACCGTACGCGCGCCTGCGCCCGGGTACGGTCCTGGCCGAAGATGTGCACATCGGTAATTTCGTCGAAGTGAAAAACAGCCAGGTCGCCGCGCACAGCAAGGCCAACCACCTGGCTTACATCGGCGACGCCACCATCGGCTCGCGGGTCAACATCGGCGCTGGCACCATTACCTGCAACTACGATGGCGTGAACAAGTTCCGCACGGTGATTGAAGACGACGCTTTCATCGGCAGCGACAGCCAGCTGATCGCGCCCGTCACCGTCGGCAAGGGTGCCACCCTGGGCGCCGGCACGACCCTGTCGAAAGATGCGCCGGCCGGCAAGTTGACCGTCTCGCGCGCCCGCCAATTGACCATCGACGGCTGGACGCGTCCCGTGAAAATCAAGAAGTAAACCGTCACTGCAGTCCTTGCACACAGGCAGGCCATCGGCCTGCCTTTTTTCTTTCTGTGGATAACTATGTGGGTAAGCCCGTCGACAAGTGCTGGATAAGCATGTGGGCAAGCTGCGCATAAGCTGTGTGCAAGTTTTCACTCGATGGCCTGGCCTGCGCCTGTCCCCGCTCTTTTTACGTTTCCTGCCAGGGCCTCGCTGCCAGCCATGTGTTTATTCCCGGAATGTGGACAAGTCTGTGCGTAAGCCTGCGGATAAGCGCTGCATAGCGCGGGGACAAGTGGGGATAACTCGCTCCGCACGCGGATGAGGTTGACCGTGCATGTGGGTAAGTCTGTGGAAATGCCCGGGATAGCTGGTGGATAGCAGGTGGAAAACTTCGCTGTTTGATGCGCTGTTGTGATCATCCATTTGTTTTCGTGGAGTTCGCTTGCCTGGTATGCGTCCATCATCGCTGTACGGGCCACGCCGCCTGCATTGTGCGGCGCTCACTGGCCTGGTTTCGCTGTTGCAAGCGCGCCGAGGTGCTTTTCTGTGGATAAGCCTGTCGATAAGTACCATATAAACTGTTGGCAAGCTGTGTGAAAGTGGTGCACAAGCCCATCTATTTTTCTCTGGATACCGTGCAAGACCCGATAATCAGATGGGATGGGGATATTGCTGGCGCGCGCAGGGGGCGGCGTCTGGTCTTTTCTGGCGAAGATCCCTGACAGACACTGCCTGCCGCACGTACCTGCCCTGTGCATAAGCCTGTGCAGAAGCTGCGTATAGCCAGTGGGAAAGTGCCGTATAAGCGGTGGGCAAGCGGTGGGTAACTTGGCCGCAGGAACTCAGACGGCGATGCGCGTTTCGAATTTGCTGCGGAAGGTGGAAAAAAAGCTTTTCACGTTGCGTACATTCGCATGCGCGGTAAAGACGCGGTGCGCCAGCGCGTGATAGGCGGGCATGTCGGCCACCTGCACCATCAGCACGAAGTCAGGCCCGGGCGAGACGCGGTAGCACTGCAGCACGGCCGCCTCGTCGGCCACCAGCTGCTCGAATGCCGCCATGCGCTCGGCCGCCTGCACGTCGAGCGTGATCTCCACGATGGCCGTCAGGCGCGCGCCCACCAGCTGCGGCGCGACGATGGCCACTTGGCGTTCGATCACGCCGCTTTCCCTCAACTGCTTGACCCGCCGCAAACAGGTGGGCGCCGAGACGTGCACCGCCTTGGCCAGCTCGCTGTTGGTTTGCGATGCATCAATTTGCAAGGCATTCAGGATGCGACGATCGATCTCGTCGAGGGTAATGTTGTGTTCGCTCATGATGGTGATGAATTAGGAAATTAATCCATTCTAAATGAAATAATATTTCACCATGAAATAACAGTGAAATATTCAGTCAAAAATGTACCGATTTAGAAAGCATATTTCAATCACTCTGCATTAGCATGCGTGCATTGATTAAATTTTAGACAGAGGTTTCCATGTGCGGCATCGTCGGCGCGGTAGCGCAGCGTAATATCACTCCCATCCTGGTCGAAGGCTTGAAGCGCCTGGAATACCGCGGCTACGATTCCTGCGGCATCGCCCTGCACGCCGATGGCCGCTTGCAGCGTTCGCGCTCCACCTCGCGCGTGGCCGAACTGGAAAAGCAGATCGCCGAAGAAGGCTTGAGCGGTTTTACGGGCATCGCCCACACGCGCTGGGCCACGCATGGCGCGCCTGTCAATTTCAATGCGCACCCGCACTTTTCCCCAACGGAAGAGAATGCCCGCGTGGCGCTGGTGCATAACGGCATCATTGAAAACCACGACGAGCTGCGCGCCGAACTGACGGCCCTCGGCTACGTTTTCCAGAGCCAGACGGATACGGAAGTGATCGCCCACCTGGTCGAGCACATGTACACCGGCGACCTGTTCGAGACCGTGCAGCAGGCCGTCAAACGCCTCGATGGCGCGTATGCGATTGCCGTGTTCTGCCGCGACGAACCGCACCGCGTGGTTGCCGCGCGCCAGGGTTCGCCCCTGATCGTGGGCCTGGGCAATGGTGAAAACTTTGTCGCGTCGGACGCCATGGCGCTGGCAGGCACGACCGACCAGATCATCTACCTGGAAGAAGGCGACGTGGTCGACCTGCAACTGTCGCGCTGCTGGATCGTTGATGTCGACGGCAAGCCCGTCGAGCGCGAAGTGAAAACCGTGCATGCGCACACGGGCGCGGCCGAGCTGGGCCCGTACCGCCATTACATGCAGAAGGAAATCTTCGAGCAGCCGCGCGCCATCGGCGACACCCTCGAAGGCGTCACCAGCATCATGCCGGAACTGTTTGGCGACGGCGCCTATAAAATCTTCAAGCAGATCGACCGCGTCTTGATCCTCGCCTGCGGCACCAGCTCGTATGCTGGCATGACGGCCAAATACTGGATCGAATCGATCGCCAAGGTGCCCGTCAGCGTGGAAGTGGCCAGCGAATACCGCTACCGCGACAGCGTGCCGCACCCGAACACCCTGGTCGTCACCATTTCGCAAAGCGGCGAGACGGCCGACACCCTGGCCGCCCTGAAACACGCGCGCAGCCTGGGCATGCAGCACACCTTGACCATCTGCAACGTGGCCACCAGCGCCATGGTGCGCGAATGCGCCTTGGCCTACATCACGCGCGCCGGCGTCGAAGTGGGCGTGGCCTCCACCAAGGCTTTCACGACACAGCTGGCGGGCCTGTTCCTGCTGACCCTGTGCCTGGCGCAAGTGAACGGCCGCCTCTCCGAAGAACAGGAAGCGGCGCACCTGAAAGCCATGCGCCACCTGCCCGTCGCCATCGCTTCCGTGCTGGCGCTGGAGCCGCAGATCATCGCCTGGTCGGAAGAATTCGCGCGCAAGGAAAACGCCCTTTTCCTGGGCCGTGGCATGCACTACCCGATCGCCCTGGAAGGCGCGTTAAAACTGAAGGAAATCTCGTACATCCACGCCGAAGCGTATCCGGCCGGCGAACTCAAGCACGGCCCGCTGGCCCTGGTGACGAATGAAATGCCGGTCGTCACCATCGCGCCGAACGATGCCTTGATCGAAAAGCTGAAATCGAACATGCAGGAAGTGCGTGCGCGCGGCGGCCAATTGTATGTGTTTGCCGACGTCGATTCGCGCATCAGTTCCGGCGAAGGCCTGCACGTCATCCGCCTGCCCGAGCATTACGGCGACCTGTCGCCGATTCTGCACGTGGTGGCGCTGCAACTGCTGGCCTACCACACGGCGTTGGCGCGCGGCACGGATGTGGACAAGCCACGCAATCTGGCCAAGTCGGTGACGGTGGAGTAATCCGGCTGGACTGCGCTTTCTCCTGAAGCGAGACAATAAAGTCCGTCGGAGAACAATAAAGTCCGTCGGGCTTTTTGTTGTTAATGAGAAAAATATTCTCTGTGGCAACATAATTCGAGGCAACATGTACTAGCATCAAATTCGATGCTACAACGCTGACTAAGCCTGCGACTTGCTAACACCTTCAGACCAGTGCGCCCATCAGCGCCCGCAGTTTGTGATTGTGCAATCCAGTAATTGCAATAATTGCAATAATAATGATGTAGACGAATAATAAAGTCGGACAAAAAGCAATAATGTTTTACACAAAGGCGGAGGCGGACATGCTCTCCTGGAGCTTCCGCTTTCTGCCAATAGCTGCCTGTCACGAATTTTTCAAAACAGCTGATACCTGAGCGTAGAGGCCATGGGTGCGCTGGTCACTCTGCGCTCGGCCCTGTTTCGCGGCTGGAACTAGCAACCACAAAGAAAAGCCACCAAAGGTTTTGATGTCATGGACGTCTACTATTTCTTCAAACAACGCACTGACCTCATCCGTCACTTCTACGATGCCGCCTCGGCGTCGTTTGTTGAAGCAAAGCGGTGCATTGAGAACGCGCTTCCGCCATTCAACGATCCGCCATATGACGACAGCGGAGAGCCGGCGTTCCTAAGCGAATGGTTGCAGGCTGATGTGGAGCACGAGTTGGTTGGTCGGGCGGCAGTCTCGATGCTGTCCGACGCCCTGAAGCAATATTTCGTCACGTGGGAGCGGCGTTCGTGGGCCAAGCCGCCGTGCGCGAAGTGCTTCAAAAAAGCCTTCGATTCCGGCTTCATCATCGGCTATGTTGAGTGCTTTACCGAAGGTTTTCAACTCGACTGGTCCGCTTGCCCTGCCGATCTGAATGTACTTAAGCAAGTTGTGCTGGCGCGGAATCGAGCACAACACTCGGACCTCGTTCTAGATCACTTGAGCCACGACGAGAAGTCGTTGCAGGCGTATCCAAGGCCGTTTTTCGTCCGACCAGAAGACGAGGCACTGGACCTTGCTGCGTCTACCTTCCTCTCTCCGACAATCCACATCAGCCGCGAGAAGATATTGGAGGCGATTGAGAATGCTGAACAGCTGACGTATTGGCTGCAGCAAAAGATCGAAGAACGATTGCTAATATCAGCTTTGGAGCGAACTCGATAGGCGGCTTTGGGGTGAATCCAGCCTGTCGCGGGGCTCGCTGGAATTTCGTACTGACGACCTGCTATGCTGAGCTGAATGGCTGGGTTCGGCCAGAAGCCGACGTTGGCGGCTATTTGGGTAGGAGTCGTTCCGTCACGCGAGCCAATGAACACATCTTAATCCCTGCCAGGCGGACTGAAGTTGAAATGCTGAGTGATTGCTCCTCTTGAGCTTCAGGTGAAGTATTCCGCTAGCCGACGCGGTGAGGCCGTATTCCACCGATTGATAGCCTTCGATGGTACCGCGATTTTTTCTTCGCATTGCGCTGTGGGCCAGTCCTATCTGCTTGAACTGCCGTAGATCGTGGCTAACACGTCGTCGGCTACTAGCGCGAACAAAGCAGAATGGTCACCGTTTTTTCATGTCACACTATTTGTGCCTTATAACATTATAACGATGGGTTGAAATGTTTTTGCTCCAGCCCAGCAAAAAAATGCCGCATAATAAATGAGGCGGTCTGCTACGCAATGTAGCAGGCCCGACATGGGGGCGACATGGCAGAAGTGCTGAGAATACTGGTGGTCGACGACGTCGAAACAATGCGCAAGGTCACTGCTGGCCAACTGACCTCGCTCGGCTATGGAGCGGTGGAGCTCGCATCCGATGGAGCCGAAGCTTGGCGCATGATTGAGCGCAAGCGTTATGATTTGGTGATCTCCGACTGGA
>RCUS01001392.1_pt1 | contig 12650 bp, 7 predicted proteins | sample 2166221 | NCBI WGS metagenome assembly RCUS01 (sample SAMN09932758, study PRJNA488358) | compost metagenome | isolation source: compost soil in cyclohexanecarboxylic | place: Germany: Experimental Botanical Garden | reverse complement strand
GAAAACGTCAAGGCTTACGCCAAGCACACGCCGCTGCGCTCGACCGTCGTCTTCGGCGGCATGGACATGAAACCGCAGACCGTCATCCTGCGTGGCGGCGTGGAAATCGTCATCGCCACGCCAGGCCGTCTGCTCGACCATATCGAGCAAAAGAACATCAGCCTGGGGCAGGTGCAGATGCTGGTCATGGATGAAGCCGACCGCATGCTGGACATGGGCTTCCTGCCGGACTTGCAGCGCATTATCAATTTGCTGCCGAAGCAGCGCCAGAACCTGATGTTCTCGGCCACATTCTCGCCAGAGATCAAAAAGCTGGCCGCGACTTTCCTCAACGATCCGCTGACGATCGAAGTGGCGCGCAGCAACCAGACGGCCGACAAGGTCACGCAAGTGGTCTACAAGGTGCCGGAAGACCAGAAGCACGCCTTGGTAGCGCATCTGTTGCGCCAGCGCGACTTGAAGCAGGTCATCGTTTTCTCGAATACCAAGATCGGCGCCTCGCGCCTGGCCCGCGTGCTGGAGCAGGAAGGCATGAGCGCCACCGCGATTCACGGCGACAAGAGCCAGCAGGAACGCATGGCGGCGCTGGAAGCGTTCAAGAAGGGCGAGATAGACGTGCTGGTCGCTACCGATGTGGCGGCGCGCGGCCTGGATATCTCCGACCTGCCATGCGTCATCAATTTCGACTTGCCGTACAACGCGGAAGATTATGTGCACCGCATCGGCCGCACGGGCCGCGCCGGCGCTTCGGGCGACGCCATCTCGATCTATTCGGATAAAGACGAGCGCTTGCTGGCCGACATCGAAAAGCTCATCAAGCAAAGCATCAAGCGTGGCGAACTGGCGGGCTTCTCGCCAGCACCTGCCCGTGGCAGCGACAGCGAGCGCCGTCCGCCGCGCCGCAGCGAAGCGGGCGAGTCCCGTCCCGCCCGCCCGGCCGACAGCCGTCATGGCGCTGAAAGCCGCGACAGCCGCACTGCCGAGCGCGGTACGCGTCCCGCCTTTGGTCCCGGCGCCCGCCGCGAAAAGGCCGATCCGTGGTTCCTGAAGCCGTATGAGCCGGCGAAAGTGGCTGCACCAGTCGCTAGCAGCGCGGTGCCTGCCGCGGTTAAGCCCAAGCAAAAAGTGGCTGCATTGTTGGGTGGGTTGTTGAAATAATAATTTCCGCAGTAGTGTACTGGCATGGTGGATATCCAGCGAGAATGGCTGGATATGCATCGAGTATTTAATATTTGTTAATATTTTGTGCCGTCCTCATTCCTTTCAAAAAACCACATCGCTTGACGGAAGTCTTGTAAATGTAACTAGTTGAAATATCTTCGGCATTTGCCCGATAAATGTTGCAACATATCCTCTTTTCGCTGGCTATTCTCAATCAAATCGAGATTGCCGTAGTGCGTCGCTGAGTGCTAAAATCTGCGACGATTGTTATTTGTGCATGGTGTGACCGGCTATAGACGCTTCAACATCTGCCCTTTCTCCAGCCAGCACTGCATTTTTTGTGCCGCTTCAAGGGGGATATTCAAGGTGGAGGCTCGTTGGTAAGACTACGCAAAAATGCTGGGCATAACTTTAACGCAACCAATTCTGACGTGGAATACTTGGAAAAGTACCACGCTTTGTCTGTTGTGGGCGAGGTCGTACCTGCTGTCAAGGCGACTCCGGCGTCAGCCAGTGTCGCCATTCTCCTTTGTACTTTTCACGGGCAACATTTTTTAGCAGATCAACTTGATTCAATCGATGCGCAAAATTTTCCTCACTGGCGAATATGGGCATCCGATGACGGATCACAAGACGATACGCATATTATCCTTGATGCTTATCAGCGCAAGTGGGGAAGTGACCGCCTGTGTATTCAACACGGGCCGGCGTTAGGTTTCGCCAGAAACTTTCTATCACTGACCTGTGATCAGCGCATCGAGGCCGATTACTACGCGTGGTCCGATCAGGATGATATTTGGGAGGCGGATAAGTTGCAGCGTGCGCTCGACTGTTTGAGCCGTGTGCCTGCTGGCGTACCTGCGCTCTACTGTTCCCGTACCCGCCTGGTGAATGCGGAAAACCAGGAAATAGGCTTGTCGGCATGCTTTAGCAAGCCTGCCAGCTTTGCCAATGCCCTGATGCAGAGCATAGGCGGAGGCAATACCATGGTGTTTAACGATGCAGCGCGAAAACTGTTGTGCGAGGCTGGTCCTGATGTCGAGGTGATATCGCACGATTGCTGGGCGTATATGGTGGTCAGCGGTTGTGGCGGCCAGGTGTATTACGACTCGTATCCCTCGCTGCGCTATCGCCAGCACGGCGCCAACCTGGTCGGCACCAACTTGGACTGGCGGGCAAAGCTGGATCGCATCCGTCGGCTGGGGCAGGGATGGTTCAGAGAGTGGAATGACCGCAATATTGTATCGTTGTATCGTTTGCACAGGCATTTGACGCCTGAAAATCAGCAAGTGCTGGATTTATTTTCAAATGCCCGGAAGCGATGGATGTTGCCGCGTCTCATAGGATTAAAGAAGTCAGGTATTTATCGACAAACATTTGGCGGGAATGTCGGTTTATTTGTTGCCGCAATTTTTAAAAAGATTTAATCATGAGCATACTTGTAACTGGTGGTGCAGGATTTATTGGCAGTAATTTTGTTCTTGACTGGTTAGCTGCGTCCGATGAAACAGTGATTAATCTGGATAACCTGACATACGCGGGTAATCTCGGTAATCTGGCTAGCCTGGAAGGTGATGCGCGTCATCATTTCGTGCATGGCGATATTGCTGATGGTAATTTATTGTTGTCCTTGTTCAAGCAATATCAGCCCCGCGCGGTGATCAATTTCGCGGCTGAAAGCCATGTCGACCGCTCTATTCTGGGGCCTGGCGAATTTATCCAGACAAATATTGTCGGTACCTTTCAACTCTTGGAAGCCGTGCGTGCCTATTGGGGCGCGCTCGCCGCGGAAGAGAAAGCAGCCTTCCGTTTCCTGCACGTGTCGACGGATGAAGTCTATGGTTCCCTGAGCGCGGACGAACCGGCTTTCACGGAAACCCATCGCTATGAACCGAATAGCCCGTATTCGGCCAGCAAGGCAGCCAGTGATCACCTCGTGCGCGCTTATCACCACACTTATGGCTTGCCGGTCCTGACGACCAATTGCTCGAATAACTATGGTCCTTATCATTTCCCCGAGAAGCTGATTCCGTTGATGATCGTCAACGCGCTCGCAGGCAAGCCTTTGCCCGTGTATGGTGATGGCCAGCAAATCCGCGACTGGCTTTATGTGAAAGACCATTGCAGCGCCATCCGCCGCGTGCTGGAATCCGGACGCCTGGGCGAGGTCTACAACATTGGTGGCTGGAATGAAAAGCCGAACGTGGAAATCGTGCAGACAATTTGTTCTCTGCTCGATACTCTACGCCCGCGCGCCGATGCGGCCAGCTACAGCCAGCAGATTACCTATGTCACCGATCGTCCCGGCCATGACCGCCGCTACGCCATCGATGCCAGCAAGATCGAGCGTGAGCTGGGCTGGAAGCCTGCAGAAACCTTCGACAGCGGCATCCGCAAAACAGTGCAGTGGTACCTGGAAAATCAGGCCTGGGTGGCCGACGTGCAGTCGGGCAACTACCGCGAGTGGGTTGAAAAGAACTACGCAGGGCGTAATGCATGAAAATCCTTCTGTTTGGCAAGGATGGACAAGTCGGCTGGGAGTTGCAGCGTAGCCTGTCCTGTCTGGGAGAGGTAATTGCGCTGGGTTCCAGGGACGAAGCGTTTTGCGGTGACTTCCTGGATCTGGACGGCATCGCTGCCACGGTGAGGGCGATTGCCCCCGACGTGATCGTCAACGCTGCGGCTTACACCGCCGTCGACAAGGCAGAAACCGATAGCGAACGTTGTCGTACCGTTAATGCGCTGGCTCCTGGCGTGCTGGCGCGGGAGGCGGTGCGCCTCGGCGCCTTGCTGATTCATTACTCCACCGACTATGTTTTCGATGGCAGCGGTGCATGCGCCTGGAGTGAAACGGACGTGGTCCACCCCCTCAATGTGTATGGCAAAACCAAACTCGAGGGCGAAGAGGCGATTGCCGCAAGTGGTTGTCGGCACCTGATATTCCGCACCAGCTGGGTGTATGCGGCGCGTGGCGGCAATTTCGCCAAGACCATGCTGCGCCTGGCCGGTGAACGCGAGGCACTTTCCGTCATCGACGACCAGATCGGCGCTCCTACCGGCGCCGACTTGCTGGCCGACGTCACTGCCCAGGCGATTGCCCGCTGGTGTCCTGGCGGCGAGTTGAGTGGAATTTACCACTTGGCTGCTGCCGGTGAAACGTCGTGGCATGGCTATGCCAGCTTCGTCATCGCGCAAGCGCGCGCGGCCGGCCGGCCCATCCGTGTAGCGCAACAGGCCATCGCACCTGTACCGACGACGGCATTTCCCACGCCGGCATCGCGTCCATTGAATTCCCGTCTGAATACACAAAAACTGCAACACACGTTTTCATTGACGTTACCCGCCTGGCAAACAGGTGTCATGCGCATGCTTACTGAACATTTCGAGAATCTGACATGATTAATCGCAAAGGTATTATTCTTGCCGGTGGCTCCGGTACCCGTTTGTATCCAGTGTCTGCTGTTGTATCCAAACAGTTGCTGCCGATTTATGACAAGCCGATGATTTACTATCCGCTGACGACGCTGATGCTGGCAGGGATACGCGATATCCTGATTATTTCAACGCCGCAGGATACGCCTCGTTTCGCGCAGTTGCTGGGCGATGGCAGCGCCTGGGGCCTGAATCTGCAGTATGCCGTTCAGCCGACGCCAGATGGCCTGGCGCAAGCGTTTATCATTGCCAAGGACTTCCTCAATGGCGCGCCGAGCGCGCTGGTATTGGGCGACAACATCTTCTACGGCCATGATTTGCCTGTGCAATTGAAAGAAGCGGCACAACGGAGCAGCGGCGCCACCGTGTTTGCCTACCATGTGCAGGATCCCGAGCGTTACGGCGTCGTTGATTTTGATGCTGCAGGAAAGGCGATCAGCCTGGAAGAAAAACCTCTGCAGCCGAAAAGTAATTACGCTGTTACTGGATTGTATTTTTATGACAATCAAGTGGTCGATATCGCCTCTAGCCTGAAACCGTCTGCTCGTGGCGAGCTCGAAATTACGGATGTTAATCGGATTTACCTGGAAAAAGAGCAGTTGAATGTGGCCATCATGGGGCGCGGTTTTGCCTGGCTTGACACGGGAACCCATGACAGCCTGCTGGAAGCGAGTAATTTTATCCAGACGATCGAGCACCGCCAAGGCTTGAAAGTAGCTTGTCCCGAAGAAATTGCTTATCGCAAGGGCTTTATCGATGCGAACCAGCTGGCCAGTCTCGCCCAGCCGTTGGCGAAAAACGGCTATGGCCAATACTTGCTGCGTCTGCTGAAGGAAAGGCCTGCTCCATGAAACGCATTGACACCGCCATTGATGGCCTGCTGATTTTCGAGCCGAAGGTATTTGGCGACGAGCGTGGTTTTTTCTACGAAAGCTTCAACCAACGTGAATTTAATGCGCTGACGGGACGTGAAGTCGATTTCGTGCAAGATAATCATAGCCGATCGGTGAAAAACGTGTTGCGCGGACTGCATTATCAAATCCAGTGTCCACAAGGCAAGCTGGTGCGTGTGGTGCAGGGCAGTGTGTTTGATGTCGCCGTCGACATGCGTGCCAGTTCGCCGACGTTCGGCAAGCATGTTGGCGTCGAACTGTCGGCCGAAAATAAGCGCATGTTCTGGATACCGGAAGGTTTTGCCCACGGTTTCCTGGTGCTGTCCGACAGCGCCGAATTTCTGTATAAAACCACCGACTATTGGGCGCCGGAGTTTGAGCGCAGCCTGTTGTGGAACGACCCGCAAGTTGGCATCGACTGGCCACTCGACGTTGCGCCCACCCTGTCGGCCAAGGATCAGCAAGGCAAGCCGCTGCCGGATGCGGAGCGCTTTGCATGAGTGTCAGTTCCAATTCCGTCAATCCCCACGCTGCCCAGCCCGCTTCACCTGCCGCTCTCGTTGCTAGCCTGTGGCGCAACCGGCGCCTTATCTGGCAATTGACACGACGCGATGTCATCGGACGCTACCAGGGTTCCGCGATGGGCCTGGCATGGTCGTTCTTTAATCCCGTGTTGCTGTTGCTCGTGTATACCTTTGTTTTCTCCGAAATTTTCAAGTCGCGCTGGGGAGGCATAGGTACCAGTGACAGCAAGAGCCAGTTTGCCTTGGTGCTGTTCGTCGGCATGATCGTCCTGAACTTATTCAGTGAAGTGCTGAACCGCGCGCCAGGGTTGATCCTGTCGAACGTGAACTACGTGAAGAAGGTGGTTTTCCCCATCGAGATCATGCCGATCGTCACAATGTGCGCGACTCTGTTTCACGCCTTTGTCAGCGTTTGTGTCCTGTTAGCCGCATTTGTGCTGTTCAACGGTTACTTGCCGTGGACCGTCGTTTTCCTGCCGCTGGTATTGCTGCCGCTGGTGGTGCTGACTGCTGGTTTGGCTTGGATGCTTGCCTCGCTGGGCGTGTTCCTGCGCGATGTTGGACAGACGATTGTTATTATTACTACACTGATGATGTTTCTGGCACCCGTGTTTTACCCTGTGAATGCAGTGCCTGAAGCGTTCCGCGGCTATATCATGGCCAATCCCCTGACGTTCATCATTGAACAGGCGCGCGACGTCATGATTTGGGGGAATCTGCCGGACTGGCAGGGCCTTGGTATTTATTTCGCTGTTGCCATCCTGATTGCCTGTGCGGGATTCGCCTGGTTTCAGAAAACAAGAAAAGGGTTTGCAGATGTCCTCTGACGATACAATGATCCGCGTCAGCCAGCTGAGCAAACGCTACGAAATTTACGACACCCCCCGTGACCGCCTGAAACAATTCATCCTGCCGCGCCTGTTGAGGGGTGGAAGTGAACCGAGACAGTACTTCCGCGAATTTTGGGCCTTGCAGGATATTAATTTCACGGTCAAAAAAGGCGAAACGGTTGGCATTATCGGACGCAATGGCTCCGGCAAGTCGACCTTGCTGCAGATTATTTGCGGTACCTTGTCTCCGACCAGCGGCCAGGTGGAGACGCGCGGGCGTATCGCTGCGATGCTCGAGCTGGGTTCCGGCTTCAATCCGGAGTTTACCGGCCGGGAAAACGTTTACATGAATGCTACCGTGCTGGGCTTGACGGAGCAGGAGATCGATGCCCGTTTCGATCGCATCGCTGCGTTTGCAGATATCGGCGAATTCATGAACCAGCCGATCAAGACCTATTCGAGCGGCATGACGGTGCGCCTGGCGTTTGCTGTGCAGTCACAGATTGACCCCGACATCCTGATTGTCGATGAAGCGCTGTCAGTGGGCGACGCCAAGTTCCAGGCCAAGTGCTTCGACCGTTTGCGCCAGCTCAAGGACAATGGCACCAGCATTTTGCTGGTGACGCACTCCAGTGAACAGATCGTTACCCACTGTACCAGCGCTATCCTGCTCAACCAGGGGCTACAGCTGGAAAGCGGCAAGCCGAAACAGGTGGTCAACCGTTATCTGGATTTGTTGTTTGGTAAGGAAAAGCAGGTGCTGCCGGACGCCCAGGTGAAAGCCGCGAGCAAGGCGCTGACGCCAGTCGATACCGGTGAACATGGCCTGAGCTTCAGCAAGGATGTGTTTGCGACGCGACCCGGCTATAACCCGCACGAATACCGATGGGGCGATGGAACTGCCAGCATCCTGGATTTCCACTTGGCCGCCGATGGTGTGCCGTATCCTGCCGTGATCAGCACCGGGCAGCGGATCAGCTTGTCGATATCAGTAAAGTTCCATGCCAGTTTTTATCGACCTATCCTTGGTATCACGATCAAGACCAAGGAAGGGGTTACGATCTATGGCGTGAATTCCGAAACGCTGGAATGCGTCTCGTTCCAGGAGATGGGCAGCCCGGGCTCGGTGATGCAGGCCGATGCGGCCTTCGTCTGCCGGCTGGCACCGGGCGATTACTTTATCTCGCTGGGCATCGCATCCAAGGAAGGCGAGGAGGCCGTGCCGCATGACCGGCGGTATGACTCAATACATTTGCAGGTGGGGCCGAATTCGGTACTGTTTGGTCTGGTAGATCTGGAACTTAATATGATGGCAAAAGAGGTTGTAGCATGAAGGCGTTAGTGGAAAAGGCAGGATATGTTTTGGATGTCGAGCAGCAAATCTGGCTGGATCCCAACTATGGCGGCATTGCCTACAGCGATGGTGACGAAGTGGAACAACGTATCGGTCGCGCCATTCGTGAGGTGGCTGATGTCTCGGTCCTGTCGACCGAACTACGCCAGCACTGCATCGACTGGCCATCCGTTTATCACCTGAGCGGCACGCGCGCCAACCTGATGCGACCTTTTGAGACGATGTTGCGTGGTGCCGATGTGCTGGAAATAGGTGCCGGTTGCGGCGCCATCACGCGCTTTCTGGGCGAAAGCGGTGCACAGGTATTGGCACTCGAGGGTAGCCCGCGGCGTGCTGCCATCGCCCGTTCGCGCACGCGCGACCTCGACAATGTTACCGTATTGAGCGAGAAGTTTGATCAATTCAAGAGTACGCACCAGTTTGATGTCATCACGCTGATCGGCGTGCTGGAATACGCCAATATGTTCACCGGCGGCGATAATCCCACCCTCACAATGCTGTCGCGCGTGCGCACCTTGCTCAAGCCAGGCGGGCAACTGATCGTGGCAATCGAGAACCAGCTTGGGCTCAAGTACTTCGCTGGCGCACCAGAAGATCATCTGGGCCGGCCGATGATCGGCATCGAAGGCCGCTATCGCGATGACCAGCCACATACGTTTGGCCGCCAGGTGCTTACCGATCTGCTCAAGCAGGCTGGTTTCGCCGCGGCGGAATTTCTGGCCCCATTCCCCGATTACAAATTACCCGTTTCGATCGTCACCGAACATGGTTTTGCTGATCCGCAATTCGATGCGGCGGCGCTGGCCTGGCAAAGCGCCTTGCGCGATCCGCAGTTGCCGCCCGAATGCAATTTTTCGCTGGAATTGGCTTTCCCGCAACTGATTGCCAACGGCCTCGGCATGGATGTTTCCAACTCGTTTCTGATTGCAGCCTCCCCGACGCCGCGCGCCAGCGTGGCGGACGATACGCTGGCTTTCCACTATAGCGTTGACCGTATTCCCGCCTATTGCAAGGAAACCCGATTCGTGCATGCGGCCGATGGCCAGGTCCAAGTACTGTACCGGCGCCTGGGTGGCGTAGACGCGGTCGCGCCATCGCCATCGGAGGTGCGCTTTGTCGTGCCTGCGCAGGATGAGTACGCGACGGGGAAGGTATTCACGCTGACGTTCATCGACATTATCAGCCAGGAAGGCTGGTCGTTCACGCAAATCGCGAAGTTCGTGCAGGACTATCTCGGCATACTGGCGCAAGTTGGTGCCTACACTGCCGATTCACCTTTGCTGGTGCAGACGAAAGTACCAGGCCGCTTTTTCGACGTGATTCCACAAAATATCGTTATTGCGTCCAACGGCCAGCCGGTCTTGATCGACAAGGAATGGCAGTTGGAATTCCCTATCGAAATTGGCCACTTGCTGTTCCGCTCCCTGTTGGCGCTGATTAAGAGTGTGAGCCGTTTTGCACGGCCATCGCCGCAGATCGACATGAGCCGCAGGCAATTTATCGATGGTGCCATGGCAGCTGCCGGTCTGGCGCTCGGCGAGACCGACTACGTCCGCTATAACGCGCTGGAAGCAGGCATTCAGCAAACCATCACGGGCCGCCCGGCTGCGCTGTTCATGGACTGGGGCATGGACAAGTTGTTGCCGATGCGCACGCCGAGCGACATGGCTGCCGAGCGCGCCGAAGAAGTGGTTCACCTGCGCTGGGCCATCGGGCAGCGCGAAGCGACGATCGCAGAACGTGACGTTTCGCTCGCCGATAGTGAGCTGGTCATTAGCGAGCAGACCGCCATCCTGCTTGCGCGGGAAACCGCACTTGCCGAGCGGGATGTCGTGCTTGCCAAGCGTGATGCGAAGATTGCCGGGCAGGCGGCGGATATTGCGCAACATGCCACGGTTATTGCAGATCAGTCTGCCGTTATCGCAAGGAATACGGCCTTGATCGCCGAGCGTGATGCCATTACTACTCGGAATGAAGCTGTGATCGCCGAGCGCGAAGCTGTGATCGCTGAGCGCGAAGCGGTGATAGCTGAGCGTGAAGCGGTGATAGTTGAGCGAGACACGGTGATAGCTGAACGAGACACGGTGATAGCTGAACGAGACACGGTGATTGCAGAACGCGAAGCCGCCATTGCGGCGCTGTGCCGTCAAGCCACAGATCTTGAGGCACAGTTGCATTCCCTGCAGCAGCGCCTTGAGCAACGAGAGGCCATGCTGTCAAATATTATTTCTTCGGGGTCCTGGCATATCACCAAGCCATACCGCTGGGTAGGCCGCATCGTACGTGGTGACTTCAGTGCGGCGATGGTGCCTGTGCGCCGCTTGCTGGGTACGCAAAAAACGCAGCACGCGAGCGAAGTGGCTGTCAATGAAGCGGCGCCTGCCGCTGCTAGCACCGTCCAGGCCGATAATGCTGTGGTGATACCGCAGCCAATCGTACCGACGCATAGCGTCTCGGTCATTCTGCCCGTTTATCGGGGCATCGAGATGACACGCCGCTGCATTGAAGCTGCCATGCCGGGTGTGCTGGCACTCGAGAAAGCGAAATTGTTGGCGATCAATGATGGCAGTCCGGATGCTGGCATGCAAGCTATGCTTGAAGAGCTGGCGGCGGTCTGGCCAGGACGCTTTGACGTGCTGCAAAACCTGAGCAATCTGGGATTTGTGGGCACCGTCAATCGTGGTCTTGCGCATTTTGCCACGCAGGATGTCGTCTTGCTCAACAGCGATGTGATGGTGCCGCATGATTGGCTGGTGCGTCTCGTCGATGAAGCGTACGCACGTCCGGATATCGCCACCGTTACGCCATTTTCGAATAATGCGACGATCTGCAGCTTCCCGAATTTCCTTGAGGAAAATCCACAGGCGTTCGATCTTGACGTGAACGCCATCGACGCGGTATTCCGGCGCACGAAGCTGCCGTGCGTTGCCGCGCCGACCGGTATTGGTTTCTGCATGTATATCCGCCGCGCCTGCCTGGACCAGATCGGTTATCTTGACACGGAAAAATTTGGCCGCGGCTATGGCGAAGAAAATGACCTGTGCCAACGCGCCCTGAAAGCCGGTTGGCTCAACGTACTGTCTCCCAATTTGTATGCGTATCATGAAGGCGGAGTCAGCTTCTCGACCGATAAACAGGCGCTGGTGGATCGCGCGATGGGGGTACTGGATAAGCTGCATCCGAATTATCATGCTGATGTGCAACGTTTCATTCAGGCAGATCCACTGAAATCCGCCCGTGTGGAGCGTTATGTACAGCTGCTGGGCTCGCTGACCATGCCGAAAGTGCTGCATATTACGCATGGTGCCGGGGGCGGCGTCGTGCAGCACGTTGAAGAACTGGCTGGCTATTATGGTAAGACTGTCGCTAATCTGATTCTTGAACCGTACGAGGGCACCAGCTCGGTCTGCATCAGATTGCGTTCGGATGCCCTGAGCGACAAGCTCGTGTTTGCTTTGCCGTTCGCGTATGCCAGCTTGATTGACCTGCTGAAGGCGATTGGCTGCAGTGCCGTACATTATCACCATACCCATAATCTGGATCCGGTGCTGTTTGGTCTGGCAAAAGACCTGGATACTACGTGCATTTTGACCGCGCACGATTATTATTGGCTCAATGCGAATCCTACCCTGACCGAAGTTGATGGGCGTTTTCCCGGTGCCTATTCGGATAATTTACAGAATCCCTTGTATCCGCTTCCTCCGGGGCTGACAGTTCAAGAATGGCAAAATCGCTTGCGGCCGCTGATCGAAGGTGCCGATTGCGTGATTTTCCCCAGCACAGCGACGCGTACGCTGTTTGGTGATATTTATCAAATTGCTCATGCGGTCGTTGCGCCACATGTTGAACCCGTGCTGGACGTACGGCGTGCACTGCAGCCTTTCGTACCCCAGGACAATTATGTGATTGGCGTGCTTGGTGCCGTGGGACGGGAAAAAGGCGCGGATGTACTGGAGGGACTCGCCGAATTGGGCAAGTCACAGAATGCGCCATTCAAGTTCAAGCTGATCGGCTATTCTTACCGGCTGCTGAAGGTAGTGGAAACCACTGGTCCCTACAAAGTGCAGGATTTGCCAGAGTTGATTGCGCAGCACGGCGTCAGCATGATCCTGTTCCCGGCACAGTGGCCCGAGACATATAGCTACACATTGAGTCACGCGCTGGACTCGGGTTTGCCGATTATTGCACCGGATCTTGGCGCGTTCTCGGAACGTCTGTCGGGCCGTGCCAATACGCTGTTGTTCAATCACCTGCAGTCTCCGGCCGAGTTGCACGCACAGATCGCATCTTTTATTGATGCGCTTGGTACCAATGGTGCCACGGCGCCGGTTTTCCAAGGTGATTGCTCAGAGCAGGATTTCTACGACCAGGCATATCTGTCGCTGATCAGCCGCAGCCAGAAATCAGCAGAGGCCGGACATTCTGAGTTCAAGCCTGATGCAGCGCAGATTGTCGG
>RCUS01001391.1_pt1 | contig 12650 bp, 10 predicted proteins | sample 2166221 | NCBI WGS metagenome assembly RCUS01 (sample SAMN09932758, study PRJNA488358) | compost metagenome | isolation source: compost soil in cyclohexanecarboxylic | place: Germany: Experimental Botanical Garden | reverse complement strand
TCTTCATGTCCTGGATCATTCTGTTTTTCGCCGGCCTGTTCGAAGTCGGCTGGGCTGTCGGCCTGAAGTACACCGACGGTTTCAGCCGTCCACTCCCCACTGCCCTCACCGTTGCAGCCATGGCCATCAGCCTTGGCTTGCTGGGCCTTGCCATGAAGGAATTACCGCTGGGCACGGCCTATGCGATCTGGACTGGCGTGGGCGCCGTCGGCACGGTGATTGCCGGGATCATTCTGTTTGGTGAGTCGATGGCACTGTTTCGACTGGCCAGTGTGGCGTTGATTATTGCCGGGTTGGTTGGGCTCAAAGTCAGCGCTTAAGCGGCTGGCCCCATCGCGGGCAAGCCCGCTCCCACAGGTTCTGTATCGTGTGCCGATATTGTGAACGACCTAGAACACTGTGGGAGCGGGCTTGCCCGCGATAGGGCCGGCACAGACACCAACTATCTAACGGTGCCCCGCAATTCTCCCACCACGCGCTGCAACTCCGCAGGCTCAGCCGCTTCAACAGCCGGCCCAGCCACCAACGTCACCCGCGACCACAACCGGCGAAACAACCCTTTGCCTGGATCACGGCTGAAGAAACTCCCCCACAACCCCTGCAAAGCCAATGGAATCACCGGCACCGGCGTCTCTTCGAGAATCCGCGTCAACCCGCCCTTGAACTCATTGATCTCGCCATCGGCGGTCAATTTACCTTCGGGGAAGATGCACACCAGCTCACCGTCCTTCAGATACCGGGCAATGCGCGTGAAGGCCTTTTCGTAGATCTGGATGTCTTCCTGACGCCCCGCAATCGGAATCGTCCCCGCGGTACGGAAGATGAAGTTCAGCACCGGCAGGTTGTAGATCTTGTAGTACATGACAAAGCGAATCGGCCGACGTACCGCGCCGCCAATCAGCAAGGCGTCGACGAATGACACGTGATTGCACACCAGCAACGCCGCGCCTTCATCGGGAATCAAATCCAGATTGCGATGTTCGACGCGGTACATGGAATGGCTGAGCAGCCAGATCATGAAACGCATGGTGAACTCGGGGACAATTTTGAAGATGTAGGCGTTGACGCCGATGTTGAGCAACGACACCACCAGGAACAACTGCGGGATCGACAGCTTGGCCATGCTCAGCAGGATGATCGAGACAATCGCCGACACCACCATGAACAACGCATTGAGAATGTTGTTGGCGGCAATAACCCGCGCACGCTCGTTCTCGGCAGTGCGTGACTGGATCAGTGCATACAACGGAACGATGTAGAAACCACCGAACACGCCGAGTCCGAGGATGTCGAGCAACACCAGCCAGGTGTGGCCGAAGCCGAGAATTTCGATCCAGCCATGCCCCGCAACGCTGTCCGGAATTCCGCCGGAATGCCACCACAGCAGCAAACCGAACACGGTCAGGCCGAACGAACCAAAGGGCACCAGGCCGATTTCGACTTTGCGCCCGGAAAGTTTTTCGCAGAGCATCGACCCCACGGCGATACCGACCGAGAACACCGTGAGAATCAGCGTCACCACGGTCTCGTCGCCGTGCATCCATTCCTTGGCATACGCCGGGATCTGCGTCAGATAAATCGCCCCGACAAACCAGAACCATGAGTTGCCGACAATCGAGCGCGATACCGCTGGAGTCTGCCCCAGGCCCAGCTTAAGCGTGGCCCACGACTGGCTGAAAATATTCCAGTTCAGGCGCATTTCCGGCGTCGCCGCCGCTGCCCGCGGAATGCTGCGACTGGCCAGGTAACCGAGCACGGCGATGCCGATGATCGCGGTAGAAACCACGGGCGCGTAATGACTGGACGACATCATGATCCCGGCACCGATGGTCCCGGCCAGAATCGCCAGGAAGGTGCCCATTTCCACCAGACCGTTGCCACCGACCAGCTCATCTTCACGCAGCGCTTGCGGCAGGATCGAATACTTCACCGGACCGAACAGCGCCGAATGCGTGCCCATGGCGAACAGCGCCAACAGCATCAGCGACAGGTGATCGAACATGAAGCCGACCGCGCCGACCGCCATGATGACGATTTCCCCGAGTTTGATCAGACGGATCAAGGCGTCCTTGGCAAATTTTTCCCCGAACTGCCCGGCCAGCGCCGAGAACAGAAAGAACGGCAGGATGAACAGTAGCGCACACAGGTTGACCCAGATCGACCGGTCACCTTCGATGGTGAGCTTGTACAAAATGGCGAGGATCAACGACTGCTTGAAGATGTTGTCGTTGAACGCCCCGAGGGACTGGGTCACGAAGAACGGCAGGAAACGCCGGGTGCGCAGCAAGGTGAATTGTGAGGGGTGACTCATCGTCCATGTGTCCCTGATGTTGGGTAAAGAGTGGCCTGGGTTCTTTGATTGGAATGTCGATCATCGATCCAGGCCACACATTACCTAAACTTCGCAGGTTATTTCTTCAAACCTGCGATGCATGGCGACACAAACAACTCACCCCGCCATGCGCCTTGCAGCGTGCGCTTGCCGACGATCAGCCACATCACCGCCAGCAATGCCACCAGCAGGCAGCCGAAGACAGCAAAAAATGTCAGGTTCAAGGTACTGGCCAATTTCAGCGTTGCCAGGGAATAGACGCCCAACGGAAAGGTGAAGCCCCACCAGCCAAGGTTGAAAGGTATGCCGGCGCGCAGATAACGCAGGGTGATCAGCACCGCCATCAGCATCCACCACAAGCCGAAGCCCCACAGGGTGATACCGGCGACCAGACCCAACCCGGCCGCAATTTCACCGATGCCTGCCATGCCATTCGCGGCGAAGATCGCCGGAGCGTCGGCGCCCAACAGCAACATGCCCAGCGCACCGGTGCCGATCGGCCCCAATGCCAGCCAACTGGAAGCGGCCATGTTTTCGTGGGGCAATTTGTGCAGCGCCATGCGCAGCAGCAGAATTGTCAGAATGCTGAACGCCACCGGTAGGGAAAATGCCCAGAGCACGTAGCTGGTCACCAGCACCACCAGTTGCGAGTGAGCATCGACCAGGTGTGGCGCCAGCAAGCCACCGCTGGCGGCCGCCACTTCTGCCGCCACCACAGGCAACAACCACACGGCAGTCATTTGATCGATGCTGTGTTCCTGGCGAGTGAACATCATGTAAGGAATCAGCACCCCGCACGCCAGCGACATCGCCACATCCAGCCACCACAGCACCTCGGCCAGTTGAATCACGCCTTCGCCCCAGCGCGGCAAACCGAACAGCAGAATGCCGTTGATGATGGTCGCGAGGCCCATGGGAATGGTGCCGAAAAACATCGAAACCGTGGAGTGGCCGAAAATCCGCCGCGCCTCATCAAAAAACAGCAGCCAACGCGCCGCGTACAGTGCCGTGAACAACAGAAACAGAAAGATGTTGAACAGCCAAAGGACTTCGGCAATGCCGTGCAAAACGGAATTGCCGATGGGCAATTGCGCCAGCGCCAAGGCCAGCACGCCGGTGCCCATGGTGGCGGCAAACCAGTTCGGAGTGAACTGGCGAATCACCTCGCGCGGATGCTGCAGGTGGCTGAAAGGTTTGATTCCGGGCTTGGCGATGTTGGGGCATGTCATGGCGAACTCCTGTCCTCTCGTGAGGTGGAGCCCATCATAGATCCGGATCGAATATCTATATAACGGGTAATATCTCTAACTGTTATCTATTTTGCAGATACAAACAGCAACCCGCTTTTATGGCTGTCCGGAAGCGCTGCAAGCGCTGACCGAGCGCTGGCGCATCAACGCGATCAAGGCGCTGAGCGACAGGATGATCAACACCGCACCATAACCATCGGTGGTGGTGACCAGCCCAAAGATGTGCGTGAGATTGCCGGCCAGCAGCGACGGCAGGCAGAACGCCAGATAACTGAGCACGTAATACGCCGACATCAATCCGGCCCGTTCATGGGGCAAGGCCAGTGGCACCAGACTGCGCACGGCGCCGAGGAAACCGGCGCCAAAGCCACACCCGGCGATGAGGGTGCCAAGGAAAAACAGCGACAGGCTCGCGTTGTGCACACCCAGCAAAATCAGGATCAGGCCGATCGGCAGCAGGCTGGCTCCCAACTGCAATGATCTGGCGGCGGCACGATTGCGCAACGTGTAGATCATCAACGCGCCCGTCAAAGTCAGTGCGGCGACAGTCGCGCCGCCGATCAGGTTCGACGTCGAGCCAGTCGCCGTGCGCACCAGGGATGGCGCCAGGGAAGCGTAAAAACCGCCGAGCGCCCAGGTCGCAGTGTTAAGCGGCAGCACTCGCCACAAAGTAGAACGCGCCTGAACCGGTACATGCAGTGTTGGCCGCAACGAGGCCCAGGCACCGGGTTGTGACGAGACACTCTCCGGCAAACGCCAGACGTACACGGCCTGCATCGCGAACAAGGCCAGCAGTAGCCAATAGGTCAAGTGCAACGGCGCCGGCGCAAACTGCGCCAGCAAACCGCATCCCAATCCGCCCAACGCCATGCCCATCAACGGGGCCACGCTGTTGATCAACGGCCCTTGCTGGCGATCGGTGTCCAGCAGCGTTGCACTCAGCACAGCGGTCGCCATGCCGGTGGCGAAGCCTTGCAGTACTCGGGCGCTGATCAGCCAAGTGACGCTGTCGGCGTAGATGAACAACAGCATCGCCACGGCATTGAGCATCACTGCCGTGAAGATCACCGGTTTGCGTCCAAGAAAGTCCGAGAGCGAACCGACCGTCAACAGCGCCGCCAGCAGGCTGAGGGCGTACACGCCGAAAATCAGGGTCAGCACGGCAGACGAGAATTGCAGTTGCTCTTGATACAATTGATACAACGGCGTCGGCGCAGTGGAAGCCGCCAGAAAACTGAGCAAGGTGATTGCCAGGAACCACAGGCCTGCACGGTTTGAATGGGAACTGGACATGGAAATCTCCGCAAAAGCTAATTTTTTGCTTTTGCGGAGTGTGCTACCGGATTGCGCTTAAAGCAAATTCTTTGTGTTAAGGTCCGATGCATTGCTTTTCAGAACCGGCGTTCTGTCGACACAGATCCCGGCGCGAGACAGGAACTAAGTGATGACCGCTCCCACTTTACGTCCCGGTGGCCGCAGTGCCCGGGTACAAGAATCGATTCATACCGCCGTGCGCGAACTCCTCGAAGAGCAGGACCGCGCCAGCGTGACGGTGCCGCAGATCGCTGCGCGCGCCGGCGTTACGCCCTCGACCATTTATCGGCGTTGGGGTGATTTGTCGGCGTTGCTCGCGGACGTTGCGCTCGCGCGCATGCAACCGGAAACCGAATCGGCCAACACCGGCAGCCTGCATGGCGATGTGCGCGCCTGGGCGGATCAATACCTGGACGAAATGAGCTCCGCGCCCGGTCGCAACATGCTGCGCGACGTGCAATCGAGCCTCAAGCCGAGCTATTGCGCGACGATCATTGGCGGGCAGTTGCAGGTCATTCTCGATCGTTATCCGGATCAGCCGAAGCCTGGTGTCGATCGGCTGATCAACCTGGTCGCGGCCCCTATCGTGTTTCGCATTCTGTTTTCCGAGGCGCCGCTGGAGGCCGAGGAGTTGCATCGATTGATCGAGATTGCCTTGAGTCAGCCTTAGCGAGCGACGCCAGCATCAAGATTGCCCATGGCACCTATCACTTCGATAGCCAAGCTCGATTCGCCGCCTGCATTTAGCGGGCCTATTCTTCAAGCATGTGTTCAACATGGACTTGAGGATCAGCATCATGGGCAAACGTCACCCCAACCTTCCCGCCTGGCAATGGCGTGCCTACCCGAACAATCACCAGCACCCGACCAATCTGGTGTTGCACCTGATTGCCGTGCCGCTGTTCATCGTGGCGTTTTTGCTGATTGTGTCCGGGGTGTTCGGCCTGAATCTGGCGAACTTCGCCATCGGCATCATCGGCGTGATCGCCGCGCTCGGTTTGCAGCGCCATGGTCACAGCATGGAGGCTGAAGCCTCCGAGCCGTTCAGCGATCGTAAAGACGCGGTCTCGCGCCTGCTGGTCGAGCAGTTTCTGACCTTCCCAAGGTTTTTCCTCAGTGGCGGCTGGTGGCGCGCCTGGCGTGAGCGCCACCGCCGTCATTGATCAGGCGAACACCGTCACTGTTTGCCGGCTCATGGCAATCAATCGACCTTCAGCGTCCCACATCTTGGCCGCAGCGTGGCCGTAGCCGTCGGCGGCGTGCTCGGTTTCCACAAGGTATTTGCACCAGTCCAGCGTGCTCAATTCCAGCAACGGCTGCACGAACTCGATGGTCCAGGTCAGCGTGCTGCCCATGGCCGGTTTATTCAGGAACGGCATTACGGCCGGAGGCCAGGCGTCTACCAGCGCGAGGATGTGCGCCTCGCTGACCGCCTCTTCCTTCACATCACCGCGCAAGCGTACCCAGCCACCCATCTGGCGAGATGTGCTGCCGGAGAACGGCAAGCCGCCGACACTCCAGCGCATCGCCAGGTGCCGCATGAATTCCGGGATGACGCCCTCGATAAACGGCAGTTCCTGACAGTCGTCCCAATGCTTCATCTCGGGCGCGGGCTCTGATTTCACCGCCACTTCGGAGGGACGCGAGGCACCGAAGCTGCCCTGGATCAACGTCACCACCTGCCCCTTCTGCATCGCGCGCCCCAGCACCTGGCTGACGGCTTTGCCTTCGCGCAACACATCGACTTCAAAACTGACCGGCACTTCCGGCTCGACAGGTCCTACGAAAGTGATCGCCAGTGAACGCACTGGCCGATCCGCCGGGACTTTTGCGCGCATGGCTTCGTACTGCAAAGCGGCCACCAAACCACCGAAACTGGCGCGGCCCTGCGCCCAGGAGGCCGGGATAGACAACTCCAGCGGCTGGCGGCGGACGGCGTCGAGCAGATCGGAGAAGCGCATGAAAACCTCAGGAGCAGAAAAAGGATGAAGGGATCTTAACCAGCCGGCGAAGGCTGTACAGCGCGCATTCCGGCCAAATTGGCTGACAGATGGGCCGCTGACGTGTGCTTCTGTGTAGGAGCTGCCGAAGGCTGCGATCTTTTGATCCTGGCAATTTCATCTGGGCAAAGATCAAAAGATCGCAGCCTTCGGCAGCTCCTACAAAGGGTCATGGTGTTCTCAGGATTTGAAGCAATCCGCGCTGAGCTTGTCCAGCACACGGTCGGCGCGTTGTTCGGCCTTGGCCATGGTGGCTTGCCAGACTGCGACACACGGTTGCAAATCGGCTTCCTGCTCGGCAATGGCCAACCATTGCAAGCAGTCGTGCCAGTCGCCCAAAGCGCCCTGTGCCGATTTCAATCGGGGCATCGCCGCTTTCGGCAAGCGATCCAGTTCAGGATAGGCATCGATGCCATAGCGCACGCGCTTGATCAGCAGGCGCAAACGATGACGGTCATGGGCGGGATCATGCAGGGCTTCGTCGAGTTTCTTCCACTGCTTGCCCAGGCGTTTCTCAATGCGCTTGCCCAATCCCTTGAGCAAACCCTGACGCTGAGAGGCCCGCAAAAAACGCGGAAAGGCATCAAGGATGACCAGCAACTGCGCAAGCTCGGTACTGGTCGCGACCGCCGGATAAGCTTCGGCCATCTGCGCCAACCGTCGCTGCGCGGCTTCGGGTTGGTCGTGCTGCAACAAGTAGGCCGCCAACACTTCACGATCGCGCCACGGCGTGGTCAGGTCGCCGACGCCGGAGGCCGCCGTTTCCAGTTGCTCGACGCCGGGCAATCCGCGCAATGGCCGCAACAGACTGCGCAAACGGCGCACCGTGGTCCGCAGGTCATGCAAGGCTTCAGGGTCGGTACGCGCACTTAAACGCGCCTGACAGGCCAGTACACGAACTTCCAGGCCCAAGACATGAGCCACTAACCGATCCACCAATGCCGACATCACTTGCTCCCTGAGTCGAATGTCCCCTGTAGCCCTGCATCATGCCTCAACGGCCGGCGCGTGACTCACGAATATAGAAGCGCGCCTTCTCGGCCTTTTTGGTGCAACCTTCGAAGCCTTCGAATTGCTGTTGGGTCTTGGCCGCGGTCAGCAGCGACAAGGCCTTGGAATAACTGACGTTCCCGGCGAAACCCTCGGCCTTGGCCAGGTCCAGCTCGTGCCATGCGGCATCGAGGTTGCTACCGCAGCTGTCGCGATAAGCGGTTTTACCAGCGCAACCGGCGAGTGCCAGGGCAATCAATGGCACACAGATCCAGGCTTTCATCACTCACTCCTCAAAGATAGGAAAACAGTCATGCAGGTAGGACGGTCTGGCGCGTGAAAAGTGCCGTCCATCGCCCGCGCAAACTGTAGCGCTGGCGAGAATAACCATCCGCCGCCATCAAGTGTCGAAAAAACGACGCGTTCGCTGTACCGAGCGACCTTGACGATTGAAGCGTGCCCCTCGATGGGTGCATTGTTGAACCATTCAAACGAGGGCGATTCATGAAAAAGCGTGTCGCACTGGTGTTGGGCTCGGGTGGAGCCCGGGGTTATGCCCACATCGGCGTTATCCAGGAGATTGAACGGCGTGGCTACGATATCGCCTGTATCGCCGGTTGTTCCATGGGGGCAGTGGTCGGTGGGATCTACGCCGCCGGCAAGCTCGATGAATATCGCGACTGGATCGAAAGCCTGGATTACCTCGATGTGTTGCGTCTGGTGGATGTCAGTTTTCGCCTGGGGGCGATCCGTGGGGAGAAGGTCTTCGGGCAGATCCGCAAGATCGTCGGCGAGATCAATATCGAAGACCTGCGCATTCCGTACACAGCGGTGGCCACCGACCTGACCAACCAGCAGGAAATCTGGTTCCAGGAAGGTTGCCTGCACCAGGCGATGCGCGCCTCGGCAGCGATTCCCAGCCTGTTCACCCCGGTGATGCAGGGCAACCGCATGCTGGTCGATGGCGGCATTCTCAACCCGCTGCCGATCGTGCCGGTAGTGTCGAGCCATTGCGACCTGATCATCGCGGTCAACCTCAACTCCACCAACCAGCGCCACTATCAATTGCCGGTCATCCAGCGTCCCGCCGCCTTCAAGACCCGCTTCGACAGCCTGATCAACTCCGTCGGCTCGAAGTTGCCGTTCCGGCGCAAACAAGCCGAGCAATTGTTGATTCTGGAACAGGAAGCCTTGAAGGCCGAAGGTGCGGAGCTCAACCCGTGGATCGAATCCGCCGAGCCCCAGGCGCAGCAACCCGCGGCCGCTCCGGAAACCAGTGGCGCCCCCCGCTCCGCCACCGGTTCGTTCATCATCGACAACGTCGGGCCGGCGTCCTTGCTGGATTTGATCAACCAGAGTTTCGAGGTGATGCAGACGTCGCTGGCGCAGTACAAGATTGCCGGGTATCCGCCGGACATCCTGATCAACGTGCCCAAGCGCGTGTGTCGGTTTTTCGAGTTCTACAAGGCGCCGGAGTTGATCGCATTGGGACGGGAGATTGCGCGGGATACGCTGGACCGGTATGAGAATGAGCAGAACTGAACGTCTGAAAACTCTCGATTGAATGCAAGGGCCTCATCGCGAGCAAGCTCGCTCCCACAGTGAATCTTTGGTGTTCACAAAATGTGTGTCTGACCAGGATCCCATGTGGGAGCGAGCTTGCTCGCGATGACGTCAGATCAGGCAACGAAGATCTAAAGGCTGCCTTCACTCAACAACCGATACCCCACCCCAGCCTCGGTCACGATGAACCGTGGCCGGGTCGGGTCATCCGCCAGTTTCTGGCGCAAATGCCCGACCACGATGCGCAGGTAGTGAGTGTCTTCGGTATGGGTCGGCCCCCAGATGTCCTTGAGCAATTGCTGCTGGGTGATGACCCGCCCGGGATGTCGCGCCAGTTGCGCCAACACCGCGTATTCCTTGCGGGTCAGCGCGACTTCTACACCGTCGAGCAATACCCGGCGATAGGCGAGGTCCACCGTCAGCGGGCCGAAGGTCAGCGCCGCTTGCTGCGCCTCGCCCACCGGTGCCTGACGCAACAGCGCACGTATCCGCGCCAGAAACTCCTGAATGCCGAAGGGCTTGGTCACGTAGTCATTGGCGCCGCCATCCAGCGCTTCGACTTTCTGCCCTTCGCCGGCACGTACAGAAAGCACCAGCACCGGCACCGTCGACCACTCGCGGAATTCGCGCAGAACCTGCTGACCGTCCATGTCCGGCAAGCCGAGGTCGAGCACCAGCAAATCCGGTTTGTTCAACGCAGCCTGGGCCAGCCCCTCGGTGCCGGTGCCGGCCTCCAGCACTTTGTAGCCTTGGGAAGCAAGGCTGATGCGCAGGAATTTGCGGATCTGCGGTTCGTCGTCGATGACCAAAATGGTCGCGGTCTGGCTCATGAATTCACGTCAACACAAAGAGGTGGCTAGAGAGTAACGCACGCACGATCAGGCTTCACTTTCGGCCCTTAATTTTCAAAGGCTGGCTGAGCCTGCAAAGGCAGGTGCAAGGTGATGCAGGTGCCGCGCCCTTCGATCCCGTCGGCGACGCTGATCCGCCCGCCATGGGCGCCGACCATGCCCTGACAGATCGCCAATCCCAGCCCGGTGCCCTGCCCGCCACGATCGCCACGCGCAGCGGTGTAGAACATGTCGAAAATCTTCGACCGTTCCGACTCCGGAATCCCCGGTCCTTCATCGCTCACCGAGAAAAACAGCTCACTGTCATCGGCCCCGGCGCGCAGTTGCAATCGCCCGTGGGAAGGCGAAAAACGCGCGGCGTTTTCCATCACGTTGATCAGCGCCTGCTCGATCAGCGCAGCGTGGACGAACAGCAGCGGCAATTCTGCCGGTACTTCGGTGCTGACCTGCAACGGCGCCAGCACCGCACGCAGGCGATTGAGCGCACTGCCGACGATGTCCGCCGGCGACACCCAGTCCCGCGCCAGCTTCAGCGCGCCGTGACCGAGCCGGGTCATGTCCAGCAGGTTTTGAATGTAGCGATCGAGCCGTTCGGCTTCATCGCGGGTGCCTTCGAGCAGTTCGCGGCGATCCTCCAGCGGGATCGCTTCACCAAGCGCCAGCAGACTGTCGATGCTGCCGCGCATGGAGGTCAGCGGCGTGCGTAAATCGTGGGACACCGAGGCCAGCAAGGCACTGCGCAGTTGCTCGGTTTCGCCGTGCAGGCGCGCCGCTTCCAGGTCATCGGCCAACTGCGCGCGGGCCAGCGCTTGGGCCAGCGGCTGACTCAACGCAGTCAACAACCGTCGACGCTGACCGCTCAAGGTCTGGCCTTCCTTGGCGCACACACCGAGTAACGCAAGCGGTCCATCCTCCACGGTCAGCGGCCACCACCACCAACGCCCGAACGGCAAAGTACCGGTACCGGCGCCGGCGGGTTGATCGTGTTGCCATGCCCAATCGGCGGCGGCACGTTCCGCTTCGGAGAACTCCAGCGGACCGCCGGTTTCGACTTTCCAGCCACTGGGGCCGTCGCGATTGAGCAGGCACAGTTGCAGATCGCTCCAGCCTTCGAGATGGTGCGCCGCCGCGCTGATCACTGCCTGGCGGTCGGTGGCGGCGGTGAGTTTGCGCGACAGGTCGAGCAGTTCGGTGGTTTCTTCCTGGGTATCGCGCAGGGCCTGCATTTGCCGCCGCTGCCGCGCCGCGAGGTTACCGGTAAGGGCCGCCATCAGCAGGAAGAACAGCAAGGTCAGCACGTCTTCTTCGCGCTGGATGCTGAAGGAAAAATTCGGTGGAATGAACAGGAAGTCGTAGGTCAAAAACGACAACGCCGCACAGACCAGCGCCGGCCCCAGACTGCTTCGTACCGCCACCAGCAATACCGCGGCGAGGAACACCAGCGAGATGTTGGGTAGCGGTAGAGTTTTCGCCACGGCCCAAGCCAGCGCGGAAGCCAGAATCGTCGCCACCACCGCCAAGGCGTAGTCGAACCACACCAGCGACTGCATCGAACGCTGCCGTGGTTGATGCTGTTCGTGATCACTGTCGAGGACGTTGATTTCCAGCCCGCGAGCAGTGCGCAGCAGCCGCGCCGCTAGCCCTCCGCCGAACAGTCGGCGACGCAAACTCGGTCGGGACTGGCCCACCAGCACCAGGCTGGCACGACGCTCGGCGGCATGCTGGATCAGTGTCTTCGCCACTTCACCGGCCCGCAGCAACACCACTTCGCCACCCAAGCGTTCGGCCAATTGCTGCGCGCTTTGCAAACGCAGGCGCGACTGCTCGTCGCGCACACTGCCGTTGTCCACGTGCACCAGGCTCCACGGCAGATGCCGACGCTGAGCGACGCGACTGGCATGACGGACCAGACGCTCGGCCTGGGCATCGCCATCGACCCCCACCAACAAACGCCCGCGAACGGCTGGCGCTGCCTGCCCCAACTGCCGGTAGCCCTGGGCCAGATCGTTATCGACCTGGGCTGCCGCGGTTTGCATCGCCAGTTCGCGCAGGGCCGTCAGGTTGGTCTGGGAAAAAAACGCGTCGATGGCCGCCCGCGCCTGCTCCGGCACGTAGACCTTGCCATCGCGCAGACGCTCCAGCAGCTCGCGCGGCGGCAGGTCGATCAATAGCAGTTCATAGGCTTCTTGCAGCACCCAGTCCGGCAGGGTTTCGCGCACTTGTACACCGGTGATGCCGCGCACCTGATCGTTGAGACTTTCCAGGTGCTGGACGTTGACCGTGGTGTACACGTCGATGCCGGCGGCGAGCAGTTCCTGAATGTCCTGCCAGCGTTTTTCGTGACGGCTGC
>RCUS01001387.1_pt1 | contig 12687 bp, 7 predicted proteins | sample 2166221 | NCBI WGS metagenome assembly RCUS01 (sample SAMN09932758, study PRJNA488358) | compost metagenome | isolation source: compost soil in cyclohexanecarboxylic | place: Germany: Experimental Botanical Garden | reverse complement strand
CCCTCTGTATTGAGTTCCATTAAAAGATAAATCATAACTTAATTTAAAAATATCATCGTAGGAAATTTTATCTGCAGTAAAATATTTAATTGTTTGTCTATACGCTTGAACAACAATAATATCTGAAGCAACAGGAGTTTTCATATTATTTTTTAAAATTGATACAGCGTTATTGTAGTATTCAATGGGAGTAGGTTCTCTACCATTTTCCTTTTTAAATTTAACAACCCAATCCCCAACTTTATAGGATGCGGCTCCCAATTCATCTACTAATTTTGAACCGCTAACACTTGTTCTATAACTATTCATAACTTTATTTGTATAATTAACCAAATTAGTTAGAAGAGTTTTTTTATCTCCGTTTTTTTCCATATATTGAGCTTGAATAGCTCCAAGAGTTGTAGGGTTATTTGTTGATACCATAGTATTAAGAACCCCAACTGTATCTTTATAATCAATTACTCCATATGCTCCAGCAGTAATATCTATCTTTTGAGGTCCGAAATTTTTATATCTTAATAAAGTTCCCGATGCGTAATAACTTCTTTCTAAAGCTTCTATCATTTTCATTCCAGCAAAACCAGCTGTTCCAGATAAAGTTAAAGTTGTAACATCATCACCAGCGTGGTGGAAATATATACCACCACGAGTTATAGCTTTGCTTTTTAATTTTTGAGTTTGAAAAGATAATCTCGTTGGATTAATATATAATGTGTTAACAGACCAGTGTCCTGGTGAAGGTTGATGTTCAAATACCATAGGTTGTCTTTGCATAGATGCCATTCTAAGATCAGCCAATTTCTGAGCCTCCGCTAACGGAGACTCATCATTTTGCCAAGCTAGCTGTTTTTCAGCAAATCTACTTTGTAGTTTTTTGAAATTTTCTGTTTCTGCGTTATCATTAGAATTAGCGAATAAAGCATCTGATATTGAAATTGAAAAAGACATATACATTACCTCCTTAATTAAACATCGAGTTTACTACTTGTTGTATCTGTTCAGCGTATTCTTCTTTTAATGAATTACCATGCTTCGAAAAAACATCGGAAATTGCTTTTTCAAGTTCTTTTTGGAATTCTGGGTCTTTACCTAATTTAGAAACATCTACATCGACTTTAAATGTGTGTTCTACACTTTTTGCAGCTTCTCCAACTCCAGCTGAAAACGATTGTGTATTCCACGTTCCATTAGCTAAAGTATTATAGCCTCTTCCATAAAGATTGCTTACATATTTTGATTTTGAATAGGTGTCTCCAATTCCAGAGAAAGGATCATTAGAACCAAATCCAACATCAATAGGCCCAAAAGCTGAAGAACTATAATCTGTACTTGATGCATCATAATCTCCACCCGTTATATAAGAAGAATCCAATGCTGGTATTGTTGATGTTGGTATTGCTGGTGCTGTTTTTCCAGTTAAACCAGACCAATATTTTGAAACTCCTCCAACCCAGTGTTGGTTTAAACTATTAGGGTCATTACCTGCTCCTACTGGAGCATATCTCTTTTGAATATCGGCAACAGAAGTTAATCCATCATCTATATATTTTCTCTTAATATATGCTCCAAAATAATCAATACTATCAGAAACAGAATCAAACGACATTTGACCTCCGCTGGCTTTCATCATACCACCGACATTATGTCTACTATCATTTACAGCTTTTGAGGTACCATTTCCAGTTTCATGCATTGATATAGCTGCTAAAATTGCTGCACTTACACCCGATACTTTTTCAGCATCTAAAAAGTCTTGACCATGACCAGCTAAAGCTCCGCCAAGTTGTTTATTTAGTTGAGCCGCAGTTAATCCGCTAGTTCCTCTTACATCAGTTGTATTACCTGAACCAGAAGCCATGCTGGCAACAGTATTTCTTGCTGCATTTTGTTCTGCTCTAAGTTCATCAACACTATTAGATGAGTCAGACTTGGCATTTCTCATCGAAAGCTGTTCTGATCTTAAAGCATCAACATTATTGGCACTATCTGTTGAACGAATACCACTTGAAGAAGAACTGGATGTTGAACCATTTATAGCTATTTGATTTAAAAGTTTGTTTGCTTCTTCTTGTTTCTTATTTAAATTTTCTAATTCTGTTTTTGTTTTATCACTGTTGTCTTCAAATGTTTTAGATAAAATGCTGTATTTATTTGGAGAAGTAGGATCGTAAATATCTAATTTTGTATTATCATCTTGAGTATTTAGATATTGCTGAAGTTCACCAACAGTTAATTGAGTATCTTTTAAAAACGTATTCATTGTTTCCCAAGGTACTCCCATAGCTGTAGCAAGAGCTTGTTGATTTTCAAAACTTTGATTATTTAAGTCTGGTCGAGCATACTTAGCTTCATCCGTTTTAAACCACGCTTTAACATCTTCAGCAAGCGAACTCTTTTCTAAAGTCTCAACACCAGATCTGTATCTAGCAATGTAATCATTAGCTGTTTTTGATGCTTCGTCATTTGATTTACCAGCTTTATCTTGAGTAACCATGGTTTTTAACCACATTTGGGTTTCTGAATCAGAAAATCCAGAAACAGATAGAAAATCTTTATTAGCTAAATATGCAGCAGTAGCTTTGTTTTTATCTGCATCTTTATAATAACCAAGTTGAGAATCAATCATTGTTTTGATTTTATCATCAACTTTATTAGCTTTTTCATTTTCTTCAATTTTTGCCATGGTGCCGTCTTTTTTGGCATTGGCAACAACAACCGCTTCTGTTAAACCACTTTCTTTAATAACAGCTATTAATTCATCTATCTTAACACCAGTCGTATCAGCGATTTTCTCTAAACCTTTTTGCGTTTCAGTTGCGTTTTTAGGCATTTCATTTTCAAGAATGTCAGCTAAGTTTGTTCCCATAGCTTGTTGAGCAACTAAAGAATCTATTGAATTGCTCAATTGTTCTTTACTTAAACCTTCTAATCTTAAACTACTAGAAATAGTTTTATTAGCGGCCTCTAAAGCTTCAGAGTTTGAACTTCCCGCAGCAATTGATTTTGCGTATTCTGTACCAAAAGCGTATTTTTGATCTTGAGTTTTATCAGACAATAAACTATTTTTATAATCTTCAATAGCTTTTGCAGCAACTAAGGAGAAGTTTTCATCAACAGTTGTACTTCCACTTGTTTTTTGATAGATATAAGATCTGTAATCACTTGCTTTATCAAGTAATCCTTCTCCACCGTATTGTTTTCTTATTTTTTCGTCAGAAGTTCCGAACATAGAATCATATATACCGGATGATTCGCCTAAATAATTTATACCCATCGTTGCTCCAGCACCAAGTAAACCAAATGGAAGACCAGCTGCTGTTATTCCCCATTCTAAAGCACCCTTACCAAATCTTCCCGCTCCACCTCCAAGGTTTTTGGTGTTAATAGCATATTGGTCTAAATCAGAATAAGAATTTGCGCCGCCAGAAGTTAACGACGTTCCAGATGTGCCGGTCATATTCATTAAATAATTACTACCAGAAGATTGAGTTGGAACAGTGTTTTCTCCATGGTCACCAAAAGCATATTCCAATCCTATCCCACCAGCTAATAATCCTAATCCGAGCAAACCCCCGCCTTTAACTTTTGGAATTTTACCTAGTAATCCTCTTGCCGCAGCTGCTTCGGCTCCCGCGGCACCACTTCTAGCGGCCGCTCTAGCCGCTCCAGCTGCTACATCATCTGCCGCACCAGCAGCTCCTCGCGCGGCTCCTCCAAATATCTTGTTTTTTGCTTTTGAAGCTAATGAAGTAACGCCTTTTGCTCCCGCAGCTAATACTCCCGTACCACTTAAGGCCATAGCAGCAATTAATGCATAAATAGCAACTTTATTATCAAGAAGAGAATCTTTTAATTCATCCATAGGTAAAGCATAAATAGCTTTACTAAAATCAGTTGCTGCTCTTAAAGAATCTTCAAGTGCATGTGCTATATTTGCTTGTTGATTTAAATAAGCATTTAATGTTTTATCGGTACCCGAAAGGTTTTCAGAAGCTGAAGCTATTTGAGCAGCTAATTTTTCTTGAGAACTAACAACTAAATCCTCCGCTGTTTTAGTGCCTTCCCCTTTACCGTAACCTTCTCCGCCATCGTAAAATGCTTTAAGAACGTCTTCCATATCTGTTCCATTTTTCATTTTAGACATGGTGATAGAAGCGTCTTTATCTGACATACCTAAAACACCTGTCAAATATTGACCCATGATCATTTGTTGACCTTCGCCATTTGATAACTGAGTTCCTTGATTAATCATCCCAACCATAGTTTGGACTTGTTTTTTCAGTACTTGGTCATTTACAGAGCCATCAGCATTATACATTCCATATTTCATTTCGCCTACAGCGTCATAAAAATTGCCATAAGCTCCAGATGTAACTCCTCCATATGCCAATACTCCTGGGTCCATTGATGTTAATGTTTTACCCATAGAACTAGCATATTGCATCGCCATATCATTGCTCATTCCGCCTTGTATTAAGGTTGCTATGATGTTGGAAGCAGCTTTTCCGTCTATACCAATATTTCTAAACTGTTTAGCTAATTCTGTTACTTGATCTAAGTATTTACCAAAGGGTATGTTTAATTGTTCAGATGTTTGTGTTAATTTTAGTAATTCAGAATTAACTTCTGAAGCATTTCCTTTTAATTCCTTGTAAAAGAAATCAACATTTGATTGAACGGAAGAATCAGATACGTTGAATGCGCCTTGTAATAAGGTTGATGTTGTTGCAAAATCCTGCATTGCATCCATATCATTATTTTTTCCATACTGACCTTGTACATTTCTTGTGTAACTATTAAAGTTTTTGGTTAAGTCTTCTATACCAAGAACTCCGTTTGTCATTCTATTAAGATCTAATCCACTTTCATATAACGAATTAAATCTATCGTTATTATGACCAGTTGCTCCAGATGCATATTCCGCTAAAGCCATTTGAGTTTCCAATTGACCTTGACTTTGAGATGCTGAAATAGTACCTTTAACTAAACCGGCTCCGCTAAGTAATGCACCCATTCCAAGTAAACTAGTACCTTTATTAAAAATACTAGCACCTTTACCTAGAGCACTAGTAACGCTGTTTAAATTATCAAATACGCTTTTACTAGTTCCGTTTAATTGCTTCTCGGCGTCAGTTAACTCTTGTCTAAAATTGCGAAGCATACTAATATCTTCTTTTAATTCTTCACGATTTAAAGAAACACCAATATTTATAATGTTATCATTAGACAATCTTGTATCTCTAACTACGTTATAAATTTTATTTATAACATCTCTCACATCATCTGGTAATTTCTTAATGTCTTCTGGCGCCATATTTATCATTCTTGCCAATAAACTAGCATTTTCATTAGCTGCACTTTGAGCTTCAGCCATACCTGGAAACAATTTGTGCATCTGTTTCATATCGACATCATCACGGTCCATTGCGGTCGCATATTGATCTCTAATGACGGATACTCTTTGATTATTTTCCATCAAATTTCTTGCTTCTTTTGCAACTTCAAATGGATCAAAATTTACATTTTTACCATCCAATTGTCCCAAGCTTAATAAATTTGCATGTTGTTCTAATTCACCAGCATTTTTACTTCCTCTACTAACTTTTCTATCTAAGTGACTAAATTCTCCAAGAATATAATCTTTAAGTGAATTATCCTTATTAACATCAGCGTTAGCCATTGACATTAAATTAGAACCAAGTATATCCGTAGAATTTCTAAACATACCAGCATTCATTTCGGGAGGAAGAGTAACATTATTTTCTTTAGCGAATTCTTGTGCAATTTTAAAACTTTTTTCAGCTTGTCTAGCCATTTCAACAGTTTGATTTGAAATTTCTGCTAGTTTAACAACATCAAAAGAACTATTAACGTTATTCATCGAAGCACTCAATTCATCTTGCAAATGTTTGAATTTTTCAAAGAAATCTTTAATATTAGATATCGTCGCTTCGTAACCATCAGATTCCATATTACTATCTACTGACTTCATATTAATATTTGCTCTAGACTTCAATAAATCGTCGTATAACGTGGAAATTGCTCCGCTATTTGTTGAATTATTGCTTAACTCTGAAAAAAGTTTATTGATTTCAACTGCACTCACTTTAGCTAAATCAGTTAATTGTCCTAAAGATTTTTCAACAGCTTTTAATTGCTGAGGTTCTCCAGCTTGATTAGTTACTTCAAAAAGATTACCTAAACTTCCAGTGGCTTCTCTAGCAATGTTGTTGATTGTTAATAAAGTACCACTTAAATCAGTTAACGGTTCAAAGCTTTCTCTTATTTCTGCGGGTATACTTGATGCAGCGTTACTTACAGATTTTATTACTTCACCATAGCTTTTACTGATTTTTTCCAATTGATTAGCTACAACTTCAGAAATTTCTGTTTTAGACATTGAAACCCACAACTTAGTGTGGGCACTATCAACGTCAGATAGCATTGACGCAAATTTAGCTAATGAATCTGTCATTACCATCATATTTCTTCCAGCTTCGTCCATTTTGGTGTGGTCTTTAATATCCTCAATTGCTTGATTGATAGTATCAACTACGCCTCTAACCTCTTGAACTCTTGTAACAATTTGGTTGATGTTGGAAATGGCATTATCAGAAACGCTTTTGGTTAAAACATCTTCAGATTTTCTTACAGTATCAGCCAATTGAGAAGCGTATTGCATGGTTGAATTTGATAGATTACCAATTTTATTGGTAATATCTGTCATTTTCGATTCCATTTTGTCAGCTGTTTCAAAAATCTGCAAAAATGAATTGTCAACCTGTTGTAAATCTTTTACAACTTTTTCAATTTCTCCTCTTGAATTGAATATAACTTTAGAGTTATTTTCTCCACTGTTATTTGAGCCATTTCCTCCACCAAAAGTACCTTCTAATGACATTCCATATCACCACCAATTTATTCATCGTCGTAAGTTTCAAAAATATCTAAATCATCTACAGTTAAACCATATTTTTCCATTGCTTCTTTAAGACTTTCATCAGAAAGCTGTTTATTTAACTGTGATTGTACGTTTTTTTCAATTTCTTTAGCTTCATCATATTGTTCTTCTACCTGAGTTTCGTTTTCAATGAAGCTTTCTTGCATTTTCAATACTCTAGCTAAGAAATCATCAGATGTTTCAGTCGGATCTCCAGCACCTCTTGAAGTATCTGGAACTTCACGGAATTCACCACTAGCTAACAACTCCTCAAAACTATCATTGAATATATCGACTTCTTTTTTAGAATTGTTTCCAATGTTCTGCAAGAACTCTTCGGGACTTATTCCCATTTCAGGATCATAGCCTTTAGCTGCAGCTACATACTCTACATTAAATGCGTTACTTTGATGTATCGCTTCATTTGAATTAAAACCAGAACCTCCAATAGGACGACTATCTCTTTTACTTTTTTTCTTGTTTAAACCAAGCCGTTCTTCTTCGTCAAAGACACTTTTAGCGACCTGCGGATTAGAAATAAAAGCAAGTCTGTCGAGATGAATTTTCATGGATTGTTGTTCTTCTTCTTCATCTTGAATGATGTTATGATAACACCAGAGCCATTGAAATACATTCAACTGACGGGCTTGAGGGTCATTTGGCAATAATTTCAAGGCTCTCATAACTTTCCATTTCATTCGACTAAAAGCGTCTTCTGTTAGTTTTTTATTTCATCAAGATTTTTCAATGCCTCATCTTGTTCTTCTTGAAGTTCTTGATATCTAGTATATAATGCATTAACTACTGGAAATTGAAGCTGTGAAACCAACTCATATCCTTCATTGAAATCAATAATTTCTTCGTTATCAATTTTCTTAATAGAACGAGCTAAAAAATGTATTTTTAAAGCATTAATTCTAGAGATAGTTTCCAAATCTCCAGTAGCAGCTGTAGCAGCAACTTGTTCGTCACTCGATAATGTTGATAAAGTCCATTTCTTTCCTAATAGAGTAAATTCCTTTTCTAATCTACCAAGGAAAATCAAATCTTCAAATACTTTTCTCATTATATAAACCCCTTTTACAATTATAATTAAATATATAAAACATACTTCTGTTCTATTAATAGGACACAACAAATTGTTTATTATACTCACAAACAATATTTACACAACAAAAGAGGCCTTGCGGCCTCTTTTTATTAGTATACGTCGCCGTATGAAATTGTAGCGTTTTCAGCAACTGTAATCTGAGATACAGTATACGCTTTACTATACGATGCCAACCAACAATCCACATATTTTTCTTCGTAGTATTGTTCTGTTGAACCGTCCATGCGAGTTTTAACCACTATTTCAAATGGAACTCTTTGATCTCTTAACGTACGGAATGCGAAACTTCCATCAGTAGCGTTTGGTTTTGGGCCGTCGTTGTCATTATATGTTACATCAGTTACACCAGTGGTATGAATTTTACTACCAATAGGGCTACCATTGTGACCATTACTTGTTGCGCCTAAAGCTCTGAATAAATTAGATTCATATAGAGCAATACGAGTTACAGATAATTGACCACCGTTCGTATTTGATGGAACAGCTTGTACAACCCCTTCATATCCAATAGCCTGAAGTTTATTAATATTTCTACTTTCAGATACTGAAAAAGACTGAATCATTCCAACTAAACCACCGTTAGAATAAATAAAAATATTGGTGCTTGTTTCAGCCAATCCATAGGTATCTCCAGCAGTAGTATTAAAATCATTAACAGCTTTTGGATTTTGAATACCATTTGCTCTATGAGTATTAACAAGAGTATTTTGATTGTCGTTACCAAACATTGTGGATGCATCAAATGCCATTGTAGGTCACCTCCTATTACTTATCTTCAGTATATTTATAAAGAACGTCACTATATTGAATTGTTGCTTGTTCAGTAACAGTAATTGTACCTGCCGCAATTGATTTGCTATATGAAGATAACCAGCAATCCAAATAAGTATCAACAATCCAAGTTTGAGCTGCGCCAGGATATCTAGTTCTAACTTGGATTTCTAACGGAACTCTTTGATCTTTTAGCGTTTTAAAAGGATTACCGAATGTTTTATAAGTATCATCTTGAATTGTGTTACTATTAGAAGTATCAGAACCCTGTTTACCAACAAAAGTACCCTTTCTTGTTAAACCAAGAGCAGAAAAAAGATTTCCGTTATATACAGCCAATCTTGAAACTGTTAATTGACCACCTGTAGTATTTGATGGAACGGACTGAATTATTCCTTCAGTACCCAACTCTTGTACCTTTACGATGTTTCTCGATTCAGATGGTGAAGCAGATTGTACGAAACCAACCTTCATACCATTTGAATAGACGTAAATATTGGTACTTGTTACAGCTAATGCTCCACCATTGTCTCCAATTTCGGTCATACCAGATGCTCTCTGGGTATTCATCCACTTATTTGAAGATGAATCGTACGCATTCGTTCCAGGAATTTTAGCCATTTAAATCACCTCGTCAGTATTAATTAAAGGAGAAGCTAAGAGTTTCCTCTTAGCTTACACCTGAGAATGAGAATGAAATATCAATGAAGTTTAACGGATAAACTGCTTCAATTTCGAACTTAACATCAACTTGACGTGGGTCTTCAGTTGAACGTTTAACATTAATTCCACCGTAGTTGAGAATAACTTCTTGACCTTTAAATTGATTCAATAAGCTAATTAAAGCTGATTGAATATCCGAAATAATAGTCGGACGAAGTTTATTACCAACATAAGATTCACCAAGAGATTGACGAGCGGCTGCGATTACATAATCTCTAATCTGAACCAATGTAATTTCTTGAGAATTAATATCAACAGTTGAAGTTGTAACACCGTGACGAACTTTAATTACAGAACCAGTTTGTCTCATTACTAAGCAGCCAGATTCAGCCATTAAATTCATTTCGCTTTCAGTATACAACTGATTCAAGTCTTTAAAACCGTTGATGGATTTATTTGTTAATGGTTCTGCTGGGTCATTTTTTAGACCAAGAGAAGCAACAGCAACAGCCAAATAACATCCAGGTAAAGTTCTTAAATTTGATTTACCAGTACGTAAATCTTTAATGTCTTTAGTTACGCTTCCTGGAACAACATAAATAACTCTTTCATTCGCTAAAGATTTAGCTGTCGAACTAGAAACACCAACAGATTCTCCGACTTCAGCAGCCAAATATGTCATTCTTTCTTTACCATTAGTTGGTAAAGACATATCTGACGCATGGTTTGCAGCGTGACTTCCAATTGATTTAGATGTTGAAAGTGGAACAACAGTATTGATATTTTCGATACCAAGAACTGGTCTTGTTAATTTATCAATAGCTTGTTTCATTTCATAATCGCTATCACTCTTAGCTTGGATACAAACAATTGGAACTGTTCCGTTTAAGAACGCTATTTCTGCTCCAAGAGCAATTGAATTTATGATTTTACCACTCGCTGTAACATCATAGTTTCCATACTCAGCAACTACATCATCATAAGTGTAAAACACTTTTGGAACAAATTGTTCTTCAGGTTTCTTAAAAGTATAAGATACATAATAAGCAGAACCTGCTGCTGGAGCAGTATCAACAGCTTTTCCAGCTCTTGTAGAAACAATTACGTAGTCACCAACTGTAGTATCAGAAATTGGATTTCCATCCGCATCTAATACTGCTGTTGGAGGAGTACCAGTCATTTTAGGAACAAAAGTTTCAGAAACAGTCAATTTGATACCTGGGATTACGTCAACAGCGGTTGCTGAAATTCCATATTCACCAAGCACTTCTTGAGTTGATTCATCAATTACTCTATAAGCACCTAAAGCAGAATCAACATAAGTGATTTCTACTCTATAGTTTCCATCTTGTACAAGGTATCCATTGTTTCCGTCAACTAACGCGGTAACATAATTCAAGAATTTACTTGAACCAGTTGAAGAACCAGCTACGATTCCAGTTCCTGGTTGGCTATCTTCGTCTTCTTTTGTTTTCCAAGCAATGTATTTTCCACCAATAAGATCATAGTCAATACCAGCTTGATATTCTACGGAACCACTAACAACCAATCCTTGGTATAAAGGTTTAGAAGTTACAGAGTGAACCTCAAACACGTTTCCATTTGCTAAAGCATCTGAAGACTGTTTTGCTGAACGGCTGATACCTTCATTAGCTGCGTTGTAAAACATTGTTCCAGTACCAACAATGGCCATAACTCTAGTTGCTCCTGCACTACTAACAGCAGTTGCTGTTTTAACAAATCTTGCATATGCACCAGGTGATTTATATACCATTAAAAATCTACCCCCTTGATTTAGTATTCAACTTCATAATAAAAAGAAGTTTAATTTTTATTCTTCATTTCCATTTCAATAGTAACTTCTTCCAATGGCAACAACTCTACGTCTTGGTACCATTCAGACCACGTAGTAAATTGAATATTTGATACATATACTTTATCAGAATCATAAAGAAATTCAGATTCTCCACCGTATCTCATATCTTTTACAATTACTCCGTTTTTTTCCATGTATCTTCTTAAATGAACCCTAAGAGCCATAGTGATAAGGTCTGTAAAAAGTTCTCTATCGATAGTGCTACGAGTCCCAACTTCTATGTTTATGCTAAACTCGTACATTCCTCCATAACGATACGCTATTACTTCAAACGTTTCCGGGTCAGTAATTTCATATGCTATATCAGATAATCCTCCCGTTATAACTTGTCCATTTGCACCAGTTATAATTACAGTGGGAAACGTTCTTAAAACATTTGGATCTTTATCAAAAATTTCAGCATGAGAATAATCTTTAGGACAAAGATGTTTATAATTGTCGTAATTTTTTAAAAAAGCTTTCAAATACTTAATTAAAACATCTTTAGTGTTTTTTAAAGCAACTGACCTCATTCTCTCACCGCCCTCAATAAAAATACATGATTGTTCCCATTTAGCGTAATGTTTCATATTATGAATAAATGAGTCCAGTTAAAATATAATCCGTCTTTCTATATAAGCATTTACACGCATAAAAAAAGTCACTAGGATTAATCCTAGTGACTTTTTACTGAATTATTTAAAATTCAAACGTTTGTAATTGTCTTGCAAGCAATAACTTTTCTCTATTTTCAAAAACCTGTTTTATTCCCTCTCCAGAATATCCATCGTGATAATGCATTAATACAATTTTTTCTTTAATTTCTTCTGGAAGAGCCTTAATATCTTCTAATGAAGCGTGAGATGAAATATATAAGTCCCACAAATGACAATCATGAAAAATGGTTTTAACTTCATCGTTTATTTTGGTTAAAAACGTCTTATCAACATTTGAATCTCCACTAAAATAAAATTGATTTTTAGCCAATAATCCATAACTATCTAAATATGATACGTGATTTGTTTTGATTGGTTTAAAATTTTGGCCTTCTATGTAAAAAGAATCGTGTTCATAAAGAGGAAATACATCGAAATAATCGTTGAGATATTTATTTCTATCTAGGCCTATCTTAATTACATTCCAGAGATCGTCTAGAATTGATTCTGGGACGTATAAATTTGGTTTCTTTTTAGAAACTATTTGGTGATAATATGCTAACTGCTGAATGCCATTCATATGATCTTCATGTAGATGTGTTATGAATATATTTTGAACATCACTTAATTCTAATGCCATTTCCTTTAAAGCTTTTTTATTCGTTGCTGGAAAGTCTATTACCAAATTTGT
>RCUS01001379.1_pt1 | contig 12768 bp, 11 predicted proteins | sample 2166221 | NCBI WGS metagenome assembly RCUS01 (sample SAMN09932758, study PRJNA488358) | compost metagenome | isolation source: compost soil in cyclohexanecarboxylic | place: Germany: Experimental Botanical Garden | reverse complement strand
CCCTCAATCTGCGCGCTTTCGTACGCGCCAACCCTGACGCGCGCGTACGCCGCTTCAGCTTCCGCGGGGTCAGGCCGTTGATCTCGCCTGATGCCTTCGAGGTTGGTGGCCGCATTGTCGAGAGCGGCAAAGCACAGGTTTGGGCCAGCAACACCGCCGGACAGGCCCAGGTTGGTGAAATTGAGTTTACCCAGGAAGCACGTCGATGAACCACGATATCGTCCGCAGTGCCTTATTCGTACCAGCCAGTCGCCCTGAGCGCATTCCAAAGGCGCTGGCCACCGGAGCCGACCGGGTCATCGTCGACCTGGAGGACGCCGTTGAAGAATCGCTCAAGGAGCAAGCCCGTACCAACCTCGATCAGTTCCTAAGCGAGCATGCAGACACCAGGATTCTGGTGCGAGTCAACGCTCCGGAGCACTGGGCCCACGAGGCCGACCTGGCGGTCTGCCGTCGGCATGCAGGTGTCGTCGGAATCCTGCTGCCCAAGGCTGAGACAGTCGAGCAAATCCGCTTGGCTCATGCGACCGGCAAACCAGTCTGGCCAATCATCGAGAGCGCCCGCGGCCTTGCTGCCCTGCCCTCACTGGCTGCTGCCCTGGGTGTTGATCGTCTGTCCTTCGGTAGCCTGGACTTAGGGCTTGATCTCGGCCTGCGTACTGGCAGCGAAGCTGCAGAACAGGTGCTTGGCCATGCTCGCTACGCTGTGCTGCTGCATAGCCGCGTTGCCGGCCTGGCTCCACCCCTGGACGGTGTTTACCCATCCATTCAGGACACTGATGGCCTGTACCGCGTAGTTGAGTTCGCTCGGGACATGGGGTTTGGCGGAGCTCTGTGCATCCACCCAAACCAGGTCGCGATCATTCACCGGGCACTCAAGCCCTCGCAAGTGGAGCTCGACTGGGCTCGGCGAGTGGTCGACCAGGCGGAAAGCAATGCTGGTGTATTCACACTCGATGGTCAGATGGTCGACGCACCGGTGATTCTGCGTGCTCGCGCCATTCTGGAACAGGCAGCTAATTCGTAAGCCTTCTCTTTTGCCCCCAACGATAATGGATGCACTGTTCTGACGGAGAACGGCAATCCTGGTTGGGGGCTGTTTTACAGCATTGAGAGCCAACAAATGTTTGCGAAGGTACTGACCCCGCGCAACTGCCGACGTTGTCTGTGCAAACTACTGCGCGCTTTGTCCAGGATGCAGGTCTATGGCTGAGGCCGCGCGACCTTGTCCTCGAATTTTGATACAGGCTACCCAGGAGTTGATAGCCGAGTCTGGGTATACGGCCATGACCATGCGTCAATTGGCCAGTCGAGTAGGACTCTTGCCTGGCAGCCTTTATCATCACATATCTTGTAAACAGGATCTTTTGCTGAGTGTCTTGCTTGACGTTGTCGATCAACGCGTCACCGCCTGGGACAAGCTTGAAGGCGGCCGCAGTTTGATCACCTATGTACGTTTCCTGCTGGGCCGCCAGTGCAGCCACCCCGTGGAAGAGCTCCTGCTTCGCCACGAGATTCGATACCTGGACGACCCGCACCGCATCTGGTTCGACAAGGCGTTCTGCAAATTGACCCAGCCTCTCAAGGCGATCATCCAGCAGGGGCAAAACACGGGAAAATTCCGGGTTGAGGATGTGCAGTGTGCCAGTGAGGCAATTCTCGCAGCGGTCGACGCTGCCGACAGGATGCGCACTCGCCTATCGAATGTTGACGAGGCATGGATTGAGTGCCAAGTCATGCAAATGTGCCAAGCCCTGTTAATCACTCCTAGGCAACCTTACGGAAAGCTGGCCAGCTGAAACGTAACTATCGCTTCAGCATTCTGCAGACGTAGTGTGCAGGGATGCGACTCTTTGCTAAACGCGCTCATCTTCTCCAGCCCCCCTTCCCCGTTCCCTAGGGCGCACTTGACGCTCTCACATTCGATGCGACAAAGGCTGGGGCATTGCAGGAGAACGTGTACTGACTTGAACCTACAGGTCGTGTATCTGGGGAAGGAGAGTACCGAAACCTGTACCTGTGGTGGTCAGTCTTAAGCTTGGGGTAGGCGTTTTGAGTGCGGGAACAACGGCTGAGCGGCTTAGCGTTGTAAAAAACGGTCTGCTTGGCCTTTTGCAGATTCTTTCCTGAGGCGGATCCTTCTATCTACTCGGCATGCTGGCAGATCCTACTTCAAGGGTACCGGCTGGTCACATCAATGGAGGATTGCCTGTGCATCCATTGGCCCGCTTACAGCGAGCCTCCTGACGCCTTTCTGCGCCAGGATGACCAACGAAAATGGTGGGCAGAAGGTCTTGGCCGTCCACAGCACCATATTGGCTGCAGGCTTGCTGACGACTGTTGTGCTGGCGCGAAGAATCAAGCTGCGCTCACCTTAGGAATGGAGAGTACGGGCCACTAGAACGTTTGCAGAACACCCGGTTGGGTTGTGCTAGTCACTAGATACCAGGTGATGATCGACTCGAGCTTGGCGGGGGCTTAGCCCCCCCGCCAAGGCATCGTTAAAGCAGCTAAAGAACGGTATGGTTGCTTGCCTTGAGGCGGTCCAGGTATCGGGCAAAAACCTCGGGATTGATCATGCGCGGTCCCTTCTCGCCCGACAATACCGTAATGATCTGCTCCGCAGCCCAGCGGCCCATTCGCCACCTGGCTTCCTTGGTCACGCCGGCGGTGTGATACAAGCCAACCACATTATCGAGTGACAACAACGGATGATCGAGCGGAGGCGGCTCTTGATCCCAGACGTCGATGCCGGCGCCACCCAGATGCCCACTTGCCAAAGCAGCATGAAGATCCGCCTCATCATGCAGCCCGCCGCGGGCCGTATTGATGAAGATGGCACCGGCGCGCATCTGTTGAAACGCCCCTGCCTTCATCATGTTCAATGTCGCATCCGTGCGTGGGCAGTGCAGCGAAACGACATCGCTGCGATTGAGCAACTCTCTGAGCGCATATGGCACTGCACCACGATTTCGGACTTGCACCTCATCAAGCAGCGGATCATACGCAATGACCTGCATGCCCAAGGCCTGCGCAATACGTGCTACCCGGGTACCAATTTCACCCAAACCGATGAGACCCAGCGTCTTTTCATAGAGCTCGGACCCCATGAGGTCTTCACGGGAAAAGCCGCGGGATGTGCGCAAGCGCCGATCGGACTCACTGAGGCGCCGCGAGCAATCGAGCATCAGCCCGATGGCCGCTTCAGCCACTGATTGAGCATTAGCGCCAGACTGATTCAGCACCAGCACCCCTGCTTCCGTACAGGCTTGCACATCGACTGTGTCATACCCTGCCCCATTGGTGGAAACACATAGCAAGTTGGGCAGCTTGGCCAAGAGCTCGCGCGTCACCTTCCACTGTGCCGGCAGTTCATCCCGGGCCGAGGGTATCTGGTAGACATGGCTGCTTCGCAGGGCGTTCAGAATGATGTCATCACCTGCCTCCCGGGATACGGTACGCAACTCAAGCCCGGGAGCCTTGGTAAATGTCTCGGCCATTACCGGGTGGTACCAGACATCAAAGCGCAAGATCCTTTTCACATCTGCGTTCATCGCGACCTCAAGACCTTAATGGCTGGTGTGAGAAGGGATAGTCGGCTTAGGACCAGAAAACTTGCGAGTGCCGATGTTTTCCTCAACCTTGCCATCGCCATCCAGGTAGCCGTGCTTGCGCAGGTCTGGCATGAGCAGCGAAGATACCAGGGTAATGGCGCCAATCACGGCGACATACACATAGAAGTACTGCTCCAGTCCGAGCGAGCGGAAGGTCAGCGCAACGTATTCAGCGGAACCGCCAAACATAGCAGCACCGACAGCGTATGGCAGGCCAACTCCCAGGGCACGCACGCTGGCTGGGTAGAAGTCGGCCTTCAAAACGCCGGTTACCGGGGTATAGAACGCCGCGATCAGCAGCCCTGCCACCACCAGCGCAAATGCGCTGTAGGGATCATGTACGGCCTTGATCGCCGTCAGCAGAGGGATGACCAGGGAGGTCGACAGCAAGCCGAAGATGATCATGTTCCGACGCACGCCGATCTTGTCGGCAAGCATTCCGAATACCGGCTGTACCAGCATGAAAATCACCAGGGCTGTGGCCATGATGATACTCACCGTGGGTGCGGCCAGGCCAACGCTGACCACCAGGAATTTCTGCATGTAGGCGGTGAAGGTATAGAAGTACAGCGAGCACCCGATGGTAATGGTAAAGGTGAGTACAACCGCTCGTTTATGCTGCATCAATGCTTTGAGCGACCCAGACTCCTTGCTCTTCATATCCTGAGCAGTGGCGGTTTCGCGCATGGTTCGGCGAAGGTAAACAACGACGATGGAGGCAAGGGCGCCGATCAGGAACGGCACACGCCAACCCCACATCTTCAGGTCTTGCTCGGACAAAGTCAGCTGCAGCACAGCCACGGTCAGCAGCGCCAGGAGCTGGCCAGCGATAATCGTCATGTATTGGAATGAACCAAAGAATGACCGGCGCCCTGCCCTTGATACTTCACTGATGTAGGTCGCACCGGTACCGTACTCTGCCCCCACCGACAAACCTTGCATCAGTCGCGCAAGCACCAGAAGCACGGGGGCTGCAACGCCTATCGTTGCGTAGGTGGGAATAATGGCGATCATCAATGAGCCACCGCACATCATGAAGACGGAGATGATCATCGATATCTTCCGGCCGCGGGTGTCAGCGATATAGCCGAAGATCCAGCCGCCCAAGGGACGCATGAAGAAGCCAACTGCAAAAATCCCCGCCGTAGCAAGGAGTTGACTGGTTTGATCGCCTGCAGGGAAGAACAGCGAAGCGAAGTAGATGGAGGTGTAGGCGTAGATGAAGAAGTCGTACCATTCCACCAGGTTGCCGGAGCAGACGCCGACAATCGCGGTGGTGCGCTCTTTGCGAGTCAACGGACGTGCCGTGCCCATTTCTGCGTTCATGATAGTACCCGTGTTGTTATTGTTTTACCGACTCGGGTACAGCTTTGCACAGCGTCAGATTCGCGGAAGACCTGCCTGCGGCCTATCAGCTATGCCGGCTCGGCATGCCTTCTGAGTTCAGTTTCCAGCCGCTGTTTTCGATTCAAGATAGCTGACCACTTGTTGCGCTGCTGCACTCAGGCAGCCCTTGAAGAAGTGATCGGCACCGGCGAATACCGTAACGCTGCGGTGATCGGCAGCGGCCCATTGCATCAGGTTGGACAGGGGCGCCATTTCGTCCTGCGCTCCATGCAACAGCAGACAATCCTGAGGGAGTGGCAGTGGCTCATAGTAGCGCTTGCCGGGAACATCCCCTACCGGCAGCCCCAGCAGCGCGACTCCCCGCAGCCCGTCTTTGAGCAGACAGGCAACCCTGGCAAAAACATGGGCACCGAAAGAAAAACCGACCAGTGATAACGGAAGCTGTGGTAGCTCATGGGCGATATGACGGATAACGGCCGCCGTGTCATCGGCCTCTCCGATGCCCTGGTCATGCACGCCCTCGGTCTGGCCCACCCCTCGAAAACTTGGCCTGACCACAAGCCAGCCGGCGGCACTCAGGTGGCGGGCCAACGTAACCGGGACGATGTGCAAGGGGCTACCGCCCAGCAGCGGTTGTGGGTGACTGACCAGTACTACCCCCCTGGGCGGGCCGGCAGGGTGATCGATCAGCAAATGGATGTGGCCCACCGGCCCGTTTATGAGGACATCACTACGTTCAGCATGTGGCATTACAAGGTCCTTGCAATCAAGGCTGCCAATAGGCGACTCAACAGGGAGTCAGGCCACCCGGGGTGGAAGGGAACGAAGCACCATGACGACCAGCGCAACATTGATTAGAGCCAGCGATGCCAGCGTTACCAGCACGCCCATTGCACCGAAGTGCTGAAGAAGGTAGCCGCCAGCCAACGGGGTCAGCGCCTGACCTACCAATGATGGGCGTGACATCTTGCCCATGAGCGCAACGTACTGTGCAGGCGGCATGAGTGCTAGCGGCAATAGCCCCCTAACGATGGCGCGAAGCCCATTGCCACAGCCGTAGAGCAGCAAACCGACCGCCGTCGCTGCCGGCGCTACCGCTACAAGGATCACGCCGATTGCTACCAGCACGGATGACACCAGCGCAGTCCAGATCGGATGTCGCTTGCGGGCCAGTATCTGCAGTACTCGGGAAGCAACCTGGCTAGGGCCTAACAGGGCACTTAGTCCAATGGCGGTCGCCAGCGAATAACCCAGGCCCTGCAGCACCGCGACCAACTGGACGGACACGGCAGTCATGATGATGGCGCCCAGTGCGAAAATCCAGGTGAGTAGCAGATACAGGCGTCGATCGACCTCCATGTGTAATGGCGCCGGTGCGCTTTTAGCCTGCTCCTTGTGCGGTCCTGCCGGAAGTATCCAGAGGTACAGCGGCGCTACTACAACAATCAGCAGCACGGCATAGGCCATGCAGGCCGTGCGCCAGCCGAATTGCTCGATCACCAACGCGACCACTGGCCAGGTCAAGGTGGTGGCAAAACCGGAGACCAGAGTAATACCGGTGATGGCCTTGCCCGCCCGCTCGGCATACAGCGCGCCCAGCGTAGCGAAAAGCGCTTCGTACAGCCCCATTGCCATACCAGCACCAATGACCACCCAGGCGAGGAAAAACCATTGCAAGCTCTGGCAGTTGGCGATGATCAGAAGCCCGCTACCCACCACGATACCGCTGGCGGCCAGTTGCATGCGCCCGCCGTAGCGAGCCACGAACCGGCTTGACAAAGGGGCTAGCACTGCCGAAACCAGAAGCCCCAAGGACAGTGCACCGTAGACCCAGTGCTTGCCCCAGCCAGTTTCGCGGGTAATGGGCTCGGCCATCACTGCCAGCAGGAAAAATGAACCACCCCAAACCAAAATCTGCAGCATACCCAGCCAGAAAATTCCAAACGGCCCGGGGAGACGTAAACCAGCGTTCACAAAACAACCTTCGCTTAATAGGGGAATCAAGAGTGCTGCCAGTACGGATTCGCATCGGCGAGTGCCTAGCATTCTAGGCAGTAGAGTCGCGACTCGCGCGTGGGTGAAAGTCTAAAGAGCGTAGGCTGCCGCTGCTATACAATCGGGGCATTTCAGCTATGCCGGGTATTTGTCATGCTTGCGCCAGAGTGCCGAACGCTGCCGACCTGCGCTTCGTCGCCGGGCGGACCGCAGCACCGGCGGCCAGGTGCAGGCGGGCAGATTGCCCGCCGCTTCGATGGTGATTACCGGTCCTTGCTGTACAACGCCTTGAGCGCGTCGTCCGGTTGCTTCGCCCGTGTTCTCAGGCCCACTTGCAGCACGCCGTCAATCATGATGCGCGACGTCATGAGGTTCAAAGGCATTTACGCTAGCTTGGCAAGTCCCGATCTCCGAGTATAGAAATTAATCTCCGCCCTCCTGCGCCCGCCCCCCAAGCGCAGCGCGTCGTCCCCAAGAAAATTTTGAGACGAGTCAGTTTCGGGTAGCACCCAAGGCCTGGTCTTGCTCGACTTGCTCTACCGGATTGCTCCAGATGGTTCTGTCGATATTAAGGTCCTGGAACGCACTGGCTGTGAGAACAGGTTCGGCTATGCCGGCTTCACGCTGGGTCTCATAATCTGCCAGCAGCCGCAGCCCGACCCTGCACAACAGCGTAAGGGCTATTAGGTTCACCAGTGCCGACAGGGTCATGGTGATATCGGCGAAAGCGAACACGGTAGACAGGTCCTGAACCGACCCCCATAGAATCAACGCCAGTACCAGGGCGCGATAGCTCAGCAGCGCTTTGCGGTTCTTGCCCAAAATGAACCTCAGGTTGTTTTCGCCCAGATAGTAGTTGTAGAGGATCGAGGTGAACACGAACAATGCCAGGGCGACGCTGATGAAGATACGGCCCCAGTCACCGACCACTGCAGCGAGTGAATTCTGGGTCAGTACAATGCCGTCACCGGCAAAACCTGCGGTGTAGAAGCCCGACAGCAAGATCAGCAGCGCGGTGCATGTGCAAATGATGAACGTATCGAAGAACACGCTGAACGCCTGCACGACACCTTGTGAGACGGGGTGCCGCACTTCGGCCACCGCGGCGACGTTGGGAGCGCTGCCCAACCCGGCTTCGTTGGCGAAAACACCACGCTTCACGCCCATGACAATCGCGCTGCCGATCAGGCCTCCGAAGGCTGGATCAAGCCCGAATGCACTTTTTACGATCGTCAGGAGCATCAGAGGGACATGTTCGAATTGCAGCACAATGACGTACAGGGTAACCGCGATGTAGGCCAGCGTTTTGACCGGCACCAACAGGTCGGCCACCTTGGCGATTCGCTTGATACCGCCGATGAACACAAGCGCCAGGACTGCGGCCAGGGCAATACCGGAATAGGCCGGATCAAAGCCGAACGCATTCTGTAGCGAATGGGTCACAGCGTGCGACTGCAGGCCATTGAACGAGAAGCCAAAAGTGACGATCAAGAGTACCGCCATGACCACGCCCAGCCAGCGCTTGTTCAGCCCGTACTCAATGTAGAAAGCGGGGCCACCGTGAAACTGACCACTGCCGTTGTGGCGCTTGTACAACTGCGCCAGGCTACATTCAAAGAGCGTGGTAGCCATTCCGACCAACGCGGTAACCCACATCCAGAAGACCGCTCCAGGTCCGCCCAGCGTCACCGCCACGCCGACGCCAGCAATGTTACCCGCACCGACCCGGCCGGCCAGGCTGAGCATGAGGGCCTGGAACGAGCTGATCTGCGTCGTACTGCTGGTTAAGCTGTCCTTGAACACCTTGAACATGTGCAGGAAATAGCGAAGCTGCACAAAGCGGGTCTTGAGTGTGAAATAGGCGCCCAGCCCAACGACCAGGACGATGAGTAGCTTTCCCGAGAGAAAACCATTGATGGCTTCGAGCATGACGCAACCTCATTGTTATTATGGCTAGGTGTGCGGGCACACACAGCCTTAATCAGCCGTGTATGTGTATGTGTATGTGTATGTGTATGTGTATGTGTATGTAGCGGGAGTGCTAGATCAAACGCGGTCTTGCAGCGCTTTGATGTACTGCCACATCAGCGCCGGATTGGAGTACATCGGGAAGTGCCCACAATCGGGGATGCAAGCCAGTTGCACTCCGTGGGTAGCGATATCATCCAGATAGGAAAGGTGGGAGTTAGTCACGCCATACATGTACTGGCGCGGGAATGGCAGGTCCAGGAACTTGGCCATCAAGTCACCATAATCGGACAACTCAACCATGGACTCGAAGATCCCTCGAACTGCTTCGGTACGCACTTTGTGCGCAAGACTGGCGGCATAAAGTGCGCTGGCAGGGTCTGGGGCCAGCCGGGTACGCTCGATGAAGTGGCGGAAAAAGCCCGCGTCATCGTCGTGCTTGTGCTCGTGGATCTGCCGGCTGAGGAAGCAATCCTCCGGGGCGATGTTGCCTTCGATGTCGACGAAGGTCAGCACGCGTTCGGGGTCCGCGTGCGCCAGTATCAGGCCGGTCAGCCCTCCCATGGAGTGACCTACCAGATGGAACTTGTCGACGCCGTAGTGGGCAAGTACAGACTGGGCCGTTTTCACCAACAAAGGGATGTTGATCCGGGAGAGCTCGCCGCACTCGGTTTCACCACACCCTGGCGCGTCATAGGCAATGAAAGGGTGGCCTTCAAAAGCTGGCTGCAGCGTAATGTCGGCGTAGTCTTCTTTGGTGGAGCCGAAGCCATGCAGAAACAGGATCGGTGCTTTCGGACCGGATCGCCGGATCACCGCCAGATCCAACTGCACGCCGTCAATGTTCAACGGCAGTTTCTCGTGAGTGAAGCGAGCAGTATTTGCCACGTTGGGGACTCCTTCTACAGATGCCCCAATGTCTAGTTTGCCCAGTAATTTGTAAAATACGAAGCCGCGAACCCTGTCATATGCCCAGCCTATGATGGATAGATCTGCGTGGCCTGATCGATCATTGCATCAACCAACGGATTGTTGACAACGCCGTGCCAAGCCATGGCGGTTGTCACTACCTTTACCTCCGGCTGCAGCGGTCGCACCAGCACATTCTCCGGGGCGAGTTTGTCCATCGATGTCGGTACCAGGGCGATTCCCTGGCCACAACTAACGAACGCCACCTGCGACGAGACAGAGCGGACTTGATGCACGATACGCGGCGCGAACCCACTGGCTTTGCATAAGCCTACCAGGTAGTCGAAATACACCGGGCTGACATCGCGTGAAGCCATTACCAAGGTTTCATCGGCAAGCTCACTTAGCTCGATAGCTTCATTGGAGGCCAGGGGGTGATCCGTCGGCATGGCGACTGCCAGGCGATCCTCTGACAAAGACATGGACTTCAGGTGTCGGCCAAGATTGCCTTCTAGGCGCGCAAACGCGATGTCGATATCTCCCGCCTCCAGCGCCGGGATCGCTTCTGCACTATCGATTTCCCGCACTGAAACCGTGATCAGCGGGTGCTCTTGCTTGAATCGCTCGATCAATGGCGGCAGCACATCGATCATCGCCGAGGTGATTGCGCCAATCGTCAGCACCCCTGCGTGGCCGGCAACAGCTTCATGTACCGCCAGTTCCAGCCGCTCCAGCTGATCGGCAAACTTGCGCACTGCCGGCAAGATCGCGGCTCCGGCCGCCGTGAGTTGCGCGCCGCGGCGCGAGCGGGTGAACAACTGAACGCGTAACGACTGTTCGAGCGCCTGGATCTGCTCGGTCAATGGCGGCTGCGACATCCCCAGGCGTTTGGCCGCACGACTAAAATTCTGGTCTTCGGCGACCGCCAGAAAGAGCCATAGGTGGCGAATCAATCGGAAATTGATCACGTTGCACTTCCATAGGTATAGGGTATGACAGGCTTAGCTTCTTAGTAATATACGTATCAAACTGCCTTGCTGATACTCAAGCTTCATCTACAAGAGGTCAGCAACCGATGAGCTTGAAAGCCCCGCTTGATCGCCTGGCTACGTTGGACACCAACACGGTTTCCGACGCGCTGGATTTCCTCAACCTCCCCGGTGCTACCAACGGCCTGATGCCGTTGTGGAACTGCCCGAAGATCGTCGGCCGTGCCAGTACCGTGCAACTTGCTCCGAAGCAAGACGTAGCGCCCACCGTTCACCTGATCACGCCAGCGGTGGAGAAGGTCACCACTGACGACCGCGTGCTGGTGATCGCCGGAGGCGTGGACGGAATCTCCAGTTGGGGCGACATCCTTGCCAACGCAGCCCAACGCAAAGGCATTCGTGGCTCGATCATCGACGGCTTCAGCCGCGATATCCGCGGCAGCGCTGACATCGGCTACCCGGTCTTTGGCCGCGGCATAACCATGATCAGTGCCCGTAATCGTCTCATTCAAATCGACGCCGCCGTCAAGGTGCGCATGGCAGGAGTGGAAGTCGAGGAAGGCGATTACGTGATCGCTGACGAATGCGGCACCGTCTTCGTGCCGGCCAAGGCCATCGGCCAGGTGCTGGACCTCGCCGAGCGCATTGATCGCCGCCAAGCCGGCATGGTTGACGCCGTCCGCGCGGGCCGCTCTGTCGAGGAAGTAATGCACGACACCCAATTCGAAGCCATCAAGGTGGAGCACTGATATGAGCCTCTCCGATAAAGACCTGGTCGCTTTGTTTGAAGGCCTGGACACCCCTGGCGTTTCCGACGCGATGGATAAACTGGCATTGCCAGGCCACGCCTTCGGTATCGCACCGCTCGCCAACTACAGGCAGGTCGTGGTCGGCCCGGCCTTCACTGTGCAGTACGTAAGCGCGAGCACTCCACCAGGTACCGTCGGCGATTTCATCGATGACGTGGCGCCGGGCGATATCGTGGTGATCGCCAATGAAGGCCGTACTGACTGCACCGTGTGGGGCGACATCATGACCCAGTACGCGTTGGCTCGTGGCATTGCGGGCACTGTCATCGACGGCGTCTGCCGTGACGTGAACAAGGCACTTGGTGACGGCTATCCGTTGTTCAGCAAAGGCCGTTTCATGCGTACCGGCAAGGATCGGGTGGAAGTGGCTGCCGTCAATCAGCCGGTGTCGGTTGGCAATGCCCGTGTATGTGCACGCGACATCGTTGTGGCCGATGCCAATGGCGTAGTCATCGTACCGCGCGCCCGTGCCCTGGAAGTCGCTGAGGCTGCACGTCGAATCGAACACGTCGAAGCGCAGATTCGTGATCAGATCGCCACGGGCAAGAGCCTCAAAGAAGCGCGTGCCGCCCTCGGTTACCACTCCCTCCAGAGCAAATCACAATGAGCCTTCCACGCGATTATCAGAACATTAGCAAGGTCCTGGGCAGTTCCACCCTGTATGAGGCCTCGGGCCTTCCGTGTGCTGTCGACCGTGAAATCCGTTCTGTCTGGAAAGGCGCTTTCATCGCTGCACCCGCCTATCCTGTGCAATGCTCGCCGGGTGATAACCTGGGCCTGCATCTGGCCGTTGCCAAAGCGCCCCGCGGTAGCGTGCTGGTGTGCGACACCGCTGATTTCGTGGCGGGCTACTGGGGTGAGGTGCTGACCGTTGCCGCAGAAGCAGCCGGTATCGTTGGCCTGGTTATCAACGGTGGGGTGCGTGACATCGCGGCACTCGAAGCTCATGGTTTCCCGGTGTTCGCACGTGGCATCTCGGTAAAAGGCACGGTCAAGGCGACCGCTCCTTCGGTGGGCAAACCTTTTGATTTCAGTGGCGCGGCAGTCAGCGCTGGGGATCTGGTGGTTGCAGATGAAGATGGCGTCATCATCATCCCTGCCGCTGCTGTCGAACGCACCCTGCAGGAGGGACAAAAG
>RCUS01001378.1_pt1 | contig 12778 bp, 11 predicted proteins | sample 2166221 | NCBI WGS metagenome assembly RCUS01 (sample SAMN09932758, study PRJNA488358) | compost metagenome | isolation source: compost soil in cyclohexanecarboxylic | place: Germany: Experimental Botanical Garden | reverse complement strand
GCAGGTTGGTCAGCCACAGGGTCAGGCAATCCACCAGCAGGCAGCGCCCTTCGGCGGCTTCGGCGCGCAGCACGGCCGCCAGCGCCAAGGGTTGTTCGATCAGCCCCCAGTGCTCGGGTCGGCGCTGGCGGTGCAGGCGAACGCGTTCGTTCATCTCGCCATCCAGCGGCTCGCTGGTGGCGATGTAGGTCACCGGCAGCCCGCTGTCGGTCGCCAGTTGTTCGGCCAGGCGACTCTTGCCGGAGCGGGCGCCGCCGAGGATCAGGCTGCGCATGTCAGGCGACCCCGCACAACGCGCGCAGGTGCGCGGTATCCAGGTGCTGTTCGACGAGGTCGGCCAGGCGCTCGATGTCGCGCTCGCGCAGCGCTTCATAGTCGATGGCTTGCACATCGGCCAGCCCCGCCCAGCGCAGCAACGCGGCGCACGACTGGCTGCCTTCGAACAGGCCATGCAGGTAGGTCGCGAGGATTTGCCCGTCGTCACTGATGGCGCCATCGCAGCGACCATCGCCAAGCTGCATCGCGGGCTGCTCCAGTGCCGGCCCGGTGGTGACACCGGCATGGATCTCGTAACCGCTGACCGGCGTCTGCTCCAGGCGCAATGTGCCAGCGACATTGCGCAGCTGCTTGTCTGCCTCAAGTACCGTGGTGTAATCCAGCAGCCCCAGCCCTGGGCTGGTCCCTGCCGCCCCCTCCAGGCCAAGCGGGTCGTGCACCTCATGGCCCAGCATCTGCAAGCCGCCACAGATGCCGATGAGTTTGCCGCCATAACGCAGATGACGCGCAATGGCCGTATCCCAGCCTCGCGCGCGCAGTTGCGCCAGGTCGGCGCGCACGCTTTTCGAGCCAGGCAGGATGATCAGGTCGGCCGCCGGGATCGGCTGGCCCGGGCCGATGAACTGCAGGTCCACCTGCGGGTGCAGGCGCAACGGGTCGAAATCGGTGTGGTTGCTGATGCGCGGCAGCACCGGGACGATCACCTTGAGCACCCGCTCGCCCTTGACGGTCTGGCGCACATCGATTGCGTCCTCGGCCTCCAGGTGCAGGTCGGTGACATACGGCAGCACACCCAGCACCGGCTTGCCGGTGCGCTGCTCCAGCCACTCCAGCCCCGGTTGCAGCAAGGCGATGTCGCCGCGAAAACGGTTGATGACGAAGCCCTTGACCCGCGCCTGTTCACTCGGCGAAAGCAATTCCAGGGTACCGACCAGGTGGGCGAAGACCCCGCCGCGGTTGATGTCGGCGACCAGGATAACCGGGCAGTCGACGGCCTCGGCAAAACCCATGTTGGCGATGTCACCCGCGCGCAGGTTGATCTCGGCAGGCGAACCCGCGCCTTCGACCATGACCACCGGGTAAGCGCCGCTCAGGCGCTGGTGCGAGGCCAGTACCGCCTGCATGGCGATGACCTTGTAGTCGTGATAGGCCACCGCGTTCATGCTGGTCACCGCGCGGCCATGGATGATCACCTGGGCACCGGTGTCGCTGTTGGGCTTGAGCAGCACCGGGTTCATGTCGGTGTGCGGTGCCAGCCGGCAGGCCTGGGCCTGTACCGCCTGGGCACGGCCGATCTCGCCACCGTCGGCGGTTACCGCGCTGTTGAGGGCCATGTTCTGCGGCTTGAACGGCACCACGCCGACCCCCTGGCGCAGCAGCCAGCGGCACAGCGCGGTGACCAGCGTACTTTTGCCGGCATCGGAAGTGGTGCCTTGCACCATGAGCGTGGTCATGCCGATTCCTTGTGGTAATCCGTCAGTGCCTGGGCCAGGCGTTGCTCGTCTGCCGCACTGGCAGGCAGGCCGAGGCGCACGGCCGACGGCTGGTCGAACAGGCGGACCAGAATGCCGCGCCGGGCGAGAAAGTCATGCAAGGGCGCGGCCTGTTCGCTGCGCACGTACTGGAACAGGTCGCACCCGCCGCTGGGCGCGAGGCCGGTGCGCGCAAGCAGCGCCGCCAGGCGTTGGCTGGCCGCAGCGCAGCGGTCGATCTGCAGGCGATGGGCCAGCGTGTCGACAAAGCTGGCCTGGGCCAGCACCCGAGTCGGGCCGCTGACCGTCCAGGGGCCCAGCAGATCGGCCACACGCTGCAGCAGTGCAAGTTCGGCCGCGACGAAGCCGAGCCGCACCCCGGCGAGGCCGAAGAACTTGCCAAACGAGCGCAACACGATCAAGCCCGCTCGCTCGGCACAGTCGATCACGCTGTGTTCGGGGGTGTTGTCGATGAACGCTTCGTCGACCACCAGCCACGCGCCCCGCTCGGCCAGGCGCGCATGCCAGTCGAGCAGGCGTTCGCGTGGCACGCGGCGGCCGGTCGGGTTGTTGGGGTTGACCAGCACCAGCACATCGAGGCTGTCGAGCATGCCGTCGACCTGCGCTTCGTCCAGCTCGATCAACTGATGCCCTGCCCGCTGCCAGGCGTGTGGATGCTCGGCGTAGCAAGGCGTCAGCACACCGACCCGGCCCAGCGGCCGGAGCAGCGGCAATGCCTGGATCGCCGCCTGCGAACCGGCCACCGGCAGTAGCTGGTGCGTGCCGTAGTACCGTCGCGCGGCCTCCTCGAGGCCATCTTCGGTTTCCGGCAAACGGGCCCAAGCGTCCACTGGGATCGGCGGGATCGGGTAAGCCCACGGGGCGATGCCACTGGACAGGTCGAGCCAGCATTCCCGTGCAATACCGTACTGCCGCACCGCGCGTAGCAGGCGACCACCGTGTTCAAGCATTCAGATACGCTCCCAGGCAGATCAGCAACAGCCACAACCACACACCGCGCTGTACCAGACGCCAGCCGCGCTCGATGGCACCGGCATCGGCCATCGGGCCCTCGCCCAGGCGCGGGCGCTCGTGCAGTTCGCCGTGGTACACCGCCGGGCCACCCAGTTCGACAGCCAGTGCACCGGCACCCGCCGCCATCACCGGACCTGCGTTGGGGCTGTCCCACAGCGGCGCTTGCTTGCGCCAGCAGACCAGGGCCAGGCGAGTCTTGCCCAGCAACGCGTAGGTCAGCGCTACGAGTCGGGCGGGAATATAGTTGAGCACATCGTCGATACGCGCGGCGCACCAGCCGAAGCGCTCGAAGCGCTCGTTGCGATAACCCCACATGGCATCCAGGGTATTGCTCAGACGGTACAGGACCACGCCGGGCGCGCCGGCCACGACGAACCAGAACAAGGCGGCGAACACCGCATCGCTACCGTTTTCCAGCACCGACTCGGTAGCCGCGCGCGCCACGGCGGGCTCGTCCAGTTCGCGGGTTTCGCGGCTCACCAGATAACCGACGCGCCGCCGTGCTTCGTCCAGGTCGCCCTGGCGCAAGGCGTTGGCCACGGGCACCACGTGTTCACCCAGGCTGCGCAGGCCGAGCGCACAGTACAGCGCCAGCACATCCACCAGCCAGCCGATGCCGGGCAGCCACGACAGAATCAAGGCCACCAGTGTCAGCGGCACCACGGCGAGGAACCAGGCGCTCACGCCATGGCTGCGCCAGCCGCGCCCACCGGCATTCAGCCGACGCTCCAGATTGGCCGCCAGGTTGCCGAACGCCACCAGCGGATGACGCCGCCGCGGCTCGCCGAGCAAGGCATCCAGCGCCACCCCGGCCACGGTCAGCAAGGCCACGCTCATTGATGCTCTCCCCATTGGTTCTCGTACAGCATGTCGCTCAACGGCCGTTGCTCGGCCCAGTGTTCCTGCACCAGCATCGGCACCGGATAGAATTCGTCTACCGGCCCCAGGCACAGCACCGCCACCGGTTTGGCGCCGGGCGGCATGCCCAGCAGGGCGGCCAGTGCCTGCGGCTCGAACAGCGACACCCAGCCCATCCCCAGGCCTTCGGCGCGCGCCGCCAGCCACAGGTTCTGAATGGCGCAAGCCAACGAGGCCAGGTCCATTTCCGGCAGGGTCCGGCGGCCGAAGATGTGCGGTTCGCGGTTGTCCATCAACGCCGCCACCCACAGTTCGGCGCAGTCGTTGATGCCTTCCACCTTGAGTTTCATGAACGCATCGGAGCGCTCGCCGAGGGCCTCGGCGGTGCGCACCCGCTCGGTTTCCACCAGTGCCTGGATCCGCACGCGCAGTTCACGCTGGCTGATACGGATGAAACGCCAAGGCTGCATGAGGCCGACACTGGGCGCCTGATGCGCTGCCGCCAGCAGGCGAGCGAGCAACTCGGGGGCCACCGTGCCGCCGGCGAAATGGCGCATGTCACGGCGCTCACCGATTGCCCGGTAGACGGCCGCGCGCTCGGCAGCGCTGAAGGCATGTTCGCTCATGGCCGCAACAGCGCCGCCGCCGCATCCGGATTGGAGGGGAAATAGAAGTGTACGTAGGACGCCGTCAGGCGGCCCAGACGATAGACCGCTTCGTTGCCACGTCCGCCGTTGGGGCTCAGGCCACGGGCGATCGGCTGCAGTTCGGTGCTGGTCAAGGAATGATGGTAGGTATGCCCGCGCAAGGTTCCCTCCGGCAACTCCACGGCCTGCAGCGCGAGGGCGGCCAGGCGCTTCTGCATCGTCGCCTCGCCTGACAGCAACCCCAGCAGCTCGGCGCGCTCACCGGCCACGTCGGTCAGCGCATCGAGCAGGTAGAGCATGCCGCCACACTCGGCCAGCAACGGCTTGCCCTGGGCGTGATGGGCGCGGATTGCTTCGCACATGGGCGCGTTGGCGGCCAATGCATGATGGTGCAGTTCGGGGTAGCCGCCCGGCAGGTACAGGCTGTCCACCACGGGTAATTCGCGATCATGCAGTGGCGAAAAGAACGCCAGTTGCGCGCCGAGGCTGCGCAGCAGATCGAGGTTGGCGCGATAGGTGAAAGCGAACGCCTCATCCTGTGCAACGCCGATACGCACCCCGGCAAGGGTGCCGGCACACGGCTGCGGCTCGGCGTCAGCGAATTCCACCGGCGGCGGCAGGGTGGCGTCACAGCTGCTGCCCAGGGCCTCGGCAGCGGCGTCCAGGCGAGCGTCGAGGTCGTTCAGTTCGCTGGCCTGGACCAGGCCCAAGTGGCGGCTGGGCAGCTCGATGCCACGCTCGCGCGACAACCCGCCGTACCAGCGCAGGCCCTCGGTCAGGCTGCCTTCGAGCAACTGCGCATGGCGCAGGCTGCCGACCCGGTTGGCCAGCACGCCGGCGAACGGCAGGTCGGCCTGATAGCGCGCCAGGCCCAGGGCCAGGGCACCGAAGGTCTGAGCCATGGCGGTGCCGTCGATCACCGCCAGCACCGGCACACCGAAGTGGCGCGCCAGGTCAGCGCTGGAGGGCGTGCCGTCGAACAGCCCCATCACCCCTTCGATGAGGATCAAGTCGGCTTCGCCCGCCGCTTCCCAGAGCAGGCGGCGGCTTTCCTGCGCGCCGATCATCCACAGGTCCAGCTGATAGACCGGCGCGCCACTGGCACGTTCGAGGATCATCGGATCAAGGAAGTCTGGCCCGCACTTGAACACCCGGACCTTGCGGCCCAGGTTGCGGTGCAGGCGTGCCAGGGCGGCGGTGACGGTGGTCTTGCCCTGGCCCGAAGCGGGCGCGGCAATCAGCACTGCCGGGCATTGACGAACGTGGGTCACAGCTCAACGCCCTTCTGTGCACGGATACCGGCCTGGAACGCGTGTTTGAGCACACCCATCTCGGTCACGGTGTCGGCCAGCTCGATCATCTCGTCCTTGGCCGCGCGGCCGGTGACGATCACGTGCTGCATCGGTGGGCGGGCCTGGATGTCGGACAGCACTTGATCGAGGTCGAGGTAGCCGTGCTTGAGCGCGATGTTCAGCTCATCGAGTACCACGAACTGCACCGAAGGGTCTTGCAGCAGTTGCCGCGACACCGCCCAGGCCGCTTCGGCGGCGGCAATATCGCGCTGGCGGTCCTGGGTCTCCCAGGTGAAACCTTCGCCCATCACGTGATAGCGTACCTGCTCGGGGAAACGTCGGAAGAACAGCTCTTCGCCCGTGCTGTTGCGACCTTTGATGAACTGCACCACGCCACACTGCATGCCATGGCCCAGGGCACGGGCGAGCATGCCGAACGCCGAGCTGCTCTTGCCTTTGCCGTTGCCGGTCAGTACCAGCAGCAGGCCGCATTCGTTGGGGGAGTTGGCGATGCGCTCGTCGATGATCGCCTTCTTGCGCTGCATGCGCGCCAGGTGACGTTCGTCGCGTTCGGTGGATTCGCTCATCAGGGGGTCTCCGCAGGCTGCCGCCACGCACACGTCGGTGGCGGCAGATCGATAGGCAGGCAGACGGAGCGCGCGCAGGAACCATGGCAGCAAGCCACGGAGCACCGCGCATCACCCTCCGTGATGCCGTTTGGCAGTAACAGGCCGGTCTCCGGGCTCGTGAGTGGGGCACCAGGCCCGGGCAGCGCGCCTTCCCGGATGCTCGCATCCAGTGGCTGTGCGCAGCCGCTGACTCACCTACCGTTGCGGGGGCAGCGCCGGAATCGCACCATGCAGGCGCCCACCGGCTTCCCAGTTTCACCCCGCCCAGACGAAGCTGGCAGGGCACCTGAAACACGCCGCGAAGGTTAGAGGGTTGCACCGGGAGCGTCAATCGAACCAGGCCGAATTGGCCTGTAACAATGGCCGTTCCGACAGCTTGTGCCACACTGAAAGCAGTGATATCACGTAGCCATCACTTCCGCTGTACGCGATCATAACTACAAGGAGAGCGCAGCATGCAAGGTCATACCATCCACAATCCGCGCCTTGAGTTTCTCAGCCCCGTGCTAGAGCGCTGGGCTGACAACATTGACCGCTTCAACAGCCTCGCAGGGGATGGCGAAGCGCCTTACTGGCATGGTACCGCGGCCAACATCGGTATGCTCGCGGCGGCCGCCTGGCAGGCCGAACTGGTGGCACTGCAACATTTCCAGAGCAAGAAGCAGCACGACGAAGGCGAACAGGAAGGGCGTTGCGACCTCTCCATCGCCAGTGCCGAGGAAACGCTGCACCTGCGTGCCGGTCAGCGCAACCCCCGAATCGCCCGGTTGGACATGACGGCAGCCCTGCAGGAAACCGCCGCCCTGGCCCGGCAGGTGGCCTACCCCAGCCAATTGAGGGCTGGGGCGTTGTTCATCTGTCCGTGGAAGGCGGGGCAACATGCCAGTCCGGAAGAGCTGCAGGACCTGGTCGATGACCTGCAGAAACATACAGCGTGTGCGGTTGCCTGGTACTTCCCTTATGCGTATCGCAAGCTGCATAACGCGCTGGGGCAGTATTACCCGGGCATAGCGTTGCTGGTAAAGCAGGCTTGATCACGACCGTTGGCCCATTCGCCCCAACGCTACGCGAATGGGCCAGCCCGGCACTTCAGTCAACCTTGGGTAAACGGTTCATCACTGGCTTGAAGCCTTGGGAAAAAAACGCTCGGCGAGAACCTGGTTCCTGATTCGTGCCCGCACCGCCGCCGGGTCGAACAATTGCCCGGTACGCAATTCATACACCGCCCCCTCCAGCGGCTGAGTCGTCTGGCCAAGCACTACGTGGATGAAGTGATAATTGGCCCCGTAGATCTGGTTGATCTTTTCGATCCGAAAATACTGGCCCGGAAGAAAAATCGTCTCGGCCTCTTCCCAATACATGGAAAACGCACTGATCGGGGTGCCGCTCCAGTACCGCCCTGCCGGCAGCTCGTAGATCACCGAACTGTCATCGAACAACCACACCTGGTCATTCTCCCTGGACAGGCGGGCCGAAAACTCGGGAACGATATAGGGATTCTCTGTGAAAGACGCAAGGTCGCTATTGATCAGCACATCGCCTACCGCGACCCGTCCTGAGCGAAAGTGCTCACCACCGGTATTGCGTGCTGTACTCCCACCGCGATACAGAGTGACTTCACTGCTTTTCGGCAAGCGGTCGAGCGAGTCGGCCAGCTTGGCGATATAGCTGTCGGCGTCATCATGCACGTACTCACCAAAGCGCAGCACTTTGTTGATTTGAGAATTCTCATCCGTATAGAAGTCGATCAGCTCGTTGCGATACCCGTCACCTTCATGAAGGTAGGAATAGGCCGGCTGGCCTTCGACCATGATGCAATAGATCTTGTCGCTGTCCTCTGCGGCAACCTGGTCATGACCCAAGGTAGGAAGCCCCGTCAGCAATCGCTTCTGACGCACTCGCGCCCGCGCCGACAGCAGTTTGCTGCGATTCTGATTGACCTGCGTGTACTCATCCCAGAACGGCGAGTGTTCACTGGGCGTGAAACTGTTTGGCGGCGGGCTTCCTCCCAGCAGCCGAGGTGGTGCCAGCAACTCCCATTCGCCGCTCTCCGTCAGCCGAACCGGGCGCAAAGCCGTGAAGGCAAAAGGGTCTTCGGCAGACACGATCAGCCAGGACGACAGCTCCTGACTGAAGCGCACGCGGTAGGTCACGCCCTTGATGGTGACCCACGTACTGCCATCCTGGCTGACATGCAAACCCTGCAAAGGCCCATCGGCAACCCGCTCATTCTCCAGCAACGGATTAGCTTCAAGCTCCGTCAACAGCCGACTGGGAGACTGGACCGCCTGCCAATGGCTGATCAGAGCATTCTCCTCATGAAACGGCGCCTGATAGGCCAAGGTGGCGAGGCTCGACTGAAAGGACAGATCGGTGAGGCTGAGGGCCGCCATCAGGCTGTCGAACATGGCGTCACAGAGTGCTTGCTTGCGGATCTGTTCATCGGCAGCGCTGGCAGCCACGTCCACATCCAGAGCCAACTTGGCAACCCCTGCCCCCAGCAAGCTCAGCGATATGGGCCAGCCCAAGGGGGCGAGACCTGCGAACGTGCTGAGAAAAGCCGACAGGTAACCGCGCCACATGCCTTTGCGCAATTGACCGTTGCTGACCATGATCGCGGTGTGACGCTCCATCTCGCGCCTCGATTGAACGGTCAACTGGGTAAAGACGTCACCCGTAAAGGGGGTACGCAGAAACTCAAGCAGCAGCATCGCCGCTTCATCCGTTCGGCTGTTGGCAAGACCCTGCAATGCCTGACGTGCCGTCGCGCTACCTTCATGCTCAAGCGGATCGGACAGCGCCGCGACCAGGAAAGCGTTCAAGGTCTCGGCGCTTTGCAACTGCGAACGTAGCCATCCAGCCATCGCCTGGGCACTGGCGAAACCTCTCAAGGCCTGGCCCGCCCATGGCAGATAGAGCTGCACGCGACCATCGCTGGCATGCAGGCTGTAGAAGCTCGCGCGATCTTCCTGCCCCAAGCCATAGCGGTATACGGACAAAACCTCAGCGGAGCCGTCCTGGCGTAACTGCTCCAGGGTCGGCAACCCGCCGCTCAGACCTTGCACGGCCATGGCCTGTATCCGCTGCTGATCGACGTCATCGATCAACCCAGTGCTTCTGGACTTGACCGCCTGACCTAGCAGATTGATCTTCATCAGGACCGGAATATCGGCGCCGTGCTTACTCCAGAACTTTGCGATTGCTGCCCGGTACAGCTCGGTAAAATTCAATGCCCACAGGTCGCTCTGAACATTCACCGCTAGCATTCGCAGCTCATTGTGTTCATCGAAAAAATCTGCATTGGGCCCCTGTCGATAGAAGCCTCCAGTGGCATCGAGCTGGTCGGTGGCGTCCTGGTAGAACAGGTCGAAACGCTGCATCACCAGATCGGTCATGCGCATCGATTTCTTCGGCCTGCCACTGTGCCGCCAGCCGTTGAAAGTGCGGTCACTGCTTACCGCCGTGTCGAATTCGTGCCACCAGACGAACCGAGGATCGATCTGCAGGCCTGTGCGTGCGGCAACGATGTGCGCCGCGTATCGGGTGGCCAGCACATAGGGCTCGGGGTAGTCGCGAAGGACGTCGTACACCAGGTGCGCCAACGGTCGTCCTGCCTTCAGTGCTTCGAAGTCATGCAGCGCCTTGCTATTGATATCGCTCATCAGCTGATCCTGAATTCCGGTTTTGCGGGCCACCATCCTTCCAGTCCGGGCAAGCACCAGGAGGTAGATAGGTACACACGGGCCGACTGAACCTCTGCCGGCGCCGATGGCTCTGAATCTTCAGGAGCTACCTCTTCGGAGAACCATGAACATGAACCGCATGTGCAAGGTGTTGCCTTTGCTACTGGCTGCCTGCCTGGCCGGGTGTGGCGATACCGCCAGCCTCGACGTCAGCCAGGGTTTCGGACCCGCGCCGCAGCTGCCGAAACCAAATCCCTCGGTGATCCCGACCATCAACGTAGCCCCGGCCGTCGGCTGGTCCGACGGCACCAGGCCACAGGCCGCCGACGGCACTCAGGTGCGCGCTTTCGCCGATGGGCTCGACCATCCCCGCTGGTTGTACGTATTGCCCAACGGCGATGTACTGGTCGCTGAAACCAACGCCCCACCCAAGCCCGAAGACGGCAAGGGGCTGCGTGGCTGGTTCATGAAAAAGGCCATGGCCAAAGCGGGCGCGGGCGTACCCAGCGCCAATCGCATCACCCTGCTGCGCGACGCCGATCATGATGGTGTCGCAGAAATTCGCGTGCCGTTCATCGAAGGGCTCGACTCACCCTTCGGCATGGTGCTGGTCGGCGAAGACTTCTATGTTGCCGACACCGACAAACTGCTGCGCTTTCACTATGAGTCCGGCGCCATGCAGATCCGCGGCGAGGGTGACAAGGTGGTCGATCTGCCTGGCGGCCCGCTCAACCATCACTGGACCAAGAATGTCATTGCCAGCCCCGACGGCAAGAAGCTTTATGTCACGGTAGGCTCCAACAGCAATGTCGGTGAAAACGGACTGGAAAAGGAAGAAGGACGGGCAGCGATCTGGGAAGTGGACCCCAGCAGTGGCCAGCACCGGATTTACGCTTCCGGGCTACGCAACCCCAATGGCATGGCCTGGGAACCGCACAGCGGCGCACTGTGGACCGCCGTCAACGAACGTGACGAGATTGGCAGCGACCTGGTGCCCGACTACATTACGTCGGTGAGAGATGGCGGCTTCTATGGCTGGCCCTACAGCTACTACGGCCAGCATGTGGATGAGCGGGTATCACCGCAAGATCCGCAGAAAGTCGCCCGAGCCATCGCCCCGGACTACGCAGTTGGCCCGCATACGGCGTCCCTGGGACTGACGTTCACCGAGCCTGGCGCGCTGCCTGCGCCCTTCGAAAAAGGAGCGCTGGTCGGCCAGCACGGATCGTGGAACCGCAAGCCGCACAGTGGCTACAAGGTGATCTTCGTGCCGTTCGACAACAGGGGCAAACCCTCAGGCAAAGCTGTCGATCTGCTGACGGGGTTTCTCAATGACCAAGGCAAGGCCATGGGGCGGCCGGTCGGGGTGGTGAATGACCACCGCGGCGGGGTGCTGGTGGCAGACGATGTAGGAAATGTGGTCTGGCGGGTGAGCAAGGCGCCCTCACAGGAGCGCCCTGAACTCTTAGGCGACAGCCTCAGGGATTCTGCGCCAGATGCCCTGACGGAATGACGCGCTTGGCCTGCAGGTAGGCCTTGGCCCAGTAGCTGTTGGACAGATAGTCGAGCCGCACCGTGCCGCCAGCGGAAGGCGCATGGACGAATCGGCCTTCTCCGACATAGATGCCCGCATGGCTCACCTGCGAGCCGCCGCTGGTGGCAAAGAACACCAGGTCGCCGGACTGCAGCGCATTCACGTTCACGGTCGGCGCGCGCATGACGATCATGTCGCGCGTAGTACGTGGCAGGCTGATGCCAGCAGCATCGCGGTAGACATAGCCAATCAGGCCACTGCAATCGAAACCGGCAGCCGGCGTGTTGCCGCCCCAACGGTACGGCGTGCCGACCAGGCCGATGGCGCGGATCAAGACGTCATCGGCAATGGGTGAGCCGTTAGGCTGATTGAACGCAACTTGCGACTTGACCACAGGTGCCGGTGCCGGGGCACGGCTGGAGCAGGCGGCCAGCAAAGCCACCAGGGAAAAGAATGCGAAACGCGCCATCATCGCCATGGCCAGAACATCCTGTCTGAGACCGCCGCACTGCAGCCGAAAAGAGTTGAGAATTTAGATTAGACGCTTTCTGTAAATGCGCACGGCGGCGAGCTTTTTTCAAAGCATCGCCGCCGCGGCAGGATATATCATTTTGCTATCAGTTGCGCGCGATATTGGTGGTCGGCGCCATGGCCAAGGCACGCTTGGCTTCGATGAAGGTCTTGCTCCAGTAGCGATCACCGAGGCTGTCGATGCGCACGCCGCCACTGCGACGGCTGCTGGAATGGATGAACTGGTTGTCACCCAGGTAGATGCCGGCATGGCTGACGCGGCCACGACCATTGGTGCTGAAGAACAGCAGATCACCCGGCTTGAGCTTGTTGCGGGCCACTTTCGGGGCATCGACGTTGATCATCTCGCGCGTGGAACGCGGCAGGGTCATGCCGGCCTCCTCGCGGAACAGGTAACCAATGAAGCCGCTGCAATCGAAACCGGACTTCTCCGAAGTCCCCCCGAAGCGGTAGCGAGTGCCGATCAGCGACATGCCGCGTTCGAGAATGCTGTCGGCCAGCACCGGCAGCTGATAAGGCTTGCTGTTGCTGGAGAAAACGTCCAGATCATCTTCAGTGGCCAGCTCTTCTTCGCCGAAAACCGAGGAAGGCGAGGCTTTGGCCTTGATCACCGATTGTGTGGCGATCGGGGTGTAATCCTGCGATTGGGAAACCGGGCCTTGGGCCGCGCAGCCAAACAGCAGGGTCACGAGTGCGAGTGGCACGAGGGGTGCGAAGCGCTTCAGCATGGGCACGACCGTGTCTGTAATCCTTTAGAAGGGTGAAACTATGCCCTCTATCATGGCCATTTGCAAATTTTATCGAAAAAGATGTGACTTTTT
>RCUS01001374.1_pt1 | contig 12805 bp, 5 predicted proteins | sample 2166221 | NCBI WGS metagenome assembly RCUS01 (sample SAMN09932758, study PRJNA488358) | compost metagenome | isolation source: compost soil in cyclohexanecarboxylic | place: Germany: Experimental Botanical Garden | reverse complement strand
GCTCGGCAGAGCTGGTAGACATCGGCTCCTTTGAAGTTGTGTCAATGGGCTCAAGTCTGACGCTGGACAATTTCAGTCACAGAGTTGTGAATCATGTGGCCGACGCCCGTGATCCGAACGAGATCGATACCTATACGAAGTCCTTTTATGGTGGTGACGGGGACGATGTGGTGTCACTGTCTGCGTATATCCTGGGTTACTTCAATGCCACCGCCGAGATCCACGGTGGTGGTGGCATCGATACACTGAAGCTGACCTCCACTACTGCAATGAATACGCCGCTCAATCTTACTGTGGCAAAGATCCTGGGCGAGCTCAGTTCCATGGAAATCATCGACCTCGTGGGCCGCAATCATTCCGTGTACCTGTCCGCGAAAGAAGTGCTGGAGAACGGCGCTGTCGATGCTTTCTACCAGGGTGACAGCAGTCGTGTGCAGATGATGATCAAGGGAGTCGCTGGCAACCAGGTTGCTCTGCTGACCATGCCGGATCTCGCCAGCAACTTTGGATATTGGGTGCCGCACGGCGTCGTTTCGGTGGACGGTGTGAATTACAACTCTTACCAACACACAGGGCTTGCCGCCGAGCTCCTGGTGCAGGCTTCGGTCACCATGAACGTCCTCAACTCGTCCGGGCTTGTGCCGAACAACGCCTACCAGGCGGAAACGGTAGATGGCATGGGCTATTCAACGGACGCAGCCATGCTGACGTTGAACCTTTCGCAGGTACTGAACGAAGGCTCCGTGAACCTGTTCCATGAGAGCGATAGTACGCAGATGATGGTCAATGGCGGTGCCGGCGACAGCATCAATCTGGATGATCTGCTGGGTGATGGTATGACTGACCTGGGCGACTGGGCGGTTACCGGTAGCCAAACGGTCGATGGCGTGGCCTATAACGTCTATCAGCACTCGGGAGTGGATGCCGAGCTGTTGGTGCAGGATGCGGTGAAGGTCAATCTGATCTAAGGCGTGTAGAAAAGGCGGCTGGCAGAAATGCCAGCCGCTTTTTTTTTTCGTCATTCCCGTTTTGTGATTGCTGCGGTATGACTGCATGTTTGTCATGGCTGCAGGCGTTGGTCGAACTTGCCCGGATCATCGGTAATGCATCGACGCGCCGGCTGGAGAGCAGGAAGACTGGGTCGTCCAGTTCGTGGTGATGCGCGTCCGGACCGGTCAACAACCACATTCCCGATGACGGCGTCGCGAAGATTCACGAAGGTATGCGATTGGATAGCCCATGGCAGGGGAAGTATGGTCGTGGATCGTTCACGTCAGAAACTCCGTCGAGCGAATGTTGCGTCGGCGCGGCGTTCTTCGCGCTTGGGTCACGCCTGTGGAAGCTGCGGATGCAGGCCATCCATAGCGAACGTGACGTGCCGCATCGGTGGCACACGGGCCGCTCGTAGCCTGCGGGTAGCTGGATGTCACGCATGGGATTCGCGCGCCCCCGACGACGTCGCTCCTGGAAGAAACATTCCTGCGCCAAGGAATGCGATGTTGCCGTGTCATCGATGGGGTGCGCCTGATGCGGATATCGGAGACACGTTGCTACGGATGAGGATGTCAACGGAGGCAATCGGGGTTGTCCTTGCATTCCTATGGGCATTGGCGGGGCATCATCTAGGCATTTCGCTGGCTTTTAGTCAGGTTTCGGGTGTTTCTTATGTACTCAAACTTCCGAGCTTGTGATACTCGCCACGGCATCGGGGTGACTGCATGCCGCAACTTCCTTTGTTCAAAGTTCCGGATGCGCGCTCCGGATAATGGCAACACGACCAGGCGGGTTTCTTGAACATCAACTCAATCGTTTCCGTAAAGGGCAGCAGCGCTTACGCCGTGTGCCACCACTCGGGATTGAATGCCGAGGTGTTGGTGCAGGAACCGGCGGCGGTCAATCTGTTCCGATGCGAGGGTCGTGGTGGCGTCTGGTGGTTTTCCTGACTGCACTTGGGCGGGTCTGCGTTGTGCTGGGCGTGCAGTAACTATCCACTATCGCGTTCGTTCGTTCACAAACTGCGCTTCGTTGCTCAAGGCATGCACAGATCAATGCAGGCACCGTTGAAATTCATGCTGTCGTAACCCAAGAATTTTCTCAGAGAAAAGTGCCGTCCAACCACTGGTGGATGGTGTGTTGCTTATGGCATGACTTGGCCCACTTTGCGTGGGTTGCGCGCGAGTACTGTGATTGCATTTTGAAAGGTGCGGGCTGGCACATGGTGCGGCCTCGCATTGTTGAAAAGGCGCAGTTAAGCACGGGATAAGTCGCAAATGGACTGCGCTCCAGTGAGGTTTGAGTGGTTTCTTATGTACTCAATGCTTTCCGATCAGGATACTCGCCGGAAATTATGGAAGGGCCGTGCTTTGTAGCGTCCCAAACTCAATGATCCGGAAGTCAAATCCGGACAGTCACAACTGACCAGGCGGGTTTTTACAAATGAATTCATTCGTGTCCGTGGAAGGCAATACTCCGCGCAGCGTGGCTGTAGCCGCCAACAATTCCATTCCAGCCGTCGGGGCGATACTGGATGACAAGGGCGCCAAGCAGGGCGTCATCGAAAATGGTGGCTACACCGATGACAGTCGACCCCAGATAACCGGCGCGGCCGCGCCCGGTGTAGTGGTGCATCTCTACGACGGTACGTTGTTGTTGGGCCGGGCTACGGCAGGTGCGGACGGCGAATGGCAGTTCAATCCGCGCTTTCCGCTGGTGGATGGCCGACATGAAATTTCGGTCATCTATCAGTATCCCGATGATAGCTTCAGTGATCGGTCCGCGCCGCATGTGATCCATGTAGACAATACTCCCCCGGACACGCCGGTCATCCTTGGAATGACTGATGACGAGGGCCGCATCACCGGTACAGTTGCCAGTGAAGGCATTACCGATGACAACCGTCCGACGGTCGAAGGTACTTCCGAAGCCAACGCCACGGTCATTGTTTACGACAAGGGTAAGGAAATCGGTCGCGCGCAAGCCGATGGCGATGGCAAGTGGAGTTTCACGCCGGAGCCGCCGTTGGAAGATGGCACGCATATTCTGGATTATGTGGCGGTGGATCGCGCTGGCAACCAGAGCGATAACACCGGGTCGTTCGAGTTCCTGGTGGATACACGCCCGGAGTTGGTCAGTATCCACGCCGCCGAAGACGGCGTTGGAAGCACCACCGGCATTCTGCTTTCCGGCAGCTCCACCGATGACGTGATGCCGACCTTGCGTGGCACGGCGACTGCCGGCGGCATCGTGAAGATCTATGAAGGCAACGTGCTGCTCGGCCAGACGACAGCCGGTGTGGATGGCCGTTGGACGTTCACGCCGGATACCGCATTGAGCGAAGGCGCGCATACGCTGCAGGCCACGGTGACGCTGGTTGCCAAGGGCGAGAGCGCGCGTTCTCTGGACTTCAACCTGGTGGTTGATCTGAGCGCGCCGAATGCGCCGAGCATCACGGAAGTCATCGACAACGTCGGCAGTTTGCAGGGCGTGCTGGCCAACGGTGCGGCAACCGATGACGCCACGCCGCTTCTGATGGGCAAGGCCGAAGCCGGCAGCACGGTGCGCATCCATGACGATGGCAAACTGTTGGATAGCACGGTTGCCGATGCAAATGGAAACTGGAGCTTTACGTCCCCGTCGTTGACCGATGGAGAGCACAGGTTCACCGCGGTGGCCGAGGATGCGTCTGGCAATACCAGTGCGCATTCGGATGTGTATGGCGTGGTGGTCGACATTACTCCTCCAGGCAAATCCATCATCACCAGCGTTCATGACGACGCGGGCCGGACCACCGGTGAGGTCGCCGAAGGCGCGAAGACTGATGACGACAGGCCCACGATCAGCGGCACGGCTGAGCCGAACGGTACGGTTGTCATCAAGGACAACGGCGTGGAGATCGGCCGAGCGCCGGTGGGCGCCGATGGCAAGTGGAGCTTCGAGCCGAGCAAGCCCTTGGCTTGGGGCGGGCATAGTGTGACGGCGGAGGCCATTGATGGGGTCGGCAATACCGGTGCACCGTCGGACGTGCGCAGCTTCATCCTGGAGAACAGCGGTGATGACTATGTGGATCTGACCAGTGCCAGCGCACCTGTCAGCGTGAGCTTCATTGCCGACGTTTCCGGAAGCATGGGCGGCGTGGGAATCACGCAGTTGAAGGCATCACTGACGGCATTGGTGAATGCCTACGCCGAGCGTGGGGGGCAGACAACCTTCAACCTGATTGCGTTCCACAGCACCGCTTCCAACAGGGGAACATTCACCTTCAACAGCACGGACGATATCTCCTATAAACAACTCATCAGTTCCATCAATTCGCTGACCGCGGGTGGTGGGACGAGTATCGGAGCTGGCCTGGTCATGGCCGCAGACCTGATCAAGGCCGAGTACGCTGCCGCGGGTGCCGATGCATATATGTCAAAGCAGGTTTTCCTGCTGTCTGATGGGCAGACATCGGTGCCCGACATCGCAACATGGAAGGCCGCAATGAACGACCCGGACGGCAATCCGGCGACCCACAATTCGGTTGAAGTCACCAGCATCGGGTTGGGTGGCGGGGTGGTCTATACGTATCTGGACGCTGCTGCCACCAGTGGCACCGCGATCAGGACGCCCAATCCGGCAGACCTGAAGGACACCGTGCTTCAGAACATGTTCGTGTCCGTGGCAGAGGGCAACGTGCTGGAGAATGATGTCCAGGTGGTGATGGACAAGGGCAGCAGGCTGAGCCAGCTGGTGCTGGGCACGGAAGTGTTCAAGATCAATGCGGCGGGCCAGCTGGAAGTAAGCAATCCCAGCGGCAAGGTTGCGGCCACCTACGATGCAGCCACCGGTCTGTTGACGTTGAAGACGGCCGCGGGCGTACTGACCATCTACATGAAGGGCAGCACCGGCCACGACGCAGGTGATTTCAAGTTCCGTGGCTATAGCGACGGGAAGCTGCATCTGGAAGCGGATGCGGACTATGTGTATGGCTACACCGCAGTCAACAGCAAGGGCGAAAGCCAGACTTCGGACCTGCACATTCTGTCGAAGGTCCCGGCGATCGGAGCGGATGCAGTCACCGTGACCAGCATGGGCAAGGACACGAGCGTTGTCGGTGCAGCCGCGGACTACATCACGGCCGATGGCAGTGCAGGGCGCCTGATCACCGGTGCGATCAAGGCAGAACTCGGTGATGGCCTGGTGGTACAGGTATCCACGGATGGGGGCGCTACCTGGCACAACGCGAAGCTGAATGGAAAGCAGTGGGCCTTCGTCGACATGCAGTCGCATTCGGGCAACTGGGACATCCAGACGCGGATCGCTGACGGCAGTGGCAAGAACAGCGGCGTCCTGACCAGCCAGGCGGTGACCCTGGTAGCTGCAGGCGGTGCGCCGAGCATCGTCCGTATCCTGGAAGCCGAAGGCATCTATACCGTCGCAAAGGCAGCAGACGGTTCGCAGGTGTTGCTCTCACTGGCCGGCACCGGTGCCAAGGCGGGTGACATCGTGCACGTCCAGTGGGGTAGCACCACCTACGATCAGGCACTGACGCAGTTGGATGTCAACTCCGGCCTGGCCACCATCAACGTGCCAGCCACGGCCACCTATACGATTCAGGGCGCTGCCAAGGACTTCTCGGTGACCGCCCAGATCATCGGCAAGGAAGGCGCCATTGGTGCGGTGTCCAGCCCCTACGCGGTTGTCGGTACGTACACCACGGCGAATGTGGCCGATACGCTGCAGAAGGTGCTGGTCGGCAATGAATACTTGGGCACTGGTTTCAAGGTGACCAGCACGGGCAGCTTGAGCAAGACCGCAGCGACCACCACGGCGCTCGCAGGCCTGACACTGAGCAGCAACACACAGGCCGAAGCCACGTTCGCACTGGACAAGCCGGCAAGGTACTTCACGCTGCGCCTGACCGGCGTCGACAACAACCTGGGGGCCCAGATCCAGGTGTTCGACGTGAAGGGCAACCTGATCCATTCGGAGAACTTCATCGGCGGTACGGATGCACGGCACACCAAGGTGTTTACCTTCACCTCCGCGGAGCTGGTCGACATCGGGTCGTTCAAGGTCGTGACGCTGGGCTCCAGCATCACACTGGATGCATTCAGCCAGGTGGTGGTCACGCATACGGCGGAAACACGCGATCCGAACCTGATCGACTACGCGTCGGAAAGCTTCATGGGCACGGCGGGCAATGACGTGATGTCGCTGTCCGTCACTTCGGCAACCTACTTCAGCCAGGCTTCGGCGGGTATTCACGGTGGTGCTGGCATCGACACGCTCAAGCTGGTGGGCGCCAATCATCAGCTCAATCTGACAACCGCGGGAAGCAAGGTGAGTTCGATGGAAATCATCGACCTCACCGGCACCGGCAACAACACCCTGACGCTCGGGTTGTCGCAGGTGCTGGAGAATGGCGGCGTGGATGCCTTCTACGTGGGTGACAAGAGCCGCGTCCAGATGCTGGTCAACGGCAACGCGGGCGACAAGGTGAACCTGAGTGACCTGCTGACCAATGGCAACGACCATGGCGACTGGGTGAAGGGCTCGGCGGTGATCGTCAACGGTCTGGCATATGACACCTACCAGCATTCGTCGCTGGGTGCCGAGTTGCTGGTTCAGCTCGGTGTGACGGTTGCGGTCACCAACTCGGTGGCAGTGGGTGCGAGCAGCAGTGATGCAAACATGCCGGTGTCGAGCGTGGATCATGCCGTGGATGCAGCCATGCTGACGCTGAATGTTTCGCAGGTGCTAAACGATGGCAGCGCGAATCTGTTCCATGACGGTGACCGCACGCAGATGCTGGTCAACGGCAATGCAGGCGACAGCATCAACCTGGACGATCTGCTTGATGACGGCGTGACCGACCTGGGTGACTGGGCGGCAACCGGCAGCCAGAGCATCAATGGCCTTGCCTATACCGTGTATCAGCATTCCGGGATGGACGCCGAATTGCTGGTGCAGGAGTCGGTGAAGGTCAACCTGGTCTGAGGCTCGGAGCGGCGGCAGGCATGATGCCCGCCGCCGCTCATCTCGGCGGACAGTGCGGATCGCGGCGGTGCCGGAGTGCGGCGCCGTTCATTCCCCTGTCGGGGACATCGCAGGGCGTCGTGGTTGTTCCTGTAGAGCGGGCAGATTGTCCGGTCTGGATGTATCGGCCGAGGCCTTTGGGTCATATCACCCAACTCGGGGAGCAACTTTGAGACTTTCCCTATGTACTGCTGAAGCGCCGGTCGGAATACTCGCCGCAACGATAGGGCGGCTGCGTGTGGTTCGGCTCCCGTCTTCACATTTCCGGAAATATCCCGGGAAGTCGCTCGCCCAGGCCGGTGCTCCAGACGATGAATGCAATGGTTTTCCTAGATGCCGTCCCTGCCAGAGGCATGGGGGCGGGTGTCTGGAAAGGCGCTGCATCCGTAGGCAAACAGCATTCGACCGGGACGGCGGTGCGGCAGTACCCATGCCTCCAAGGGCCAAGGTCGGGTGCGTTGTATCTGTCGTGCTTGCTGGGGAATTTCTGCAGTTCCACTGCACGGTTCCGGAAAATGCTTCGGGCAGCCGGTTCCCTTGATGCCGTACTGCGCGCCTTGGTGAAAGCCATCCCTATCTGACCTGGAGCCGTGAGGGCCGGGTGGGACGCTGGCTCTTGCATGGTGTTGCATTCATTCAATTCGTACCCCTGATCAGGGTGCATGGTCACCCCGAGAGAGACTTATCCATGTTCTTGAAAATCAAAATTCGCAAGCTGACATCCGTGCTTCTGGCCAGCGTCATGCTGTCGCTGTTGGCCATGAGCGCGCATGCGGCCGTGTTGCAGTCTGCGTTCGGTGATCCCTACCAGACGATTCCGGCCGTGGCAGCCACGCAGAGCCAGGTCGTGTATTACCGCCCCGGTGCACCGGGGCAGCGGGGGGAGCCGGCATTCGTCTATATCGACAAGGAATTCCACACCGGTCTGTTGCCGGGCGGCTATACGGTGTTCTGTCTTTCCCCGGGGCGTCATGGCCTGAGCGCGGTGCTGGACGACTCGCCGCGCTATGACGGCAAGCGCGTGCAGCCAGGCGTGCGGCTCGAGTCAGGCAAGACCCAGTTCATCCGTGTCAGCGAGGCCGGAAGTCTGGAGCCGCAGCTGGTGGGGCGCGAAACGGCCGAACAGGAGCTCGTCGGCACGCGCCGTCAGGTGCATGCGTTGTCGCGTGCCACCGTGCAGTCGTGCGAGTACGTGAAGCAGCCGGAAGTGCAGCGTTACACGCTTTCCAGCGATGTACTGTTCGGTTTTGCCAAGTCCGCATACGAAGACATCCGTGAGGACGGCCGCAGGGAGTTCGCCGAGCTGTTGCGCAAGCTGGGCAAGGACAATCTGCAGGTCAACCAGATCAGCGTCGTGGGCCATACCGATCCGATCGGCAGCGCTCCCTACAACGATGCACTGGGCCTGCGCCGCGCACAGACGGTGCGCCAGCTGTTGATCGACAGTGGCATCTCGCCGCAGCACATCGATGCCCGTTCCGAAGGCAGCCGCCAGATGGTGACCAGTGGCTGTACGGGTAGCCGTGCCGCGCAGATTGCCTGCCATGCACCGGATCGACGCGTCGTGGTGGAAGTCACGGCCAGCGGCGAGAAGTAACGGTTGATACACGTGACGGCGCCTTGGGGCGCCGTCCATCTGCCCGCCTGCATGACGCAGGCGCGCAGGCACTTTGATGAAATGAAAGCAGGTGATTCATGTTGTGGAGTACCAGGTGGATGTGTTCTGCCGTATCTGCGCGGGCGCGCAATCTCTCGGCCTTGCTGGTCTGTCTTCTGGTGGGAATCCCCGCGTCCGCCGCCGCGCAGAGCGCGCCGGATCATGCATTCGGTGGTCATTTCACTGAAACCGCCCGTGTTGGCGAAGACCAGGCGCAGGTCATCTATTACCGCGCAGCCGACGCGTTGGCCGCCGGTGCGGCAAATGTCTATCTCGATCAGGAACTGGTCACGGCGTTGAAGCCGGGTGGGTACGCGGTGTTCTGTCTGGCCCCGGGCAGGCACACGCTGGGTGCCTACCTGGATGACGCACCGGACTATTCCGGCAAGACGCGCGAATTGTTTGCGGCAGGATTCAAGGCCGGCGCGACGTACTACCTGAAAGTCCGCGAGGAAGGCCTGAACCAGCCGATGCCGGTCAGCAAGGCCACCGCAGAGGCGGAGCTTGGCGATACCCGCGAGCAGATCCACCTGCTCTCGCGCGCATCGCGTGCCGAGCCCTGCCGCTACTACGACTTCCTCGACGATCCGACTTTCTCGGTCCGCGATTTCTCGCTGTTGGCGGACACCGCATTCAATGCGCGCGGCAGCATGACCGACGAAGGCAATCGTGCGGTGGCCGCGATCCTCTCCGAGCTGGAGCGTGTCAACGCACAGATCATTCGTGTGGAGGTGGAAGGCCACACCGACCCGATGGGTACCGGTGCCGACAATCAGGCGCAGGGTCAGCGATGGGCCGATGGTGTTCGCCGCGCATTGATCGAACGTGGTGTGCCGCAATCGGTGGTGACATCGACAAGCGCGGGCAGCCGGGTGCTGGTGCAGCACAGCTGTTATGGCAGCCGCTCCGAGCAACAGGCGTGTTACTCCCCCAATCGCCGCATCGCGATCCGCGTCGAGGTGCGTACGGCCAAGGCGCGCTGATCAGCAACAGTGTCGGCGTCTGAACGTTGTCGTTGCAACCCGCAGGAGGGATCCAGTACCAAACGCGATCATGTGTGGAGCCGCGTCCTTGATCACGCGATTCGCATGGGATGGCGGGAAGCTGTTCATGCACCGGCGCCACGGAGCAGCGCCGCAGCGGCACCCCGCTTGATCGCGTGGCGCGGCTTCGGGGCGACTGATCTCCAACGCGCTCATGTTCACAATTGCGTTGCAGAGACCTGCCGGTCCACTGCCCGCCGTACGTGAAGGTTGCGCACGGCGACGTTTCAGGATGTCGAGGATATGCGTGTGAAATGGTCCGTTGTGAAGCCTTTGCGAATTGCAGTACTGGACGATCATTCGTTGATCCAGTTGGCCATGAAGATGCGACTCTCCCGCGAGCCGGACTTCATGGTTGTCGGGATCTATGCAAACAGCCGAGATCTGTTCTCGTTGATGCCGGATACCAAGCCGGACCTGTTGATTCTGGATTACCTCCTGGCGGAGACGGAACTGGACGGTCTGCATCTGCTGGGCCTCATCCGGCGCCGATTTCCGGAGCTCTGCATCCTGGTTTCGTCCTCGGCGGAAAAACCATCGTTGGTGAACCTGATATTGAGCACCGGTGCCAATGGCTTCTTCGGAAAATCCGAGGACACCGAGCTGTTGGTCGACGCGATACGCAGCGTTGCCGGCGGCGAGACCTACATATCGCCTGCGCTGCAGCATGCACTGGGCAGGTCGCCCGGTCCGCAGATACTGCACAGCGGTGACCAGCACGCCGAGGACGGCCAGCAATTGCTGGGTTACGCGGCGCTTTCGCCCAAGGAGCGCGAGGTGTTGCGCTGTTGTCTCGATGGGATGTCGGTTTCGCAGATCGCCCGGAAGTTCCTGCGCAGCACCAAAACCATCAGCGGGCAGAAGCAGTCCGCTTTCCGGAAGCTGGGTGTCCGCACCGACGCCGAGCTGTTCAAGCTGCAGAGCAGCCTCGTCGAACAGTAATCCGTCAATGACGAGGTAGTTGCCGAGATGTTCCCGTGGAAACGATCTACCGCCGCGCTGTGTGCGGCTCTGACACTATTCTCATTGGTTGTGTGTCAGAGCATGTTCGCGGCGACTGCGTCCGCACCGCTGTCCGAGCTGCGGCTGCTCAGCCGTTCCAGCAGCGGCGGGATGCAGCCGGCGTTGTCGGATGCCGAGTGGCAATGGGTGCGCGGCAAGCGCGTGCTGGTCGTGGGCACGTCGTCGCCCAGCTTCACACCAGTGGAAATGATCAATGCAGACACCTATTACGAAGGCGTGACGGCCGACGTGCTTGGGGCAATCGGCAGCATGTTGAGCATGGACGTGCGGGTGGTTCAGTTTCCCAGCCGTGGCGCCGCGCTCGATGCCCTGGAGGAGGGGCGCGTGGATGTGGTGGGGAGCGCGAACAACTATGAGCTTTCCCTTCATGCAATTGACCTGACGCAGAGCTACGTACGCGACGAACCCGTGCTGTACGTGCGGAAGAACGAAGCAAGGCCGCTGCCGCACCGGCTGACGGGCTTGCGCGTGGCGATGACCGAAGACTACCTGCCGCTGGCGCCGCTCAAAGCGATGTTCCCGGGCGCGATCTTCGCAACCTACGAATCGCGCGAAGCAGCCCTGTCTGCGTTGGCTTTCGGCAAGGCTGACATGTATCTGGGCGATGCCGTCTCCAGCAACTACCTGATCAATCTCAGCTACTTCAACTATGTGAGGATCCACCAGGTTCTGGATCTTCCCACTGGCGGCTTTGCGTTTGCCGTGCGGCACGAATCAACGCAGCTCAAGGCCGTGTTGGATGCGGCGCTGACCGCCACCCGCGGCGGCCACGCCAGTGAGATCCTCAAGCGCTGGTCCGGTGGCGGTGCCATTGCTTCCTCCGAGCGGGTTGAACTCACCGCGGCCGAGCGGCGTTGGATGGAGCGCAATCCCTCGGTCCGCTTTGCCGTGAGCAACGACACCGCACCGCTGTCGTACTTCGATGCGGATGGGCGCTTCAGCGGCATCAGCGCAGATATGCTCAAGGCGATCTCCGCCCGCACCGGGCTGGAGTTCAAGCAGGTCAGGCAGGCACACATCGGCCAGCAGATCAGTGCGCTGGAGCACGGTGGCGCCGACGTGACGATGCTGATGCCGACGCCGGCACGCGAGGACATGTTCCATTTCTCGCGGCCTTTCGTGCAGACCGCATTCGCCATCATCACCCGCGACAAACCCGGGCAGCCTGATGGCGTGGTGACGCTGCGCGGAAGGCGCATCGCGCTTCCGGAAGGGCATGTCCTGCGTGAACTGCTGCAACCGGCATGGGCCTATCGTTTTGTCGAGGCCGAAAGCATGACGGCATCACTGCAGATGGTGGCCACGGGTGAAGCGGACGCGACGATGGCCTTGCTGCCGATTGCGCAGTACTACGCTGCTACCGAGCACGAGGGGACACTCAAGGTGTCCGGCATCATCGAGGATCTGCCGACCCGGTTGTCGTTCGCCACGCGCAAGGGCGACGCCGAGCTGGGTTCCATCCTCGAGAAGGCACTGCTGCAGATTCCCCCGGATGAGATCGACATCTTCCAGAACCGCTGGCGGCCGAAATCCGATGTGTCCAAGGCCGCATGGTTCGATTACCGCAGCCTGATCTACAAGGTGGGCGGTGCAGCGTTCCTGCTGATCCTTGTTTCGCTGTTGTGGAATTTGAGGATGCGCTCCCAGTACAAGCGTCGTCAGCAGGCCGAAGGTGCGAGGAGCGAGCAGCTGAACTTCATGGAGTCGCTCATCAACGGTACGCCGCACCCGATCTATGTGAGGGATTGTGACGCGCGGCTGGTGACCTGCAACAGCAACTATCTGGAAGTTTTCGGTGCCACCCGCGAGGCGGTGGTCGGCAGGAGTTCGCTGGAAGGCGTGAAGCTTGATCGCGATGAAGCCCAGCAGTTTCACCAGGACTATCTGTGGGTGATCCAGAACGGCAAGCCATTGGAGAAGGACCGCACCCTGCATCTGCCGGGCCGGATCCTGAGCATCTACCACTGGATCCATCCGTACTGCGACACGCAGGGGCAGGTGAAGGGGGTGATCTGCGGCTGGATCGACGTCAGCGACCGTCGTCATCTGATGGAGGACCTGCGCA
>RCUS01001367.1_pt1 | contig 12831 bp, 10 predicted proteins | sample 2166221 | NCBI WGS metagenome assembly RCUS01 (sample SAMN09932758, study PRJNA488358) | compost metagenome | isolation source: compost soil in cyclohexanecarboxylic | place: Germany: Experimental Botanical Garden | reverse complement strand
GCTCATGGCGTATGGAAATGCCTTTGATCCCTGGAACGCGATTGTCGGCTGTATTTTGGTGATTGCCGCAGTCGTTCCCCACCGAGGGCTTACCCATACTCTATACGGGCTCGCCGGATGGACGGCGCTGCTGTATTTTGCGGGCCGGTTGATCGAGGGCGGAGACAATCTGTGGATCGCCGGAGGCCTGTCCTACGGCCTGCATTTGCTGGCCGATTCGCTCACCCAACGCGGCATTACCCCGCTTCCGCCGCTCGAGTGGAAGCTCCGGCTCAAGCTGATGAGCACCGGGACGAAGAAAGGCGGAGCACTGGAGGCGATCTTCGTCATGCTGACGCTGGCGGCGGTCACTTATACGTTTGTGCTGACCCGGTAGACAGGCCGTACAACCTGCCGAACAATCGAATAGTCATTCAGGCGCGAAGCATCCGGGCGATACTCCATTCCCGGATGCTTCGTTTTCTATATCGCTGGCGACAGACGGAGGAAGCGGCAATTACCGGCTAAGTGCACTAGGAACGTAGAACAGCAGGGGCGAAGGGCAGGAAGAGGGAAGAGGGAAGAGGGAAGAGGGAAGAGTTGAAGAAGCGTCGGTTTCACCGGAAAGCGGGCGGTCGTGTTTGGTTTAGAGGCAAGAAAGGTAAAATGTAAAAAGGAGGAATTGCCTTCAGGAGGGCAAGAAAAGGAGCGAAAAAGGAGCGATAGAAACCATGCCGCAACCAATCGTTGAGACCGCATACGGCAGACTGCAGGGCATCACGGCTCATGGGGTAAGAGCCTTCAAGGGCATTCCCTACGCCAGCCCCCCTGTCGGAGATTTGAGATTCCGTGCACCGGCGGCGCCGGAACCTTGGGATGGGGTAAGGGATGCCTCGCATTTTGGCCCCTTTTGTCCACAGCCGGGCGGCGGAACAGGCGGGGTGTTCGGCGAAGCCGACGGAGGAGCCGGCATGTCCGAGGACTGCCTGTATTTGAATGTATGGACACCGGAAGACACCGGAGATGGAGCGCTTCCCGTCATGGTCTGGATTCATGGCGGGGCCTTCGAGACCGGTTCGGGCAGCATTCCGGCCTATGACGGAACCGCGCTTGCCGCCCGGGGCAAGGTCGTGGTCGTGACCTTGAATTACCGGCTTGGCCCGCTGGGCTTCCTTCAGCTGCATTCCCTGCACGAAGACTTCGCGCCCAACGCGGGCTTACTCGACCAGATCGCAGCCCTGCGCTGGGTGCAGGGCAATATCGCCGCTTTCGGAGGAGACCCCGATAGCGTGACCGTCTTCGGCGAGTCGGCCGGCAGCATGAGCATCGCGGCGCTGCTGGCGATGCCTGGCGCCAAGGGCCTGTTCGCCCGGGCCATTATGGAGAGCGGCGCGTCGCAGGCGCTGAGCATTGAGCAGGCCCGCGCCATCTGCACCGGGCTGCTGGAGGAGCTCGGCCTCCCGCCGCAGGAGGCCGGGCGGCTCCGGGCGATGCCCGCCGCCGAATTGATCGAGGCGGGCGAGCGCATGAAGCGGCGGATGGGCGGCATGGGCATGCCGTTCCAGCCGGTCATCGATCCGGCGACGCTGCCCGTGCCGCCGATCGAAGCGGTCCGCAGCGGTGCAGCAGCGGGAATACCCCTGCTGATCGGCACGAACCGGGACGAGGGCGCGCTCTTCTTTCGGCCGGATTCGCCGAGTGTGCCGGATGAAGTGATCGCCAGTGCCATGGAGCTGCTAAGCGGCGGTCACCGCGTGAAGCCGTTCATCTCGCGTTACGCCTCCGATTTCGAGGGGCGGGCGGAGCTGATGACCGACCTCTATTTCTGGCGGGGTGCGCTGGAGTTCGCCATGGGGCAGAGCAGCCATGCTCCGGTCTGGATGTACCGGTTCGACTGGACGCTGCCGTCGCATCCGCTGCTCCGCAAGGCGGTCCATGCTGCCGAAATCCCGTTCGTATTCGGCACGCTGCCTTTCCTGCAGCAGGCGGGTCTTCAGATTCCGCCCACCGGGTTCGCGCTGTCCGAACAGATGCAGGAAGCCTGGATCGCCTTCGCACACGGCCGTCCGCCGGGTGATCCTGGAGAGTGGCCGGTCTACGAGAGCGGGGAGCGGGCGACGATGATCTTCGGCGACCACACTCTCATGGTCAAGGACCCTGACGCGGATAAGCGCCTTGTGCTGGGCATCTGATCTTCAGGCGCAGGAGCGCAAACCCAAAAAAGGAGAGGACCGGCGCAGCCGGCTCTCTCCTTTATTTTTCAACCAAGATTATGTCCCGATGATATAACTACCCGGAAGCGATGCTTATTCCGACTCTTCCAGAAAAATCAGGCCGATTACATCCTCCGGCTCAATGCGTCCGAAGTAATGCTTCAGATCCAGCGGAGCCAGCGCTTCCCGGACCTCTGTCTCCTCATAGCGCTTGCCGCGCAGCGCGTTCTCCACATCGGCCACATCGCCCACGCCGAAGAAGTCTCCGTAAATCTTGATGTCCTCGATCCGCGCATCCTTGATGTCCATCCGGATATCGACGATGCCGCCCGGGAACTTCACCGCATGCTTGACGTTGCTCTTCGGCGACTGGCCGTAGTTCCAGTCCCAGTTCCGGTAGCGCTCCTCGGAGATTTGGCTGATCTTGCTCCAGTCCTCGTCGGTCAACTTGTACTGCGGCACCTCCGAAGGGTCCATGCCGAAGATGGAACGCAGCAGCCCGGCGCGGAACTCCTCGATCGACATATCGGTTCCGAGCAGGTCCTTGATGTTGGCGACCCGGCTGCGGACGGATTTCGTGCTCTTGGACTTGAATTTGGCCGGATTGGCCTTCAAGGAGTTATGCACTTCGTCGAGATCCGAATTGAACATCAGGGTCCCGTGGCTGAACATGCGTCCTTTGGTGGCGAACTGGGCGTTGCCGGAGATTTTCTGCTCACCGACCTGCAAGTCGTTGCGTCCGCTCAGCTCCGCATTCACTCCCATGCTTCTCAAATAATCGATGACCGGCTGGGTGAATTTCAGAAAGTTATGGAATGATTCGCCGTCGTCTTTGGTCAGGAAGCTGAAGTTGAGGTTGCCGAGATCGTGATAGACCGCGCCGCCGCCGGACAGCCGCCGGACGACCTGGATATTATGGTCTTTGACATATTCCTGGTTGATCTCTTCGATCGTATTTTGATGCTTGCCGATAATGATGGACGGACTGTTAATATAGAACAGAAGGTAGCTGTCATCCATGGGGAGATGCTTCAGCACGTATTCCTCAATCGCCAGATTGATGGAGGCGTCCGTGATCCCCGCGTTGTCGATAAAGAGCATGATTCATTCCTCCGCTTCAGCACTTTGAATACAGCTATAATTGTAAACCAAAGTCTGCTTTTTCACAAAAAAGCCATGGACAACCCAACCATACCACAATACGCGGAAAACGGCTCTTGCGCGGTTCTTTTGCCGGGGAGTGGAATGTGACATGATAAGGAAGAAGGAGAGAGAAGGATGTTCAACGATTTCAAGCTGGCCGAGGGCCGGCCGGTCTACCTCCAGATCAAGGATTATATGAAGCGTCTGATCGTCCAGGGCGCGATCCAGGCGGACCGGCGGCTGCCTGCCACTCGGGAGCTGGCCGCGCTGCTTGGCGTCGGGCGGGGAACGATCATCGCCGCATACGCGGAGCTTGAGGCAGACGGCTTCGCTTACACCGTCCAGGGCAAGGGAAGCTTCGCCACTAGCGTCAAGCCGCAGAGCGGAAGCGGCGGCGAAGAGCCGGAAGACGCCGGAAGGATCGGCTGGGAGGACCGTATCAGCGACTATGCCCTGATGGCCGAAGAGCTTGATCTGATGAAGCGCGGCATCCGGGCGTCCAAGGGAACCATTTCGTTCACGAGCATTGCGCCGGACGAGAAGCTGTTCGATCTGGACAGCGTGAAGCGCGCTTTTCTCGACCGGATGTCGATGGAAGGCCATGTGCTCCTGAATTACGGCTATGCCAAGGGCTACAAGCCCTTGATCGATTATTTGCTGGATTATATGGCCCGCAAGGGTGTGGATACACGGAATCAGGATATGTTGATCACGAGCGGCTTCACCGAGGGCTTTGACCTCGTACTCTCGACCGTCAAGAAAGTGAGCGGCAGAGTGCTGTGCGAGAATCCGACCCATAACACCGCCATCAAGAACCTGAAGCTGCACGGCTTTCAGATTCGCGGTGTTCCGATGGAAGCGGATGGTCTGAATCTGGAGGAGCTGAAGGAAGCGCTGGATGAGGGGGATTATGATCTGGTCTATCTTGTGCCCTCTTACCACAATCCTACCGGAACCGTCATGTCCCTTCGCAAAAGGCTGGAGCTGATGGAGCTGATGAACCGCCGGGGCATTCCCGTCATCGAGGACGGCTTCAATGAAGAGCTGCGGTACTCCGGTTCGCATGTGGCGCCGCTGGCGGCGCTCGGCTCGGCGGAAGGCGGTGTCGTCTATATCGGAAGCTTCTCGAAGGTGTTGTTTCCGGGACTGCGGGTAGGGTGGGTGCTCGGCGACCGGCGGCTGATCGGCGTTCTGGAGAGCGTGAAGCGGGCCAGAAGCATTCATACCTCGACGCTGGACCAGTCGCTGCTCTATCAATATTTGCATAACGGCAATCTGGAAAAATATCTCCGCCGCGCCCGGGCCGAATACAAGCGGAAATATGAGCTGACGCTGGCGTGCTGCCGGGAGAAGGTGCCGTTCTCCTCTCTGTCGGGAGACGGCGGGCTGCATCTGTTCATGACATTTGAGCCGGGATTAAATACGCGGGATCTGCTGGCGGCCTGCCAGCAGCGGGGCGTGATCTTCACGCCGGGCGATTCGTTCTTCACGGACGGAGGCGGGCAGAACACGCTGCGCCTGGGCTTCTCCCGGGTAAGCGACGAGAATATCCGCCGGGGCGTCTCGATCATCGGCGAGGAGGCGAAGCGGCTGCTTAAGAACCGTTAGCCATAAATAGGCAACAATTAATTGACAATCGACAACAGAGGGAAAGGATGCGGGGAGCATGAAGGTTGGCGTTATTATGGGAGGAACATCGTCGGAGCGGGGAGTCTCGCTGAAGACAGGAGCGGAAATGCTGAGAGGGCTGGAACAGGCCAAGTACGAGGCGGTTCCGGTAGTTGTGGACCGGAGAGAGAATCTCGCGGATCAGGTCCGCGGCCTGGATTTCGCGCTGCTCGCGCTGCATGGCGCATTCGGTGAGGACGGAACCGTCCAGGCTGTGCTCGAGACGCTTGGCATCCCGTACAGCGGCAGCGGGATGCTGTCCAGCGCCATCTGCATGGATAAGGATATGACGAAGCGGCTGCTTCGGGCTTCTGGCATTCCAACCGCTGACTGGCTGTGCCTGGAGAAGATCGGTGAATATAGCGCCGAGGCCGCTTCGAAGCTCGGCTTCCCGCTGATCGTCAAGCCGTCCGCAGGCGGCTCCAGCATCGGCATGTCCAAGGTGAAGAAGCCGGAGGAGCTGTATCCTGCCGTGGCAGAAGCGTTCCGCCAGGAGCAGCCCGTAATGCTGGAAGCCTTCGTTAAAGGCATGGAGCTGACCTGCTCCATTCTGGACGGCGAGGTTCTGCCGATCCTTCAGATTGTCCCGAACCATGCGGAATGGTTCGACTATAACGCCAAGTACAGCGCGGGCGGGGCGCTGGAGGAGGTGGCCGAACTGCCTCCGGAGCTTGAGAGCCGGGTGAAGGAGACGGCGCTGGCTTGCTGGCGTGCGCTAAAATGCGGCGTCTACGCAAGAGTCGACGTCATCGTCTCGGACGGGGTTCCCTATGTGCTGGAGGTTAACACGCTGCCGGGCATGACCTCGGCCAGCCTGCTGCCCAAGAGCGCGAAGGCCGCCGGCTTGACGTTCAGCGGCCTGCTGGATACCATCATCTCCCTGTCGCTGAAGGAGAGAGGGGTGCCGCAGCATGTCGGTTGAACAGTTGCGGATCAATCCCCTTGTCCGGGAGCTGCCGCCCTCCGGCATCCGCGCGTTCTTCGACCAGGCCGCAAAACGTCCGGACGTCATCTCGCTCGGAGTCGGCGAGCCCGATTTCAAGGTTCCCGATCATGTGCGCGACGCCGTCTTCGCTGCTCTGAGCCGGGGCGAAAGCGGCTATACTTCCAATCGCGGGCTCCCGGAGCTGCGGCGTGAGCTGGCCGGCTACCTGGCCTCCGGCTTCGGGCTCTCCTATGACCCGGAGGATGAGATTATTGTGACGGCCGGAAGCAGCCAGGGGCTGGATCTCGCGCTGCGGACCGTTATTACGCCGGGTGACGAGGTGATCATCCCGGCTCCGGGCTACGTAGCCTACGCACCCATGGTATCTCTATGCGGCGGGAAGCCGGTTCCCGTCATGACCCGGATGGAGGAAGGATTCAAGCTGACTGCGGATGCGCTCCGCCGCGCCATCACGCCGCGCACCCGGGCGCTCGTCGTGAATTATCCGAACAATCCGACCGGAGCCGTCATGACCCGGGAGGACTGGGGGCCAGTTGCAGAGGTTGCGAAGGCCCATGATCTGATCGTCATTTCGGATGAAGTGTACGCCGAACTGACTTATGGAAGCCGGCATGCCAGCGTCGCCGCGCTTCCGGGCATGAGGGAGCGGACGATTGTGGTCAGCGGCTTCTCCAAGGCTTTTGCCATGACCGGCTGGCGTGTTGGCTATGTCTGCTCGGGGGCGGACCTGTCGGCGCCCATGCTGAAGATTCACCAGTACACGGCCATGTGCGCTCCGGCGCCGGGCCAGATCGCCGCCCTGCAATCACTTCGGGCCGGACTGGGCGATAAGGACATAAGAAAAGCCGCCTTTCAAAGGCGGCGGGATGAATTTATTCAAGGCTTGAACCGGATCGGACTGCCTTGCCGCCTTCCGGAGGGCGCATTTTACGCCTTCCCTTCAGTGGCCGGCATTGGCCTGAGCGCGGAAGTGTTCGCGCAGCGCCTGCTGCGAGAAGCCGGCGTTGCGGTCGTTCCGGGCACCGCCTTCGGACCCGAAGGCGAAGAGCATGTCCGGTGCTCCTATGCTGCTTCCTCCGAGACGCTGAGAGAGGCGCTCGAGCGGATCGCCCGGTTCATGGACAATCTGAATCTGACCCGTGAACCGGTAATGGCCCGGATTCCGGCGGAGATCAGATCTTGAACTGGCGTACGGCTTCCTGCATCTGCAGCATTTGCTTGTACAGGCGTTCGACCGTGCCCGCGTTCTCCGTCATCTGCTCCCGCAGAGCCTGATAGTTGTCGGACAGATGCTCCGCGCCTTCCTGCGATTTGGAAGTGATTTTGGCCGTCTCCTCCACGGAGGCGGTAACCTCTTCCGTACCGGCGGTAATTTGCTGGGTCGCAGCCGAGACGGACTGGATGCTCTGGTTGATGCTTTGAATGAGGACAGACAGATAATTGAAGGCATTGCCCGCTTCCTCGACCCGGCCGAGGCCGGAAGAGACTTCGGCATTCACCGCGTTCATGCTGCTGACGGAGCGCTGCATTTCCTCGCGCAGGCCGATCAGGAACTGGCCAATCTGCTCTGTCGCTTCCTTCGACTGCTCAGCGAGCTTCCGGACTTCTCCGGCCACGACCGCGAAGCCGCGTCCGTGCTCGCCCGCGCGGGCCGCTTCGATGGAAGCGTTGAGGGACAGCATCTGAATCTGCTTCGTAATCTCCGCAATGCTCTGCACGACATCTCCGATCCGGTGCGAATGCTCGTCCATCCGCCGGATCTGCTCCAGCGATTCCGCCGAGGCTTGTCCGACCTGGTGCATCTGGTCAACCGCCTGCTGGGCGGTTTGATTGCCGCTGACGGCCCGGGCCGAGGCTTCGATAATCTGCTCCGACACTTCCCCGGCCGCCGAGGCGATGTGGGTGATGCCCTGGCTGATTTCCTCCATAGCGCGCGCGTTATCCGCGGCGCTTACTGTCATTTGTCGGCTGCCCTGGCTGATATCCTCAACGAACAGGGTGGATTGTTCGGACTGTTCGCGGATGCTGTCCACCCCGTCCTTCAACTCCTTGGTGCCTGCCATGACGGTGCCGGCCGTGTCCAGCACCTGGCCGATCAGAACCTTCAGCCGCTCGGACATCACCCGGAAGCTGTCGGCCAGCCGGCCGATTTCATCCTTGCTCTGAATCGTCAACTCCTCGGTGAAGTCGCCTTCGGCCAGCCGGTCGCTGTAAGCCGCCAGTCTGGTGATCGGTTTGGTAATGCGGCGGCTCAGGAAGTATGACGCTCCCATGCCGAGAGCTACCGCCAGCAGCGTAATCCACGTGCTGGTCCATAAAATGCTCTTCATCTTATCCTGCACAAACGTCATATCGGAGCTTACGCCGACGACGAGACTGCTGCCGGGAATGCCGACATAAGCCGTCTTGTGGACGCCGTGGCTATCGGAATAGATGCCGCTGAGGGTGTTTTTTCCCTTGGCCGCATCAGCCAGCTCCGGAGTAAGCTCAAGCTCTTCCTTCCGCTTAAGTTCCGAGCCGTGATCCGCGCTCAGCACAGTCGCTTTGCCGTCATTGACCTCCGCCAGAAAGATGGTCTCCACATTGTGCTGCGCCCGCTTGTCCTTGAAATAGAACGCAACAGTCGAAGACGCTTCGTCATTGCTGCGGGCCTGCTGGGCATTGGTCGAGTTCAGCGACTTGTAAATATCCTGGGAGGCCGAGGTCAGCAGCTTATCGATTTGGGGGACAACATAGTTGTCGATGGTGTTCTTCGATATAAAGTAGAAACTGACACTTAGCAGCAGCGAAGTGAACAACAGGGCAGCGAGCAGCAGCAGCATAAATTTTCGGCCAATGGTATGCATGATCCGAAACATAGCGTTTCTCTCCTTTAATATGTATAATTTCCCATATCCGCCGGCGCGTTCGGCACAACAGCGGGACCTTGCTTCCCGGGTTAGTTCACATGGCCTAACTTACAACCTGGTACAAAGACATGGATTACGGGTACTGCCTACTATTTTATTAAATTAACCTGCGGTTGAATAGGTAGATTATAGGCGATGTCAGGTATATTTTTTCAGTAATTCACGGTTTATTACGAATTTTTTCGTAAATCTATCTTTTTTTCAGAAACTAATCATATTTCAGGGAAAAAAAGTTAAAATTTTTTTCAATAAAGAGCTTGGCATCTAGTCTCGTCTGATCGGATATGTTAGAGTGAAACATGCAAAAATAGAAGGTAAGGGAGACAAGCATGTTCAACTTGATATGGGGCATTTTATTCGTTCTGGTTAACTTTGCATTTTTTCTGCTCTGCTACCGGCTGTTCGGCAAAAAAGGAATGTACGCCTGGATCGGGGTAGCCACCGTAATCGCCAACATTCAAGTCGCCAAGACGATCGCGATGCCGTTCGATATCGTCATGACGCTCGGCAATACGATGTACGTGACGCTGTATATGACAAGCGATCTATTGAATGAGAAATACGGGCGGGCCGAGGCGCAGAAGGCGGTCTGGTTCGGTTTCTTCACCTTGATAATGACAACGGTAATCATGCAGATGGTTCTCGTATTTAAGCCTGCTGCCGATGATATGGCCCAACCGTCGCTGGAGACGATCTTCGGACTGCTTCCGCGGCTTGCGCTGGGCAGCCTGAGCGCCTATTTTGTCAGCCAACTGCTCGATGTGCGGCTGTATACGTGGATCCGGAAGTTCTTCGGAACACCGGGCCAGCTGTGGATCCGTTCGAACGGCAGCACCATGTTCAGCTCGTTCGTCGATACGCTGATCTTCTGTACGATCGCTTTTGCGGGACTGTACAACTGGGAAGTGTGGTTTGAAATTTTGTTCACGACCTATCTGGTCAAATTTCTGCTGACGGCCGCCGGAACGCCCGTCCTCTACATCGCCCGGAGCTTCCGCTTCCCGGAGGACGAGCCCGAGCGCGGGAACAGCCGGAACCGGGAGCGATCTCTATAGAGCCGCCGGCAGGATGCCGGAATCGTTGTATCCATTAAGCCAGAAGAAACGGGAGGGAGCGGGATGGGGCATTCGCACCATCATGGGCACGAGCATTCGCATGGCCATCTGAATAAACATCCACAGAAGAATCATCATGATTCGGCGCATCACAATTCAGCGAATCATGATCCAGTGAATCACAGGCATACCGGTCATGAGCATATGGATCACCATCATTCAGGCCATGGTCACAGCCACCATCACGGGCCAGCCAACTATAACCGGGCATTTCTGATCGGCATTGTGCTTAATACGGTCTTTGTGGCGCTCGAGGCGGCTTACGGGATATTCAGCCACTCGCTGGCGCTGCTCGCGGACGCGGGACATAATCTGAGCGATGTGCTGGCTCTTGTCCTCGCATGGACCGCAAGCCTGCTGGCGCGGAGAATTCCGACGGAGCGCCGTACTTACGGTTACCGCAGATTCTCGATTCTGGCGGCGCTCTTTAACGCGCTGTTCCTGCTGGTTGCGATAGGCGCGATCGTCTGGGAAGCCGTAGGCCGCTTTCGCGATCCGGCGCCTGTAACAGGGCAGACGGTGATCTGGGTCGCCGCCGTCGGCATTGCCATCAATGCGGCGACCGCCGTTCTGTTCATGTCCGGACGCAAGGGGGATATCAATATCCGCGGCGCCTTTCTGCATATGGCGGCGGACGCGCTCGTATCTGTTGGCGTCGTGATCGCGGGTATCCTCATTTCCTATACCGGCTGGCTGTGGCTCGACCCTTTGAGCAGCCTGATCGTTGCGGTTGTCATTTTTGCGGGAACCTGGGGACTCCTCAAGGAGTCGGTTGGTCTGTCGCTGGACACCGTTCCGGGCGGAATCGACGCCGCTGCGGTCAAAGCCTACCTGGGCTCGCTCCCCGGTGTGCTGGGGGTTCATGACCTTCATATTTGGGGGATGAGTACGACGGAGGCTGCTTTGACGGCCCACCTCGTGGTGAACGACAGAACCGGGGAGGACGGAATGCTCCGGGAGATTGCGAAGGAGCTGCATGAACGGTTTGATATCGGGCATGCGACGATCCAGATGGAGACGGAAGCCTACATCTGCGGTCTTTTTCCCGATGACATTGTGTAATTTAATCCATGTGCAATAAAATCAATCCAACGTAAAGAAGGCATCCCCCGGGCAGGGGAGATGCCTTCTTTTGTTCCCGGATAATATATTGATGAACCTACCCGGATAATACTGATGAAACTACCCGGATTATACTCTGATGATCGTGCCCTGATAACACCGATGAACCTATAGCCGGCTCTGTTGGTCCGGTTCTATCCCAGAACCGTCCAGCCCTTCGGGAAGCTCGTCAGCGTGCGGGCGCCGGTCTCGGTAACGAGGATATCATCCTCGATCCGGACGCCTCCAAGCCCCGGAACATAGATGCCGGGCTCTACCGTAAAGACGTTGCCGGCTTCCATAATATCTTCGTTCAGCCCGTGCAGCGACGGATACTCATGCGTATCCATGCCCAGCCCGTGGCCTACGCGATGGACGAAATATTCGCCGTAGCCGGCTTCTTCGATGACAGCACGGGCGGCTTGATCGACCGAGCCGTAAGAGGCTCCGGCCTTGGCGGCAGCGATGCCGGCTTCGTTCGCGGCCAGCACGGCTTCATAAATGGTCTTCAGCTCGGCGCTTGGCTCTTCTCCGAACGCAATTGTCCGGGTGATGTCCGACGCATAGCTGTTCGCGAATACGCCAAGATCGAACATGACGAGATCGCCAGGCGCGATCTTCCGGCTGCCGGGAACGCCGTGCGGCAGGGCGGTATTCGGGCCGGACAGCACCATGGTATCGAAGGACGGCCCCGAAGCGCCGAGCTTCTTCATCAGGTAGTCCAGCTCCGCCACAAGTTCAATCTCGCTGACGCCTTCTTTCACGCGGGTCAGCCCCTGGCGAAGCACTTCCTCGACCAGCTCGGCTGCGTGAACCATCCGGTCGATCTCGGCGGGCGACTTGATGGCGCGCATCTTGCGCAGCATCGGTCCGATATCGGAGAAGCCGGCCGCAGGCACCTCTTCAGACAACAGCTCAAAGCGAGCGAGCGACATCTGCTCCTTCTCGATGCCGAGCTTGCCGGGCTTGCCCTTAAGCTGGCGGCTCAGCAGCTTGTAAGGATTGTCGGTATCGGTGTGGGTGACGATGGTCTGAACCGAAGAGGCCGCGCGTGCGGATTCGGCGTCGAGCGCAGGGACGATCAGCACCGGCTCTTCGCCCCGTTCCAGGAGAAGTCCCAGAAACCGTTCATGCGGATTGCTGGCGAATCCGGTCAGGTAGTAGACATGCTTCGGATCGGTCACGAGCAGAGCGTCCATTCCCTCTGCGGTGATTTCCCGTTCCAGACGTTTCAGCGATTCATTCATTGATGTTGCTCTCCCTTCGAGTTCTCGGTAGCCCTGACGGCAATGAGACTATTATAGTCCATTGCGCGGTGGGACGCACGGCCGGTGATTTGTTGCTGATACATGATCTGCTAAGAGGAAGTGGAAATGGCATCCATATCATAAAAACAGCGTAAGGCTAAGGCCGAAAGGAACGGGAGTCAGTTCCACAGCCAGACTTACGCTGTTTTTCGGTTTTATTTGCAAACGCTGCCGTCCAGTCCGTTCGTTATGGCGCCAGCTCGTCGATCAGCGGCTGGGGGCTGCCCTCGTAGAGTCCGCCATGGTAGCAGAGCACGCGTGAGACCGGCCGGCCCTCCAGCTTGCGGAGGCTGCGGAGAGCAAGCGGCATATCCGGGGTCGCCGCTTCGGCGGGTCCGACCAGATTGCCGTCCACGACGCGCAGCTCGTCGGCCGCGAGCAGAAGCTGCTCCTTGGCGGAATACAGGCAGATATGGCCGGGAGTATGGCCCGGCGTATGAATGACCTCAA